>Ga0137394_10003884_pt1 | contig 11277 bp, 9 predicted proteins | sample czobulk116metaG_FD_108278 | JGI IMG/M metagenome (GOLD analysis project Ga0137394, IMG submission 108278) | Vadose zone soil microbial communities from Angelo Coast Range Reserve, California, USA - czobulk1.16 metaG | ecosystem: Environmental > Terrestrial > Soil > Vadose zone | place: USA... | reverse complement strand
GTCGCTCCGAAATACGTGATACCCGGCGAGATCCGTTTCAGTATTTGGAGCCCATGTTAAGTAAGCCCCCGTATCCGATTGAACGATCTCTAACCCCGTCGGAACCTCCGGTGCCGTTTTATCCTCGACGGTGACCGGGATCGACTCAGGACCAACTCCCAAAATCGTGTTTCCTGCCACGCGGCGTGCAGCGGTCACTTGATACGTCAGAACCTTTCCAGGTTGATACTGGTTGTCCTCGTATCGACTCTCGGACACGGTTTGGGATTCGGCAGGAATATCGGTCCGTCCGATTACATACGCATCTGCCAGTTCAGGATGTTCCTGCGGTTTTTCCCACTCCAGCACGATGCGTCGATGGTCGACGACGGCACGTAACAGCCTGACGCGTCCCGGAACCTCAACCGGAATAATCGACGCGGTATTTGAAACCTGCGATGTTTTTCCCTGCGTCGTCTCGATGATAGCTGTGAATGTCCGCCGTCCGTCAATCGCGGAACCGACGGGAGTCAAATGCGACTGCGGTTGGCCGGGCGTGCTCACGTTGAAGGTCGCGAGTATCGCGCCATCGCTTCGGATCTGCACGCGCGCCAGGTTTGTAGCTGCAGATCCATCGATATTTTTTGCAGGGTTGGTCCAGGTCAGGACAAGGTTGTACCCGCTTTGAGCGGCTGCCAGGTCTTTCACAGCTTCAGGAATTCGAATGAAGGGAGGAAGCGGCGGCGCTTCTTTGCCGCAAGCGGAGAGGAGTAGAAAGAGGATAAGAGCGGATCTCCAATCTCGCATTTTGAATCTTGGAATCTTCAATTTATTGAAAATTCGAAATTCCAACATTCGAAATTTGAAATCTTCACAGGATGTAACGGCTGAGATCCTGATCCTTGACGATGTCAGCGAGCATTTTTTGAACGTAAGCGGCGTCAATTCGGATGGTTTTCTTTTTCAGGTCCGGGCCTTCGAACGAGATTTCATCGAGGAGCTTTTCCATAATCGTGTGGAGACGTCGAGCACCGATGTTCTCGGTATTTTCATTTACCGTAGTGGCGAAACGGGCGACCTCTTGCACGGCATCATCGTTGAAGGTTAGCTTGATGCCTTCCGTCTCGAGAAGTGCGACGTACTGCTTGATGAGAGCATTCTGAGGTTCAGTGAGGATTCGCACAAAATCCTGGACGGTCAGCGAGTCGAGTTCAACGCGAATCGGAAAACGCCCTTGCAGTTCCGGAATCAAATCGGAAGGCTTCGAAACATGGAACGCACCTGCGGCGATGAAGAGAATATGATCGGTGCGAACGAAGCCATACCTCGTGTTGACTGTCGTTCCTTCGACGATCGGCAGAATATCGCGCTGCACCCCTTCCCGGCTGACGTCCGGACCGTGACCGCTCTCACGACCGGCGATCTTGTCGATCTCGTCGAGGAAGATAATTCCGTTGTTCTCAACGCGCTCGACGGCAAGCCTCGTCACCTGATCCATATCCACGAGCTTCTGTTCCTCTTCCTGGATCAAATAATCGAGGGCTTCCGAAATTTTCATTTTCCGCTTCTTGGTTCGCTGCCCTAAAAAACCCGGAAGGATATCTTTGATGTTGATATCCATTTCCTCGATGCCTTGATTGCTGATGATCTCGAATGCAGGGAAGTTGCGTTCCTTCACCTCGATCTCGACCGTGCGCTCATCGAGCTTGCCTTCACGAAGTTGCGTGCGCAGTTTTTCCCGCGTGCGATTCCACTGCTCGGTTGCATTACGGCCGCCTTCATCCGTGGAAGCTCCCGGTGATGGCATCGGCGGCAGAAGAAGATCCAGGACGCGCTCCTCTGCATTGGATTCTGCTTTATCCGCTACCTCTTCGAGTTTTTCATTCCGGACCATGTCGATTGCGATTTCGACGAGATCCCGAATCATCGACTCCACGTCACGACCGACGTAGCCAACCTCCGTGAATTTAGAAGCTTCGACCTTTAGAAACGGGGAATTCGCCAGCTTCGCGAGGCGTCTGGCGATTTCGGTCTTCCCGACACCCGTCGGCCCCATCATGATGATGTTTTTCGGCATCACCTCTTCAGCCATTTCGGCCGACAGTTTTTGACGGCGAATGCGGTTTCGCAGCGCAATGGCTACAGCCCGCTTGGCGCCCGCCTGTCCGATTACGTACTTATCGAGTTCCCGGACGATCTCGCGAGGCGTCAGATCATCGAGATGCGGGGCTTCGTCGACGGTTTCCGGTGCGTACATACTCAATTCGATTCTACCTCACAGCTCCTCGATGGAGATGCTTTCATTGGTATAAATGCAGATACTGCCTGCAATTTGCATGGCTTCCTGCACGATTTCACGAGCGCTCAAGTCAGTATACTTGTCCATGGCGCGGGCGGCTGCGAGCGCAAATGCGCCACCGGAACCGATGCCGACGATCCCATCGTCCGGTTCGATCAGGTCACCCGTCCCCGAAATCAGAAACGTGTTCTTATCGTCGGCGACGATCATCACAGCTTCGAGATGACGAAGTGTCCGGTCCGTTCTCCAATCTTTGGCCAGCTCGACCGCCGCCCGGCTCAAGTTTCCATGAAACTGCTCGAGTTTGGATTCGAAGCGGGAGAACAAAGCGAACGAATCCGCTGAGGATCCGGCAAACCCCGCGAGGATTTTTTCGTTGTAGAGCCGGCGGATTTTCTTCGCTCCGTGCTTAATGACCGTGTCGCCCAGCGTGACCTGGCCATCGCTGCCGATGGCAACCTTGCCCTTCCTGCGCACGCAAAGAATAGTCGTCGCGTGAATTGAAGAATTCATGAATTACTTCGCCACCGGTGGCGCGAATAAATTGTCGGAAAGCCCGGAGTTGTAATCTGCGGTCTCGAGATGAATTTCCATCGTCTTCACGTTGTCAGTCAGCCGGCTCACGAATAGCGGTGTCATTACACCTTCGAATTTGTGCCAGTTGGCGTATTGCTCCTCGTGAAGCTTCGATTCATCGGTCCGGCGGACCTGCATCTTCACAGGCAAGTGAGTGTCACGATCGACGTAAAATCGAAGACGATTTTTCTCAGCGTCGCGCAGCTCCACCACATCGACCCTTTTGAAATCAATCATCTCACCCGGAAGGTTCTGTATGGTCGTCTGCCGTTCTTTGAGGACGAAGCGCAGGACATAATCAAAGCTGGTCTTGAAACCTTTCAAGAATTCCTCGGCTTCGACGGCCGATTGGGACTGTGGATCTTTCTTGGCCAGGATTTTCCAACCCTCTTTACCTCGGTTGATCGTGGCCGATCTTCTGCTTAGCGTGCCGAATTCGGTACGTTCCATATCTGGAAACTTGATGTAGTCGGAAAAGACATCCGAACTGCTCAATTCGCCGCGAGTGAACCCGAAGAAACGGCCGGTGTTGTGGATATCCCGTACGTCGAGGAACGCCGCGCCACCCAGAGCTTCGATCATCTGATCGATGACCTGGGCCGGCCTGGTCTGTGCCGGACCAGTCAACACAAAGGCACAAAGACACAAAGTAACAACACAGAGAATTCGCTGAGTCATTATGAACGATTATAGCGAAGGCGCGCCTGATCGATAAATGTTGTGAAAAGCGCCTTCGCGAACGGATCATCCGCCCAACCGCGCTCCGGATGCCACTGCACACCGAGGATGAAGTGGCCTGTCGTGTCTTCGACGGCTTCGATCACACCGTCGGACGCAAACGCGACAGGACGAAGATTGCGTCCGGGATTCGCGACCGATTGATGATGGTAACTATTTACTTCCATCTCAGATCTTCCGGCCAGGCCGGATATGAGACTGTTTTCGGCGATGCGGACGATATGGCGCACGGGGGGATTGCCGTCACCTGCCTCATGAGGGACCGGGTCCTTCACCAATGCGGGAATATCCTGAACCAGCGATCCGCCGCGAAATACATTCAGGCTTTGAATCCCGAAGCAAATGCCGACCAAAGGCAAGTTCTTCCGCTCGACATATTCGAGGATCGCAAAATCTGTGGCGTCACGCTCGGGGTAGAGCTTTCCGAGTTTGCCGTGCGGAGCCTCGCCGTATAGCGTGGGGTTGACATCCGTCGAACTGCCGGGAAGAAGAACACCGTGGACGCGGCTGACATATTCCTGAATAATGCCGCGCTCATCGGTAGTCGGTATCATCAGCGGCAGTCCACCCGCCCAAAGGATCGCGTCCAGATAATGGCGAATCTGCCCGACGTATTCAGACTTTTCGTAATACCGAGTAGGAATTCCGATCCAGGGTTTTTCCATAAAAAGTTGCCAAGATCTCGTCGCGAACGCGGATCGCCAATTCCGTCGCCGGAACGCCACCGGAAGGAATTGCCTGTCCGACAATGATCTCTACGGTTCCGCCGTGTACATGATATGTCCTTGGGACGAGAATCGCCCGCGATCCTCGAATAGTGACCGGAACCACGTCGGCATCGGACTTTGTTGCCAACATGAAACCGCCGCCTTTGAACGGCTTGATGGTGCCGTCGCTACTGGTCCCTCCCTCGGGAAAAATCAGAATTGGCGTACCGTGCTTTATAGTCTCCGCGGCCTCCCGAAGTGATTTGACGGCGGCACGCGGATTTTCTCTATCGATTGGCACGTGGCCCGAGCGCCGCAAATGCCAGCCAAGGAATGGATACCGGAATAGTTCTTTTTTTGCTGCGAATCGAAATTGAAACGGAAGCGCAGCCAGAACTACCGGAATATCCATATGGCTTTGATGGTTCACACAAAGCACGTATGGACCGCCCGGCTTCACATTTTCGAGGCCGTGGACTCTGACGCGGACCCGCGCTGTCCATAAAATCATGCGCGCCCAGATTCGCGAGCACGCGTGCTGAATGCGTCCGCGAGAATCAATGAGCGAACTGGCCACCGAAAACGATCCCATGATTCCTGTATACAAAAAAATCAGAGGCGCCGTAATGAGCAGGGAGCGTGCGTAGCTGAGTTTATCCAGAAGCCTATTCATCGATTCTTGCCTGTAGCATGCTGCGTGCCTCGCCGATAAGGTAGAGGGAACCGCAAATCACAATTGCCATCTTCGGCGGCGCATTGACACGGGCGTATTCAATCGCCCCGGCGACTGATTCCTCCACATGCGACCCTCGTACCAACTCCCCCAACTCCGCCGGATTCTTGGCACGGCTGCTTTGCGGTTTCGTAAATATGAATTGTTTAGCGTGGGGGCTCAGAATGCCGATCATTTCTGCAAATTGCTTGTCGGCCATCGCCCCGAAGATGATCCAGACACCCTCGGGATGGAACTCTCGAAGAAAGGCGGCAAGCGCATTCGCCGCAGCAACATTGTGGGCACCGTCGAGAAGAAAACGACCGAGCCGTTCCAATCGTCCGGGCCATGTGGCCGTGTTGACGCCTCTGACAACGTCTTCTCTTGAAATTCCCAGACATTCGGCCGCACGGACGGCCACAGCAATATTTTCAAGTTGATGCCGGCCCAGCAGACGTGGCCGCAGCCCGGGGTACTGGCCAAGATCCGCCCCGCGCATCAAACGGTCCCCCGCCTTTTCTCGAATAACCGGCAAATCTGCGGATGGACCAATAATCACCGGTTCCCTGGATTTAATGATCCCTGCTTTCTCTGCAGCGATGGCCTCGAGCGTTGGTCCCAAAAATTGCTGATGGTCCAAAGCAATGCTCGTGATTACTGAAACATCCTGATCCACGATGTTCGTAGCGTCGAGCCTGCCGCCAAGACCCACCTCGAGGATTGCGAACTTCACCCGATCGCGAAAATAGAGAAATGCCATTGCCGTTACCATCTCAAAGTACGTCGGTGGATAGAGCAGATCTTTAGCGTTCGAGGCGGCCTGTTTGACGGCGTCGAAGACCTCGTTCAAATCGTCATCTGAGATTTCCCGGTCCCCGATTTGGATTCGTTCGTTCAGCCGGACCAGATGAGGCGACGTATACAGGCCGGCTTCCGGCATCATTGAGGAGAGTAGCTTCGCTACCGACCCCTTGCCGTTGGTGCCGGCGATCAGAACCGATCGGAATGCACGCTGCGGATTGCCAAGAACATCGGCGAGCGCCTGCATATTCCGCAGATCATATCGAATCGATCGATATTCGTTTGTGAGCGAGTAAAGGTAAGAAATGTCGGCAGACGTCACTCGGAAAGTTTACACGCTTCACCGTGCGCCGCTAAAGCGATGCCCAGTGAGCAGTATCCTCGAGCATAATTTCCAATTCCGCTGCCAGCAACTCCGAGACTTCCAGAGCCTGGCCTTCAGGTGTGGCGGCCAGAATCACAGCAGGCTCCTGGTGCAGACCAATTCCCAACTTACGGCAGGCTGAATCGACTAAACGCACCGTTGCCAGGATGGTATTGTTACCGTTGAAATCTCCCTCATGATGTTTCCCGACGGCCTCGCAATAGACGTCCGGCAGATTCCACCGCTGAAGGAGCAGAGCGCCCTGCGTCGAGTGCATATGATCCAGAACCTCAAACAGCACCGGCTTGGAGAGTTCCAGGTCGTGTTTTCCTGAGCTCTTGATGTTCTCCAGCACTTTGAGCAGAAGAAGATTACCGATGTCGTGAACGAGTCCGGCAATGAATGCTTCTTCGGCCAGCTGGCCAAAGCCGAGGCGTTCGACGAGCCACTTGCTTCCCATTGCGCAACTGGCCGCGTGTTTCCACAGAGCGTCGGTATAAGGATGGATGTACTCATCGGTCGATCCGTATTGCTGTTGCTGCGTGATCATCATGACGAGAGTTGTGACCTGACGGCTTCCCAGCCGCATGATCGAATCCCGAATCCTGCTGACTTTGTTGAGCCCGCTAAAGAATGCTGAATTGGCTAACCGCAGAAGTTGGCTCGCGAGCACCTGATCTTCCGCAATTTTCTCAGAGATCTTGTCGAAGTCAGCGTCATCGCAAGCGAGCATCTCCTGAACTTCCAGCGCCAGGGGAGGGAAAACGGGCAGTTGCAACTGCTCTGAGACGAGGTGTTCGTTCAGGATTTCGACAAGTGACACCGTGTTTGTCATCGACTCTCTCCTGTCAGCCGGCGGAGTTCCTGGAGCGAACGCGGCTTGTGCAGTCGCGGGAGGTTACGGAGTACTTCCCGTAATGAGGTTTCTCCACGGGCCGCTTTGACCAAACCGTCTTCGACCAGCGTTACCAGACCTGAAGTTTCGAGGCTGATTCTCCGGATATCGTAGGATGTCCTGCGGTTCAAAATCGCATCTCTCACCAGTTCATTAAGGATAAGGAGCTCGAACGCGCCGACTCTTCCGCGGTACCCTGTGAAGCGGCAGTGCGAGCAACCTCGAGCATGCTTGAACGATGCGCCCTTGAGCGCATCGAGCCCGATGCCCAGGCGGCGCAGATCGAGCGGCGTTGGCACGTAAGGCTCTGCGCAGTGCACACAAAGCCTGCGCATTAGCCGCTGGGCAACAACACAGACCACCGTCGATGAAATCAGAAATGCCTCAATATTCATGTTGAGGAGGCGAAGAAGGCCGCCGATGCTGTCCTCGGTATGAAACGTCGTCAGTACTTTGTGGCCGGTCAGCGCGGCCTGGATTGCCGTTTCGGCTGAGAACCGATCACGGATTTCGCCCAGCACAATGATGTCCGGGTCCTGACGGACAATGTGACGCAAGGTTTCCTCGAAAGTGACGTTGATCTTCGGGTTGATTGAGCACTGGGATACGCCGTCAAGCATGTACTCGACGGGATCTTCGGCGGTGATGACGCTCTTTTCTTCGTCGTTCAAGTAGTTGATGCAACTGTAAAGCGTTGTCGTCTTTCCTGATCCCGTAGGACCGGTAATGATAATCACGCCGCTCGGAATGTCGAGGGCGTCGTCACGGAAACGCTCCATCATGCGTGGAGCCATGCCTATATCCTCCAGTTGCAGCAGCATCCCGTTCTTCCTGCTGAGCAACCGGAGAACAATATTTTCTCCGTGGACCGTGGCGTAGAAAGACGCCCGGACGTCGATGCCTGTGCCCGTCTCGCGATCCTCGTAGATGAGGCGTCCGTCCTGATGCCTGCGCTTCTCTGCAATGTCCGCATTGGCCAGGATTTTGATGCGGCTGGTCACCGCTGACAACAACTCCTTACCAAGTTCCTTGTACGGGATCATTACGCCATCGGAACGAAAACGTATGCGCAAGTGCTCTTTTGCCGGTTCAATGTGGATATCACTGGCGCCCTCCTTTACTGCGTCGGAAAACATGTTTTCGACAAACCGGACCACTTCACTGTCGTTCGCCGACGCCGTCTGCTGCTCTTTCGTTCCGCGTTCATAGGCGGAAAGGACTTCATTGATCGCACGCCAGCTTGCGATGGCCGGTATGAGGTCCTGACCGAATAACCGGGCTGCGACCGTCCGGCTTTTGTCGTCTGTGGGATCGGCGAACGCGACCACCGCATGACCGTCTTTTCTGTGAATGGGTACGAACACGTGATTGCAGCATGCCCGGTACGCTTCTTTCGTCAGCAGTTTTTTGTCGATGTCGCCGAAGCGAAGTTCGATTTGAGAAATGCCACACTGAATGGCGAGCACTTCCGAAAGCTTTTCACTGTCGATAAACCGGCGCTCGATCAGAATTTCGCCCAGCCGTTTCCCGCCAGCCTGTCCATGCTGCAGATCCAGAGCGACTTCGAGTTGCGTTTTCTGCAAGACTTCCAGTTCCACCAGCAAGTCACCAAGACGAATGGTTCCGGGGTTTGCAGCCAACGTTTCGTGCAACTGTGTTTCAGTTACGAACTCCAGTTCTTTGAGCACACTAAAAAGCGTTTTTGATGAGGAAAGCTTGGATCGTACACGCCGCGCGTAGGTCAGTTGAGTTTCGCTGAGAAATCCACCCTTGACCAACAGCATTCCGATAGCGTCGCTGTCATCCACAGGCGATTCAGCTCCGGGACCCATCTCCGGGATCAGATTCGGCCTGGTGGATTCGTTCAGTGTTGGCTCCATAAAAATCAGCTGTTTAGACGTACGGCTAGCCGCCCCAAGCTCCTTATCGGAATCTTTTCCCCGCAACTTCACTGCTAACCTCAAATTGAAGAAACAAAAGATGCTCGAGATGAAGTCCTGGCAAAAGTTCGGGGGAATCTACGTCAATCCGGCAGGGAGCGTTAGACGGAAGCCCCAGGTGGAACTTCAGAGCCGGCGGGGGCCCTCACTTCGACTTGGAACATACGATAAACGTCAGGCCCCTTACGACACCTTTTCGGCTTCCACTGGAACCTTATACGAACACGACTCTTCGTTGCAGTAACGGATCAGGCCTTCGCGCTTGGTCGATTTCTCCAACAGGAACGGCGCACCGCACTGCGGGCATACTTCGGGAACGGGCTTGTTCCATACGACGAAATCGCAATTGGGATATTTCGAGCAACCGTAGAACACTTTTCCGCGTTTGGACCGGCGTTCGATCAGTTCCCCGCCGCACCCGGGCTTTGTACAGGCGACGCCAACAGTTTTCGGCTTGATGTACTTGCACTTCGGATAATTGCTGCAGGCGATGAATTCACCAAAGCGGCCTTCTTTTATGGCCATCTTGGCCTTGCCGCATTGCGGGCACGTTTCTTCCAGCATGACGTCGGGCTTCTTCGGCGTCTTCGTGCCGGGTGCCAGCTTGCGGGTAGTCTTGCACTCGGGATAACCGGTGCAAGCGAGAAACTGTCCGAAGCGGCCGCGCTTGAGAGTCATCGGTTTGCCGCAGTTTTCGCACGCCTCCGGTTCGGCCTCGGCGGACGTTTCGCCTTCCTTCGGTGCTTCGTCGGTTACAATTTCTTTTGTGTTTTTGCATTCGGGATAAGCCGAACATGCCATGAACCGGCCGAACTGGCCCCACTTTATGACCATGGGACTGCCGCATTTTTCACAGACTTCGTCGGTCGGGATTTCCTGCTGCTTCAGGTTCTCCATATTTTTTGAAGCGCGCTTCAAATCCTTCTCGAATTTCTTATAGAACTCGTCGAGCGCTTCGACCCACGTCATCTTTCCTTCTTCGACTTCGTCGAGCTCTTCTTCCATGCGAGCGGTGTATTGAACGTCGAAGATGTCCTCGAAATGCTTGACGAGCATCTCGGTAACCACCGCCCCGAGCTCGGTTGGCTTGAATTTGCCCTGATCTTTCGTGACGTATTCGCGATCCTGGATTGTTGACAGGATCGTCGCGTATGTCGAGGGGCGTCCGATGCCTTTCTCTTCAAGCGCCTTCACCAGCGAAGCTTCGGTGTATCTCGGCAGCGGTTCGGTGAAGTGCTGGCGCGGCATCAGGTCGATGAGCCGCAGCTTCTCCCCTTGCCGGAGCGGCGGCAAGGTGATGTCCTGCTCGTCATCCGGTTCGATCGGCTTGGTTTCCGGATCGGATGACTCCTCGTACACCTTAAGAAATCCATCGAACTTCATCACGCGGCCTGACGCGCGGAACAAATAATCCTTCACCGAGATTTCGGCGGTGGTCTGGTCGTAGACGGCCGGATTCATTTGCGACGCAATAAATCGTGTCCAGATCAGGCGGTACAGCTTCAGCTCGTCTTCGGATAAGTAAGCCTTGAGATCGTCGGGCGTCCTGCCGACGAAAGTCGGGCGAATGGCCTCGTGTGCGTCCTGCGCACCTTTCTTGCTTTTATAGACGACAGGCTTATCGGGCAAATAAGGCCCGCCATAGACGTCCGAAATGTAGGAGCGGACCATTTCGAGGGCCTCATCGGAAACGCGCGTCGAGTCCGAACGCATGTAGGTGATCAGACCGATGCGGCCTTCATCGCCAAGCTCGATGCCTTCGTAGAGGCGCTGCGCCAACATCATCGTCTTCTTCACGGTGAAACGAAGACGGCGCGAGGCGTCCTGTTGCAATTTGCTGGTCGTGAACGGCGGAACGGGATTCCGTTTCTTTTCTTTGGTGACGACGGATTCGACAAGGAATTCAGAATTCTTTACGCCGGCGAGAACGTGGTCGGCTTCCGCCTGGTTCTTGACCTCCGCGGTTTTACCTTTGATTTTTGCGAGGCGCGCCTCGAATTGGGGTGGCTCGTGCCCTTCAAGCTTGGCAATGATCGACCAGTATTCCTCCGGCACGAACGCCTTAATTTCATTCTCGCGCTCCACGATCAGACGGAGCGCAACGGTCTGAACGCGGCCGGCCGAGATACCACGACGCACTTTGTCCCAGAGCAGAGGGCTGACTTGATAGCCAACCAGCCGGTCGAGAATGCGTCTCGCCTGCTGCGCATCCACGATGTGCTGATTGATGCGGCCGGGATGTTCCACTGCCGCTCGAATCGCTTTC
>Ga0137394_10003883_pt1 | contig 11278 bp, 12 predicted proteins | sample czobulk116metaG_FD_108278 | JGI IMG/M metagenome (GOLD analysis project Ga0137394, IMG submission 108278) | Vadose zone soil microbial communities from Angelo Coast Range Reserve, California, USA - czobulk1.16 metaG | ecosystem: Environmental > Terrestrial > Soil > Vadose zone | place: USA... | reverse complement strand
GCGGAATGGTGAATTTCGGCCTGACCGGCTTCTATGCCCTCGGCGCGTACGCCGCGGCCCTGCTGATGCTCAAGGGCGGCGCCAATACCTTCGTCGCGACCGTCGGCGCCATGGCGATCGTCGCGGCGGCGTGCGGCCTGGTGGCTTTCGTCACTCTGCGCGTCACCGAGGAGGACTACTTCGCCATCGTGACGCTGGGCGTGGGCGAGATGCTGCGCCTGTTGGCGCTCAACGAGGATTGGCTCACCAAGGGCGCGCTCGGCCTCACCGGGGTGCCGCGGCCGTTCGGCGACGCGATCGCGCCGCAGTATTACCAATACTTCCTGCTAGCGCTCGCCGTGGCGCTGCTCCTCGGTACGCTATGGTTCCTCGACCGCCTCGCGCGTTCGCCCTTCGGACGCCTGGTGCGCGCAGTGCGCGAAGACGACGTGGTGGCCGCGACGCTCGGCAAGAACGTGCTCTGGGTCCGGGTGCGGGTCTTCGCCATCGGCGGCGGCATCATCGGCCTCGCCGGCTCGCTGCACGGCTTCTACTACCAGTACATCGACCCGACGCAGTTCACCAATATCGTGATCGCCTATGCCTTCATGGCCGTGATTGCCGGCGGGCGCGGCGCGCACCGCGGCGCCATCCTCGGCGCCGCAGTCGTGATGCTGCTGCTCGAGGGATCGCGTTTCCTCAAGGACCTCATCCCCGCGCTCGACTCCGACCGGCTCGCCGCCATCCGCATCATCATCATCGGCCTCGGTCTCATCCTGCTGCTCATTTACCGCCCGCAGGGCTTTTTCCGCGAGTACCGGTTGCAGGCTGCCTTGAAATAATATTTTGCCAATTGGAGGAGGGACCGATGGACCGCAAACGCCGCAGAATCATCCGGTCGCTGGGCGCCACGACCGCAGCAACGCTCGGCGCGCCGTATCTCAACCTGGCGCATGCGCAGGCCACGCCAATCCCGCTGGGGGTCGCGCTGCCGCTCACCGGCAACGCCGGCGCCTACGGGCCCGACATGGCCGAGGCTGCCAAGCGCACCGCCGAGAAGATCAACGCCGCCGGCGGGATCCTCGGCGGGCGCAAGCTCGAGCTCGTGATCGAGGACTCGGAATCGAGCGCCGCGGTGGCGGCGAATCTCTCGCACAAGTTCATCAACGTGCACAAGGCGCAGTCGCTGGTCGGCTACTGGGGCACGCCCGAAGGCATGTCTTCGCGCCCGATCGCGGTGCAGAACAAGGTCGTGCTGATGGTGTCGAGCGCGGCGAACGCAATCACCGAGGGCGACACGCAGGGCTATGTGTGGCGCTTCCAGATGAAGGCCACCGACTGGGGCACGGTGATCAGCCGCGCGACGCTCAAGCTCGGCTTCAAGTCGGTCGGCATCATGGGCCTGCAGAACGCCTTCGTGCTGCCGATCCAGAAGGTGTTCGAGGAGCAAATGAAGGCGAACGGCCGCAAGGTGGTCGACTCGCTCATCTACAACCCCGAGCAGCCCTCGTACCGAGCCGAGGTCGAGCGCGTCTTCGGCAAGAAGCCTGAGGCGGTGTACTGCTTCGGCCTGCTGCCCGATTTCGTGTCGATCATGAAGGAGGTCTATCGGGGCGGCTTCGACAGCAAGGTCGTCGCGCTCTCCATCATGGCCGATGCCGAAGGCAAGTTCGTGCAGGCGGTCGGCACCAAGGTGGCCGAGGGGATCCGGCACTTCCAGCCCATGCCCGACGTGGCCGCCCCGGGCTACAAGAAGTTCCTGAAGCTGATGGGCGCGCCGCAGGACCGGGTATTCCTCTTCCCGCCGAACACCCACGACCAGATCGCGATCACCGCGCTCGCCATGGAGAAGGCGAAGAGCCCGATGGCGCTCGACTGGTCCAAGCAGATCATCGCGGTCGGAAACGGCCCGGGGCAGGAAGTCGACGACGTGGTCGAGGCGCTGAAGCTGGTGCGCGCGGGCAAGGCGATCAACTTCCAGGGGGCCGGGTCGACCTGCGACTTCACGCCGAACGGCGACCAGCTCGGCCGCGGCATGGGCCAGTGGATCATCAAGAACGGCAAGAGCGAGTTCGTGGAGTACGCGAAGCCCTGAAGAACCGGCGGGCAAATAAGCCTCGTCGTAGGTGCGCCGGCGCACCGAGAAAGCCGGCGGCAAGTGCCAACATCGAAGCGGTTCCGGTTATCTCATAACCGGATGCCTCCCTGGGCCCGGCGACGGCAACTCCGTCGGCGGGCCTTTTTTTGGCGCGACGCTAACGCCAGGGCGTGGCCCTCAGCGCGCCGGGCAGATAGAGCGGATGCGCCGGTTCGCCGCTGCCGTTCAGGCGCAGCGCGTGCAACGCGGCCTTGTTTCGACTGAGCAGTTCCAAGACTTTTTTCGAGCGGCCAAGATGCGCGCCATGGTTTCCCCAGGCACAGACCACCAGGTCTGCTTCTCTTGCCGCGTTCAAAATCGCCGCGTCGTTTAGCAAGCCGACAGGATCGCGCGCGGCCTTCATGCCGTCCGGGTCGGTCGCGCGCCAGCCGAAGAGATTGGTCACGATGAGCGCGCCGAAGCCCCAGCGCTCGGCGTAGAGCCGCGCGCGTGTGCAGGAGGGATCGAGCTTCACCTCGTCAGCGGTGCTGGGATTGAGCATCAGAAAATTGGCCACCGGCGCTTTTTCGTCCCATTGCCGCCACAAGAGGTAGCGCCACCTGCGGCAGCGTGAGAACTTCGCACCCGAAGGTGTCAACGCGATCACGTTTCCTACTATAGGACATCATAGGAACGCAGGACGCAACCCGGCAGAGGCCAGGTTCAGGGAATCGGCAGGCTGATGGTGACGGTGGTTCCGAGCTTAGGTGTGCCGGCCACCGTGCAGACGCCGTTGTGCATTTCGGCGTGCGCCCGGATTGCCGCGATTCCGCCGAGGCTCGCGCTAGCGGCGTCGTCAGCCAGGCCGATGCCGTCGTCGCGCACCGCCATGGTGAGCTCGCGCGGGGTGATGGTGAGCGTGATCGCCACCCGGGTAGCGCCGGCGTGGCGCGCGATGTTGCTCAACGCCTCGTTGTAGGCCTCGAACACCGCGGTGGCGTAGTCCTCGGGCAGCTCGGAGCCTGCGGCGTCGTTCACCGTCAGCTCACAAAGAATCCCGGTGCACTTCTGGAACTGGTGGGCGTGCCATTCGATGGTCGCCGCAAGGCCCAGCGTGCCGAGCAGGATCGAGCAGATCTCGGCCGTGACTTGCCGGCTCCACGCGCTGTCAACGTGCAATCGCTCGCCCGAGCCGTTTACTCTCCGGGTGTCCGCCTGGATGGCCGAGCGCAACTGCATCGTGATCGATGTCAGCGCATCTTCGAGCTCATCGTACATGGCGCGCCCTGGGTGGTTGCGCACACGCTCCCCCGGCCAAGTGGTTAAGCGACCTGGGATCATGCGCCCCCGCACCGCGCCATTCCGTTCGATACCGCACACAACCTACTTGTGGATCGGGTCGATCTCGTGCTGGCGGGCTACCCATTCGGCAAGCCGCTTTTCATTGGCTTGCCTGGTGACGCCATGCGTCGCCTGGATCTTGCCCCGCAGCCGCTCCCGCTCGCCAGCGGCCACGCCGGGGTAGTCTGCGGTCAGCCTGCCCCATTGCTTCCTCGCGATGCCCTTGAGCTGCCTCCAGGTGCCTGCGACGCGATCCCAGTTCATCTTGCTGTGAGCGGGTCCGAGCCAGCGATGTATATCAGCCGCTCACCCAGGCGCCAGCTCGCCGGCATCTCTTCACGGAATACGTGGCTCGAGCCGTCGCCCATGCGCACGGTGTATTCGTAACTCGCCGGCGCGCGCGCATCGGCGCCAAGCGGCGTGATCTCGCGCTTGGACTCGATCCACCCGCGCAGCTTGGCGTGGCTCTCCGTACCCGTCTGCAGGGGCTGCGGCGACGACGCCAGCATGGGCTCGCACGCCGACATCATCACGACGGTCAGCGCGGACACGGCACACAGGAGCAAATGAACTGGAGCCAGCACTCCAGTGCCCGAGTGCGGCACTACGGGACGAGCTTGTCGAGTGCCTCGGCGCAGGCCGTAGCGACCTGGCGGTTCGGGTCGGCGGTGCTACCGGGCATCGTTGCCCAACCGCCTTTTCCCACGTAGTCGGCCTGCTCCCAACTCATCTTGATTTCTTTCAGCGCCGCAAGATTGGCCGGCGCCTTGTTGCTCGCCCTGAACCGGGCGACGCATATTGGTGTGAGCGACGATACGATCGCTGCCTCTGCGCGCTCGCCGGCAAGCTTCTCCGCGGCGCCGCCGGTCACCCAGCCGCCCCAGTTGAATCCGACGAATGCGAGCGCGACCGCGCCCGCCGCCGCGCCCCACAGGAATGGAGTGGTTTGGGCAGGAAGCTCGGGAATGTTCATAGGTTTTCCTTGAACTGGTTGGGGGAGACTCACGGGAAGGCGTTCGCGCCTTCCACTGTCCCAGTGTCCCCTCGTTCGGACGGATGTTCTGTGCGCTGTCGTTCATAGGGCACGGCATTCGTTCGTAGGCGCACAGAGCGACCCTTTTCGGAGCGCTTCGGCTACTTGGCGAGCCTCGATCCGGAAATCTCGATGAACACGCGGCGGTCCGGCTGCATGCAGGCCACGTTCTTCGGGTTGTTGGCGCCCTGGCAATCGCCCGCGGCGGTGCTCGGCCGCGTTTTCCCCCAGGCGCTGGTCCGCACGCGATCGGCCGCGACACCCTTCTTGACCAGATAGGACTTCACCGCGTCCACGCGCTCCTCTGAAAGGATCTGGTTGAGGGCCTCGGAGCCCATGCGATCGGCATACCCGATCGCCCTCACCGATTGCGTATCGAGGCCGCCGAGCTCGCCGACGAACGCATCCAGCGTGGTGCGGCCCGCGGCGGTGAGGGCCGATTTGTTGGAGTCGAACAGGATGTTGGCCTCGAACGCGACTTTCTCATAGGCTGGAAGCAGCGCCGAGGTTGCCGCTGCCACTACCGGCGCCGGTCTCGGCACGAGGGCGACGGTTGCGGTGGGCTGTGCGACGGGAGTCACGTCCTGGGCAACGGGCGCCGGACCCTCGGCATGGCACCCGCTGGTCCACATCGGGGGCGGGCCGTAAGCCGTGTGCCAGCAAAGGCCGGTGGCGTTCATGACGGGCGCGCCTCGCGTATCGAGGAGCAGCGCCTTCTCGTTCTCGTCCCTTACTTGCGCGGTTGCGGCTGAAAAGACGCCCAGCGCGGCAGCGCAGGCGACGGCGAGGGTAGCTGGTGTTTTGACGAAGTCAGCCATTCGGGTCAGCGGTTCGACCCGATCACGCGCGCGAACGGCCGAACTGCAGCCAAGTGGCCGCGCCGCTGTCGTAGCGTCTCGCCGTCAAACACTCGGTACGCGTTCTTGCCGGAGTGCTTCGCCTCGTGCAAGGCGAGATCCGCGCACTTCAGCAGGGTGGCCGCATCGTCGGCATGAGCCGGGTAGATCGCGACTCCTGCACTGATGGTTATCTTGACCGTGCGCCCGCGGACGCCGTATTGCTTCGAGACGGTCTTGAGCAGCTTCGACGCCACCCTCGCCGCGTCGTGCGCCCCGGTCACTTGCCACAGGACGATCGCGAACTCGTCGCCGCCCACGCGGGCCACCGTGTCTACTTCGCGAACCGCGGCCGTAAGACGTTGCCCGACCATTTCGAGCAGGCGGTCTCCGGCATCGTGGCCCAGGGTGTCGTTGACCTCCTTGAAACCGTCGAGGTCCAGGTACACGACAGCCGACGCGCACGTGTTCCGACGCGCATGGGCTATGGCGAGCGAAACCCGGTCGGCGAGGAGCTGTCTGTTCGCGAGCCCCGTCAGCGGGTCATGCAGCGCCGCGGACACGAGCCGTTCTTCGTTCTGCTTTCTGCGAGTGATGTCCTGTGCGAGGGCGAAGACTCCGACGACCTGTCCCGCAGCGTCGAATTCAGGGAGGTAGTCGATCTGCAGATGAGACGTGCGGCCGTTTCCGGGCATGCGGCGCTCGAAGGTGACGCGCCGGCCGGCCAGGGCGGCTTCGATGTGAGGCTTTCTTTTTGCATACTCCTCGCTGCCCAGGGCTTCTTTCAGGGTCTGGGCAGGCCTTTCCGCAAAGCTCTGACTGAATCCCTCGCGATGAGGCTTGTTGACGAAGCGAAGACACTCGCCCACGCCAAAATAAGCGATCTCCTGGAACGAAGACGTAACTGACTCGTATTTGTCTTGGGTGGACATAGTTGACCGCTCCGATACGCAGCGGCGCAACGCATTGTCGGCGCGCGACCCATGCGCCATCTGTCGGGTGGCGCACATAGCGTGCGTTGCCGAACAATGGTCAGGACCAGAGACCGCGGAGCCGCGCCGCCACGTCAACCGCCGCCTTTCCTTCCAACGGCGCAGCAGGCTCGAGCGCCTCTCCGTAAGTCACCCCTTCAAGGCACTGCATCACCGCGCGGGTGAGAAAGCGGCTCTTCGCGCCGTAGACATGCCGGTCGCCCATGCGCGACTGCTGCGTCACGTAGTACTTGAGCGGCGCCATCAGGTGGAGATCGGTCTTGGCGCGGGTCATGGCGACGTAGAGCAGGCGCCGCTCCTCCTCGATGAGCTCGGGCCGCCCGGTGGAGAACTCCGACGGGAAGTTGCCGTCGGCGACGTTGAGCAGGAACACCGTGTCCCATTCCTGGCCCTTCGCCGAGTGGATGGTGGAAAGCACGAGATAGTCCTCGTCCAGATACGGCGCGCCGGCGAGGTCGCTCGTGGCGCTCGGCGGATCGAGCGCCATTTCGCTCAGGAATGATTCCCGGGTGGCGAACTGGGAGGCGATTCTTTCCAGCTGCAGAAGATCCCCGGCGCGCACCTGGGCCGCGTCGTAGAGGCGCTCGAGGTGCGGCGCGTACCACTCGCGCACGCGCTGGACCTGTCCTTCCCATTGCGAGCTCGCCAGGTAGGCCAGGAGCTCGTCGAGGTCGGGTGAGCCGGTCCGGACGCTTTTCCAGGAGAAGCCGTCCGACTCGAAGCGCGTGAAGGCGCGCTCCGCGCCCGCGGGTCCCGCGCCGGCCTGGAGCTGAAGCGCCCGAAACGCCGCGACGCGATTCTTCGGGTTGTCGGCCCAGCGCAGCACCGCGAGGAGGTCCTTCACGTGCGCCGCCTCGAGGAACTTGAGCCCGCCGTACTTCACGTACGGAATGTTCCGGCGCACCAGCTCGAGCTCGAGCACGTCGGAATGGTGCGAGCTGCGAAAGAGCACCGCCTGGCGCCGCAGCAGCACGCCGCGCTCGCGCGCCTCGAGCACCTGCTTCACCACGTACTGCGCTTGCGCCTCGTCGTCCGAGACGGTCACGTAGCGGGGCTGCGGACCTTTGCCTTTTCTCGAGCGAAGATTCTTTCCGATCAGCGCGTTCGCCGCGTCGAGCACGGGCTGGGTCGACCGGTAGTTCTCCTCGAGGACGACGGTGCGCGCGTTCCCGAACTGGTCCGCAAACCCGACGATATTCTCGATCGTGGCGGCGCGGAACGAGTAGATCGCCTGGGCGTCGTCGCCGACCACCGTGAGCCCGTCGCCGGAAGGCTTCAGGCCCTTCAGGATCCCGGCCTGGAGCACGTTGGTGTCCTGGTACTCGTCGACCAGGACGTGGTCGAACTGCGCGCCGATCTCGGCGGCGAGCGCGGCGTCCGAGCTCATGGCGTGCCAGTAGAGGAGAAGATCGTCGTAGTCGAGCGCGTGCGTCGCCAGCTTCTTCTCGACGTAGTCCTTGAACAGGCCGGAGAGGGCGTCTTCCCACTCGGCGCACCAGGGGAACATCGTCTGCAGCGTTTCCTTCAGCGGGCGCTGCGTATTCACGCGGTGCGAGTAGATCGCGAGGCAGGTGTCCTTGCGGGGGAAGCGCTTCTCGGCCTTGGAGAGGCCGCGTTCGTGGCGCACGAGGTCGATGAGGTCGGCGGCGTCGCCGCGGTCGAGCACGCTGAAGCTCTCGTCTAGACCGAGGCGCCGGCAATGGCGGCGGATCAGGCGGTTGGCGACCGAATGGAAGGTGCCCGACCATGGCAGGCGCACTTCCTGTTGAACCTCGCCGACGATGCGCTGCGCGCGCCGCGTCATCTCGATCGCGGCGCGCCGCGTGAAGGTCAGCAACAGGATGCGCTCGGGTTGTGTTCCCCCAAGAATGAGATGCGCGACCCGGTGGGCGAGCGTGTTGGTCTTGCCGGTGCCCGCGCCGGCGATGACGAGCAGCGGCTGCGGGCCCGCCTGCGCGGCTTCGCGCTGCCGGGGATTGAGGCGTTCGAAGGCCGCCGCGGTGCTCACCGCCGCGACTATAGGCCAATGCTGTATAAACTTCCAGTACCTAGGGCTTCAGTCGGTCTGGAAATGCTTCTACCCGCCTCGGATAGTCCTGGACTCGCGGCGCCAGGGCTCCGGCGACAGGCTGAGTGGTTATCGCGGCGAGCTCCGCACGGAGCTCGGCGTCGGTCGCGCTGTTCATCGACTGCTCGAGGGCAGCCATGCTGAACCGCGCATCGACGATCCGGCGAATCGCAGGGCCGCGCCAGACGGCTCCCGCGGCGGAAGTGGTGTAGCCGGATTGCTGGCAGGCGAGCAACGATTGCTTGTGCGCCTTGAGGGAGCACTCCCTGGCCTCCTCGGAACTGCGCCGGGCCGCATGCAGCATGCTCTTGTCGTGATATTCCGCCGCGGTGCGATGCTGGAGCGCCGCGAGCTCATGATCGGCGGCAGCTCGCTTGTGCAGGGTGCTCGGTGAACGCATGGCGTTGGACATGAATTCATGCTGCACCAGCAACCGCGGCGCCGTCTGTGCGATTGCACACGCAGCAGCTACCGGTAGGCGCTCGCTATGTGCTCCAGCGTACGGTCGTGCGGGTCGTTGCGTGCAAAGCTCGTTCCATGGCCGACGTTGTGATCATGGACCGCCGCAGGCGCAATCCGCTCAAGGCGGGCGCGTTGCGAAACACCTTTCTGAACAGCGCGTGCATTTCGAGCATCGCCACCGACGACAAAGGCGTCATCCAGATCGTCAGCGCGGGCGCAGAGCGCATGCTCGGCTACGCCGAGGCCGAGCTGGCGGGCAAGCGCACGGCCGCGGATCTTGCTGATCCGGCGGAAGCCGTCGAGCGAGCAGCGGCGCTGAGCCTTGAATTCGCGAGCGCAATCGCTCCCGGCTTCGAAGCACTGGCTTGCAAGGCCTCGCGCGGCATCGAGGACCGACACGAGCTGACCTGGATCCGCAAGGACGGCAGCCGGCTTGCGGCAGTCGTATCCGTCACCGCGCTGCGCGATGGCAAGAACGAAATCATCGGCTATCTCCTGATTGCGACCGACAATACCGCGCAGGAAGGCTTCCGCCGCACGGTGGAAGGGGTGACCGACTGCGGCATCGTACAGCTCGATGCGCAGGGGCAGGTGCTGAGCTGGAACGCCGGGGCGCAGATCATCGACGGCTACAGCGCGCAGGAAATCGTCGGGCAGCATTTTTCCCGTTTCTATTCCGCGCAGGACATCGGACTGGACGTGCCGCAGCGGGACCTGGACGCGGCCGCGGCGACGGGACGCCACCAGGCCGAGGGCTGGCGAGTGCGCAAGGACGGCTCGACGTACCGCGCGAACATTGTCCTGACGTCGATCCACGATCGGGGCGGCGTGTTGCGCGGGTTCGCGAGACTGACCCGCGATGTATCTGGCGACGCCGGCAAGCCCCAGCCACGCACCGTCGAGAACCCTGAACCTGCTTCCCCGCCGCAGCCCACGAGCGGCGTGTCGCGCCGGAGCCTCCTCTACGTTGAAGACCAGTCCGCGAGCTTCGGGCTGGTCGAGCGGCTCCTCGCACGCCGCACCGACGTACTGCTGCTTCAGGCATCGTCCGTGGCCCTCGGAATCGAGCTCGCGCGCAGCGCGCAGCCGGACGTGATCCTGCTGAACATCGATCTGCCCGGCAGCAGCGCGCTCCAGTTCATGAAGCGGCTGCGCGCCGATCCGGCGACTGAAAATACGCCCCTCCTCGCGCTCGGCGCCGACGCTGCAGCCAAGGGCGTCACGCAGGCGCTCGACGCGGGTTTCTTCCACTACCTGACCAAGCCGCTGAAGCCCGAAGCGTTCGTGGAGGCCGTCGACTACGCGCTGGAATTCGCGGCGCTGCAGCGAGCCGAGCAACACGCCCGCGCCTTCACGTCGGCCCACAGCCACTAAAGGAACCGCCAATGAAAATCCGCCCATTACACGACCGCGTCATCGTCAAGCGTCTCGACGAGGAGAAGAAGACCGCCTCCGGCATCGTCATCCCCGACACCGCGGCGGAGAAGCCCGATCAGGGCGAAGTAATGTCGGTGGGCAAGGGAAAGCTCACCGACGAAGGCAACCTCGTGCCGCTCGACGTCAAGATCGGTGACCGGGTGCTGTTCGGAAAGTACTCCGGGCAGACGGTCAGGTTGAAGGGCGATGAGCTGCTCGTCATGCGCGAGGAAGACATCCTCGGCGTGGTGGAGGGCCAGCCATGACCGCCAAAGACGTACGGTTCCACGAAGACGCCAGGGCGAGGATGGTCCATGGCCTGAACATCCTGGCCGACGCGGTGAAGATCACGCTCGGGCCACGCGGACGAAACGTGGTGTTGGAGCGCTCCTTTGGCGCGCCGACCATCACCAAGGATGGCGTGTCGGTCGCCAAGGAGATCGAGCTCAAGGACCGGTTCGAGAACATGGGGGCGCAGATGGTGAAGGAAGTCGCCTCCAAAACATCGGATGTCGCCGGCGACGGCACCACCACCGCGACGGTGCTCGCCCAGGCGATCGTGCGCGAAGGCATGAAATACGTCGCCTCGGGAATGAACCCGATGGACCTCAAGCGCGGCATCGACCAGGCGGTGGCCACGGTGGTCGGGGAGCTGAAGAAGATCTCCCGGCCCTGCACCTCCTCGAAGGAGGTCGCGCAGGTCGGCGCCATCTCGGCCAACCTCGACACCGAGGTCGGCAGGATCATCGCCGAGGCCATGGAAAAGGTCGGCAAGGAAGGCGTGATTACCGTGGAAGACGGCAAGTCGCTCGACAACGAGCTCGAGCTGGTCGAGGGCATGCAGTTCGACCGCGGGTATCTCTCGCCCTACTTCATCAACAACTCCGAGAAGCAAAGCGCGCTGCTCGAAGACGCCTATGTTCTGCTGTACGACAAGAAAATCAGCTCGATCCGCGAGCTCTTGCCGCTGCTCGAGCAGGTGGCGAAGGCGGGCAAGGCGCTCTTGATCGTCGCCGAGGAGGTCGAGGGCGAGGCGCTCGCGACGCTGGTGGTGAACAACATCCGCGGCATCCT
>Ga0137394_10003881_pt1 | contig 11281 bp, 9 predicted proteins | sample czobulk116metaG_FD_108278 | JGI IMG/M metagenome (GOLD analysis project Ga0137394, IMG submission 108278) | Vadose zone soil microbial communities from Angelo Coast Range Reserve, California, USA - czobulk1.16 metaG | ecosystem: Environmental > Terrestrial > Soil > Vadose zone | place: USA... | reverse complement strand
GCTCCCATCCTCCACGAATCCCACGATGCCGTTCACGCGCAACACGATGGACGAACATCTCGACATGTTGATGGTTTGCCACCACCTGTCGCCGTCCATTCCCGAGGATGTCGCATTTGCCGACTCGCGAATTCGCGCCGAAACGATCGGCGCCGAGGATATCCTCCACGACATCGGCGCAATCAGCATGATGTCGTCGGACTCGCAAGCCATGGGACGAATCGGCGAAGTCATCTGCCGCACCTGGCAAACTGCCGACAAGATGAAACTGCAGCGCGGCAAGCTGGCTAAGGACAGCCCGGACAACGACAATTTCCGTGTCAAACGCTACATTGCCAAGTACACCATCAATCCTGCCATTACACACGGCATCAGCAGCGCCGTCGGCTCCGTGGACGCAGGCAAGCTCGCCGACCTGGTGCTGTGGAAGCCCGCGTTCTTCGGCGTGAAACCGGAAATCGTCATCAAAGGCGGATTGATCGCCGGCTCACTGATGGGCGATGGCAATGCGTCGATTCCAACTCCTCAGCCGTGTATCTACCGCCCCATGTTCGGCGCGTATGGTCAGGCCCTCAACCAGATCGCAGTCCATTTTGTCTCCCGAGCGGGCGTCGAAGGTGACAATCTTCGGAGCTTGCAACGCAAGCTGGTTCCCGTAAAGGGCTGCCGCAATCTGCAAAAGACGGACCTGAAGCTGAACGACGCTACTCCTGAGATCGAGGTGAATCCCGAAACCTACGAGGTGCGCGCAGACGGTGAGTTACTGCAATGCGATCCGGTAGAAGTGTTGCCCCTGGCGCAGCGCTATTTTCTGTTTTAGAGTGCATCAAAAAATGACGATAGTTGAACAGGTCTTGCCAATTGGGGAGTTAGGCTCCGAGTGCAGTACGTACAGGCGCGACACCATCACGCTGGCCTGGGACGACAGACGCCAGGGCCACGGCCGCCGGACATCGGACTCCGGAATCGAATTCGCCATTTCCCTTCCCGCTGGAACGGTGTTGAAGAATGGCGATTGCTTCGTCCTGGATCCGGAAAGAGCGATCGTTGCCGTCCAGGAAGCCGTACAACCTGTTTATGTCGTTCGTCCGAGAACCTCACAGGAATGGGCGTACTATGCCTATCATGTGGGCAACCGGCATCAGTCCGTCATGATCGGCGAATCCGAACTGATTTTTCTGCAGAACCCGGCGGTTCGGAGTCTTCTGGACCAGCTTCATGTTCACTACACCATCGACGCCCGACCGTTTACGGCGGCGCTGGCCAGCATTGGACACTCGCACGAGTAGCGGCTGCGGAACTAGTGGACTGTAACAGTGTCCAGACTGAAGAATGCAGCCGCTCCGCGGCTGGAATTATGAATAATCCGGACCAGGTATCAAAAATGACACCCGCTCAGCTTCTTCACACTCTTCAGCTCACAGATTCCCTGTTTCCCGTCGGAGCATTCGCGTATTCGGATGGACTCGAATCGGCGGCCGCCGCCGGCCTCGTACACAACGCAGACTCGCTCGCTGTTTGGCTCGATCATTTCCTCAACGCTGTTTTCGTGCCGTGCGAAGGTCTTGCGCTGCTGAAGTGCGTTCGAGCAGCGGAAAAGGGAGAGTGGGCAACCATCCGATCCATTGACCAGGAACTTACCGCGTTGAAGCCCGCAGCGGCGATTCGAACCAGCAGCAGGTCCCTGGGCAAGAGTTTGTTTAAAACTTATGCTGCCATCGTTCGGGATAATGAATTCCTTTCCATGGTTGAGGCATGGCCCCATTGCAATGCGCCCGTGGCCTATGGAATCGTCCTCTCCCACCGCGGCCTCGAAGCCCGTGACGCGCTGCTGGCCTTCGGATATGTCCGATCGGCGGGGATCGTTTCGGCAGGGCTGCGCCTCATCGCGATTGGCCAACAGCAAGGACAGGCATTATTGACGAGAGCAATCGATCAACTTCCTGGCTTGGTCGACAATATACTTCGGGCCGAAGGCGAACCGCTTCGGTCATTCAATCCGCTCCTGGACGTTCAGCAGATGAACCATCGATACGTTTACAGCCGGCTGTTTCGGTCGTGACGATGCGAAAACCTGTCAAAATCGGCGTGGGTGGTCCAGTGGGTTCCGGCAAGACGGCCTTGCTGGACTGCCTCTGCAAAACGATGCGCAGCCGGTACGAACTGGCGGTCGTCACGAACGACATCTTCACAAAGGAAGACATGGAGTTCCTTGTTCGCAGCGAGGCTTTGACTTCGGACCGTATTGTCGGTGTGGAGACCGGCGGATGCCCGCACACGGCCATCCGCGAAGATGCATCGATTAATTTCGATGCCGTCGACATCATGAAGGAACGGTTTCCGCGGCTCGATATTCTTTTCCTGGAAAGTGGAGGCGACAACCTTGCAGCGAGTTTCAGTCCGGAACTTGTGGATGCGTCGATTTACGTCATCGACGTCGCGGGCGGCGATAAGATCCCTAGAAAGGGCGGGCCAGGAATTACGCGTTCGGATTTGCTGGTCATCAACAAGACGGACCTTGCGCCCTACGTCGGCGCCGATCTGTCCGTAATGGATCGTGATGCGCGCATGATGCGTGGAAACAAGCCATTCGTCTTCACGAATCTCAAGACTCGGGAAGGTGTCCCGGCTGTGGTCCACTGGATCCGCCACGAACTGCTTTTCGAGAATTAACGATGGCCGTCGCGCTTTCTGAGGTCGGCCGCCGCGGAAGGCTGAACCTGATATTCAGCTCACGGCGCGGACGCACAGTGCTACGGGACGCCTATTGCGAAATCCCTTTCAAGATCACTCGGCTGCACGATTCGCATTTACCGGAAATCGCCCATTTGATTTTGATGCACTCGACGGCAGGACTGTTCGGGGGTGACACGACCGAGTGTACGATCCACGTGGAATCCGGCGCGCGCATTCTCATCACTCAGCAATCCGCAACCAAGGCGCATCCTTCAGGCGGCAGGCGCGCGATTCAAACCACTCGTATTCGCGTGGAGACTGGGGGCGAGCTGCACATCTACTACGATCCCGTCATTCCTTTCTCTCGAGCGCGGGTGTGCCAATCCACATTCATCGATGTTGATGACGGGGCCCGGCTCTATTTCTGGGAGAGCCTGATGGCCGGCCGGATTGGTCGAGGTGAGATCTGGCAGTTCGACGAGTTTTCCTCGGAGACTTCCCTCCGCCTGAACGGACGGCCGCTCTATTTGGATCGATTCCGTTTGATCCCCAATGACTGTCCGCCGAGTATCGATTGGATGATGGGAAATGCGCGGTATCTGGCGACCGGTCTATGTTTCGATGAACGTGCCTCCGACTTCGCCGAACGGCTACACCTGCTCTTGCCCAGCGCAGCAGCAGGAGTAGACACTCCGGCACCTGGGCTGGCGGTCGCCCGCATTGTTGCCGTCCATGGCCCCGAGTTCCACGGCTATCGGTCGGCTTTCGCCTCCTTGTTGAATCTCGTCGGACAGGTCTGACAGCAACAAAACCCGCGCTTCTCCGCAATAGTCCGGGTACAAGCGCCAAAGCCCACACCGTAGGTTCTATCAAGGAGAAAGTTATGAAACGCATCATTCTGATACTCACCTTGTGTGCCGTCGCTGCCATGGCACAGACACCCACGGCGGAACGAAACAAGCCATCCGCACGAGATGCGGCAATCGACGGTCAGGCTGCTGCGGCGTTGAACAAAATGACCGGTTTTGTCAGGGGCCTGACGATTTTCACGGTTACTTCGGAAGCGTCCAGGGATGAGATTGTCGACACGGATATGAAGATCCAGAAAAACGCAACAACCGACATTTCCGTTCGGTTGCCGTCTCGCCTTCATGCCGATCTGCACGGCGATGATCACGATCTTCAATTCATTTACGACGGGCAGACGCTGACTCTTTTCAGTGCGAGACAAAACTACTACGCGACGACACCCGCGCCACCGACAGTATCAAGGACTCTGGATGCGATTCGAGCCCGCCATGGGATCCAGTTTCCGCTGGCCGACCTTATTCAAATGACCACCGGCGAAAATTTGCTGCAAGACATGACGAGGGCCGGCTATATCGGCACGAGCCGAATCGACGGTGTGGAATGCGACCACGTGGCCATCCGTCAGCCGGAGGTTGACTGGCAGGTCTGGATTGAACGAAGCGATACACCGGTACCTCGCAAGCTGGTTATCACCAGCAAGTCGCAGCCGACCCAGCCGCAATACATAGCACACCTGACATGGGATTTCGCGCCCAGCATCGATAACAATCTCTTCGTGTTCACACCGCCGCCAGACGCTGTTCGCATCAAGTTTGCAAGCAGAAGCATTACAGGGAGCAAGCAATGAAATTCAAGTGTGCAGTCATCGTCGCTGTCCTGATTGTTTCATCGAGCGTCGAAGCTCAACGCCGTGCGGGAGGTTCGATTCAACGGGCCGGGGGCGGCGCGCGAGTGAACCGCGAAGTCGCAAACACCAGCATCCGGAATAATCAAACCGTCAACCGCAACGTCGACCGCAACAGAGACATCAATCGCAACGTCAACGTCGACCGCAACAGAGACATCAATCGCAACGTCAACGTCGACCGTGACATCGACCGCGATCTCGATATTCATCGCGATATTGACGTCGATGTTAATTACGACCGCTGGGGCCATCCTGTCGCCCGCGGTGTCGCGGCCGGGCTTGCCTTCGGTGCAACGGTGGCCATGCTCCCGTCTACAGGCTGTTCGACAGTCGTCGTTGGTGGCATTGGATACAGCCAGTGTGGCTCCACCTGGTATCAGCCGTACTACAGCGGGACCACTGTGCAATACGTTGTGGTGACGCCACCGAAAAACTAGACACAATCGTGAAGCAATAGAGGACAGACAACAGCAGAGTAAGAACCGGACATCCTTTCCGCCGTCGACCATCCCAAACTCGATCTGACGAGCTGAACTGGCAATGCCAGGGCTAACCATTGACTTGAAAAGACCAACGCAGTACCTTAGCGGCCGGAACAAACCCCACTTACATCGCACGCGAGCGTAAGCGCTCGATTTTGGCACGATGCCATCGAATTTGTTTGAACTGGCAACAAAGGAGGACGGTATGGTGTCGACCGCGCGGAGAATGGTCCTTGTGAGTCTCGTGTTGGTCACGATGGCGGATCTAAGTTTTGCTCAACGCACCACGGCGACTTTCGCGGGAATCGTTACGGATCCATCAGGAGCCGTCTTGCCTGGAGCAGAAGTGCAAATGCTCAATGAGGGCACCTCTGCTGTGACGCAGCAGCTGACAGGCGAAACGGGAGAATTCATATTTAACTTTGTGCCGGTCGGCAGTTACACACTGAAGATCGGAATGCCGGGCTTTAAGACATACGAAGCTCGGACCATCCCGTTGGGCGCGTCACAAAACGTGCGACGGACATACGTTCTCGAGGTCGGCAACATTACGGATAATGTGACCGTCACCGGCGAAGCGCCTATGGTCAATACACTGTCTCCCGAGCAGCGGTTCAATCTTGAAACGCTCGAGGTCAGAAATCTGCCGATGATCAACCGCAATATCACGAACGTCCTCACTGTCGGGTCCGGGCTGACCAAGGGAGAGGCCACGTCCAACGGCTTTGGCGGGAACCGTTTCCGCCTGAACGGACTCGGCGGCACTTCGATGACCGTCACGGCGGATGGAACTGACGCCAGCGGCCATCCGGGTGAGGGGTCGCTGAGCTTGTACGGCAGTTATAACAAAATCGATGTCATGAGTGCTGAATCGGTTTCCGAGGCACAGGTCGTCAAGGGCGTGATCCCGGCAGAGTACGGTTCGGCGATGGCGGGCAGCGTCAGCCTGATCATGAGGTCGGGGACGAACCAATGGCACGGCAGCCTGTTTCATCGCTATGAAGGCTCCGTGCTCTCGGCCCGCAATCCGATCCTCGCACGTGAACCCAACTCGGTGTGGAATCAGTTCGGAGGCTCCCTCGGCGGGCCCGTCAAAAGAGACCGGGTCTTTTTCTTTTTTGCATACGAGGGCTATCGGCAGCGGACGACAGTAGCCACCACTCCCATTGTCCCGACCCCATATTTTCGCGACATCATGATGAGATCGCTGCCATTCCCGGAGACGAAGATTCTGTTGGATTACTACCCGCTCCCCAACCAGCCTTACGCTCCTACAGATCTCCTGGCCCGCTGGATCGGTTCAGGAGTCCGGCAGAATGATGACGATCACGTCGATTTCAAAACCGATTACCTGGTCGGTGGCGGCAACTTCTATTTAACGTTCTCCGGAGGACATCCTTACCAGGTCAACGCCAATCTCCAGCCCCTGGATCCCCTGATTGTCAGCGTCAAATCGCGTCGCGCAAGCGCGAACTACGTGATCGGCCGCGGCCGCTGGACTTCGTCGACCCGCGCCGGATACAACCAGAACTTTCAGAACAAATACGAGAAGTTCTGGCTGGAAAAGAATCCCGCCAAACCGGAAACAACTCCGGGCTGGCAGTCGGTCTCGGCGATTTCCTATCCGGGTATGACGGGTCTCAACAGGGAGAAGCGTAATTGGGGCGCCATACCGAGCTGGTCTCTGGATCAACAGGTCGCCCTCGTCAGCGGAACGCACTCCTGGAAGTTTGGCGGCTCCCTCAATCTTATACAGGGTGGAACGCCGGATTCAGAGTCCGGACTGGTCACCTACCAGAACCTGCAGGATCTCACGCAGAATGAGCCGGCCTCGGTCTTGTTTAACGGGGGTCAGCCGGTGTTCTGGTCGCGCATGGTCAACTTCGGGTTCTTCCTGCAGGACGACTGGCGCGTGAACCGGAAGCTGGTCCTCAACCTGGGAGCCCGCTACGACCGCTATGGTCATTATGTCGGTTATACCCGCTACGACAGTCAACCCGCAGGCCTGTTCAACATGGATGGGTTGATCGATGCCGTGAACTTCGTGTGGGGCTCGCCGCGCGATCCGTTGAAGCCGTTTGAGAACGACAATCTCAGCATCGGGCCCAGATTCGGGTTCGCTTACACCGCCGACAGCCAGGGCGACTTCGTTGTGCGAGGCGGTTTCGGTGTGAATTTCCAGGGCTTCGATCTGCAATCGTACGAAACACAAGTCACAAGACCTTTCATTCCTCGCAGCCGTACCTTTACCCGGGCGGAATCCGCCACCCTCGGCCTGAAGTGGCCTTTTTACAGCGGCAACATCGCGGACCGCGTTGAAGTCGAAGCCAGGGCCAGGCCTCAACTGGCATCCGCCACCCGCGACAATCCGCATACAAAGCCTCCTTATGCGATGAATTACACTCTCGGATTTCAGCGAGCGCTGACTTCGTCGGTCGTGCTGGAGACGGCATTCGTCGGGACGCGCGGAGTGAAGTTCAACATGACCAGGACGGGGAATCAAATTGACCGCATTACGGGATTGCGTCCCAACCCGAACGATATCCAGGTCAGTTATATCGACAATTCCCAACAGACGAATTTCAATTCCTGGCAGACATCGCTGAGACAGCGGCCGACTCACGGATTGTTGTACAACGTGCATTACACCTGGGGGAAAGCGCTGTCCTATACAGGCGGTGACACCGGCCATGGGTCTTATGGCGATACCCGCGGCGGCATCGAAGACTTCGGTAATGTGAAGATCGAGCGCAGCCTTTCCACTGGCGATGTCGCGCACAGCGTCGTCCTTGACTGGGTCTATCAAGCGCCCACACCTTTTGCCAATTCGGCGCTGGCCAGAAACGCGCTGGGAGGCTGGCAAATTTCCGGCATCTGGAGATCCTCAACCGGAGTCCCCATCCCCATTACTCAGACGGGCGGCCGTCCGGATATTGTGGACATCCACAATGCAGTAAATCCGAACTGTTGCAGCTTCGGAAACCTGCAGTATCTAAATCGGGCCGCTTTCAAACAGGTTGAAATCAGTCGCGACTCGAACCGAACGGTCCGGCGCGGCTATGCCGGACCCGCACCGCTTCGAGGGCCGGGGAGCAGCAATCTCGACCTGTCTGTGGGAAAGCAATTCTCGTTACGAGAAGGCAAGAGTCTTGAATTCAAAGCGGACCTGCTGAACGCGCTCAACCACACGCAGTACACGGACATTTCAACCAATCTGGCCAATATTGAGTTTGGCCAGGCGATTGCGACCAAACCTGCGCGTGTGATTCAACTTCAGTTGCGATTGGCGTTCTGATCCCTTGCTCTATCCGGAGTGAGTGTTACTTGAGAAGAAGACCGGAATCTTAACGCGATCAAAAGTGGCCTTCAAGGACCCCGGAAGTCAGGTTGCGTAACGTAAACCGTTCGCTTCCTCAAATCGAAGTCCTTGATGGTGTTCGCCACTTGCACCGCCGGTTCATTTCCTGACGTATTTATACACCTCTTTCGCCTGCACCGCGGCGGCGTAGATCGTGCCGTGGCTGTCTACCGCGACACCTTCCGGAGGCGGCAATTTCGGATCGGAGACCGGCGGCGGCGGGATATAGAACTGAACTTTGCCGTCTTTGACGCTCCCGCCACGGATTCCCCTTTTGCAGCCGGGGTTGTTGGTGTCCTTGCCCGGGGCATCCTCGGATTCGGAATCGGAGACGTAAAGCATGTCGTTCTTATCGATGAAAATCCCGCTGGGCCGTCCGAATTGTTTCCAGGCGGCGAGAAACTTGCCGTCCTGATTGAAGATGGCGACCCGGCTGTTGCTGCGGTCGGCGATAAAGAGCCGGCCTTGACTATCGAAGGCCAGCACGTGCGGGCCCTTCAATTCGCCGTCTCCTGAGCCCAGATTACCGAAGGACTTGATGAACTTTCCATTCTTGTCGAACTTCACAATGCGCGAGTTGCCGAAGGTCGGTGCGTGGCCTTCGGAGATGAAGATATCGCCATTCCCCGCAAAGGCGATTCCCGTCGGCCGGTCGAAGACATCGGGACCTTTACCGCCCTGGCCCGCCTTGCCCAAAGTCATCAGCACCTTGCCGTCCGGCGACAACTTGAAGACCTGATTACCCTTTCCTTCTCTCGCGTCGCCGTCGATCGCCCAGACATTGCCTTCCGCGTCCGGTTTCACCGTGTGTGGGAAGAGGAACATACCGGCGCCGAAATTCTTCAACGCCTTTCCGTCGGGCGATAATTCCCATATCGGCGCTTCGTGCGAAGCCAGACAGCCCTTGTCCTCGCAGCGGTCCATCACCCAGACATTGTCCTTGCCGTCTACGTAGACATTGTTCGTCGGGGCCCAGGCTCGCGGCGTGTGCGCCCAGCCGGTAACCTGTTTGTACGGATTGGGGACCTCATTGACGCAGGGATAACTGGACTGCGCCTGCGCCACGCCAACAAGGGCCGTAGTCGCGAATATTACAGTCGCAAATCTGATCGGTTTCATATTCCTCCTTACTCATGGATAAATTACGGCGCGATTTAGCGAGAGCGCGCTCGCGGGACATCGCCGTAACTGAGCGGACATCGCAGGAGCTTTTTAATGTGAGTGGTCGGTGAAATTCGATGCGAATTATGAACGAAAGCACGACGAGAGGCAAATTTTGTCTATGACGGACGAAGCTATTTCGCTAAAGCCATATACTTATTTGCGATCTGTTCCCTTCTACCCAGATTCCAGTAAGTTATTAAATTGCAAATTGATCAGGTGCAGTAGTAGCGAATACCAACAGGAGCGTTTAGATGAAATCATCAACCGTTAGACGTTTGGCTGCATGTCTTTCATTCACATTTGCTGGAGCCGCTTTTCTGATGGGTCATTCAGCTCGGCAGCCGGCGGCCTCAGGTTATCACCTGCTTAAGAGAATATCTTTGCCGCCTGCGCCCGGCGGGGACGAGTATTACGACTACATTACCGTCGACGCCGAGGCGCGGCGCGTGTACGTGTCGCATGGCGCGGAGGTCGTCGTGCTCAATGCAGACAATTATTCCGTAGTGGGAAAGATCGGCGGGTTGACGCGCAGTCATGGGATCGCCATCGCCAGGGACCTCGGCAAAGGCTTCATCTCAGACGGTGATTCGCGGCCGGGTGGGACCGTCCAGCAGGTTGTGTTTTTCGATTTGAAGACGCTGAAGGTGACCGGCAAGGTCTCGACGGGCCAGTTCGACACCGACGCCATCATCTATGAACCTGTCACCAGGCACGTCTTTACCTTTAACGGCGACAGCCATAACTCGACCGTGATCGATGCAGAAAAACAGGCGCTAGTCACCACCATCGACCTGGTGGGGAAGGTTGAATTCCCGGCCGTCGACGGGAAGGGCATGGTTTACGACAATAACCCGGAAAAAAATGACGTAGTCGCCATTGACGCGCGTACGAATACGATCAAGGCGCGCTGGCCCACTGCGCCCGAAGGGGCGCCGACTTCTATGGCCATGGACCAGAAGACACGGCGGCTCTTCTCAGCAGGACGAGGTTCGCAGTTCGTAACGATGATGAACGCCGACACGGGAAAAGTCCTCGCATCGTATCCGATTTCGGCGGGAGTGGACGCGAACGCGTTTGATCCGGGAACCGGCCTGCTCTTCGTCTCGACGCGCGAGGGCATGCTCCACATTTATCACGAAGATTCGCCCGAAAGGCTCAGCGAAGTCGAAACCGTGAAGACGGAGTACGGGGCCAAGACCTGCCAGGTCGATACAAAAACGCACCGGGTTTTTCTGAGCACATCGGATTTTAATCCGCCGGCCGCTGCTACAGAAAAGCAGCCGCGTCCATTGCCCACGCCGAAGCCTGGAAACTTCAGAATCCTTGTATACGGACGCTGAAGACGGTTAGCGTATGCAGTTCGTCACACGTGGATCGACACCCGGCCTCCAGGAAAAAATGCGGCGGACGTGGGGCAACTCTCGTCCAGGCGAACTTGACGTGATTTGCCTCCTGCCTGTAGTACACTTGCCCACTTTATGAAAGGAAATGTGGAACCGGCTTCCGAGGCGGTTCGGCTTCAGGTCGAAAAGATTCTCGCCAGCACAGCATTTGCGAAAGCGGAAAGGCTGAAACGGTTTTTGCGGTTTACGGTCGAGCAAACGCTCGATAATCGCGGAGATCGAATCAAGGAATATTTGATAGCGGTGGAGGTATTCGAGCGCGACAGCAACTTCGATCCACGGCTTGATCCGATCGTGCGTGTGCAAGCCGGCAAGCTTCGATCCAAGCTTGATGAGTTCTATGCTGCCGAAGGTCAAGACGATTCGGTCATCATCCAATACCCAAAGGGAGGTTACGTCCCCGTCTTCAAGACGTGCGAGGTAGCCGAGCCTCCGCCAAAACCCAGCACAGCACGCGCAATTCGGATGAAATGGGCCGCCG
>Ga0137394_10003880_pt1 | contig 11281 bp, 6 predicted proteins | sample czobulk116metaG_FD_108278 | JGI IMG/M metagenome (GOLD analysis project Ga0137394, IMG submission 108278) | Vadose zone soil microbial communities from Angelo Coast Range Reserve, California, USA - czobulk1.16 metaG | ecosystem: Environmental > Terrestrial > Soil > Vadose zone | place: USA... | reverse complement strand
CCTCTTCGAGCAGGCATACACCGCCGCGGTGATGACGGTGCCGTCGCACACCTCGATCCTCACGGGTCTGCTCCCGCCGGCACACGGCATTCGCAACAACGGGACGTTCCGTCTCAGGCCCGGGGTCGAGACACTCGCCGAGCTGCTGAAGGCGAGCGGCTACAGGACGGGTGCGGTGGTCGCATCGTTCGTCCTCGATTCGATGTTTCGTCTCGATCAGGGGTTCGATTCGTACGACGACTACCTTCCCGACCCCGGAGTGCACGACATCCTCTTCACGGAACGCGACGCGAAGCAGGTCACCGACGCGGCGCTGCACTTCCTCTCCGAGGTCAAGGGGGGGAAGTGGTTCCTCTGGGCCCACTACTACGACGCGCACTCTCCCTACCAGCCCCCCTCGCCCTACAAGGAGGAGTACAGCGGGAGGGAGTACGACGGCGAGATCGCCTTCGTGGACTCCGAGCTCGGGCGCCTTCTCGCGGGGATCCGGGAGCTGGGGGCGCGCGACCGGACCATCGTGATCGCCGTCGGCGACCACGGCGAGGGGCTTCGCGATCACGGCGAGGAGTCGCACGGAGTCTTCGTCTATGACGAGACGGCGCACGTGCCGCTGATCATCCAGGTTCCCGGGTTCGCCGAAGGGCCCAACCGCGTCGCCGCCATCGTCCGGACGACGGACATCATGCCGACGATTCTCGACCTTCTGAGGCTGCCCCCGCGACCCAACGCTCCTGGAACGTCGTTGTGGCCGCTGATCGGCGGGCAGACCAGGGATCTGCACCTCGCGGCCTACACCGAGGCCCCCTACGGCTTCCTGAGCTACGGCTGGAGCCCGCTCGCCTCCCTCCGCGAGGGGAAGTGGAAGTTCATCGAGGCCCCGAAGCGCGAGATGTACGATCTGGGCGCGGATCCCCGGGAGCGGAAGAACCTCGCCGCGTCGGAGGGGGCGACGATTGCCGGGATGCGGAAGACGCTCGAGCGGTTGGTTCAGGAGGCCTCGGAGGCGCCGAGCGGGAGCGAATCGATGACCGCGTCGCCTGAAGAGGAGGCGCAGCTCCGGAGCCTCGGTTACACCGGCGGGGACGAGAAGTCGAAGGACGCCCTCTCGGCGGATCCGATGCTCCTGCTGTCCGGCGGCGCCCGGGGCCTCACCGACCCGAAGGACCGTGTCGAGGCGCTCGATCGGATCAACCGGGTCCTGGTCAGCTACGGAGCAGGGGACTTCCAGACGACCGCCTCGACCGCTCAGCAGATACTGGCGGAAGATCCCGGGAACATGTCGGTGCGGCAGTACCTCGGGGATTCCTACCGCCAGCGCGGGATGTACGACCAGGCTCTCGCGGAGTACCGGACGGTTCTATCCAAGGATCCCACGAGCGTGAATGTCCTTCTGAACGTCGGCTACATCCATATGACGACGGGAAACCTGACCGAGGCCAAGGCGGCGTTCGAGAAGGCGCTGGCGGCGCATCCGGGGCACACGTACGCCATGGCGTCGATGGGCAACCTCGCCTTCGTGCAGGGGGACTTCGATCAGGCGGCGAGCTGGTACAAGAAGGTGCTGCTCCGGCGGCCAAATCATATCCAGGCCACGCTGGCGATGGCGAAGATCTTCGAGCGCCGGGGGGCGCAGCATGAGGCGGAGGTCTTCTACAAGCATGCGATTGACGTCAACCCGAAGAATCTCGATGCCCTGCTGTCGCTCGGGTGGCTGCAGTTCAGCAGCCGGAAGTTCGAAGATGCGATGAAGACGCTGGAGCAGGCGGCGGTGGTCAACCCTTCCCTCCCCGAGATCAGCCTCGCGCGAGGCGACGTCTTCTTCGCTCTGGGCAGGCTGTCCGATGCCGAAGCGCAATACCGCAGGGGGATCGCCGCCGCCCCGCAGGCTGCCCAGGGTTACCACGGTCTCGGCCTCATCGCGGAGAGCCGCGGCGACGTCAACGCGGCGAAGAGCTTCTTCGAGCAGGCCCTCCGGGCCAACCCTTCCTTCGATGCGTCGCGCGAAGAGCTGAAGCGGCTCAAGGCCCCGGCCGCCTCCGGCGGCTGACGGTTGAGCCCTCCGGAGCCGTCGATCGTCGAGTGGCCGATGAAGTATGGCCGCGGCGAGCTGCGTCTGCTTGTCCCGCCGGAAAACGTTGCCGGCGTCTACCGGCCGCGTGCAAGGCAGCGCCGCGTCGCGGCAGAGGCCGATGCCGGCGGCCGTCAGATCCTGAACGCCGCTCTCGCGGCGTCGCACCTCGAGGATTCGGTCGCGGGACGCCGGGTGACACTCCTGGTCAGCGACGCCACGCGCGAAGAGCCGCGCGACTCCGTCATCGGCGCTGTCGGCCCGTTTCTCCGGGCGGCGCGCGAGATCCGGCTCGTCGCCGCGACGGGATCGCACGACTCCCGATCGCCCGCGACGCTGGCGTTGGTACAAGCGATCGAGGGGTTGCTCGGCCGCGCCGGCGTCAGGGTCAGCCGCGTCCTCGAGCACGATGCGGTGAGAGGCCCGTTCACCTCCTTCGGCACGACAACGCGGGGGACGCCGATCGAGGTTTCCGCCGAGGCGATGGAAACCGACGTCTTCGTCATCCTCAGCGACATGAAACCGCACTACTTCGCGGGGTACTCGTGCCCGCCGAAATCCGTCTTCCCGGGGCTCGCGTCGATGGCGGCGATCGAGGCCAACCACGCACATACGCTCGATCCCGATTCACGCGCCGGCTTCCATCCATGGCATCCGGATCCGGGCCGGCGAACGAATCCCCTGGCGGCCGATTACCTGGAGGCGTGTGAGCGCGCTGTGGCGGGGAGGCCGGTACTTGCCCTCGCCTTCGGCTCTTCCGGCAACGAAGTTTTCTGGGCCGAGGCGGGGGAGCTGCGACGGGTGACGTCGGCGGGAATGACCCGCACGGACGAGATCGCCCACGTTTCGACTCCGCCCGCCCGCTTCGCCGTGATCTCCCCCGGCGGCCATCCGAACGACGTCGACCTCTACATCGCCCAACGCGCCCTGGAGCTCTGCGGCGGAGCCGTGGAAGACGGCGGGGACATCCTTTTTCTCTGCGAGTGCCCTGACGGAATCGGTCCCGCGCACACCGTCGAGGCCTTCTGGAATCCGCTCCGGGGAAGCCTCGTACAGGCGGCCGCGACTCCGGCCGGACCCTACCGGCTCTATTCGCACAAGGCGATCCGTTTCGCGAGGCTGTTGCTGCGGCTTTCCGCCCTTCACCTCCACGCTTCGATCGCTCCGGACGAGATCGCCTCGGCACACATGGTCGCCGTCACCGATCCTCAGGCGGTCATCGGTGAGTGGCTCGTGATGGATCCCGACGCCCGCATCCTTCTTTTTGACGGCGCCAGCAAGTTGAGCGTATCCCGCTCGCCTGAATCATGAAATCGCCGATCTTGCGGCCGCTTTCAAGCCGGGGGTAAGATGCCCTCCTCAAACAGCTTCGACCGGCGGGTCGCTCCTTAGGGGAACCCCGCCGCCCGAGTCCCAGGAGGGACGGGTGAGAGAGACCCTGCGCCGAATTCTTTCCTGGCTCGGGCTGACGGGGAAGCTCGTCTTCCATGTCGCCTGGATCCTGACACTCTCGCTCGGCGTGATGATCGGCGCGACGTGGCTTCGCGCGCGGACCGTCATCCATGACGAACTCCGCAAGACCGAGATGGTCAGGGTCGAGCGGTGGGCGATCGCCAACCGGGTCGCCATCGAGTCGGCGGATCGTTGGAAGATCGCCGACGCGCTCGTCGATCTTGGCCACGGCCCCTACGTCGTTTACGCCGGATTCTTCGACAGGGCCGGGCAGCCGATCGCGCATCAGGGGGAAGAGGACGCCTACCTCCTTCCGCACCGGCTCGATCTCCTGATCCCGATCCGCGCGGCCGGGGGAGCCGGCCCCGCCATCGTGGAGATTCCGCCGCCGCTGCCGGGGATGGTGTCCGATCCGCGGGACGCGGCCCGCGCCGTCCCGCTCGAGGACAGGATCCGGAGGGCTCTCGAAGGAGTGGCGGGGGATGGCGACCACCCTCGCGGCTTCATCGACGTGACGCTCGCAACCGAGCCGCTGGATTCCCTTCTGAGCGCCCTGCTGGCGAGGCTCCTCGTCCTCGCGGCCGTTCTTCTCGGCGGCGGGCTACTCGCGACATGGGCGCTCGTGCGGCAGATGGTCCTTCCGCTCAGGATCCTCAAGGAGCACGCCGCGTGGATCTCGGATGGCCGTCTCGATGAGGCGTTCCACCTCGTGCCGCGCCCGCCCGACGAGATTGGCGAGCTGGCAACCGGCTTCAGCGTCATGGCGAGCGTGCTGAAAGCGCGGCGCGAGGAGCTCGAGGCGCAGATCGTGGAGCGCACCCGCTCGCTCCAGATGGCTCGCATGTGGGCGGCGCCGTCCGAGCTCGACGGGATCGGCTCAGGCCGGCTCGCCAGGGCAGCGCACGATCTGAAGACACCCGTGACCTCGATCCGGGCGTTCGCGGAGATTCTCCTCGACGACGAGGCGGTCGGCGCCGACGATCGCCGGCGTTATCTGGAGACGATGCTCCGGGAGAGCGACAGGCTCGCGCGGATGATCGATGAGCTCGGACGTGAGCGGGCGCCGCTCGCCGCCGTCGAGGCGGAGGCCACACCCGGCGGCGACGCGGAGTGGGACGAGGCTCTCGCGGCGGCGGCCGCGGCCGAAGCCGCCGATATCGCGCTTCCGGGACCCCGCGAGGTCGCGACTCTAAGGCGGGTTCTCGTCGCGAGCGCCGACGATTCGCTTCGCGCCCTCCTGAAGCTGGCGTTCTCGAACGACGGGACGGAAGTGGTCGAGGCTGGAGACGCTGTTTCGGCGCTCAGGCTGACGCGCGAGACTCTCCCCGACGGGGTCGTCCTCGATCTTCTGATGGAAGGGGGCGAAGCGCTGACGATGCTGACGGATCTGCGGGAGGACCGGCGGACGGAGAGAATCCCCATTCTCCCTCTGAGCGTCGTGCGCGACGGAGAAAGGATGCGAGCCGGCGCCATCTCCTTTCAGCCGAAGCCCCTCGATCGCGAGCGGTTCCTCGCGGCCGTGCGCTCCGCGCTGCCGGCCGATCTCGGCAGGGGGGCGCGCGTTCTCATCGTCGACGATGACCGGTTCATCGCGGAGGCGATCGGGACTCTTCTCTCCCGCGAAGGAATGGAAACGCAGATCGCGTCGGGCGGGGAGGAAGCCCTGCTTGCCGCCCGCGGCGATCGTCCGGATCTGATCGTCCTCGATCTCAAGATGCCTGGCCTCGACGGCGTCGAGGTGATCCGCCGGCTTCGCGCGAGGCCCGAGACGATGGAACGGCCGGTGATCCTCATGACGGCCCACGATATCCCCCGGGAGGATCAGGCGGCGTGGCCCGGAGTGAGCCTGACGCGGGAGCTGTTCCTGAAGGGGGTTCGGGCCGCGCTGCTGGAGGTATCGCTTCGTTGAGACGGGCGCGCGCTGCGGGGAGGTGGTCGTGCCGAAGCGGGTGCTGATCTGCGATGACGAGCCGGCCCCGCTCCAGGCGATGGTCTACGTGGTCAGGAAGGCCGGTTTCGAGCCTCTGACCGCGCAGGACGGCGAGGAGGCGATCCGTATCGCGACGACGCTGCTGCCTAGCCTCGTCCTTCTCGACATCGACATGCCGAAAAAGGATGGATACCAGGTCTGCGAGGAGATCAAGTCGAATCCGGCGACGCGTGGGATGCACGTCCTCATCCTGACCGCGTTCGCGCAGGAGTTTCAGAAGGAGAAGGCCCGGGCGAGCGGGGCTGATGAAATCATGACGAAGCCGTTCAGCCCGCGGAAGCTCAGGGAGCGCATCCTGGAGATCCTCGGCGCGGCCGCCCCGGGAGGGAGCGGGGGATGACCCCACTTCCCGGCGACGATGCGTGGCGATTGGAGCAGGTGACGGAGGAGCTTCTCAATCTCTACGAGGAGATCAACGTCCTCTACACCGTCTCCGGGATCGCCGCGCGGTCGGCTGACGTCGCGGTGGCGGGGTCGCGCATCCTCGAGGAGGCGGTGACGCTCCTCGCCGCCGACGTGGGCTTCATTTCCTACGCGAGCGACGATCTGAAGAGCGAGGAGCCGGAGCCGGTCGGCCTCCCGCGAGAAGCGTGTCGGATCCTCGCGGCGGCCATCGTGCCGAAGCTGGCAGGCGGAAGCCGCTCACTCGTGGCGGCTCCCTTCAGCGAAGGAGCTGCGGTGCCGCGCGCTCCCGAGGCGATCGTGGCCGCGCCGCTCTCGACCGAGGGGGAGTGGCTCGGGTTTCTGTGCCTGGGGAGGAGGGGTCGGGGCTCGACCTTCACTTCTGGCGACGAGAAGATCGTCACCGTTCTCGCCGCGCAGGCCGCGCTCGTGATCGCGCAGCGCAGGAATCTGGATCTCACCCGGCTGACGCGCGGGCTGGAGGAGCGCACGGCGGCGTTGAAGGGAATCGTCGAGGTGGGGAGGGAGATCACCTCCAGTCTCGACGCGGATCGGATCCTGCGCGCGCTGGCGGATCTGCCGGCGCGAGTCCTCGGGTTCGATCGCTGCGCCGTTCTCGTGGACGAGCGCGGCACGCTGCGGGTGCGCGCCGTCTCCGGCGTCGGCCGCGTGGACCGCGCGGACGCCGGCGTCGTCTCACTCGAGCGCCTCCTCGTATGGGTCACCGGGAGAGACACCGCGTTCGCAGCCTGGACGCGCCCGGATCCCGCCGCGGGGGCGGATAGGGTGGTTGCCGTCGACATCGGTTCCGGAATCGCGACACCTGCCTCGGCGGAGTTCGGAGATCGAGCCGCCGCCCACTTCGAGATCGCCTCGTGCGGAGGAATTCTCGCGATCCCGCTCAGGGACGATCAGGGCTCGCTCGGCGCGATCGGACTCGAGGCGGGCAACGCCGATGTTCTCACCGACGCGGCCCGGGAGGCGGCGCTGATCGTCGCGCAGCAGGCCACCGTCGCCCTCCGCAACGCCCGCCTCTACCGCGAGCTGCCGTTCGTATCGCTGCTGGAGCCGCTGCGACGGGGACGCGCCCGGATCTCCGGAGGCTCCCGGAGACGCCTTCTTCCGGCGGCCGCAGTGGTCGGAGCTCTCATCGTCGCCTCGATGGCCATCTCATCGGACCTCCGCATCCCCGGAACGTTCGTCCTGAAACCCGGGCGCCGGATCGAGGTCGTCTCGCGCGTGCGCGGAGTCATTCGTGAGGTCTCACCGGTCGTCGAGGGTTCGATCGTTCGGGCTGGAGAGGTCCTTGCGCGACTCGACGACACGGAGCTGCGTCTCCGGCTCGGTGAAGCGGACTCGAAGCTCCAGTCTTTTCTTCGCACGGCCTCGAAGATGGAAGCCGAGGGGAGGGCCGCCGATTTGCAGATGGCGAAGGTCGAAAGCGGGAGGTGGTCGACCCAGAGAGACCTTCTGCGCGGAAAGATCGACGAAGCGACGGTGCGCGCCCCGGAGGACGGTGTTCTCCTGACGCCGAGACTTCAGGAGCGAAACGGTGAGCTCCTCGAAGTGGGGTCGACGTTGTGCGCTCTCGCCGATCTCCGGACGCTGCGCGCGGAGATCGCGGTGGGCGAGGGGGAGGCGGACGCCCTGCAGGGATCGCTGCCGATGTCCGCCGTGCTCAAGTTCGAGGCGTTCCCCGAGCGCGATGTCCCGGCGCGGATCATCGCCATCCGGCCTGCCGCGGAGGAGATCGGCGGCCGGCCGTCTCTGGTGGCCGATGCGGAGGTGGCGCCGGACGGGGAGGCGCTGCGACCCGGGATGACGGGGCAGGCGAAGATCTCCACGGGCAGCCGCAGCCTCGCGTCGCTGGCGCTGCGCGGCCCATACCGGTTCTTGCGGAGGAGTCTGTGGTGGTGAGAGGCGTGCGTGCGGCGCCGATCTCCGCGCTGTTGATCGGGCTCGCTCTCTGTTCCTGCGGCGGACAGGAGGCAGCGCCCCCGCCTCCGGCGGGGCCGGGCGGCGCGACACACCCGGGCAGGATTGGAGCGGTACCGGCGGAGACCCGAGAGCGGGCTCAGCCGGCGCGGCCGGGCGATCCTGCGATCGCGCGAACCGACGCGGCCACGCGAGACCTCGAGGCGACGGCGACTTTGCGCCAGAGCAGCCACCTTTTCGTCGAGAAGGACGTTTCCGTGCTGACCCGGCGGCAGGGAATCGTGCGCGAGGTGACGGCGCAGCGAGGAGAGCGGGTCCGTTCGGGACAGATCCTCTGCACCCTCGAGAACCGGGACCTCGCCCTTGCCCTCGAGGTCGCCCGGCTTCAGGCCGAGAAGGCCCGCTCCGAGTTCGAGCGCGCGGATCGACTCGACCGTGAGAACGCCATATCCAAGGAGGCCTGGGAGGAGGCGCAGTTCAAACTCCGGAGCGCCGAGCGAGCCGAGCAGATTGCGGCGCAGGAGCTGGAGAAGACCTTCGTGCGGGCTCCCTTCGACGGCGTGATCTCGGCGCGCAACGCCGAAGTCGGGCAGGTCCTGGCCGAGGACGACACACGCGTCCTCTTCCGGGTGACCTCACTCTCACCGCTGCTCGCCAGAATCTTTCTTCCGCAATGGGCCTACTGCTACCTTCATGAGGGCGATCGGGTGACCTTGCGGCCGGATGGTTCTTCCGAAGCCGAGGTTTCGGCTCGCGTACGCTGGATCAACGACGTCCTCGACGCGGCGTCGGGATCGGCGGAGGTTCTCGTCGAAGCCGGGGGAGGCCGCGACGCGCTGCGGCCCGGCATGAGCGTTTCCGTCGAAGTCCCCCTGCGGCTTCCCGCGGGGAGAGTCACCGTGTCCCGCCTGGCGTTCCGCGAGGCGAGCGAGAACGCGGTCGAGGGAGAGGTCACGGTGAGGGGCGCGGACGGGGATCAGGTCCGACGGGTCAGAGCCGGTTTCAAGGGGGAGGATCGCGTGGAGATCCTCGTCGGAGTTGAGGCGGGGGAGACTGTCATCGTTCCGCAAGAAACGGCGCCTCGACCGGGGCTGCCGCCTGCCCCACGCTGAGGTTCGGTGGCCTAGTGAGGGGCACAGCGGAGGATCGCCCACGCCGGCGCGCCAATCTCAAGGTGGTCCGACGCCAAATCGAGGACGAGATCTTCTACGTCGTCGTCGATCCTTCGACACAGGACTACCTGCGCCTCGGAGAGAACGAGCATGCCCTCTTCGATCTGCTCGACGGCACCCGCGATCTCGTCGCTCTCGCGTCGGCATTCGAGTCGCGGACTGGGCTCGCGATCGCCCCTTCGGATCTCGCCGAGTTCGTCGATTCGTTGCGCCACGCCGGCATCATCGAGGCGTCCAACTTCGATCCAGGCGTGATACTCGATGAGTTCCGGAGGCGTGAGCGGACGGCGGCGACGAGCCGGCGCTTCGTCAGCGGCAGTCTCGCGTTGCTGAAACTGATGCCGTTCGACCCCGATCGGACACTGGCGATTCTGGCGAGGCGGATTCGCTGGTGCTGGACGCGGAGCTTCTGCGTTCTCACGGGGCTGCTGATACTGGCGGCGACCGGCGTGGCCGTGGCTTCGCGTGATCGACTCGCACCCGCGTTCGCGGGTGCAGTGGATCGATTCTTCTCGGGCGGGGCGGCGGGCCTGGCGGGGCGTATGGCGGCCCTTTACGCTGTCGGCGGGATCCTTCTCGTCATCCACGAAGCCGCCCACGGCCTGACTCTCAAGCACTACGGTGGCACTGTTCCCGAAATGGGGCTGGCGCTCGCGTACTTCCAGTTTCCGGGCGCGTATACGGACACGACCGCCTCGTACCTTCTCCCCAGCCGCTTTCAGCGGCTGATGGTCTCGTTCAGCGGCGGGTATACCGGACTGGTTCTGGCCGCGGCGGCCACGTTCGTCTGGTGGGCCACCACCCCCGGTGCGGCGGCGAACCAGCTCGCCCTCGCCGTTATCATCTTCGGGGGCCCGCTCACGCTTCTCTTCAACTGGAACCCGCTCGTTCCCTTCGACGGCTACTACATGGCCGTCGACATTTTCGAGGCGCCCAACCTGCTCCCGCAGTCTTTCGCCTACCTCGGTGATCTGCTGAGGGAGCATGTCTTCGGCGTGACTCCCCTGAGCCCGAGGCCACCGGTGAGGCTCCGCCGCGTGTACGCGATCTTCGGCAGCCTGGCCTGGTCTTACCAGGCGCTCTGGACGGTGGCCGTTCCGTGGGTCGTCTTCACCCTCATCTCGCGCGTCGCAGGGGAATGGATCGGCGGCGTCTTGACCGGGATCCTCACGCTTCGGCTTATCAGTTCGAGGTTCGCGGTTCTCAGGCGATTTCTTCAGGTAGTGTGGGAGGAGCGCGGCCGACCATTACCCGGCTGGCGGCTCTCAGGCTTCGGCGTCGGGGCGGTTGTGTTCATCGCGGTCGTGCTGACAGCTCCGCTGCTTCGACTGCACGTGCACGTCACCGGAAGGCTTTCTTCACGCGATCGTCGCGAAGTGCGGGCCGAGACGCCGGGTTTCGTCGAGGAGATCCTGGTTCACGATGGGGAGAAGGTGGTTCCCGGGCAGGCACTCGCCATACTGGCGGATCCGGATCTTCATGCGCGGATCGAAGGGTTGCGATGGGATCGAGAGGTCGGCAGGAGCGATTGGCTCCGGTTTGCAGCGGCCGGCGACGAAGCGAACGCCGCGACGCAACGGGACTCGTGGGAGCGACTCGGGAGGGATCTCGATCTGCTCCGCCGGCGGGAAGCAGGGCTGATCCTCCGCGCGACGATTCCGGGGACGCTGCTCGCTCCCCACCTCGAAGAGCGACAGCGGATGTACCTTCACGAGGGCGATCTCTGGTGCGAGGTCGCGAGCCTGGACAATCTCAGAGTCATCGCTGAAGTCGCGGAGCTGAGTCTCGCCGACGTTCGCGAAGGGGCTCGTGTCGGCGTGACCCACTCCGGGTATCCCTCCTACGTGTTTGCGGGAGTCGTCTCGCGCGTTTCCAGGCAAGGAGGGTACGCGAGCGACATCCTGACCGCGGAGATCATCCCTCGGCCCGCGGCTTCGGGACCGGGGACGTACGAAGTGGAAGTGGACGTTGGCAGCGACGGGGGTCGGTTGAGACCCGGAATGTCGGTGGAAGCGCGAATCGAAGGGCCCCGGATGAGCCTCGTGTGGCGCGCCGCGCGCGCCGCGCGCCGGATACTCTGGGGACGAGTCTGGTGGTGAATACGGAAGCCCCTGACGCTTTCGAGCGCCAGGGGCTTCGACCGTTTCGGGAGTCTACATTGAGTCCTTCGACGCTGAGCCCCCGACTCGTTGCTGTTCCTTCTTCAGCCCTTGAGCCAATCCCGCCCGCTGGGCTGGGTGACGGATGGCGAATTCTTCTTCT
>Ga0137394_10003878_pt1 | contig 11282 bp, 6 predicted proteins | sample czobulk116metaG_FD_108278 | JGI IMG/M metagenome (GOLD analysis project Ga0137394, IMG submission 108278) | Vadose zone soil microbial communities from Angelo Coast Range Reserve, California, USA - czobulk1.16 metaG | ecosystem: Environmental > Terrestrial > Soil > Vadose zone | place: USA... | reverse complement strand
CGATCGGCGACATGAGCTGGAGCGGTTATCAGAAAAAGAAACTCTTCCACAATCTCGGTATCGGAAGTTTCGTGGAGATTTCCGGACAGGCCGGTGTGGACAACAACCTGGATGGCCGTGGAATCGGTATCGGCGATTTCGATAACGACGGCCGCCTCGATATCTATCAGACCAACGCCGAGCAACCAGCGCTGCTTTACCACAACGTAACCCGCCCCACGGGCGCCTGGATCGAGTTGAAGCTGATCGGCTCCAGGTCGAATCGCGACGCTATTGGCGCCCGCGTCAAAGTCAACGCCGGCTCCAGGACCTGGATTCGGGAAGTAGACGGGGGAAACGGCTATGCCAGCCAGAGCCTCGCCCGCCTCCACTTCGGTCTGGGTGATACAACGAAGGTGGATTCAGTGGAAATCCGATGGCCGAGCGGGGATACTAGCCATGTTTCCGTACCGCTTAACCAGCTCAGTTACATTCAGGAAGGCGTTGGGATAACCACGAAATGATTCGAGCGTCCGGGCTGAGAGTGCTTCTCATCATCGCAGCGTCGCCGTTTTACTGGACGCAAACACCGGCGCGCATCAGTCCGGCTCTCGATGACCAACTCTGGCAATATCGAAACCTCGGAAAAGCCTTTTTTGAAAATACGGCCACGCAGGCGCGGGTGCGGGCAGTTGAGCAGTTCAAAAACGCGCTTGATCTCCAGCCCAATTCGCTGCGTGAGCGTTTGAACTACGGTCTGGCTCTGCTCAGGGCGGGCAATCCCGCACCGAATACACCTCCCGATGAGCGCACTAATATGTACGACCAGGGGATAGAGGAATTGAAACGTGTACAGGAACAGGACGAATCGATCCCCCATACGTGGTTCAATCTTGGCATAGCGTTCAAGAAAAAGGGCGATGCGCCTAACATCGCTACCGCCCAAAAGCAGATGCTGTACAAACAGGCGATCGACCAGCTCGAGGGAATGATCAGACGCAGGCCGGACGAACCCGTATCCCATTTCAACCTTGGCGTTCTCTATACACAACCAGAAACTCAGGATCTCGACAAAGCCATTCAGTCTTTCGAGACAGCTGCGCAATTGGATCCAACGTTTGTTGCGCCACACAGCCGGCTCCAGGGTTTGTACCGCGCCCGGGGCAGAAACGAGGATGTGGCGCGACAGCAGGCCGTCCTTAACAGCCTTCAGGAACGAAAGATTCGAGACAATCCGGATCTCGAATGGAGTTTCTACTCCGAGATTTACGACCCCATCGAATCCAAGTCTCTCAACGAAGCCAGCCTGACAGCTTTACGACCCCAGCAGGCAGACCTGAAAGTCACAATGGATGCCGCAACTGCACACCTGGCAGTCCTGGATTACGATGCGGACGGAATTCCGGATGTTATTGGATGGTCGAGCCTGGGCATTCAGCTGCTGAAAGGCGGGACGAAGCTGCAGCGCGACGCAGTACTGTCACGCTTCAAAGATGTGGTCGATATTGCTCCCGGTGACTTTAACAATGATGGCTATATCGACCTGTGCATCGTGACAAAGACTCGCGCCGAAATCGTAGCCAACAATAAAGGCAAGTTCGTGAGTGCTCCCCGCGGCTCTGAATTGCAGTGGGACGGCGCCTTCTCCAAGGCGATCTGGATCAATTATGACCACGAGAGCGATCTGGATCTCATTCTGCTTGGGGACAAACCACTTCTACTCCGGAATGCCCGGATTGAGAAGGCGAAGCCACCATACACGCAGCAGTTCGTTGATCAGACCGCCAAATTTCCATTTGTTCCCGGCCAGCCGGTAGATGCCACCCTCTATGCAGTCGATCCGTACAGGGCGGCATCCGACATCATTGTCGTCTATCGCGACCGACGCCCTGTCCTTTATCGCGACAAGCTACATGGTGATTATGAAGCGCTTCCGCTGGAAGCATTGGCGGCGGACACACGCCTCATTCTGGCGGAGGACGTCGATCAGGATGGGTGGACCGATCTGATCGCCGGGTCTCCTTCCGGGCAAGTGCTGATCCTGAATCGCCCTGATGCTGATAGCCGCATCGGAAACCTGAGCGGCCCGCCCGTTCCGCTGCCGTCCTCGCCGGTATTGTTATTTGCCGATCTCGCGGGCCGCGGAAAGTTGGACATGGTCACCGCTGACGGAGTTTACAGGAATTTGGGTCAGGGCAAATTCGCTCAGGAACCAGAAGCCAGACTTGCAGGAAATGTTGCGGCTGTCGAAGGAGATTTCGCCAGGAACGGAAGCACGGACCTCATCGGCGTTGGCGCCGACGGCCGCCTGCGCGAAATTTCAAACCCTCCGTCGCCAGCCTCACGATGGCTTGAAGTGGGACTGACTGGAACGACAAATCTGAAAGTTCCAGTGGGCTCAGTCGTTGAAGTTAAAGCCGGACCGTTGTATCAGAAGCGCACCTACCTTGGAACACCCTTGTTCTTCGGCCTCGCAGGATATAACGCCATCGAGACTATCCGGATCACATGGCCGAATGGCGCCATCCAAAACGAGATCAATCAGGTCGCCGGAAAACGGTATGCGTACAAAGAAGCGCGTCAACTCTCCGGCTCCTGCCCAATGATTTTTACCTGGAACGGCCACCGCTTTGAATTCATTACCGACGTGCTGGGTGTTGCACCGCTGGGCGCCAGCCTCGGCGACGGCGAGTACTTTCCGGTGGACCATGATGAATACATTCAAATTCCCGGCGAAGCGCTCGTACCGGTTGACGGACACTATGAGATTCGTATCACCGAGGAATTGCGGGAAGTCTCTTATTTGGACAAGGTGCAGTTGATTGCTCTGGATCACCCCGCAAAAACCGAAATATTTACAAGTGACAAATTCAAGGGACCGCCATTTCCCGAGTTCCGGCTTTACGGCTCAGACCGGCGGATATACCCCGTCAGCGCACGGACCTACAGTGACAGTAGCCCGCGGGGCGAAGATGTCCTTGATCGAATTGCAACCAGAGATCACCGGTACCCCGACGGCTACAGCCGGGACGATATAGGCGTGGCCGAGTGGCATTATTTCGAACTGGACTTTGGCTCGGCAGCGCCACACAGTCACGCCGTGCTGATTCTCAACGGCTGGGTGGATTGGGCGGACGGTAGTACTTTTCTTGCAGCAGCCCAGGGAAAAGGGGGCGGGTTAGTTCTGCCGAAGCTCGAGGTAAAGAACGCCTCGAACGAATGGCAGACCTTTATCGACGATATGGGCATCCCCGCCGGAAAGCCCAAGACGATCGCAGTCGAGTTGGGTGACCTGTTCCGGAGCGGATCCCGAAAAATTCGTATCTCGACCAATGTCTGTGTCTATTGGGACGAGATCTTTCTCATCGAAGACAACAGTCCACTGACGGAACGCCGGACTCCGATCTACGCGGATACAGCCGATCTGCAATTCCGCGGATTCTCGAAACCCAACCTTGATCCCGAACGAAAACAACCCGAATCATTCGACTATTCGGTGATGACTCCGCTCCGAATGTGGAACCCGACACCTGGGATGTACACACGTTACGGCAACGTTCTTCCCCTGATTCAGGACGATAAACCCGACGACCGGTTGGTAATTATGGGTTCGGGTGACCAGTTGCGGTTGCTTTTCCCTACAACTGCCCTCCCGCCTCTGGTTCCCGGGTGGAAGAGAGACTTTCTCCTGCTCGTTGACGGCTGGGCCAAGGATGGCGATCTGAACACGGCTTACTCCCAGACGGTCGAGCCTCTGCCGTTCCATGGCATGAGCGCCTACCCCTATTCAAAGTCTGAAAACTTTCCCGACGATAAACTCCACCGCGACTACGTGCAGGAGTACAACACGAGACCTGCGCTTCGACTGTTAAGGCCACTACAAACGACATCCCGTTAGACCCAATCAAACCACTTGATCGATAAATCCGGGAGGACCGATGTCTCCGCGAATCGTTAAATACGCGGCCGGCCTGCTGCTGGCTTTGCTTTTGAACACTGCCTACATTACCTCATTTTCATCCCCAACCATTCCCTACATGAGCAATGTCTTGTTGCATCTGGTGCTGGGCGTGGTTCTGGCGGCAGGCGCCGTATGGCTGATCGTAAAAGGAGCCCTGGTTCGAGAAATTCCAGCCGCGCTGCTCTTGTTTCTTTCGGCGGCGGCAATGGGTCTTTTCCTCGCGGTGGGTGGGAACATCACGGAAACTCGCTGGGTGCTCTTCGCGCATATCGTGACTGCGGCAGCAAGTCTGCTGGCGCTGGTCCCGTACGCGCGAAAACATTACGGATTCAGCAGGGCATACTCAGCGGCACTGCTTCTCCTGGTTGTCGCGCCGATGTCGTCGCGCATCTTTCAAAAGCTCAATCCACCTCCCGGACACCGAATCAAAAACCCGACGTTAGTCCCCGCCGGGATGCAGGAGGAAGGCGGCGGGCCGAAATCTCCATTCTTTCCATCCTCGGCGCAAACAAATGTCGGCGGCATCATTCCATCGAACTTCTTTATGGATTCAGAGGCTTGTGGCGGATGTCATCGCGACATTTACGAACAGTGGAACAGTTCCATGCATCACTTTGCTTCGATGAACAACCAGTTTTATCGCAAATCCATCGAGTACATGCAGAGTGTGGTCGGTACAGGACCGAGCAAATGGTGCGCTGGCTGTCACGACCACGCGTTGTTCTTCAACGGACGTTTTGACATTCCCATCAAACAGCAAATCGACGATCCGGAAAGTCACGCGGGACTGGCCTGTACGTCCTGCCATTCCATCTCGCATGTCGACAGCACCATGGGCAACGGGGGCTTCACTATCGAATATCCACCGCTCCACAATCTGGCAACCAGCAAGAACCGGCCGGTGCGTCTCCTTGCGGAATTCCTCACTTATCTCGATCCCGAACCCCACAAAAAGACTTTCATGAAACCCTTCATGCGCGAGGACGCAGCCGAGTTCTGCTCGACTTGCCATAAGGTTCACCTCGATGTTCCCGTGAACAATTACCGGTGGTTCCGCGGATTCAATGATTACGACAACTGGCAGGCCAGCGGCGTTTCGGGACAAGGGGCACGTTCCTTCTATTACCCGGAGAAAAGCTCGACCTGCGTTGATTGCCATATGCCACTCGTCAGCTCGAAGGATCCCGGCAATCACAGCGGAAAGGTGCACTCGCATCGTTTCCCGGCGGCAAATTCGGCAGTGCCTTTCGTCAACGGTGATCATGAGCAACTGCAGATCACTGAGAAGTTTCTGAAGTCAGGGTTCATCACGGTGGACATTTTCGGAATGTCACCAGCAAGGGCACAAGCCGGCGAAGTTCCCTTGACGCGCCGGACGAATGAATCGCCACAAGCGCTCTCCGGTTTCGGCGCGGGTGAGGAAACCGATCAGGCTGCCCAGGCCTTCATCCGCGAAGTCGGCCAGATTGCCGCGCCTGTGAATCAGACGCCGGTTGCTGTCGAGGCGGGATCAACGGTCACATTCGATGTCGTGGTACGCACACGCAAGATCGGACACTTCTTCCCGGCCGGGACGGTCGATGCTTTCGATATCTGGCTCGAGCTTCAGGTCAAGGATTCGAACGGCCGAGTGGTTTTCTGGAGCGGCCGCGTGGAGGATGGCGGCACAGGCCCGGTCGAGAAAGGAGCACACTTCTATCGCTCTTATCAGCTCGATGCGGCCGGAAATCCGATCAATAAACGAAACGCATGGCAGAGCCGGAGCGTGCTCTATGTACGCCTGATTCCGCCGGGCGCGGCCGACGTTGCGCACTATCGGGTCCGCATCCCGAAAGACGTCAAAGGGCCGCTGAAGCTGACAGCGAAGCTCAACTACCGAAAGTTTGCTCACTACTACACACAGTTTGCATATGCCGGCGAACCGCGAGCCGGTCAAAGCGGTTCTCTGATCAATCCGAATTACAACAGTCTGGAATACACGTTTGACGCGGCGAACATTCCTCAAAATGTTTCGGGACGTATCAAAGGTGCCATTCCGGATTTGCCAATCATCACCCTTGCCGAATCCAACGTGGTGGTTAACGTTTCAAACGGCAAGTCTCCTCAAGTCTGGGAGCCCGCCGTACAGAAAGCCGATTACGAGCGGTGGAACGACTGGGGAATCGGACTGCTCCTCCAGGGTGATCTGAAAGGAGCCGAGTTCGCGTTCAAACAAGTCACTAAAGCCGCGCCTGAATATGCCGACGGCTGGCTCAACGTCGCGCGTGCTCTGATTCAGGAGGGTGAGACCGACGCCGCCAAGCCGTTTGTACAACGGGCGCTCTCGATCAATCCGAAACTGGGGCGGATTCATTTCTTCAAGGCGTTGATCGAGAAAGCTAATGGCGACTACGACGCCGCCCTCAGCTCACTGCGCATAGCCGAATCTATGTATCCGCGCGACCGGGTCGTGCTCAATCAAATCGCCCGAATTCTTTTCCTCCAGAGGAAATATACCGAAGCAATTCAGGTGCTCGAACGCGTCTGTCTCATCGATCCCGAAGACATTCAAATGCATTACACATTGATGCTTTGCTATCGCGGAATCGGCGACAGCGACAAGGCCGCCCGCGAAGAAAAGCTCTTCAGCCGGTTCAAGGCCGATGAAGCCGCGCAATCCATAACCGGAGCCCGGCGATTGCAAAGCCCGGAAGACAACAACGAACGGCAACCAATTCACGAGCACGAAACCGCGCCCCTTCAACTCAGCGGAGGATTCAAATGAGATTCGCAGCAGCAGTATTTGCCGCCTTAGTGATTCTCATACCCGGCAGACCGGCCGATAACAGCCGAGTGACATTCACCGATATCACCAAAGAATCGGGAATCAACTTTACTCACAACAGCGGCCGGGCCGGAAAAAAGTATCTTCCCGAGACCGTCGGATCAGGGGTTGCTCTGTTCGATGCCGACAACGATGGTTGGCTGGATGTACTTTTGATCAACAGCCGTGACTGGACACCGCGCGGAAAGAAGTCGCTTCACGCTCTATACCGGAACAACAAAAACGGAACATTCACAAATGTCACTGGTGGAAGTGGATTGGATGTGTCGATGTACGGCATGGGCGTAGCCGTCGCAGACTACGACAATGACGGACGCAATGACGTTTTCATCACCGCGCTCGAAGGAGACCGGCTCTTCCATAATGAGGGTCACTTCCGTTTCCGCGACGTCACCCCAGCGTCCGGCATTCAAAACGCCAACTTCGGAACAAGTGCCGCCTGGCTCGACTACGATCGGGACGGCCTGGTGGATCTTTTTGTCGCGAATTATGTGCAATGGAGCGCAACTTCCGATCTTCCGTGTACCCTGGACGGAACTACAAGGTCGTACTGCACGCCTGAATCGTACAAGGGAACATCCTCACGGCTTTATCGCAATCTCGGCAACGGAAAGTTTGAAGACACATCTCAAAAGGCCAGAGTAGCGGATCCCAGCAGCAAGTCTCTTGGCGTTGCTGTTCTGGACTATAACGGCGACGGCTGGCCGGATCTGTTCGTCGCCAACGACACTCAACCCAACAAACTGTACCGCAACAACCGGGACGGCACATTCATGGAAGAAGGTGTACGGGCCGGCGTTGCATATAGCGAAGACGGCGTGGCCCGTGGAGCCATGGGCGTGGATGCCGCGGATTACGATCAGTCGGGCCGCCCCCATCTACTCGTCGGAAATTTCTCAAATCAGATGCTTGGCCTTTATCACAACGAAGGCAACGGTCTGTTTGTAGACGAGGCGCCTCGATCGACGGTCGGCAGAGCAAGCTTGTTGACGCTCGCATTCGCCGTCTTCTTTTTTGACTACGACCTGGACGGCTTGACCGACATCTTCGCCGCCAACGGCCACATCGACGAGGAAATCAACCGGGTACAGCCGCGTGTCCAGTACCGACAGCCTCCGCTGTTGTTTCGGAATCTCGGCGGACGGAAATTTGAAAACGTCACTTCGGCGATGGGCGACGCGTTTAATCGTTCCATCGTCGCCCGCGGCGCTGCGAATGGGGACATCGATCACGATGGAGATCTTGACCTGATCATCACCACGAACGATGGCCCCGCGTACGTATTTCGCAATGACCGGGAAAACGCCAATCGATGGATAACGGTGAAGCTCGTCGGCACGACGTCGAATAGGAGCGCCATCGGAGCCATCGTCCGGATTGAAACTCCGAGTGGAAAACAGTGGAACATGGTCCGTAGCGGCTCCAGCTATTGCTCTCAAAGCGACCTGTCTCTGACATTCGGCCTGGGCGCGGACGCCACGATTACGGCTCTGGAGGTCGAATGGCCAGGCGGCACCAGGCAAAGATTTGGCACCGTTCGAACCAATCAACTCATCACGATCACAGAAGGGCAGAACACCCCAGTCGCCGGTTACAAGTGGGGATTGACGGGGACGTGATGTCCATGGAGGAACAAGGAGAATAAGAATGAATATCGAAAACCGTTTTGGTTTCAAACGAATGTTACTTATAGGTGCAGCCGTGCCCCTGGCGGTGCTGGTTCTCAGCCAGAAGGGATGGGCGCAGGGCTGAGTGGTCGCAAGAAGTAGCGTGCCCGTGCTTGGCGCGCAAGCTCTCAATGGAGTTGATGATTCTCTACCCGATGACTGCTCTTGGTTGAGTCCGATGCGCTGGGAGATCGCGGTCGGCTATCGGTATCAGCATTCACATCGCCATTTTGTCGGTACAACGGAACAGACAATACGCGCCGACGAAAGGACCGAGGTGAACAATAAGATCAATCTGATGGATTTAGCTCTCACCTACAGGATTTCTAACAGGTGGAGTGTGACAGTGGGCGTCCCGGTCATGATTGCCGAACGGTTCAATCAGCGGACGCCGGATCAAATCACGCATTCCCGAGGTTTCGGCGACACCAGCATCAGTGCAAGGATGTGGGTGTTCAAGCCTCCGACGGAAACTCGTCAGAATATTCGGCTCGGCTTTGGTGTCAAGCTTCCCACCGGCAACCCAGGCGTGACGGATACGCTCAACGGCGTGAGCCGAGTCGTCGATCAATCGATCCAACTCGGCGATGGTGGGTATGGATTCACCCTTGATGCGCAAGCCTACAAGGGAGTGGGTTTCGCCACTTTCTTTGGTTCGGGTGTGTACCTCTTTAATCCGCGCGAAACGAATGGTGTGCAAACCGGGCGTGGCCGTGCATCCGAGGCGATCATGTCGGTAGCCGACCAATACCTGTATCGTGCTGGAGTGATCATCCCCGCACCAAGAATTCGCAGCATGGCGATGTCAATGGGCATCCGTGGTGAAGGCGTACCAGTTCGAGATGCTTTCGGCGGGAGCCTTGGCTTTCGTCGGCCGGGCGTTTCGATCGCGTTGGACCCCGGGGTCATTTACTCACACGGCAAGGACCAGTGGTCTTTTAACCTCCCGGTAGCCGTGCATCGCGATCGAAAACGGAGTGTCACCGATTATATGGACAATCGGAGCGGCGATGCCGCGTTTGCCGACTACATCTTCGTTGTCGGCTACTCTCGCCGATTCTAATCCAAGGAGCACCAACAAATGAATCTACACACGCTTACTCGGATCTTGTTCTTCACTTTCTTCGCCTTCACCTCGACATCGTGGGCAGAGCTGAAATGGATTCCTGAAAGTGCCAGAGTCCAAGCTAAAATGTCCGGCGATTTCAAGACTGCCGACGGTAAGAAGATCTTGCTGAAAGATCTGAAGTCTAAAGTGGTCTTTCTCAATTTTTGGGCAACCTGGTGTTCGCAGTGCAAGGAGGAGATGCCGTGGATGACCGCGCTCTCCAAGAAATTCTCGGGGCACGGGTTAAACATGATTGCAGCAACAAACGAAGATCCAAAGGTCGTTCGCAAGTATCTTGAAGGAAAAGACTTCCCATTCCCGATTCTTCTGGATTCACGAGACACGTTGCTGAACCGTTTTAAAGTAGAAACGGTGCCGACCACCCTTGTTATTGATGCTGAAGGGCGAGTTGCATTTCGCGTCAATAGCGTTTTCGAATGGGACTCTCCCGAAGTGATCGCCGCATTCGAACAGTTTCTAAAAGGGAGCGAGCAGCCGGCAATCAAATAGGGGACTTCAGAACCATCTTTCACGAGCGGAGCCCGGACCGGATTCCAACGGAATCTTCAGCCCGGGCTCCGCTTTTTTGCTTTAGGGAATTTGCGGTCACCTGACCCGCAAAAATGCCGATCAGCATCGGGTTGACCGCTGCTTGAAATAGGGCGAGAATGCATTGTTAAGCGGCCACCACGTCAGAGCGCTGGACGCGCCCACAACGAACTCGCTTTTTGATCTGCTGAAATCGGGACGCAGGGTTTCGGTCAGTCCTGTTAAGACCTTTACGTCTGTCCTATCCATCCTGAAAGGAGCAACAGTAAAAACGAAAGCGAAAATGAAAGCACCCATGAAAACGATAGCAAAAACGGATAACGTCAAGGCAGCGGTACGCGGGATAAGCCGTGGGTTCTCAAAACGGCGCCCGGGACATTGGAATTCATGGCGTTTCGCGACGAAACACTGGATCCGCCGGCATTGGTTTGCCAGGTGGGAAAGACCGAGTTGTGCTACCACCTGCGCTGTCTGACCGACCTGCACGCCATGCTCAAGGCACACGGCGACTGGGTGCTGCTAGAAGTCTTGAGGTTGAAAACTTGATGTAAATGAGTCAAGTTTTGAAAATGGTGCACACAAATACGTTCGCGTCGAGCGGTGTATTTCTCGGCGCCTTTGACTGATCGCGTGATACTTCCTGCCTTTGGGAGCGGCGGTGCCATTGAGGCGGTGTCCCGGAGGGCCGAGAGCACAAGATTTCGTCGCAACGCGACGAAGATATGAGCCGCTGATTTTGGTGAGGCCTTACGGAATGCGTATCACCTCGATTTTGGGAGACAATAAACATGGGACCTTGGTCTGAGGCGAAGCCTCGTTAGTGTAATGTCCAACAAATAACTGGACAGTCAGATCAAGATCACTGAGCAATTCCTGTGTCCGTGCCGGCCCCCAGATAAAAATGCGGCAGACCTGGACAACTCCGTTTCCAATAAACGTGAAAACACTCTGCTTTATGCGACGTCGCAGCAGGCGCGAAATTCCTTAAAAGGCCGTTCTGATAACTTACTGCATGCCTTTTGATTCGCTTATCCTTCGGGGGAGAGGATTCGTATCTCCGATTTGCCGTCGCTGATGTTTCCGAGTTATGTCCGTGAGGTTCTTAACTCTGGCGAGCGTTCCAGAGTTATATCCGTGAAGTTTATAACTCTGGCGAGCGTTCCAGAGTTATGTCCGTGAAGTTTATAACTCTGG
>Ga0137394_10003877_pt1 | contig 11282 bp, 7 predicted proteins | sample czobulk116metaG_FD_108278 | JGI IMG/M metagenome (GOLD analysis project Ga0137394, IMG submission 108278) | Vadose zone soil microbial communities from Angelo Coast Range Reserve, California, USA - czobulk1.16 metaG | ecosystem: Environmental > Terrestrial > Soil > Vadose zone | place: USA... | reverse complement strand
GGCACAGATCGTCGCGCTCCTCAAGGAAATCGCACCATCCGATGTGGCGGCGGGGCTGACGCCGGCCTCGAAGACGAGCTTCGCCTACGACTCGCCCAGTGGCGGCATCCGGGTGGAGCTGGCTCCCGACGGGGCCGGGACCCAGGCCACGATTCGGCCCGCCGAAGCGGTGGAGGCGGCCGAGGTGCCCGCTCCGCCGCCTCCACCCGCCCCGAGGCCGGCCGCCGCCCCCGTCCGGCCCAGCGCGCCGACCGCGGCCCCCAGGGCCGCCGCGGCAACCACGATGCCGCGCGTCGTGCTGGATCCGTCCAACGCCCGGGGTGGCATCGAAATGCTGCTGCGCCTGCTGGTAGAGAGCAAGTCGTCCGACCTGCACCTGCGTTCCGGAGAGCCGCCGCTGCTCCGCAAGGACGGCGAGATGGTCCGGCAGGCCGGCACGCCCGTCGCCGCCGAGCAGCTGAGCGCGATGCTCATGAGCATCATGTCGCCCAAGACACAGGCGGAGTACGCGGAGCGACACGATACCGACTGGGCGCACGAGATCCCGGACCTGGCCCGGTTCCGGTGCAACGCGGGCGTGGACCGGCACGGGCCCTTTGCCGTGTTCCGGATCATCCCGACCCTGGTACCGACCGCCGACCAGCTCGGGTTGAGCCAGCCGGTGCAGAACCTGTCGCACCTCACCAAGGGACTCGTCCTCGTGACCGGCCCGACCGGCTCCGGCAAGAGCACCACGCTCGCCGCTCTCATCGACCTCATCAACCGCACCCGGACCGATCACATCATCACGATCGAAGATCCGATCGAGTTCGTACACGAGAACAAGAAGTGCCTCATCACGCAGCGTCAGGTCCACGTGCACACGGAGAGCTTCAAGTCGGCGCTGCGCGCGGCGCTGCGTGAGGATCCCGATATCGTGCTGGTCGGCGAGATGCGCGACCTCGAGACGATCGCGATCGCGATCGAGACCGCGGAGACGGGACACCTGGTGTTCGGGACGCTGCACACGACGACCGCCTCGTCAACGGTCGATCGCATCATCGATCAGTTCCCGGCCGACCGCCAGGCGCAGATCCGCGTCATGCTGTCGGAATCGCTGAAAGGCGTGATCTCGCAAACGCTGTGCAAGAAGGTCGGAGGTGGCCGGGTCGCGGCACGTGAGATCCTGCTCACGACGCCGGCCATCTCGAACCTGATCCGCGAGGCGAAGACGTTCCAGATCCCCTCGATCATTCAGACCAGCAAGAAGCTCGGCATGCTGACGCTGAACGACGCGCTGCTCGAGCTCGTCGAGAAAAAGGTGATCGAGCCCGACGAGGCCTACATGCGCTCGGTCGAGAAAGCGGGACTGGTCGCCAGCCTCAAGGCCAAAGGCCTCAAGGTCACCCTCACGACCGAATAGTCTTCGTCGCCTCGTCCCACGTCACCGCGGTGCGCCGGAAGTACGCCTCGTTCGCCATGTGACACGCGAGCGCGGCGTTGTGCCCGAACACCACGTCTTCGACCACCGGTTTCCGCGTGCGCACCGCTTCGAAGTAATTCCACAGGTGCGGACGCGTGTCGTCGAAGTCCGGCGTGCTGAAGGACACGGTTTCGGTCAGGGCCGGCGCCTGGCCCGCCTGCAGGTCGTGCTCCTTGTGCCACTGCTTGTCGTACTCATCGCGCAGGGCGCGCGGATAGCTGCCGGTGTAGTAGCTGGGCCAGCGGTCTTTGCCGTCCTGCGGGGTGAACGTGAGCGTGTTGCCGGACACCTCGAGCACGCCCTTCGATCCCTGAATGCGATACTGCTCGGGCATCTCGGTTCCCAGATTCAACCGCATGTACACGGGGAGATCCGCCGCGCCGTAGTAGTAGATCGTGGCGTGGACGTCGGGCATGTTGCGCCCGTCCTTCCAGCGCCGGATCCCGCCGACCGACATCGCCTGTTTCGGCGGCTCGTTGATGCCGAGCATGAACTGCATGCCGCTGATGAGGTGGACGAGGAGATCGCCGGCGACCCCGGTGCCGTATTCCTTCCAGCAGCGCCAGCGGGCGAAGATGTTTCCGTCGAGCGGCCGCTTGGGGACGTCGTTCTGCCACGTGTCCCAGTCGAGCGTTTTGAGCGAGAGGTCGGGCGGCGGCGGGTATTCCCACGCGCCGGTCGGATCGTTGCGGCCGAGCCAGCCCTCGACGAGCGTCAGGTCGCCCAACAGTCCCTGCGCAATCATGTCCTTCGCCTTGGCGCAGATCTGCGAGCTGACCCGCTGCGAGCCGACCTGCAGGATCCGCCCGCTCTTCTTCACGGCGTCTACCATCGCCACGCCGTCGGCGGCGTTATGCGACATCGGCTTCTCGATGTAGATGTCCTTCCCCGCACTGACCGCCTCCACCACCATGCGGCGGTGCCAGTGATCGGGGACGGCAGCGACGATGCAATCGATGGTCTTGTCGTCCAGCAGCCGGCGATACTCGCGCGTGGTCGGCAATGTGGGCCCGACGATTTCTTTCGCCAGCGTGTGGCGGCCATCATAGAGGTCGGCTGCGCCGGCACATACCACGCCCGGCAGGGAAATCGATGTCCCGAGCAGCCCGTTGCCTTGCATGCCGATGCCCACCATGCCGAAACGGACGGTGTCGCTGGGCGCGACTTTACGAAATGTGAATGGTTCTGCGACGAACGAGACGCCCGCAGCTGCGGCGCTTGCTTCGAGGAATTCACGACGGGACCAGTTGGATTTCTTCATGGCGGTTCTCCCTGAAACGCGGGGGTGAACCGCCAATTATGCGCCCCGAAACACGGGGTTGTCGAGGTTACCGCGCGGGATAGGTGCCCAGCACGCGAATCCCGGACGTGAACGCCCGGAGTTCCTCAAGGGCCGCGGCGATCCCCTGCCCCGTATCGACCACATCGAGATAGAACAGGTATTCCCAGGGCCGGCCGGGGAGCGGCCGCGACTCGATCTTCGTCAGATTCAGGCCTCGGGCGGCGAACACGCCCAGCGCGCGATGCAGCGTGCCGGGAGTGTTTCCGACCGACAGGATCAGCGAGGTTTTGTTCGCAGCCTCACGCGACGCGGGATCGCGTGCGATCACCAGGAAGCGCGTGTAGTTCTCGGCGTGATCCTCGAGGCCTTCCGCGAGTACCGCGGCGCCGTACAGCTCCGCCGCCAGCTTCGACGCGATCGCGGCTTCCGCATCCACCTTCCCGGCCATGAGATCGCGCACGCTGCCCGCCGTGTCGTACGCCGGGACGGCAACGAGATCGGGGTGCGTCGTGAAGAAACGCCGGCACTGCGCCAGCGCCACCGGGTGGGACGCGACGCGGCGCACGTCGGGCAGGCGGGTGCGCGGTGACGCAATCAGGCAGTGACGGATGCGCAGCTCGGTTTCGGCGACCACATGCAGCGCATGCGCGCTGAGCAGGTCGTAATTCTCGTGCACCGACCCGGCAAGCGTATTCTCGATCGGCACGACGCCCCTGGTCGCCGCGCCGCCTTCGACCGCGCGGAACAACTCCACGAACGTGACGCAGGGGACGAGCCGGATAACGTCGCCGTGAGTTTCGAGTGCCGCGACATGGCTGAACGATCCTGCTTCGCCCTGAATCGCGACGGCCTCAGGCATCGGTAACCGCTCCGTAACTGCTGCTCGAGACGAGCTTGGCATACTTCGCCAGCACGCCCGTCGTGTAGCGCGGGGCCGGCGCCTTCCATTTTGCGCGCCGCGTCGCGAGCACGCGGTCGCCGATGTTGATGCGGATCTCGCCGCGCGCGGCATCGATCGTGATGGGATCGCCTTCCTGCACCAGCGCGAGCGGGCCGCCCAGCGCCGCCTCCGGAGCGACATGTCCCACCACGAGTCCGTGTGTGCCGCCGGAAAAGCGGCCGTCGGTGATCAGGCCGACCGTCTCGCCGAGCCCCGCCCCGACCAGGGCCGCCGTCGGCGCCAGCATCTCGCGCATCCCTGGGCCGCCTTTCGGTCCCTCGTACCGAATCACGATGACGTCGCCCGCGTGAATGCTTCCATCCAGAATTGCGGCGAGACACGCTTCCTCCGAATCGAACACCCGTGCCGGGCCCGTAATCTCATGCGAGCCGTGGCCGCTGACTTTGGCGACGGCGCCCTCCGGAGCGAGGTTGCCCCGGAGGATGACGATGTGCCCCTGCGGCGCGAGCGGCTTGTCCCACGGCCGGATGACGTCCTGATCACCTCGCGGACGAACCGGCACGTCCTTGATGACGTCGGCGACGGTGCGGCCATCGATCGTGAGCGCGTCGCCATGCAGCACGCCATTCGCGTACAGGATGCGCATCACCTGCGGAATCCCGCCGGCGCGATGCAGATCGGTGGCGACATACCGCCCTGACGGCTTGAGGTCACACAAGACCGGTACGCGCCGGCGCCACGCCTCGAAGTCCTCGAGCGCGAGCGGCACCCCGGCGGCGCGCGCGATGGCGAGCAGGTGCAGCACGGCGTTGGTGGATCCGCCGATCGCCATGACGACGGCGATCGCGTTCTCGAAGGCCTTCTTGGTCAGGATCTGGCGCGGCAGGCGTCGCGCGCGCACCGCCTCGAACAACACCTCGGCCGAGCGCGCGGCGTTGTCGGCCGTCTCCTGATCGACCGCGGCCATCGTGGACGAACCCGGCAGGCTCATGCCCATCGCCTCGATGGCCGCGGACATGGTGTTCGCCGTGAACATGCCGCCGCACGAGCCCGCGCCCGGACAGGCGCGGCGCTCGATCTCGAGTAGCTCGTCCTGGGGCATGCGCCCCGCCCCGGCCGCCCCCACGGCTTCGAATACGCTCACCACCGTGAGGTCGCGTCCCGCATGGTGACCGGGCTTGATCGTGCCGCCGTAGACGAAGATCGCGGGGATATCGAGTCGCGCGATCGCGATCATCGCGCCGGGCATGTTCTTGTCACAGCCGCCGATCGCGACGAGTCCATCCATGCTCTGTGCAGCGCACGCCGTCTCGATCGAATCGGCGATCACCTCGCGCGACACCAGGGAGTAGCGCATCCCCTCCGTGCCCATCGAAATGCCGTCCGAGACGGTGATCGTCCCGAAGGTCTGGGGCATTGCGCCGGCCTGCCGCAGCGCCTGTTCCGCGCGGCGCGCGAACCGATCGAGCCCGGCGTTGCAGGGCGTGATCGTGCTATGGGCGCTCGCAATCCCGACGATCGGCTTCGCGAAGTCGCCGTCCGTGAATCCCACGGCGCGCAGCATCGCGCGATTCGGTGCCCGCTCGACTCCCTCGGTGATCGCGCGACTGCGAAAGTTGTCGCTCACGACAGCCCCTCCAGCGCTTCGGCGACGACCAGCTCGGCGACCCGCGCCCCCATGTCCGCCGTCCCGATCCACGACTCACCGCGCAACGCCAGATCCTGCGTGCGTGCGCCGGAGTCGAGGGTTGCCGCGACGGCGTCGTCCACCGCATCGGCGGCATCGGGCTGCTTGAGGCCATGGCGCAGCAGCAGCGCGACCGTGGCGATGGCGCCGAGTGGGTTGGCGACATCGCGGCCGGCGAGCGGCGGAGCCGATCCGTGCACCGGCTCGAACAGCCCCGGCCCCAATCCGAGCGACGCCGAGGGCAGCAGGCCGAGCGAGCCCGCGAGGACGGCGGCTTCATCGCTCAAGATGTCTCCGAACATGTTCTCCGTCAGCACGACGTCGAAGCTCGCGGGATCGGACACCAGGCGCATGGCGGCGGTATCGATGTAGCAGTGCTCGAGCCGCACCTCAGGATAGTCGCGCGCGACCCGGGTCACAGTTTCGCGCCACAGCTGCGATACCTCCAGCACGTTCGCCTTGTCCACCGATGTGACGAGTCGGCGGCGGCCGCGCGCCGCTTCGAATGCCACCTGCGCAACACGGTCGATCTCGGACGCGCTGTACGCGAGCGTGTTTACGGCAGTGGAGCCGTTGCGCCCGCGCGGCTCTCCATAATAGAGCCCACCGGTCAGTTCGCGGACGACCAGCACATCGACGCCGCGCAACCGTTCCGGCTTGAGCGGCGAGCAGCCGAGCAGCGCCGGGTGCACGGTGACCGGCCGCAGGTTGGCGAAGACCTTCAGCAGTTTGCGCAGCTCGAGCAGTCCTGTCTCGGGACGCAACTCGCGCGGCGCGCCGTCCAACGACGGATCGCCCACCGCGCCCAGCAGGACCGCATCGCTCTTCACGACCGCGGCACGGGTCTCGGGCGGCAGGGGATTCTTGGCCACGGCGACCCCAGCGGCTCCGATCGGCAACGTCTCCAGGGCAAAACGCAGATCGAAACGCTCGCCGACCGCCTCGAGCACCCGCACCGCCTGAGCGATGACTTCAGGTCCGATGCCGTCGCCTGGCAGGACGGCGATGCGATACGTCTTCATGCGTGACTCCGCTCGTACGCGGCGATGCTCGGCTCTTCGAGCAGCGTGCGTCCGATTTCGTCGAGGCCCTTGAGTAGTAGCTCGCGGCCGTACCCATCGGCCGTGAAGCGCGCGGAGAACCCGAGATCATCGGAGATCACACATTGCTCCAGATCCACGGCGATCTCATAAGAACCGGCGGCCGCGCGCTGGATCAATGTGTCCACGTCCAACGGTGACAGTTGAACGGGGAGGACCCCGTTGCGGTAACAGTTGGAGAGAAAGATGTCTGCGAACGAGGGCGCGATGATGGCGCGGAAGCCGTACTGGGCGAGCGCCCAGACCGCGTGCTCGCGCGACGACCCGCACCCGAAGTTCGGACCCGTAACGAGGATCGTGGCGCCTCGCGCCTCCGGGCGATTGAGCTCGAAGTTCGGATCGGCACGCCAGTCGAAGAACAGACCTTCGCCAAATCCCGTGCGCTCGACACCCTTCAAAAACTGTTTTGGGATGATCTGATCAGTGTCTACGTCCCGGCGTGGCAACGCAGTCGCCTTTCCCCGATGGCGGACGAATGGAGTCATGGCGTCACCATCCGCGCACATCCACGAGACAGCCTTCGATGGCCGCGGCGGCCGCCATCGCGGGGCTCATGAGGTGCGTGCGGCCGCCACGGCCCTGACGGCCTTCGAAATTGCGGTTGGACGTCGCCGCACACCGCTCGCCCGCACCGAGCACGTCGGGATTCATGCCCAGGCACATCGAGCAGCCCGCGTTGCGCCACTCGAACCCGGCGTTGCGGAATACGCGATCCAACCCTTCCCGCTCCGCCTGCGCTTTGACGCGTTGCGAGCCCGGGACTACCATCGCGCGCACGCGCGACGACACGTGGCGGCCGCGCACGACGTTCGCGGCGGTGCGCAAGTCCTCGATACGTGCGTTGGTACACGATCCCAGGAAGACGCGATCGATCGGAATCCCCTCGAGCGGCGTACCCGGCGCGAGCCCCATGTATTCCAGCGCGCGCGCGGCTGCCTGGCGGTCGCTCTCGGCAGGCAGCTGGGCGGGATCGGGAACACGCGCCGTGATATCGGCCACCATGCCGGGCGTAGTGCCCCACGTGACCTGCGGACCCACGCGCGACGCATCGAGCCGCACCTGCGCGTCGTAGGGCGCGGTGGGGTCCGAGCGAAACGTCTGCCACCGCTCGACCGCCTTCGCCCAGGCCGCGCCACTGGGGGCGCGAGGCCGGCCCTCGAGATAGTCGAATGTGACCTCGTCGGGCGCGATGATCCCGGCACGGGCGCCCGCCTCGATCGACATGTTGCACACCGTCATGCGCTCTTCCATCGACAGCGCGCGGACGGCATCGCCCGTGTACTCGATGACATGCCCGCTCGCACCCGCCGTCCCGATCTTCCCGATCAACGCGAGAATCAAGTCTTTCGCCGACACGCCGGGCGCGCGGCTCCCGGTGATCCGCGCTTCCAGGTTGCGAGGCTTGTTCAGCACGATGCACTGCGTGGCGAGGACGTGCTCGACCTCGCTGGTGCCGATGCCGAGTGCGAAGGCACCGAACGCGCCGTGCGTCGAGGTGTGCGAGTCGCCGCAGACGATCAGCATACCGGGCTGCGTCGCGCCCAGCTCCGGACCAATCACGTGGACGATGCCCTGATCCGGCGAACGAAGATCGAACAGCTCGACGCCGAATTCCCGGGCGTTCGTGCTGAGCGCATCCACCTGGCGCGCCGCGATGGCGTCGGCGATCGGCAGGGACCGGTCACCGGTAGGTACGTTGTGATCGACCGTGGCGAGGGTCAGCTCCGGCCGGCGCACGGACCGTTTCTCGCGCTTGAGCCCAGCAAACGCCTGCGGCGAGGTCACCTCGTGAACGAGATGCAGATCGACGTATAGGAGCGCGACGCCGCCCGCAAGCTCGCGGACGACGTGCGCATCCCAGATCCGATCGAAGAGCGTTCGGCTCACGCTCGTTGGGGTTCGGGACTAGGGGCTAGGGGCTGGGGAGGAACCCGTGATCCTCTAGCCCCTAACCCCGAGCCCCTAGCCCCTTCCACGGTCCACGGCATCATCGCGCGCAACTTGGCACCCACCTGCTCGATCTGGCTGTTCTGCGCGGCCCGGCGCAGCTCGTTGAACCGGGGCGCACCGGCGCGGCTTTCCGCGATCCATTCCTTGGCGAAAGCGCCGCTGCGAATATCGGCGAGCAGTTTCCGCATCTCCTCTCGCACCGCGGGACTGATGACCCGCCCGCCGCGCGTGAGATCCCCGTACTCGGCCGTATCGCTGATCGAATGCCGCATGAAGCCGAGGCCGCCGCGATAGATCAGATCGACGATGAGCTTCAGCTCGTGCAGACACTCGAAGTACGCCATCTCCGGTGAATAGCCTGCCTCGGTCAGCGTTTCGAAGCCGGCCTGGATGAGCGCCGTGACCCCGCCGCACAGCACCGCCTGCTCGCCGAACAGATCGGTCTCGGTTTCCTCGGCGAACGTCGTGGCGATGACCCCGGCGCGCGAGCAACCGATCCCGGTGGCATACGCGAGCGCGTTCTGGAGCGCGTTTCCGCTCGCATCCTGATGGATCGCGACCAGCCCCGGCACGCCCCGTCCCGCCTGGTACTCACTGCGCACCAGATGCCCCGGAGATTTTGGCGCGATCATGGAAACGTCGACGCCCGCCGGCGGCACAATCTCGCCAAAGTGAATGTTGAAGCCGTGCGCGAACATCAGCGTCTTCCCCGGACCCAGTGCCGGCACGACGGCAGTCTCGTAGACCGCGCGCTGCTCCTGGTCGGGCACGAGCATCATGATCACATCGCCCGCTTTCGCGGCATCGGCGACGGGGCGCACGTCCAGCCCATCAGCAGTCGCCTGCTTCCAGGATGCGCCGCCCGGCCGCAGCCCGACGATCACTCGCGCGCCCGAGTCGCGCAGGTTTTGCGCGTGGGCGTGACCTTGACTGCCGTATCCGATGATGGTGAACACGCGATCGCGCAGCCGCGCGCGCTCGGTGTCCGCCTCGTAGTACACGCGCACGGATGATGCCATGGGATCTCCAGAAGGTGAGGATTGGTGTAGGGGTGCAGCATGCTGCGCCCCTACATCACGGGAGGTAGCCTCGCGGACACCGACCACATTTTTGATTTGCAGCAGCAGACTCTCGAGCGTTGCGTCATCCGCATCGAGCTCGCACGACAACCGCCAGGTACCAGGCGGGCCATTCGACTCGACCGCAAACCCGCGGATCGGCAGGTTGCGACGGCGCAGCGCGCCGCTCGCGCGGCCGAGCGTGAGCAGGTCGCTGGTCATCACCACGATCACCTTGCGAGGACGTTTCATGCCGGTGCCGCCTCGAGCGGCTCGGACAGCGAGCCACCCGGCACGATCATCGGGAAGACATTGGCCTCCTGCTCGATCACCAGCTCCACTAAGGCGGGACCGGGAGCGGCATTCGCCTGCCGCAGCGCGTCGGTCACCTCGCTCGCCTGTTTGACGCGCCACCCGGGAATGCCGTAGGCCTCGGCCAGCTTCACGTAGTCGGGACTCAGGATCGGCGTGTTCGAATACCGGCCGCCGTGGAAGAACTGCTGCCACTGCCGCACCATGCCGAGGTAGCCGTTGTTGAAGACGGCGAGCTTCACCTCGAGCCCTTCCTGCACCATCGTCGCGATCTCGGCCATGTTCATCTGAAAGCCGCCGTCGCCGGAGATCGCCCACACCGGCTCGTCGGGCCGCGCCATCCGCACGCCCATGGCGGCGGGAACCGCGAAGCCCATCGCACCGAGGCCACCCGACGTGATATGGGTGTTGGGCCGCTGGAACGGATAGCGCTGCGCCACCCACATCTGATGCTGTCCCACGTCCGACACGACGGTGCAGCGCCCGCCGGTGACATCGGCAAGCGCGGACAGAATCACCTCGGGCGACAAGCCACCGGTGAACACCTCTTCGCGAGTGTGCTGGAGGCCGCGGATCTCCTCGCGCCACGGCAGGCAGTTGCGCGCCGTCACGAATTGCAGGAGCCGCTCGACCACGCGACGTGCGTCACCCACGATGCCCACGGCAACGGGGACGTTGAGGCCGATGGCGGCCGGGTTCACGTCGATGTGCACGATCTTGGCGCGCGGCGCGAACGTCGCGGTATTACCGGTCACGCGATCGTCGAACCGCATCCCGATGCCAACGATGAGATCGGCCGCCTGGATGGCCTTGTTGATGTGCACCTCGCCGTGCATTCCGGGCATGCCGAGATGGAGGTCATGGGCCTGCGGGAACGCGCTGATGCCGAGCAGCGTCGTGATCACCGGCGTGCCGGTGCGCTCGGCGAGCTGTCGCACTTCCGCGTATGCACCGCTCACGATCACGCCGCGGCCGATCATGAGGAGGGGACGCTCAGCATGGGCGATGAGTTGTGCCACTTGCTTGATGGCGTCGCCGATGTCCTGGGTGTCCGGTGCCTGGTGGCTGGGCTTCCCCAACCCCTGATCCCCAATCCCTAACCCCCTGTATTCAGCCTTCTGGTTCTGCACGTCTTTCGGGACGTCCACCAGCACGGGGCCGGGCCGTCCCTCCATCGCAATCGCCATGGCTTCGCGCACGTCGGCGGCGAGATCTTCGACGTCGCGCACGAGCACGTTGTGTTTGGTGACGGGCAGCGTGACACCGACAACGTCGGTCTCCTGAAACGCGTCGCGCCCCAGCATCGGCCGTCCCACCTGACCGGTGATCGCGAGCACCGGCGAGCCGTCCATGTGTGCCGCCGCCAATCCCGTGACGAGATTGGTGGCGCCCGGGCCGGACGTCGCGACGCACACACCCACGCGGTTGCTCGCGCGCGCATACCCGTCTGCCGCGTGCGCGGCCGCCTGTTCGTGCCGCACCAGGATGTGGCGTGGCTTCTGCCCGTGCAGCGCGTCGTAAAACGGCATG
>Ga0137394_10003874_pt1 | contig 11283 bp, 14 predicted proteins | sample czobulk116metaG_FD_108278 | JGI IMG/M metagenome (GOLD analysis project Ga0137394, IMG submission 108278) | Vadose zone soil microbial communities from Angelo Coast Range Reserve, California, USA - czobulk1.16 metaG | ecosystem: Environmental > Terrestrial > Soil > Vadose zone | place: USA... | reverse complement strand
TAGAAGGGGCCTGGATAGCGCCTGGATCTGGATGACATCGGTAAAGATGTCCGCATGACCTTCGAGCTATTCCGGGAGAATTGGAGAAGTAGAAGCTGGTAAATTCCATACTTAAATCGCACACGAGGGTGCGATCACGCGAACAGTCCCGCACAGCCGCGAAGAAAATGACTCTATTATGAATAAGAATAGTTAATGTATATTCCTAAAGCAAGAAAGCTTACGCGTAAAGTTTGATGTAGCTTGATGCTCGATAGGCTTCGAGGGCGAGGGAGACAGGAGACATCACGGCGAAATTATTACTCCGACCCCAGGAAGGCGGGACACGCCCTGGAAGTGAAACCTTGCTAGTAGCATAAATGGGCCAGCATTCACGTATGCACCGTTTCGGGAGGTGAACGTTGAATGCCACCGACATAAAGGCCTCATCCTGTGCAGAGCAACGTTCGAGAACGGGCCTAGAGCTACAGAGCGACTCCACGGTTGATGATAGGGCGTAGGAGGCAGTAATCCCTCACGAGAAAACGACCGGGTCGAGGTCCAGTTGATAAGGACGAATATTAATGCCGCGTGTGATGACACGTAGACATACCTACCTAGCTTGAGATTGGAAATTTGGAATGCTTCCCTTACGTTACATTTGATAATGAAGTCATTGGCGTCTAATCAACTAAACTTTCTTAAGGTCCGGCCAAAATGAAGACTAGCAACGACTGATAAGTGGAGCATCGTCACCCCTTCGAAGAGGGCACAGTACGGTTTTGTATCGTTGCTGACGTCAACAGGAAGAACAGATAAGCGTCCACATGAATAGCAGGAAGATTCGACGTCGCTGAGCCGACCGGAATGCGTTGGAAGGCACGTTAAAAAGTGTGCCCAGGGTACAAACAAATACGCCGGGGCCCCACAATTACTATCATATGCCTCTCGACGAAGAGAAGAGTTGGATACCCTTATCGCGATTTATGCCTGACACGTCACCGAGGCACGAGCACGATGTGATTTAATCAAATCTTCGCCACGAGATCAAGCCCCGCCGAGCCTGAGCCTTGACTTTGGAATGCGTTGTGCTCGGAAAGGAAACTACGGCTCCTTATTTCACAAATCACCAAGTCTTATCGCGCTTCCAACCCTTTCTGGGGAGGCCGCAGTCTGACCAAGTCGCCCAGTTCTACCAAGGTCCTACCGCTATCAGCTAGGAATGCACAACGAAGCAATCCCGAAGAATCTACGAAGAGAAAGGCCATCAATCTCCATATACGTCACCGAACAGAAGAAAGGAACAAAATAGATCGGAGAGGGAGGGAGAGCGATTTGCGATTAGGGCTACGAGCCTTCTCTTCCCCCCCCCTTCCCTCTCTGTCTCTATCCAAATTTATCACAGATCGGGTTTCAATTCTGAACCGACACATCGCGAAACATCTCAGAAGTTTGCCCGATGACGACGATGACGACAAAGACGTCAACCCCGATGTCGTCGTCACCACCACCACCGACTCCGAGTCGGATGCCTCGGGAAGAAACGATCGCCATCGCCACGCCCCCGCCGCCGCCTCGACATTCTTCCGCCACGGCCGCCTCCGAGCCGCCGCCCACTGACACCGACAACTCTACCACCATCGACGACTCGGACGCGCAGGGCCTCGCCATCGCCCTCGAAGAAGCCGAACACGGCGGCGCCGAAGGGGGCATACCCATCGGCTCCGCGCTGCTCACCCGGTCCGGCGAACGACTCGGCGTGGGTCACAACCTGCGCGTACAGCGCGGCTCGCCGACGCTGCACGCCGAAATCGCCGCGCTGGAGCACGCGGGGCGGCTGCCCGCCGCGGTGTACCGCGATTGCACACTCGTCAGTTTCTCTCTCTTTTTTTAATTTTTTTAACCATCTCAATGTGTGTGCCACCGCATCCACATGGTTGTTTTCAATCGCTACGTTTTTCGTTTTCCCGCGCCTTCGGGGTTAACGTCCATGAAGTAGTACACGACACTTAGGTAAGTATGTTGTGCGCGTGCGCGCGAAAACTCTCTTTTGATGAGGTGCCGGACGTTGAATATTGAATGGCGGCATTAATCGCCCGCGCTACCGTCCCTCGCGTGTTTTGCGCTTCGTCGCGCGAAAATAGCCCGTGCAGCATGTGTTCCGGTGCCATCTTGCTTTACGGCATTCCGCGTGTCGTGATTGGTGAGAACGGCACTTTCGTCGGCGAAGAAGACCTTCTTCGGAGTCGAGGGGTCCAGGTCGTCGTGATGGGGGACGCCCGGTGCCAAAAGCTCATGCGTGATTTCATCAAAGAACACCCCAAGGTGCGCACCCCTCATTGATGGCCAGCCCTTAGGTATCCTGCTCATGCTCTGGGCGTGTGGTACGTCACATTTATCCGAAGTTGTGGTATGAGGACATAGGCAAACCAACGGGGGCCTGATGATGACGGAGACGCCACATCCTTGATATCATCTTTGTCTCGTGGAGACAGAGATTTAATGTAGGCCACATGGGTATCGATACATTATCAAAACAGTTGCTTATTTTATGGAGGGTGTCTGTACAAAGCTAAGGTAAAGGTAACGGGTATCCGCGGATGTACAGTAAGGTTTGCTTTGCGTACGACTTACAAATTAATAATTGAAATGCGTGATCGACCGAGGGTGGGAGTGAAGTCGATGCTGTCGTTCCAGAAAATGCACAATGAGGTGAAAACGTGGGTGTCCGTTTTGAGTGAAATGAAAAGGTCGTGCGTGACGACAGAAGCCGTCTCGAATCAGAGTATGCGTTCCTCTAGAGGCAGGTCCAATGCACCCTCCAGCCACGGGTGCGCACGGACTTCATGAATGTCCGCACGACGCTCAGGGTCTGGGTCCAGACAACGCAATATGAGCTGTTCTGCAGATTCGGACACGTAGGCCGAGGCATGCATGGCAAGCAAAACGCGCCCAGCAATGGCGTCGCGTTCAGTTGGGAACGGAGAAGCCCCGGTGAGAAGATAAGAAAGTAGAACGCCCAGCGTCCAGATCTCTGCAGGGGGTGCACGGTACGGCTTCTTCTGCAGTACTTCGGATGCGGCATAGGCGGTTGTGCCGAAGAAGAGGGTGTACCGCGGTCGTGGCTCAGAAGGGTCCACGACCACAGCACTACCGAAATCGATAAGTTTAACCTACAGGGAAATCCGTGTCAACGTTGGAGTGGGAAAACAAGAGACGGCGTGCCGAAACGTACGTTGAGATAGCCGTCCACGAGAATGTTCTCATCCTTGATGTCACAGTGGGTGACGCCCTGACTGTCGAGGTAGTGGACAGCTTCGACCGCCTGCCCGAATACGAAACGCGCCTGGGACTCTGATAAGCGTTTGTCCTTTGACTGTTCAATGCATTCAAAGAGATCATGCGATGGTCGGCGGAAGAACGCTGGTTGCGAGGGGCGACAATATGGTGCGGACGGGTTGGCAGAACAAAGAATGCGGTCTTTCGGAGATGCGGATTGGTGCTTCGCACTCCCAGGCTCGCGTGAAAAGTCACCTGTACTCGTGGATGAGGGAGGTGGGGTGACGGGTAGGTAAAGGTCAGAGTCGACGGAGAGTGAGGGCGTCAAGGCTGGCGTTGGTAAGTAGGACGAGGCCTTTCCGGGTGCGGAGATTTGCTCCCGAGCCAGTGAATCCTTGGTATGAGGAACCCACGGGGTACCATGAAGTTCCTGTACCTGTGGCATATCAACGAAACATCTCAGCCGTGCGGTCACCGGCATATAGTTATGTTGTGTGACAACTCACCAGGTAGAAGTATAGTTCGTCCTCGAAGAGGTCCATACATTTGACAATGTTTGGGTGATTCAAGAGACCCAATAGTAAGGCCTCTGTGGGAACACGGCGTCCGGACTTGTCTTCCATCCAGGCGTGTTCAGGAACTTTGGCTTTGATAATGAACTTGACGGCCACCTCACGCATGTCGAGCCGGTGCAACGCTGTCAGAACGAAACCATAACCGCCCGCGCCCAGTTCATCTCCGAGCTGGTACCACCGCACGAACTCAGAGTTGAGATGATGTCCGCGCGGGAAACGACGCGAATACGCCGAAGCCTTCGTTGTTACGCGATACCCTGAGTGTGATGAGTGAGAGCCACGCGATTGAGAGGTCGCATGGGAAGGGGAAGGAGCGCGGGCCTCTGGTGGGAAGGGCACAGAAGGAAGCTCATGGTGGGACTCATAGGCGGGAGGCGGTGTGGACGATGACGATGACGATGTCGACAGAGAGTGTGAACTCTGGGAACCGAGATCTGATTGGTAGGTAGTTGTAAGTTGGTCGAGTTGAAGAGCGTTATGGGAGTGGTCGGAGTGTGAGTGGGATGAGGAGAGTTGATCTGAGAACTCGAAAGAGGAGGAGAAGGGAGAGATTGAACGCGAAACATGAGATGAGCGGAGATACTTGGATTGGGGAAAGTCGAAAAAGTCTGTGGATTCGTTGGATGAGGAGGAGAGGGGAAAGGGGCGATCTGAATGGGAGGCAATGGCGGTGTTGGAATCGGGAAGGTGGAGGGGAGTGTGGAGGTGGTCACCGTCGTCGGAGGAACAGTCGCTGGCGTCCATGGGGTGTAGCGGGGGGGAGTGTGCGAGAAGGGGGGTGGCGGGGATGGGGTAGATGGGAGGGAGTAGAACAGGAGGTTGTGGTTGTGCTGACATGGTTGGACTGTTTGGAAGGACATTGAAACGGATTGGGAGGATTGGTATTTAAAACGAATGGTGTCACGGTCGCTGGTGTGTACCGCCCCCGATTTAGCAGTTGGTCCAATCTGTTCCATCTGCCACATCCTCTCCCTTCTTCCGAGAACTCTCCTAATCAGGTCACGCCAACCGTGCGTGCCCCGTACCTCTGCAATTCGAGAAAAAACAGGTATCGCTCCGAGTAAGGTCCGGCACCACCGTGGAGGCACGCGAGCAAATCAAAGGGGCGTGAGCACAGAAAGCGAGGACAGCCTTACGGTTTGCAGCGGTAGCGGTAGCGAACAGGTTCCGAGTCACCGAAAGCACGAACAGCCGTAGTTGCCCATACTGTATGTCACCGCACGGGGTACCGGTAGACCCTCAGCCCAAGACGGTAAGGGCTGGGTGGACGTCATTGATATGGTCGATGGTCGATAGAGTATCTCCGTGCAACGAAGCACTCCTCCGTGGGAACACATTCCCGGTTTTGGCCGAGCCACTTGCGCAGGCGCCGCACCGCGCCAGCGCCGAAACCGGAAAACCTTCGCTCCACTGTCAGTCTGGTGTCTTTCAATCCTCATGTTACCAGGCATGACCTTTCTTTCCGTTATCATCCCAGCCATCGCTCACTTGTCCCATAGTCACTGGCCCTTCTCGGCGTAGCGTACTGCATTCACTCACAGCTGCCCGTTTTGCTGGTGAGTGTTACACAGCCCGCATATACACACACAGCCGCTAACAGCGTGCATGGATATAAAACTGTGCGTAGCTTGCCGTTCTTTGCACTCATCGATCCCTGCCCTTTCTCCGTCCCCATCGGAAAATATTCCGACGTCCACTACATCCGCCACCACTCCCATTACGAGCATAGCGAAGCAGGGATCGAATCAGTTGAGTTTGGAGCAACCTAGGAACCGAGCTGGTGCGTGCAATCCAACATTAATGTCTCACTGGGTCGTCTCATTACCTACCTGCCTGTCCAGAATATGTGCTATCTACACTAGACAAGGTGGTCAACTGGGCCCGTCAGGGTTCAATGTGGCCAATGACTTTTGGTGCGTAGCCATATCCTCGCAGCTACACCACCGTACTCAAGTTTTTCTCTGACATTATAGGACTGGCTTGCTGTGCCGTGGAGATGATGCAAATGGCGGCTGCACGATATGATCAGGACCGCCTCGGCGTCGTTTTTCGCGCCAGTCCGCGCCAGTCAGACATTATGATCGTGGCGGGCACCCTCACTAATAAAATGGCACCTGCGCTCAGAAAGGTGTACGATCAGATGCCAGAGCCCCGTACGTCATGTCATAACACAGCTTGGTGATGCACGTGATGATTGATGTGGCATCGAGGCTGGGTCATCTCTATGGGTTCCTGTGCTAACGGGGGCGGCTATTACCACTATTCCTACAGTGTGGTGCGCGGCTGCGACAGTGAGTGGGCGCCAAGCTGTCAAGTAAGTGTGATGGAGACTGATGTGCCATGGGCAGGAATTGTGCCCGTTGATATATACGTTCCCGGGTGCCCACCAACTGCTGAGGCGCTTCTGTATGGGATGCTCCAACTTCAACGAAAGATGAGGCGAAGCAGAAAGAATGTGCTGTGGTGAGTAATCGTTGATGTGCCTTTCTTGCCCGTTTATATCAATTCAACTCGTCAGGTACCGCAAATGAACTTTAAGCAGGGCTAATTTAGTACTATTTCGGTTTGCCTGTGTAGACTGGGGGCAGTGTTCGTACGGTCTGCACTAGATATGAAGAATGGCACTATTTGTTGAGATTACGTTACGTTGCCTGAAGAGGAGACGACGAGGATCGGAAACAGACAGACCTGGACCTGACCTGAGGCCGCCGACCATTTCTTTCCTTTCCCCTTCCCTTTCCCCTTTCCCCACCCTTCTGACCTTTCTTTTTCATTTCTCTACTCCACTCCCCTCGCCCTCCATCTTTCCGAGCCTGAGGCCTCAGCCTTTCTTTCACACCATGGCTACCGATGTTCTCACGACTACCGTGGGTCCGCCAGCACACCCACATTCCCATTTTTCTCGCGGTCTCGCAATCACCAACCTCGACCTCCGTGACGACCGTTACCCTCTCATTCCCTCCCCACGCCGCGTGCCTCCAGCCACCCATCAAGGCATTCCTTTGGCCAACGACGCTGCATCTCGTATTCCCTTTTACCCAGATGCCGTGCATCAAGTTGCCCGCGGCCTCTCTCTGCCCTCCTCTCACCTGCAACCTTATGACATGAAGAACGCGGACACGTCCTCGCTTAGATCATCGTCGGCCCAGCCCGACATTCTTCAAATTTCGGATGAACGCCGCTCCACGCCACATCCCGCCCGTCAATCCTCCCCTGTCAACGCGGGTTCTCCTCCAAATTCATATCCCCCCGATCATGCACAACCGTCCAACAGCCCTCCCCCACCCAGCATGAACGAGATCAACTCGCGGCTCTTTCCTCCGTCACAAACCTCCAGCGAAGTCAGTAAGGCTCCGCCTATACCCGACGTCCTTCCTCCAACTCAGCATCCACGCGCTCTACAACCTGCCTCGCCCTGGCGGAGTTCCTCTCAGGACTCTTCCCCACCCGAACAGTACACGCCTTCTCGTTCTTTCGCGGCGGCAAGTCAACTTCCTAGCCCCTTGTCACCAGGCATGCGGATGTCCAGCGCGACTCAATACAACCCCATCTTGTCCATCCCTGTCTCTGTCTCCCCTAAACCGCGTGTCCAGGCTCAACAGCCCACTTACATCAACCCGACCCCAGTGCCAGCTCCCATCAATCCCATCACCACCTTACAGCCGCTACCCGCTGAGGAGGTCTGTGCAGAGTGCGCAATGCGCGACCAGGATATGGCGGATGTAAACGTCACCGCACCAGGTATTTGGGCGCGGGAGAGCGATGTCCATTATGAGGACTTGCTTAGACGCGAGTTAGAAGAGGGAGCAATGGGTGTCTCTTCTCGGGATTCACATTTGCCAAAGGCCCGCGGCGGGCGGCTGTCGGAAGCCAACCTCAAGTTGTGGCATAGCTTGGTGCGCCTGTTCTCACTGCCTTTGTGGGCTTGGGGATATGACTTTTGACTGATCTCATTCGCGTTAGAATCCCAAAGAGCCTGCCTCGAAAAGGGAGGCACTTAAGAAATATGTCAAGACGCAACAGACTTTGGTCGAGGCGGAGACCCTGGCCCATGCTCGTGCAATGCTAGAGTCTCGACAGCTCGAAGATAGGGTGCGAGATGCCTACTCGCAGCTACGTCGCTCTGCCTATGAGCTTGGCACCACGTCGCCAGATGACCGTGGTGTACGGGTCAAGACACTTTCAATGCTCCCTCTCCCTAACCAAACGAATGGTCACAGTCGTGAAGTAACCGTGTTAGAGAATGGCATGGTTGTTGAGCACTTAGACGCCCGCAAGGAAGAGCGCGAAGAGCGCCAACAGCGGCGCCGCGAGGAGAAACGGTCACGCGGTCGCAAGTCTTCTCGTGGTTCGGCCTTCGATGTAGCCTCAATGCTTTCGACCATGAGCCCCTTGCCCCACACAGACAGTAGTCTTCCGCTTCTCCCGTCGCGCTCGTCGACCTCCCGTCCTATCAGTGTGTTGACTTCCCCAACAGTTGATACTTTCGCACGAGGTATGCAGTCAAACCCATCGATTGAGGCACTTAGCATGGTCTCCGCGGGAGCATCACCGAACCAGCGGACGCGCTTCTTCGGCGTGCGAAACCTTACCCCATCGTTCCGTAGCTCGGACAGCTTAGCGCCTTCAGGTTTCAGCGGAAGTATGGTGGACATGCAGTGCGTTCTTTCCCATTGTTTCCCCTGTTCTCCCCGCTAAGCGGTTGCCTTGCAGTATTGCCTTGCAAGCTGGTGGCGAGCGGTTGACACATTCTCCGATCGAGTCGGGATACCAGATCGTCGACAGTTGGCGAGATAGCTCGGCGTTAATTCCTCAACGTAGAGTCGATCAAAAACCCGAGGGCAAGCCGAAGAAGAGAGGGGGTCTATCAAAGATATGGAACCTCGTCACAGGAACATCGAAACATGACTCTGGCGCCCCTCCTCCCGACCTGTCCCAAACACGTCCACACAGCCGTGCGCATGATGATGACTATCCTCTCGCTCCTCCTCCCCCGTTATCCTATCTGGTTAGTCGCGGTACGGGTGACAACGGAGGTTCTGCCCTACGGCATGTCTCTACTCCTTCCCTCCCCTCATCAGCTTCGCCTATTTACCCTCTGTCTTCTGCATCCCTGCCTACTGCACCCTCCAGCTTACTGTCATCCCCAACTTCATCACGCCCGGTAGTCATCTCTGAGCTCTCTGAATGTCGTAAAACGCCGCTAGCGCCACCTGACAATGACGGAGAGCAACACCCGCCGCCCGTACCAGAAGAGGACCATTCACAAGCCTCGGTGGCTCAGCGAAGTATGCACCCCACGACTTCAGAACCCGATTTGCGCCGTCGCGCGTCACAAGTCACCAACAGTCCTGTCCCACGAATCCCGACGTCGGTAACCCATCCGAGCCGCCCGCCATCAGCAGCTGGATGGCGGGACAAGCTCCTTCCGCCGCTTCCAGGCGAAGTCCAAATGCGTCCAACAATGCTTACCCAGGGGGAGACACGGCCCCGCACATTATTTTCCTATGATATGCGTGAAGTCGACGGTGGGCAGATGCTCACTGCGCCTAACGCGCCGTTTGCCAACTCAGAGAGGCGGCGGCAGTCATTCAACGGACTCGGCAATTATCCTTCTGGCCTTGTCGTGCAGACGGTGCCTGCTCGGCATGCTGATTTCGACCCGGAGAAGTACGCTATGTTTGGTGGTTCGCGTAGCGCGCTCATGCCAGCATACCCTCAACCGCAGCAGCCTGCGAAGCGCAAGAGCAAGTTTGGCTTTGCATCGCTGCTCGGGCGGAAGGCTGCTGTCCCAGTCCAGGATTCAGAACCCGTCGAGTTCCCGTTAGGGAGGTCGTCGGTGTCGGATGCGCGACACGAAGCAGAAATGGGGATGCTTTATGGGAACTTAGTGGCAAACGCAGAAGCTGGGCGCGGTCAACCATTTCCGCCGCCATCGATGTCTCTTACGACACGCAAAAACTTAGAGGTCCTCGTCGACCAGAGCCCGGATTTTGTTGCGTACCGCTACCCGTCTGGTGACCAGAATCTGGCCTCACTACAATAGGCTGGGTGTGTATCCTCAGTTCCTACTTCTACGTCACGCCCCAGCATGGCCACCCTCCCTCGTCTTGTCCCTCGTCTTACTCCTCTTTGGTTTCCTATGTTCTCTTGGTCGTCCTCTCCCTTACTTTCTCTGTTGCTATCCACTGCCACCTCTTTGCTTATTTTGTTTTCACGCATCACTGCTTGCCTATCACCTTCACGGACGCTACCACTCATCTCCCACGCTCCCTCACTCCTGTTTTTTTATCAAGGCTCGCCTATATTACAGAATATTTGTATGCCTTGACGCATTGCATAATCGACGGAGGTCGCCCTATATATACTGTATGGGGCGCCGTGCATCTACAGGTGTCTGCGATCATGTGACTCGATTCTGTGGGTCTCGCGTGTCTTCTTCGCGCATATAGACTCTGGACACTCTACACTCATCCGTTCCTGTTACCCTTACTGTGAGTGGCACAGAATAGAAAATCTCGCAGGAATCAAGCGTCAATTACCAAACAATTGTCGACATGGTGAGATGCCATGCAAAATGCACATATATTTACACTAGGTATCCTCCTACAGGCACCTCGTGGCCTCTCAGCAGAAGAAAAGAGAGTAAAATTGCTGGAGATTTTTCATGAGACGGTAGGCGTGTTGCGTTAGGCCCTTTATAACGTATTAATGCCCAGCAGAAAGACTTCTTTCAGGCGAGTTTAACACCTTTGAGCCAGCCTTTGTGGCTTGAATGATTGTCCAACAGCTTAAGGAGCTAGAGAAGCTTGGCCCCAAGATGAAGGGGATCGGTGATTACCTATAACATTTCTTTCTTGCCACAGCATCCGTCCGTTTTCGCCTTACACAACGAGGCTTTCTTTCCAGTTTCGCAGTCCGTCAAGGAAGTCCTACAGTCGCTCGTCGACGACAACCTCGTCCAAATGGATAAAATCGGGTCGTCAAACTGTAAGGTTGCCCACTGCCCAAATCGCCTCTCCTCCTCTTACACACACGTGTTTTGTATCCGGACGCGCTTGCGCTCGCTGCACATACAGTCTTCTGGAGCTTCCCTTCTCAAAGAGGCGCGATCGTGAGCGAGCCCGTGATTTCTTTATCCGTTTAATAGGCCGCCGACCGTGACCGTCCGCCGTCCGAAACAACCCTGAAATAGATGCAAAATCGCCTCGATGGCGCGGCAGAGGCGCGGACAGAAAACGAGAAAAAACTGGCAGAGGTGCAAGCGGCCGTGATGGCCGAGCGAGCGGCCCGACCCGAGAGTGTGAATTTTTACCCCCCCCCCCCCTTCCGTCGATCTTTTCCCTTTTTTCAATTTTGCTGGCAATCTGCCCTCCTCCCCCCCCTTGGTTTTCTGGATTCGCCGCGACCTTCCCTTGCTCCAACCCCCGCCTCGGAGAGCACGGTGAAG
>Ga0137394_10003873_pt1 | contig 11283 bp, 7 predicted proteins | sample czobulk116metaG_FD_108278 | JGI IMG/M metagenome (GOLD analysis project Ga0137394, IMG submission 108278) | Vadose zone soil microbial communities from Angelo Coast Range Reserve, California, USA - czobulk1.16 metaG | ecosystem: Environmental > Terrestrial > Soil > Vadose zone | place: USA... | reverse complement strand
GAAAATCGTGGATACTCACCAAACCTGGGCGAGAACTATCCATTCCAATTTAACTTTAATTTCAGTAATCCTGACCCAAGCCATCCAATCAACAGCTTTGCGGGATGCGCGACGGCGACTCCTGCCGGTGGGCCGACGCTTGAGACTGGGTTCAGTTGCACATCGATCGATCCGGTAACCGTGAACGCAAACGGTCTTCAGTTGCGCGGTATTCAATTCAAGTACATTACGCCTTACTCCATGGGCGCCAATCTGACCGTCCAATACCAGCTGGCGCCTTCTCTGTCACTCCAGGCGGGATATGTCACCTCGCTGGCTCGGCATTTGGAAGTATTTCCGAATAGCAACGATATCAGCTCGATTCAGCCCACCACCACTCCCAATACGAACCTTGTGCCATTCCCTCATTTTGGGCACGCAGCAAGTTACGCGACCACCGAAGGAAATAGCGCGTACCATGCCTTGCAAACCAAAGTGGAAAAGCAATTCAAGGATGGCCTAAGCTTCCTTGCTACTTATACGTATTCCAAAGTAAGGTCGGACTCGCACGACCTTTTGAATGGAGGGAGCGTAGGATTTGGCAGCGGAGCTGTCAACGGCTATCGAGCTCCAGGAGTTCCTGGCCTGGGCGTCAAGTTCGACTACGGTTTGGCACCCTTTGATATTCGAAATGTTTTTCATTTCAGCGGTACCTATGAACTTCCATTTGGCGAAAACAGGCGTTTTTTGTCTTCCGCGAGCGGCATAGAAAACCACATTGTGGGCGGCTGGAGCATGATGTGGATCGCCACGCTGCAGGATGGACAGCCCATAACTCTGACTTGTCCAACCCTGACGGCCCAGTCGCTCTCCTGTGGCGACCTTTTCACGGGCCAACCCCTAAAGCTTGGATTGCACACCGACGCTAAGGGCAAACTAAACTGGTTTGGCAATCCCGGTGCTTTCACGCAGCCGGCACCCTGCGCTACTGCTGGCGGTTGTGACGCGAGTGTTCTGGGCGGTATGACGCAAGTTCCAGGGCCAGGTTTCCACAGGCTGGACTTCTCGGTGTTCAAGGACTTCAAGTTTAGCGAGAGGTACCGCCTCCAGTTCCGAACGGAAATCTTCAATATTTTCAACCATCCAAACTTCAACGCTCCCGGATTCGGCGGTAATGGCGTTGTGGCTATTTCAGGAGCGACCGATTTTACCAATACGAATTTTGGCGAAATCGGCTCAACGCGTGACGCCCCGTATGATGCGCGCCAAATCCAGTTCGCGCTCAAGTTCTACTACTAAACGCAGCAACCACCCCAACCGGGAGGCGCTTCGAAAGGAGCTCCTCCCGGTTTTTTTGGCAGGCAGGCAGGTGCTGGAGGCGGGTGCTAGAATCGGGGCATGGGACGAAAGAAATCGCTCACGTTTACGGCCGCTCTTATTTTCCTCCTGTCGTGGGTGACTTTTGCCAATAGCCAAGAGAAGCAAAACAAGGACCAGTTGTTTCAGTCGGCTGTATCGCTGTATGAAAGCGGAAAGTACGCGGAAGCTGTGGCTCCGTTGGAGAAGCTGGTAAAAGAAGTGCCGGAAACGTTCGAAGTACGAGAGTTGCTTGGGCTGGTCTACGCAGCACAATCGGAAGACGCGAAAGCGAACGAGCACCTCGCGAAAGCAGTACGGTTGAGGCCGAATTCCGCGGAGGCGCGTTCGAATCTCGCGGCGAGTTATGCGCGACTAGGAAAAATAGACCTGGCCCAGGAGCAGTTTGTCAGAGCGGCCGAGCTGGATCCGGACAAATACGAGACGAACCACAATCTCGGCGAGATTTATGTCCGGCGCGGCATGGTGCCGAAAGCTTTGCCCTATCTGGAGAAAGCACAGCGACTGAATCCTTCGTCGTATGACAACGGGTATGACCTCTCGTTGGCGTATCTGGTCGTGGGCCGGCTAAGCAATGCGCGGACCTCCGTCCAGCAGTTGATGAAGGTTAAGGAGACGGCAGAGCTGCATAATGTGCTGGCACAGATCGAAGAAAAGGATGGCAACTTTGTAGCGGCGGCGAATGAGTTTCAGGCGGCCGCGCATCTGGAGCCGAGCGAGAATAACCTGTTTGATTGGGGTGGGGAACTGCTGCTGCACCGGACGCTGGATCCCGCGGTGCAGGTTTTTGAACAAGCGACGCAGCGCTATCCGAATTCGGCGCGGCTCACGGTTGGGCTCGGCATGGCGTACTACGCTCGTGGGAATTACGATGACGCCGTGAAGGCGTTTTTGAAAGGCGCAGACCTCGATCCGGCGGATGCGCGTTGCTATAAGTTCTTGTCGCGTGCGTATGACAGTTCTCCGAGTCAGGCGAATGAAGTAATCGAGAGATTTCGCCGCTACGCCGAGTTGCAGCCGAACGAGGGGCACGCGCTGTATTATTACGCGATGAGCTTGTGGAAGGGAAAGCGGACGCAAGATTCCACGCTGGACCTGAAGCAAGTCGAGTCTTTGTTACAGCGTGCAGTTCAGGCCGACCCAAAACTGGCGGAAGCCTACGTGCAGATGGGAAATCTGAATTCAGACCAAGGAAAATTCGCCGAGGCGATTCCGCAATATCAAAAAGCGCTGGAGCTCGATGGAGACCTGGCAGACGCGCACTACCGGTTAGGCCAGGCGTACGTTAGAACGGGCCAAAGAGACAAAGCGCAGGAACAGCTCACCGTTTATCAAAAGCTGCGCGAACAACATCTGGCGGACTTGGAAAAACAGAGGGCGGATATTCGCCAGTTTGTGTACGGCAAAAAGGACTCTGCTACGCCGTAGGTGCGCGGGGCGATGTTTGAGCAGATCCGACGCGCGAGGACAAAGCCGATGACGAGGTTCTCGCCTAATACTCTGGATCGAGGGTTGTCCTGGAGCCGGCGCGAGTTTCTCCGCGACGCCGCTGGCCTTGTGCTCGGAAGCAGTCTTTTCTCCTCCAGTCTTTGGGCGCGCTCTGGAATTCTCCAGAAGGACCGAAAGGTGGTCGTGATCACTTTCGGTGGCGGCGCCCGCGATCAGGAAACATTTGCGCCGGAAGGGCAAGAAAATATTCCCAACCTGATGCGGGAGCTAATCCCGCAATCGAGCTTTTTCGCACAAGTTGTGAACCGAGGAATTCTTGGGCACTACGTCGCGACGGCAAGCCTTGCTACAGGCGTCTACGAAACGATCAACAACTTTGCGTCACTTCCGCCGGAATCGCCGACGGTATTCGAATATTTTCGAAAGGATCTCCGCCGGCCGTCTTCGGATGCCTGGGTCGTTGCTCCGAGCAACGGTTTCAATCGAATAGGAGAGAGCAGCCACCGCTTGTACGGTCCGGGACAAGGGGCGCGCGTGATTCTCCCTAAACATTTGCTTACCGCCGCGACAAAAGGAACCGCAGACTATGATCATCTTCTGCGAGATAACTACGAAACTCCTTTCTTCGCTCCGGAGGTGGTGGGGAACGAATTTGAGCTCGAGCAATTGCGCAGCCTCCTGAAGCTGTCTGTAGACGATTTCAAAACCCATGCGCTCACGCTATCGAGTCCTGACGAGCTTTCCGTTTATATCGTTCGACGCTTGATGCGGCAGGCAGCACCGAGTCTGCTTTGGATCACAATGCACGACATTGATATCGCTCATGCAGGAGCGTACTCGCTTTATGTGGATGGGATTCGCAGGACGGACCGATTGTGCCTAGATGTCTGGAAAGCGATTCAAAGTGAACCGGAATACGCGGGAAAAACGACCCTGTTCATACTTCCGGATTTTGGCCGCGATTCCGACGAGGACTCGGCCGGGAACGGATTTCAGCATCATCGAACCGGGGATGCGATGTCTCGAACGACTTGGATGATGGCTCTCGGTCCGGGCATACGCGAAGGCGTGGTATATGACCGGCCGCTCGATTCCACGGATTTGGTCCCCACGATTGGTTCGATGATGGGATTTTCGGCATCGCAATCGCAAGGAAAGTTGATTCAGGAGCTTTTGTAAGAAACTGCATGCCGACGCGCGAGCTCAAACCGGACCAATTCAACGGCTATCCGCCCGAGGCGCGTAAGCTGGCGATTGCGAATTTGCGCGCGTTGCAGGTCCTCCCCCTGAGTTTCCTGCCGAGTCTTTTGCGGGAGTTAGTCGAATACGATTACAAGTTTCCGGCGGAGCGAACTTCGCTGGAGCGCGAGATCTCCAATTTCAATTCACTCGCACCCGAGCAATGGAAAGAATGGTTCGGGGCCTTTGAGAAGATTCAGTTGTCCGCGTCGCTTGAAAAATTCGATTGGATCAATCAGCCCGCTCAGTTTGTGGAACAACTATCCGCGCATCTCTGGACCACACACCAACAGGACGATTTCCGAAGGGCAGCAACGGAATACGGGAATCGCCTGCACGCGGCAGTACCGCCTCTGGAACCTTTCTTTCCGAGACTGAGTATTGTTGTTGTCGGCCAGGGAGTGAGCGCCAGCGAGTATCCACTTTTTCGCAAACTAAGGCCGCATGGCGCGTTGTACACAAACGTGAACCCGGAGGGCGGGCTGGACACTTTGCTGGAGTTTGTCGCGAGCCGCGCAAAAGCGCATCCCGCGAAATACGGACACTGGTACGTTGATGGCGGCCAGGAGAACCCTTGCGATTCCGGTGTGGCCTGCATTTCCTATCGCAAGTTGGAACCTGCGCGCAATCAGTTGTTGGCGCGAATACGGAAGCAAAGCGAGATGCCGGGAAGCGGCCCCGAAAACCTTCGCACGGTGATGTCCGCGTTACGTCCGGCGGATCTCCACCTCGAACATTCCGGAGACGCCGTGCTGGCGCGCTTCGAATTGAAATTGCTCGCGGAAGGCTCTGGAACGCAAATTTTCAGCACGACTTTTGCGCAGTGGGCGGCGCGAGAAGCGCTGCGACGCGCCCAGCCCCTGACGCTACTAGTCCGGTTTGCGCCCCGCCAACGGCAGAGGCCGATGAACGAAATGCTGTCCGTCGCCAAAGAGACGGTGGAACTTGATCCAGCCGGTTCGTTGGTCGACGCAGATCTGGGCGCCTACTACACCTGGCTCAACCAGCAGAGACTGACTGGTGCGGGGCAGTCCTCATTCCTTGCCTGGTTTGAGGGACGCAACATCGCGATTGCGACCGGTCCGGCCGTTCCTCGCGGCACGGTTTCGAGCTCTCCTGCGGACCTGAGGCAAATATTGAGCTGGACGATCTAACCAAGAAGCGCTTGGCGGCGCTTAGCGAACGTGATGGGAATCCGGCACCGCGCGCAAACGTTCGGCGCTTGTTTCGGGCGTGATGTCCCGCTGCGGCATTCCGAGTAATTCGAAACCAACCATAAATTTTCTGACGGTGGCAGAGCGAAGAAGCGGCGGGAAAAAGTGAGCGTGGAAATGCCACTCGGAATGATCGTGGCCGTCCGTTGGACGTTGATGAAATCCCATGGAGTAGGGAAACGAAGTTTCGAAAAGATTGTCGTACCGCGTGGTGAGGCGTTTGAGAATGTCGCTGAGCGCGTCGCGCTCGTCGCTATTCAATTCGTCCATGGAACGGACATGGCGCCGCGGAAGGACCATGGTTTCGAACGGCCATACAGCCCAGAAGGGAACGAGTGCCAAGAAAAGCTCGTTTTCCACGACAGTACGGACGCCTGATGGTTTTTCTTTGGCGTAGTAGTCGCACAGCAGGCAAGTACCACGCGCTTTGCGGTAGGCAATCTGCGAATCCTGCTCTGTGGCTGGAATGTTTGGGATGGTCGCCGTCGACCAGATTTGGCAATGCGGATGGGGATTGCTTGCGCCCATCATGGCTCCGCGGTTTTCAAAGATTTGGACGTAATTAATCTGAGGATTGGCGCCAAGTTCCAAAAACTGCTGTGCCCAGCATTCCACCACGGCACGGATGTCCGCGCGATCCATCATAGACAGAGTGAGGTGATGCTTCGGCGAGAAGCACAAGACACGGCAGATCCCCGTTTCAGTTTCCGCGATCAGCAGATCGTCTTCATTAATGGAGCCTTGCTGGCTTTGGGGCAGGAGCGCGGGAAAATCGTTGTCGAAGAAAAACACGGTTTTGTAATCGGGATTCACCGGACCAGCGGAACGCTTGTTTCCTGGGCACATGTAGCATTCGGGATCGTAGGAGACTTTACTGACAGTGGCCCTGGTTTCCGTTTGGCCCTGCCAGGGCCGCTGTGTGCGATGCGGCGAAACGAGAATCCATTGGCGTGTGAGTGGATTTAAACGACGGTGAGGTTGCTGGACAGGGCTCGACGGCAAGTGACGCTTAGTCATTGCCGTGAACTTCCGAAACGCCAGCGCCTGCGGTGGTCACATAAATCTCAGGGTCGATATTAGTTGCGTTTTTGTACGCCGCACGGACACCGGCAGTGAAGTCCGCAACATCTACGTTCTGCACCAAATTAATCGTACATCCACCGAATCCGCCGCCAGTCATTCGCGAGCCGATCACACCTTGTCTGCCCGTTGCCACATCTACGAGCAAGTCCAATTCGCGGCTGCTGACTTCGTAATCTCGTTTGAGGCTCAGGTGAGATTGAGCCATGAACCCGCCAATTCCGGCCCAATTCCCATGCTGCCATGCGGCAACAGTCTGAAGGACTCGCTCGTTTTCGCTTACGACATGATGGCAGCGGCGATAGATCAGTTCGGGCAAGTCGGCACGGTGAGCTTCAATCTGTGCGAGCGTAACATCGCGGAGGGCTTTCACTCCCGGGTAAAATTTCTTGAGGAGGTGCACGGCTTTCTCACATTGGGCGCGCCGGTCATTATATTCGCCGCCGGAATGCTCATGCTTAACCATGGTGTTGCAAATGACCATAGTCACGCCTGCGGGCATCGGCAGTAATTTGTATTCGAGTGTGCGGCAATCCAGCAGGATTGCCTTGTCCCTTGCGCCGACACAAGACGCAGTCTGATCCATGATACCGACCCGCGCGCCTACAAATTCATTTTCTGCACGCTGGCAGATTTTGGCGATGTCCGCGAGGCCGAGTGCATGTCCGGACATGGCGAGCAAAGCCGTCGCGACGGAAACTTCGAGCGCTGCGGACGAACTCAATCCGGAACCTAGTGGCACGTTACTATAAATGGCGATATTCGCGCCGCGCAAGGGAATGCCGGCCTTCTGCAGCATAATCGCGACTCCGCAAACGTAGTCGCTCCAGTGGTCACGCGGCTTGGGCGAAGTTGCGGCCAAATCAATTTCTTCTGTTTCGTGGAAATTCTCGGAAAAGACGGAGAGCTTGCGATTGGTACGCGGCGCGACTGCAGTCCAGGTATAGAGATCAATCGCAGCCGGGAGTACGAAGCCTTCATTATAGTCGGTGTGTTCACCAATTAGGTTAACTCGTCCTGGCGCGCGAAAAAATCTCGGCGTGGAAGGAAAACGGGAAGAGAATGCGGCGGCAAGCTTACCTAGCGCCGCTGCCTCGCGTGAGTATGCTGGATTTCTTTCCATCGCCGAAGTCGAGTAGTCCGCCTTTTCAGGATTGGAGGAGTAACGGGTTAACCGCAGCCGACGGCAGGAGGAGAAGTGAGCAACCGACAGAGCATGAAATCAAGATTTACTGGCGCAAGCGTGCAATCGTTTACAAATTGACCTTAAGCCCACACCCCTCCTGCATAACAACTCATCTTGTTTCAATCACAATACGTTGTCAAGGTTGCTATACTCTTTGTAATCAGAGAGTTCTGGTCGATTCTCTTGTTACCAGGTGTGTCGAAAGCGTATAGCCCGTAGCCTCCCCTTTTTCCCTCCGGATGAGCCTATCGAGCGCTGCCAAAGCGGTAATGGCAAGCTGTGACCGCGAAAGCAAGATTGTCGTTAGCGGCGGCTGAGTTAGTCGAGCAAAGGAAATATCGTCGAAGCCAATAAGCGAAATGTCTCTCGGCACTTCCAGGCCAGCGTCGTGAATCGCGCCAAGAGCTCCAATTGCTGTGAGGTCATTGGACGCTATGACCGCCGTCGGTGGCTCCTTCAACCGAAGCAGATTCCTCATCGCTGAAATTCCACCTTCGCTGCGGTGATCTCCCTTCTCAATCAGCTCCTCCTCTGCCTGGAGGCCGCGAGCTTGCATCCCGGAAACAAATGCGTCCAATCTTCTTCGTGCAGACTGCAGGCTGAGAGGCCCGGAGATGAATCCAATTCGCCGGTGATTCAAAGAGAAAAGATGCTGAAGTGCTTCCTGAATTCCTTGTCCATAGTCGATGAGGATGTTCGCGCTGCGCGCGGTATTCGCGCCGGTATCCATGAACACCATCGGAATATCTCTGCGCGTAAGTTCCGTGAGCAACGAAGGATCAGCTTCTGAAGTCATGATAGCAGCGCCGTCCACTTTGCGCTCCAGCATGCGGCGCACGCATTCCGCCATGCGCTTTGGTTTGTAATCCGTGTTCGCAATGATTACTTCGAAGCCCTTTTGAACGGCTTGATCCTCAAAATGCTTGACGAGTTCCGGAAAGAATGGATTGGTGATGTCGGAAATAATCAATCCGATCATGCGGCTGCGGCCCGAAACCAGCGTGCGCGCGTGGGTGTTAGGGTAAAAATTTAGCTGTTTAATTGCTTTCTGAACTCGCTCTGCCGTGCGTGCACTGACTTTATCGGAGCCATTGATCGTTCGCGACACGGTTGCTGTCGAGACTTTGGCGAGCTTCGCTACTTCTTTAATGTTCATGCGCAGGTTGGAGTTCGGTGCCTTCTCTCGCGTGAGTCAGAGACGCGCGAGATTGGCCCAAATCTTATCGCGAACTTGAAAAATGTCACAGTCGCCTTCGAATTCTTCCATAAAAACAATTGGGGTGACACCGTAGTTGCCGCTGTCAGGGTTTGACGTCCGGCAACGTCATTTGGTCGATTTCTTGTCCATCGGCGACTGGAAAGAGGAAGCGCAGCGATTCTTCGGTTTCGATTTCTCCGCGCGGGTTCATCAGCACGAACTGCAACGTCGCGTGATGCACATTCGGATCACCGGGCCAATCCGCTTTGAGCGCCTGCTCCTGTTCGAGGTCAGCCAGCTCAAAATTTCCGTCATGAAGCAATTTTCCTTCCCCATCGCGAAGCTCCCAGCGTAACCAGTAGTTCTTCAGCGGACGAGAAGGCAATTGAGAAAGCGGTCTTCTGGAAATCACCAAATCGAATCCACCAGTCTGATACCAGTTCGTGTATTTCCACCTAGCCGTCATCAAAACGGGTGAGGTTCGCTTCTCCCACGCAAAGAAAGAAGGACGCCGCTGACGATATTCATCCACTAGTCCGTGATCCACATACCCTTGTTTCAAGCCGGGCCACAGATTCCTGTGTGACCTGTAATCCTGATAGCACCAGAAGATTGCCCCCGCGATCCAGTCGTATTTTTCGAAGACATCCAATTGCTGCTGTAGAATGTGTACTCTGAGCTTGTCTGCCTCCACAGTATCTGTCGCGAAGACTCCCGGTGTGCCGAATTCAGAGATGATGAACATCTTGTCTGGAAATTGCTTTCCGGCGCGCTCGAGCATGGGAATAAGGCCTGCCTCTGGCCCGTTCCAAGCACCGTAGTACTGGTTCATCATGATGAAGTCCGCTTCATGCGCCGCTTCTTTTGTCGGATCCGCTCCGTACGAGATGTCGTTGTCCGCGAAAGTGACGAACCGGCTCGGATCCAGCTTGTTCACCCACGCTTTCATTTCGCGGAAGTAGGCGCGGCCACCTTCCGTACTCATGTCGCTTTCGTTGCAAACGCTCCAAGCAAAAATGCTCGGATGATTTCCAGCTTGTTCGATCATTTCCTGCATCATCTGTTTGGCGAGAGCGACGACCTTGGGATTCGAAAGCTGCGCTCCCGTGAATTGCCAGATGGGAATCTCCGGCATCAGCAAAATGCCATGCTGATCGGCATATTCCAGTACGTGCTCGTGCTGGGGGTAGTGAACTGGCCGGGTCAGGGTCGTGTGCAGGATTTTCAAATCGTCGTAGTCGTGTTTGATCGTACCGGAAGTTTCCGCAAGCCCTTCCCAGGGCGATTCCTCATGTCGCGTGATGCCCGCCAACCGGACCTGCTGGCCATTCAAGAAAAGGTGCCTGTCTCGAATCTCCATTGTCTTGTTGCCGAAGGAGTCTTGCCTTGCGTCCAATTGGCGGCCGGACGCATCGCTTACGGTGGTGCGAATGGAATAGAGATTCGCGTGATCCAAATCCCAAAGATCCGGCATCTCGATCGTAAATTCAATTTCCACTGGTTTTTTCACTTCTGCTGCTACGACAGTCGCAGTCTTAGTTCCGATAAGCGAGCCATTTGGTGCAAAGAGGTGCGCAACAACAGATAGTTTTTGTTCCTTGGCGCTTCTGTTTTCAATGTGCACGGAATCGTGCACCTGGGCATTGCCATTGGCAATTTTTGAGCGAATTTGTTGCCGGCGTACCACTATGCCTTCATCTTCCGCGAGCCAGACGTCACGCACGATTCCGCCGTAGTGCCACCAGTCGTACCAGATGTTTTTTCCGGGTCTTAGTTTTAGTGCGAGGCCAGGAATGCTTGCTTCCGTCGGCCTGTTATCAAGTTCTACGGCGACAAGGTTCTCGCCCGGCTTCAGAAGCTTCGTTATGTCAAAAAAATATTCGGTGTGACCGCCTTCGTGTCTGCCCGCTTCTACACCGTTCACCCAGATGCGCGAGAGATAAAAGGTTGCCCCGAAATGTAGTTCGATCCTTTCTTGCGGCCGCAACGCGGGAAGTTGAAACGCGCGGAAATACCACGCAAGCCCCTCGTGGTCTTCATACTTTCCAATATTCCAGGTGTGCGGCACACGCACGACCTCGGTGCCACCCGGGATAGCCTTGTACCATTCCGACTTTTCTCCGGTCGCCTTAGGATCAATGCGGAAACGCCATTCCCCATTGAGATCAATTCTTTCTGTGCCGAAGGCGGAGCTGGTGGAGGCGATGGCGAAAGCGGCTGAGGCCAGCAATGGCCAGAGGATGGTTCGTCGGGCGTGCACTGTGCCTCCGGGTTAAGGGGATTCGACGGAAGAATGTAAACGCTATCATACGCGCTTTTGGCCCACTTTTTATAGCCTTTGGTCTCCATTTTCTGCGCAGGAACGAATGTGATTTTGGCCCTTTGAATGGCCCCTTTTGAGATTTGCGACGAGGGAAACTTGTGCTGTAGATGATTTTGTAGCTGAGAAAGCCTCTCGGTTCTAAACGCTTCCACTAGTTCCAAGAAGCACGCCGCAACAGGTTTGCAATCAATGCTCTTGTGGCCAACAGAATTTCATAGATTTCAACATGGCACGGAAT
>Ga0137394_10003871_pt1 | contig 11285 bp, 7 predicted proteins | sample czobulk116metaG_FD_108278 | JGI IMG/M metagenome (GOLD analysis project Ga0137394, IMG submission 108278) | Vadose zone soil microbial communities from Angelo Coast Range Reserve, California, USA - czobulk1.16 metaG | ecosystem: Environmental > Terrestrial > Soil > Vadose zone | place: USA... | reverse complement strand
TTACGATGGCGACGGGAAGACCGACATCGCAGTGTACCGCAGCGGCCTATGGTATGTTTTAAGGTCCTCGGATGGAGGGGGCACGGCGGTGGCTTGGGGTGGGGCGGCGCAGGATATTCCGTTGAATTAAAATAGTCACCGCGATGCTACCGACTGCGGACCTGATTTCAGATCGAGGTCAACCACTCGCGCCGGTTGCCAGTTTGTCCACAGAACGAGGAAATTCTGAACACGATTTTTGGTAGGGACAATGATCGTCAAGCGAAACTATTGGGCGTTTATCGACGCTTTTCCAAGGTTAGCGACAGGTTATCGACGGGCGATGGACTTGTAGGCGGTGAATTCCAAAGCACTATGGATGAGAAACTGTCCTTGGTTTGCTAACAAAGATTGTCAGGTGATTCCAGCCTAACGAGGGAGCTGATCTTTCAAGGTCGCCGGAGACAAATCCGATTTGCGCTGCCACAACCCGACCGTCCAGAGTTCTTGCGTCGCTTGCGCACGGTGTCCGACGGCCTGCCGATTGCGGCGCAGTTGGAATGGTCTCTTACTGACCAACCCCCAACCTATCCAGACAAAATTATTACCCCATCCCACTTCTCCACCCCTTACCGTCCCATAATTCTTCTCCATGACCTTCTCTACTGCGCAATCCAGGTTGAAAGTTGGCTCATTGCGCTGCCCCAGAAAATGTAGAATCGGAAGAATGAGTAGTGGCGTCCAGTCCGCGCAGGATATCCGCCAGTTTGTGTGCCTCGGAATGCCAATCGGTAGCGGCAACGGTCGTGAAGCCACCCTCCCGGAGACGGTTGGCTTCTACAGAATCGGTCAGAACCGCGCATATCGCATCGGCTAAATCGATCACAGTGGCTGGAGCGAGTCGCGCATTGTTTTTGTTTAATAGCCACTCAGTTGACGGTGACTGGTTGCTCACTACAGGGGTACCACATGCCATTAATTCGAGTGGCAAGAGGGACAAGTTTGTAAGCGAAAGAACTAAGGCCACATCGCATTGGCTATATAAATCGGGCAACTCTCCAAGCGAAAGTAACCCAGCGTCAGAATGTTTGAATGGAACTGCGTAATTAGACACATCCCAGCCGGCAAATACGACCTCAACCGCAGGCATACGCTTTACCACTTCCTCAAGTACCAGCAAACCAAGTTCAAATGCTCGTCGCGGTGTTGGCGGACGCGCATAAAAGAAAACACGCTTATTACTACTGTCACCATGCCGCGGTGTTCGGTGATAGATATTCCGGTCATAAGAAAATCCGATGGCATGTGTTGTCATCCCATACTCGGAGGCGAGCTTCTCTTTCAACCACTCACCTGCGGTGATCCCCACAAATCCGAAACGATATGTTTGCTCCGCAAAAATATACTCTGAGCTCATGGCAAAAAACCAAGGCTCGAAATCCTGAACAAAGTAGCAACGATGCCGAGTTGCCGAGAAACTACGAACCCAATAGGCCGTTCGCCATTCCGTAGCAATTGTATAATAGGCTGCTGGCATGCGATCGAAACCCAAGTATACGCGTGCCGCCAGAGGAAAAAACATGTTCTCGATTTCTTTCGCAGCTTGCTCGGCCGATACCGGCTGCGGCGTCCCCACGATGATGATGCGGCACTCGAAGCCCATTTTTTCCAGGTTGGACACAAATCTGAAAATATTCAGATGTCCACCCGACCCCTTGCCAAAAGGCGGAACAACCCAGTTAATTGTGTTGTTCGCTGCCTCGCCAGGGTTAAGGCCTGACACAACTGGAGGCAGACGAACGAAGTCATAAAAAGCTAGCACATCGCTTTTCGCGAAAATCTTCCGGAATTTTTGCGTCAGACGCTGCAGTAACAATTTAAGCATCTCAAAAATACCGTACTGACGCCCATAGCGAAAGATGGTTCTGCTGCGCCGCAGTAAATCATAAAAATTCACGCAAAGATCCTTACTTCTTGCCCTTGAGTAAGCCTGCAAGCACGCGATGGTCAAGGGAAAGCTTTTGCCTTAGCTTCGGCCGAAGAATATTCCCCTTCGTACCAAGGTAATAGCCCAGCAGCATCATGAAATTGTCAAATGGGGCCCGCGCAACAAATCGGGGCGCTTTACGCCACAAGCCGCTAGCACAAGCAAAGCGCACGTCTCTTACAGTCAGCGCCGCCCATTTCTTAATCAAAATGCCTAGATTGGAGCATAAGCGATATCCGAACAATCGATGAAGCGCATGGCTCTCGTCAAAACTACGCAGCAATCTCTCGAAGAGCGAATAGTCGTGGGAATGAAAAACGACGGCATCACATGCATAGGCTTTGAACCACCCAGCTTCTATGATTTTCTGCGCCCAAATCTGGTCTTCCGCGAAGTCAACATCAGGATAGGGAATTTTTCCCCAGATCGTTCTGCGGATCAACGCGTTGTTGTTGGAAAAAAAATGGAGAAATTGGCGATAGCCTTCATCAGCCGCATAACGTTGTGGGTCATCGAGCGAAACCACTGGAGAACCCTCAAATCCAGAAAAATGTACTGCCAGTTCACGAGCAGTAAATGGACTTGCTTCCGGGTATGCGATATGTCGCCCAAATACCCCGGCAATGCGATCATCTTGTTCGGCTGCCCTGACTAGATTCGCGAGCCAGACGTCGGATACTGGGCAAGCGTCATGTGTGATAAACACGGCAAATTGGCCCGTCGTCAGCGACACAGCGAGATTCCGTGTACGGCCATGCCCGAATTCAGAAGACGCAATTTCGCACAACCGTATACGGGAATCTGAAATGGACTTTACATAGTCAACCGTACCGTCTGTTGAGCCAGAATCAATAACAAGAATTTCGAACTGAAAAGTGGTTTTCTGGCTACATACTGACGACAGGACTGCTCGAAAAATCCGGCCTGGATTTTTAGTCGGAATGATGACGGATGCTTTATTCTGACCAGTCATTAGCTGATGCAGTAGCGTAATATTGACCGGCTTTGATCGCATGCAAGTGGTTTGATATTCACCGAGTTAGTTGAAACTCTGCCTAGTTCAAGCTTGGACCACAGATGCACGATTGTGGATGTAGAAAGCCCGTCGCGAACAATGATATTCCAACTCCAACCGATCTTATTGGCTGTCTGTCTTCGTTGGTCTAAGGCATCCACTTTCCGTCATCCCCTTCCACGAAGCAGTCACATCTTTAAGCCTGCGGGTCAATCATAGCGCAGGCGAAAGCGACTAAATTTGGCATGCGCGAGCGAATTACTTTTGGCCCCCCGTTGCCCATCTGCGTGCTCAGCACTATCGACTTAAACAGTACCGATGAATTGATTTTAACCACAATGTTTTCCGTGCCTTGCGACGGTTGCAGAGTTTTTCTGCATATCCAAGAATATTTCCGGCACCATTCTCCCGCGACCGTAATTCATCCGAAAAATAATGACCTCGCTCTTTTCCATTTCCGATCGAGATAAAATATTCCAAGCTGGACCGTATCACGATGGAGTACGAGATATTACGTCAACGCAATTATATTCAAAATTTTGCTTCTCAAAGCGAGCATAAACAGCCTATTTAAAAAATCAGGGGGCGACAGAGTGGGATTCCTGAAGGAATACAAAATATATAACTTTATAGTAAACCTATCGAGATCTCGTCAATAGTGGGGTAAAAAGAAATTAGGTGGCGCCCCCGACTTCCTTTTCGCTATGGTACTTTTTCCCTCTCAGCAACTTTCTCCACGAGATGAGGCGTTGAGTTTTGTGAAACTCATTTCCACCACCATCAGCGATTTCCAAATCAAGCAGGTTGCATTGATCTGGGATTTAAACCGTCTCGAAGCGGTCGTCCTAATCCGCACCAGTGAAAAAGGCGATTCCACCACGTTCGATGTCCGCAAGTGCTTCCAGTGCTCAGGAAGAAAATCATAGTAGTCGTCAGCCTCTCCTACCTCGCCACCACCGTCTTGACCGCTTTGGGATTGTGCCGAAACCTTTGCTCGAATTTCTTTCGTTTGCGCTTGCCCTCCACTCTCAGCATACATCATGGTGGTCAGATGGTGGCTCACGGCGTCCAGCACGTTCTTGTGATTCCAACAAAGCTGCTGTTGCGCCTGGGGATAAACCTCGCCAACCGCTGCCCATAATCTCAAGTTCCCATTGCCGACAAACAGCCGGACGCTTTAATCCCTCGCGATTTCAATTGTCGCAGCACCAAGGCCAGGGCTGCTTGCTCTCGCGATGACCGGGTTCTAAAGCCAAAAATCGCTTGTTGCCATCCCTCTGAACTCCGATCACTACCAACAACGCTGCCTTCTTCTTGCCGATCCCCGCCTTTACAAAATAGATCCCATAGCCCACAGATCGGCCCATCCCTCCTTCTGAATGGTCGTGTTCTTCGACTATTCGTATTTTCCCTGTCACTTTTCGTTGAGCGGCTGTAACGAGCTGGCCGATAGGGGCGCCCCTTCTCCCAATAACTCCCGCAGCGCCAATTCAAAATCTCCACTGACCAATCCATGCAGGTAAAGTTCCGGTATCAGCTCGCGTACCTGGTGGGTTTGGCGTGACAGGCGGCGGAATATTGACCGGGAGCCTGACTGGGCCGTTCAATCTTCTCCGCACAGAACGACCGGCACTGCGTCACCGAAGTCGTCGAACGCCTGCTCGGCCAATATCCGATTAAGCTTTTCGTAGAACGGGTGGCTCAGCGACCGAGGTAGCTCGCTGAAATTATGTTGCCACTCGCCCTTTGATCTATGCGCTCGGTTGTAGTGAGCTAAAACGAGGTCTAACTAATGACAAATTATGCTGGTTTTGTTAAATCAAAGACAGTATTTGGTGATACAGATGAAAAACATTTTCCACGGCAGTTTTCTGCTGTACCTTAGTTAGTCACAGGACGCAGTGTTTCGGGATGCGCGGGCCATCATAGAACATGAATCCTCATAAAGCTTTTCCAACGAGTATCGTCGAATTATTCTTGAGCCAGTGGCGCAACCGGCAGCTTATCATTCAGCTCACCAAACGTGATGTCTTGGGCCGCTATCGTGGATCCGTGATGGGGTTGGCGTGGTCGTTTTTAAATCCTCTTCTCATGCTCGCGGTCTATACGTTTGTGTTTTCGGTGGTGTTTAAGGCCCGTTGGGGTGTCGGCGGAGAAGACAAGATCAATTTCGCGATTATTTTGTTTGCCGGATTGATCGTATACGGGTTGTTCGCCGAGTGCATCAATCGCGCGCCGAGTTTGATATTGTCCAATGCCAATTACGTAAAGAAGGTGGTATTCCCGTTGGAGATATTGGCGTCGGTAGCGGTAGGCTCAGCATTGTTTCACGCCTGCATCAGTCTCATTGTCCTTCTTATTGCTCAACTTTTGATTAATCAGCGATTGCCTTGGACTGTGGTTGTTTTCCCGATAGTTCTGTTGCCATTGTTGCTCGCGACTACGGGCTTCGCCTGGCTGTTGTCAGCACTGGGTGTCTACGTGCGCGACATTGCCCAAACCACAAGCATTCTCACGACGGTTCTAATGTTCCTCTCGCCCCTGTTTTACCCCGTATCCGCTTTGCCTAAGAACTACCAGGTCTGGTTGCATCTCAACCCGCTTACTTTCATTATTGAGGAAGGCCGCAACGTTTTGATCTTCGGGAACACACCGAACTGGATTGGTTGGGTAATCGCCCTCGCGGCGAGCTTGTTAATTTTCGCCGGTGGTTTCTGGTGGTTTCAGAAAACGCGCAAAGGTTTTGCCGATGTCCTCTGACGATCTTGCGATTCGCGTCCAGAATTTGAGTAAGTGTTACGAAATCTATGACCGCCCACAGGATCGGCTAAAGCAATCTATCCGCCCGCGTCTACAACGGCTCGCCCGACGGGAGGTACAAAAGTACTACCGAGAGTTTTGGGCTCTACGAGATGTGTCTTTCGCGGCGAATCGTGGCGAAACGGTGGGGATCATCGGACGGAATGGCTCGGGGAAATCCACTTTGCTGCAAATCATCTGCGGCACGCTGTCCCCCAGCAGCGGTACCGTTGAAACTAACGGTCGCGTTGCCGCGCTGCTTGAATTAGGCTCCGGTTTCAATCCCGAGTTCACCGGGCGCGAAAACGTCTATATGAACGGTGCTGTTCTTGGGCTCACGCAGAATGAAATCAAGGCACGCTTCGACGAGATCGCCGCTTTTGCAGACATAGGCGATTTCCTCGATCAACCCGTGAAAACGTATTCTAGCGGTATGTTAGTGCGCCTGGCTTTTGCAGTAATCGCTCATGTGGAGGCTGACATTCTCATCATTGACGAGGCACTCAGCGTAGGGGATGTCTTTTTTGTACAGAAATGTATGCGCTTCCTGCGCAAATTTATGGAACGAGGAACCGTTTTATTTGTTAGCCACGATACGGGTGCCGTCCTCAATTTGTGTCAAACCGCTATTTGGTTACACAAGGGTCAAATAGAAGCACAAGGGGCCCCTAAGACAGTAACCGAGAAGTACCTTGAAAAGCTCTATGAGTCCCAGCAAGGACAGAGCGTGAAGCTGGCGCCTAAAGAGGAAACTCCAAACTTGATAAGTAAAGCGTCATCACGGGACTTGCGTTTGGATTTAGTCAACCAAACCGAATATCGCAATGCCATAGAGCTGTTTTCGTTTGACCCTAACGGAGCATGTTTTGGCAAGATGGGTATTCTCATTGATGCCGTGGGCTTATTTGATGAGGCTGGGAGTTCTTTATCTTGGGTCGTTGGCGGTGAGCCGGTAAGCCTCAGGGTTCAGTGTCGTGCAGTGCAGGACGCATTCAGCCCAATTGTGGGATTTATGCTGAAAGATCGGTTGGGTCAAGTAGTGTTTGCTGACAACACGTATCTTACGTATGCACTCCGTCCTATAGCGGTTACAGTCGGAGAATGTTTTCAAGCACGGTTCGATTTCGTGATGCCGGTCATGCCTCTAGGCGATTATACCGTCGCGGTGGCGGTGGCCGAAGGTACCCAGGCGGAGCATGTTCAGCATCATTGGATTCATGAAGCCATCGCGTTCAAAGTTCACTCCTCGAGTGTATGCCATGGGCTAATTGGGGTTCCGATGACAAATATTGAGTTAAGTCGATCATGAGAAAAGTATATTTCTGTCCGGTGTGTGGCGGAGGAGACTTTTTGTTTCGAGAAGTCTTGTGGCCTGAGCTAGTAAGCGATTGGCAACTAGCACCCCTTGAAGTTGATTACATAAACCGGCAGCAAGGCTTCTTCTGTTCAGGATGCAGCAATAATTTGAGATCGATGGCGCTAGCCAATGCGATTTTATCTGCCTATAATTTTTGCGGGACGCTAGTTCAGTTTGTCGAATCTGATTTTGCCAAAACGCTCAAAGTGTTGGAGATCAATGAAGCGGGAGGATTGACTTCCGTCTTAAACAGGTTGCCGCATCACCAGTTGGTGGGCTACCCAGAATATGACATAACCAACCTTTCGTTCGAGCGGGCAATTTTTGATCTAGTAATTCACTCTGATACGTTGGAGCATGTTCCTAATCCTATTGCCGGACTCTCTGAGTGTCGTCGCGTATTGGTGAAAACGGGACGCTGTATATTTACTGTTCCGATTGTCGTAGGGCGATTGAGCCGCTCTCGTGCTGGGTTAAAAAATAGCTATCACGGTACTTCTGCTAAAGTCGATAACGATTGCACCGTATATACTGAATTTGGGGCGGACATGTGGAGGTTTGTTATTGAGGCTGGTTTCACCAGCGCAAGGATCCATAGTTTCGAATATCCTGCGGCACTGGCCATTGAAGCGACTATCCAAAATGAACGATAAACATAAAAACGCAAATTCTAAGATGCTGCCTTTTACCGGTGAACGATTTGTGCCAGAAGTGCACGGTAATATCGAGCTAGAACATTTGCATAGGTATCTGCAAGCTTGTCAAATTGCTACCGGCAAGGTGGTTCTGGATATTGCCAGTGGTGAAGGCTACGGCTCCGCGATGCTCGCAAGTAGGGCGAGCAAGGCAGTTGGCGTTGATATTTCAGCTGAGGCCGTTAAACACGCTCGTAAGCGCTATAACAAAGAAAATCTTGAATACATGGTGGGAAGTTGTGCGGATATTCCTTTACGTGATGCAAGCGTTGATCTGGTGGTGAGCTTCGAGACAATCGAACATCACGATCAACACGAAAAAATGATGCAGGAAGTCAGGCGTGTTCTGCGTCGCACTGGTGTTTTATTGATCTCCAGCCCCGATAAATATCATTATTCTGTCGAAACCGGCATTAGCAATGAGTACCATATCAAAGAGCTGTATCTGCACGAATTCAAACAACTTCTCGGGAATTATTTCAAAAATGTCACGTACTTTGGGCAACGTATTATTTACGGTTCTGGCATCTTCGGAGAATCCTTGCCCACACATGCTTTAAGCTATTGGCAAGAAAACGAAGTCATAAGAGAAACGCCAGGAATAGTAAAGCCTGTCTACTGGATTGCATTGGCTTCAAATGCTGAACTTCCAAAACTTGCCGCTGGTGTTCTTGAACAGCCTATCAAGGATTCTGAGATTATTCAGTCGTGGGGCAGGGCTGTAGCGGAGCACAAGGATCAAATTGGCAAGCTGACTGAGGATGTCAGAGCGTACCAACAGCAGGCAGAAGAATTTGATCGTCAGTTGCGCACGCATGTCAGGGCGTACCAACAGCAGGCAGAAGAATTTGATCGTCAGTTGCGCACGGCTGAAGAAGACAAGCAGCGGCTCGGGGAGGCGTTGGCGTTGGCCAATGGTCAAGTTGGCAAGCTAACCGAGGATGTCAGGGCGTACCAACAGCAGGCAGAAGCATTTAACGGTCAGTTGCGGAAACTAGTAGAGCAGCGAACCTTTGAATTAGGAAGTTGCAGATTTCTTGCGAGGCATTTAATGCTGGCTCTTCGCAGGCGCATTCCCAATAGTATGCGGACGGCCTACCTACTGCGCACAACGCGTCGTCTAATTTTCAAGTTATATTCGGCCGGGCACCACACGGTTTCTCTGGGGAAAGATGTTCCTTCAGAGAAAGAGCCGTTTGATGCCGATTTCTATCTTAGGCTGTATCCGGACATAGCGAGTGCCGGTGTCGATCCGTATGAGCACTTCGTTAACTACGGGAGGAATGAAGGCCGTATTGGAACACTGCCAAGACTAGAGTATTCGGGCAGGATTGAAGGCATATCCCCCACTCGAAAAACAGTACTCGTAGTGAGTCATGAGGCGTCACGCACAGGCGCACCCATATTGAGTCTGAACATCGTTCGAGAACTCAAAAAGAAATACAACGTGATTACCCTGTTGTTGGGCGGTGGCGCAATCGTAGATGATTTTCGCCATTTTTCTGACATTGTTGTAGGCCCCCCTACTGACAAGTACAACGGCTCATTTGTTATCGATCAGCTTTTGGCTTTGAGCCATTTCAGCTTTGCGATCGTCAGCAGTATCGAGTCACGAGCGGTACTGCCAGGATTGGCAAGGCGTTTTGTTCCGGTCGTCGCTCTTATCCATGAATTTTCCGCTTATACAAGGCCAAAGGGGGCATTGCGAGAAGCCGTTTTTTTTTCTACGGAAACAGTCTTTTCCACTCCCCTAACTCTTGAGAATGCTATTTCCGAATACTCTGATCTAGGCAATTGTCAATTTCACATCATTCCGCAAGGGCGCTGCGCTCTACCTGCTGTAAAGAGCGACACCGCTTCTCGAATGAAGGAAGACGCCAAAGTTCTCAGCGTGCTACGGCCAGAAGGTTTGCCTAAGGACACAGTTGTCGTTTTAGGTGCTGGATTTGTACAGTTACGAAAAGGCGTAGATTTGTTTATTGAGTGCGCTGCCCGGGTAGTGCAGGCCGACCATGGTGAGCATTGTCGGTTTGTCTGGATTGGTGAAGGTTACGAACCAGGGCACGATTTAGGCTATTCGGTTTATCTTGCGGATCAAATTCGCCGTTCAGGTCTTCAGCAGTATGTTTTCTTCATGGGAGAAACGTCCAGTATAGAAACGGCATATAGAGCAGCGGACCTTTTGTTGATCAGCTCCCGTCTGGACCCGTTGCCCAATGTGGCGATTGATGCCATGGCGCATGGTTTGCCTGTGGTTTGTTTTGAGAAGACCACCGGGATTGCAGATATACTGTCTGCAAATGGTTTGGGTAAGGAATGTGTTGCGCCATACTTGGATACAGTGGAAATGGCCTCCAGGGTCATAGCGTTGGCACGGTCAAAAGCCTTGAGACAGAAGGTAGGAGAGCAGTTGCGGCAGTTGGCGCTGAAACAGTTCGACATGGAGGGGTACGTCAAACAACTCGAAGAAGTTGGTCTAAATGCAAGCGGTCGTATTGCCCAAGAACGAACGAATGTCGAAGAGATCAGCAAAGCAGGGCTTTCGCGGCTAGACTTCTTTTTACCTCCGCATTTAAAAGGCGAGTTATCGGATGACGCGATATGGCGTTATGTGCGTTCGTGGTCAAGTGGTATAGATCGTAGAAAGCTGTTTCCAGGGTTTCATCCTGGGATTTTCCTTGAACAGTACGGGATGCCGGAATCTGGAGGCGATCCATTAGTAAACTATTTGCGTGCGGGACAACCAGAGGGTCTGTGGCGGTACGATATGATTACATCTGAAGAAATCGCGCAACCGTTAGCACCTGAGACACGCATAGCGCTTCATTTACACGTCTATTATCCGGACCTGCTATCGGAAATGCTGACACGATTGAACAGAAATCGTATTCGGCCCGATTTGTTTATCAGTGTGCCGACAGAGTTTGTCCGTGATGAGGTTCGATCTGAACTAATAAACTATTCAGGACAAGTTATCGAGATTCAGATAGTGCCTAACCGTGGGCGCGACATTGGTCCTTTCTTGACCGCGTTCGGTGCAGCATTTGTTGATCGTTACGATGTGGTCGGGCATTTACATACAAAGAAAACGACGGATGTCGAAGGTGATATGGTTGGCAAAAACTGGTACGAGTTTTTACTGGAGAACTTGCTTGGCGGCAAAGGAAACATGGCCGATATCATCCTGGGACGCATGGCCGTCGACCCTTCCATCGGAATGGTATTCGCAGATGATCCCTATGTGGTTGGATGGGGAAGTAACAGATCTTACGCGGAAGCTCTTGGCCAACAAGTTGGGCTTAGTACTCTTCCGGAGTATTTTTTATTTCCTGTGGGGACGATGTTTTGGGCGCGGGTCCAATCCCTTCGCCCTTTGTTTAACCTTGGCCTAGTTTGGCAAGATTATCCGACTGAACCACTCCCCTACGACGGTTCACTTTTACACGCGCTTGA
>Ga0137394_10003870_pt1 | contig 11286 bp, 11 predicted proteins | sample czobulk116metaG_FD_108278 | JGI IMG/M metagenome (GOLD analysis project Ga0137394, IMG submission 108278) | Vadose zone soil microbial communities from Angelo Coast Range Reserve, California, USA - czobulk1.16 metaG | ecosystem: Environmental > Terrestrial > Soil > Vadose zone | place: USA... | reverse complement strand
GGATTGGCCGTCGATTGGTCAGATTGGTTGGATTGGTCGCGGTTGGACGAAAGGGGGAAGACCCTGGGAATGACGAAGTTCCCCACCCGCCCGTCGGGACTCGGGTCGGAGATCGAATGTGACCGGCTGGGAACGAGACTAGCGGAATATGAGAAGCTACTTCTCGGCACACTCTCGGCAAGGGTTTGTCAGGGGTTGCACTGCTTCCTCTCTCTCCCTCAGATGTCTGACGTTCCTATCCATACGTGGAGGGAGCTGTTACTTCCGAATGGACAAGACACTATTATTCATTTATCAAAGGTTGACGCAACCGGAGAGTGCTCTGCCAATCCTTCAGCCTTTATTCCTCATGAATGGGGCCCCAATCGACGTCCATCCGGCATCCGTCTCGTAAATAGGTTACCCTCGATGATGCATGGTCACCTACATCAAATCCTTGATGTGCACTTCTCCAGTGAAGCAGTGGGCACACAGTTCACCACCCGCCTCGGGACGTTCACGCCTGAAAATGAACTGGGCCAGTTACGAGCCAGGTGCGAGCGCACACTCGAGTTCAATTCCGAATATGGGGCCAGTATCATCGCCGAACATTTCTCCGGCATGGTCAAACATATTTATCACGCCCTTACGGGGACAGATGTGGATTTCGATGGGGAACAGTGCACGAAACACGGCGAAGTGGTCACAGATCATTTGTATCGGGGTCGAGATGACAAAATGATCAAAGTGCTCTGGGAAGACAAATCCCCAGCGGCATTCACTAAGTTCATCAGGCCACTCGAGGAGCAGACGACAGCACACGAATCGGTCGCAGGGCTATGGTCCGAGTCATCAACAATCACCTTCGATGGCTACAAGGCCACCCTGGGCAAGGTTCGTGCTGTTGTCTCTGTTAGCGGTCTACGGTTTGACTCATCTCTACCTCTAGCTGACTTACCATGCAACTGATGTTCAACCCCGGGTCCGTTGGGGCATCATCTTCAGTGCACTGAATTACATGATCATCTATATGCCACGTTCGCCAGACAATACTCTCTATTTTTCGCCTATCTTGACTTTCTGTGTTGAACCTGGCGATCAGCAAGGGCGCCAAGCTGCCGAGCAATCACCACCACTCTGGAGCTTGGTCGTATATATGCTGCTCACCGAGCATCTCAACGTCGGTGATAAGGCTCTGAGGCAGAAATTCGACCTACCCGTCCCCTTGGGAGATCCCGACCCATCTTCATCGAGTCTGGGGTCAAGATACAATGTTCAAGGATGTCGACAGTTGGGACGACGACTTGAGACGACGAAAGAAGCGGATGAGAGCTCCCGTTATTCAGGCAGACTAGCAAAGGTCAGATATCATTCTTGTTCTTTCACCCATGGCACTGACGAATTGGTCCAGGCCCGGGCTCCGGGAAGCATGAGCGTTCGATGTTTAGGTGGAATTTTGATGCGGCTCACCCTTGTTGACCCGTCCCAATACGCACATTCCGATGAACACCCTCTGATACACCTCGATCGCCATCTTAGTGGGGGTTGGTCGTCTGTGTACGCGTCAAGCAAATCGGACATCATCGTCAAGTTTGGTACCATTCCTCGGAAGAACAAAGCGGACATCGAACGGCAACTTAAGAATGAGACAGCGGCGTATGGTAAGCTTGGCCGAATTGCTGGATGGGTTGTCCCCCACCTTTACGGGGAATATAAATGGTATGGCGGACGAGCGCTTGTAGTGTCCTACGGCGGTTCGTCCCTCAAGGACTTTACGTCACTCTACCTCCTACAGAGGTGTGTCTCGCGGCATTTTGACGAGATTTGTGCTAATTCTTCGATTATGTGACAGGCTTATCTTATTTTGTGAGTTATACTCGATCCACCGCTGTGGAGTCGAACACAGGGATTTCGCGCCCAGGAACATAGTCAAACAGTGGGGTTTGTATCCGAAGATCATCGACTTCGGTTTCTCAAATACCGAGCATATATGTCCTGGGTGGAATGAGTGTGGTGAACTCCAAGTCGCATGGCGTGAGCTGCTGCTGGATAGCCTGAGGGTGACTTCCCTCAGGCTGTTCCAGCGTTGGATGCCAGGGTGGTTTGGGCTCAGAGAGGTCGGAAGCATGAATTATCGTCCTGTGCTCCTCTTCACGATCGGCATCATCCTTCTCGTCTTTATATCTATATTCGTGGTTATACCCGCGAACTAGAATATGTAGCCGCAACAACACCATTACCTTCAAGCAATTTCTTTCCTCTGCCATTTTTGTAATCGATTTCATAGTTCGGATGTGACCATAGACATTTACTGGAAATGCGTACTGTACATCGGTAATAGGTTGCATTGTATTGCTGGTGACCAGAATATATACATGCGTCAGTCAGCAAAAAAAATACCAAATGAGCGCTTGATCAGCTACTGTCAGATTTCTGATTTTCACCCAACGACGTGATTTCGTCAGCCTGAGATTGGTCAGTCCTGCCTGACAACTCGGGCCACTCTCCATCCGATACCAAGAGTCTGCATCACTGCAGTCCAACAGAGGGGTCATCAAATGACGCCTTTGATGATATCGGCCGCTACCCACGTCACAGGCCCGGCCCCACGTCAGTCATCGGCGACGAAGAAACGCAAGATTGTAAGATGCTGGCCCTTACCTTGTTCAGCCAAGCCATACACGTACGCTGTGAATAGGCCAAGTATCAGCACATGGCACGGAGTGAAACGGGCATGACATACTCTGTGTCGGCGCGCCAATGTGCAAAGGAAGGATTGAAAGATCGACGACGCGCAAGTTGTGTGTGCCGTACACCTACAAGCAAAACAAAAAGAAGCGCCAAACCGGAACCGTAGCATCCACGCAAGGCGGCGTGCGGCGTGGCGGTGGCAAATTTTTGTCATTATGTATTTATTTATTTTCTTAAACATTACTGACCTTCAGTCGTGGGTCGACAACCCCACCTTTGTCTCGCGGGAGCATCGAGCATGTCCCCGATGTGTCTGGGGTGAGGCGAGGCAAAAAAAAAAGGTCAGCAGGCGGTCGTTCGGATAGTAGAACGGAAAATTCGGCGCAAAGACTGGGGCGAGTGTGAGAGCGGCGTACGGGCGATCGAGTTTGTGTATTGCTTGACCCACGCGACGAGCTCCTCGTCCGTTTGTATCCCTGGGCCGGGATTATGCTCCCGCGCTGCCACACCCCCAAAAAACAGCCAGACAAGACACGGATAAGCTTGTGAACAGGCTGTTGGGGATCGGGGAAGGGAAATGCGCCACACACCGATGATGTCACTAAGGGGCGATGTCTTGCCGAGTCGGCGCACAAACTTGACCAGCTCGACCATGTTTTGCAAATCTGGTGTCCGCCGTGGCGTATGAGCACAGGCCCTTTGGCCAGCGAAGCGCCTCAAGTTAACAACTGACCAAAGTCGTCTTCATAATAGTGCGGGTCTAGGGCGGGTTGCGCGAGGGGATCCGCAGACGCCGCGTGCTACAGTAAGGCGAATGTTTCAAGATGCGTGGAAAAAGGATTGGGCCAAGGACGTACGATGGTGCCGCGCGACCAGGGGTGGTTCAAAATCGACACAATCGTGACGTATTTCTTTCCTGGCTCAGGAGGGTCTGGGATTCTTCCGTTAGCAACGCCACAGCAGGGCAGGGTGGGAAGGAGGGTGGGACACACTCGGGCGAGAGAAGTACGTCGGCATGCTGACGAGTTCCAAGCTGGCCGTACCAGCGCTGAGTTTGTCGAGCTGCAGAGCATACTGCTCCACGATGCCGGGCTTCCAGGTCTCGGTCGGCGTGGCTCGGATCCGCGTGACGTGCGAAGCCGTAAGCGCTGGACCATCGGGGGAGAGGCGGGTGAGGGAGGCGGTGCCGATGCCGAGGAAGGAGAGGAGGAAGAGTCCCTTGTGCTCCGCGCTGTTATCATCGCGGCACGGGTCATGCTTCTGAATCCTAGTGACGAGGCTAAAGAAAAGCTTACTAGAGCCCCAGTTGATCCTTCAGGACCGCTTCATCCGCTATGGGTTCCTGCGTGTTGTAGTTCTCTGGATTTTTGAGCTCTTGATGTACGGTAAGTGACGACGATGGCGGCAACGAGAAGTTGAAACTTCATACCAAAGGCGAGAGCGGCGAAGATGTGTTCTTGGGCGTTTTCCCCGACGCTGGGTAGGCCAACCTTGGGATTGACACCGATCTTGGCGAGAATTTCGGGATTACCGATGCCCGAGAACTCGAGGATCTATTGATAGATCAGCCGTCATTCTTAAACAATCAGCCAGATGCGACACGAGTTTGTACCTGAGGAGTCTTGATTGCACTACCACAGGGTTGGACCATGTCAAGTATTCCAGAGAGCATACTCACCCGGCGCTGAGGATCACTTCCCGGCTTGCGCGCGCAGTATATGTCTTGCTCTCATGCACGAACTCAACGCCAGACGCAACCACGTCACCTGCTGCGCTCTTCTCGTCCTTGAATAGAACCCTCGTTACAGCCGAGGACACAACCACATGAAGGTTTTTGCGTGTGCCTGCTTGGTTTAGATATTCCTGAGGACAGTTATGAACGCCTGTGAGCTTACAGAGGCAACATTAGGCAGGGAACGGGCAGGCGTACCACGGAGTAGGAACGTCGGTTGGTTTCGGGATTGACGGAACAAGTCGCCATCCAAGCTGCGTTACCCTGTGATCGAGATCAGCTTCCTGGCGTATGACTACGCAATTCGGCACGCTGATACATACATCTCCTTGAGTCTGGGAGACAAGAAAGTGAGCAACGGGATTCGAGAGCAGGTGAGTTCGGAACTTGCCGCGTCTTTTGCAGGAGGAAGGCCCAGGTTACCAAGAGTCTAATTGTCGTCAGTAACCGACCAAGTCGCAGGTACGAAAGGGTTGGTGCTACATACATCTTGGTACAAAGTATCCCAGCCAGAACGCAGCGGTGGGTAGCAGGTAGAGATAGGGCCTGTATCCATGGTCAGCTACTATCCAACACTTGAATAATGTATCCCGCGTCGCTCACCATCGGTTCCATGATGTGCGGGATCAAAATGAAGACGCTCTGCCTCTGCTTCTTGCATACTAGGCGGGGTGAAACTGGGTCACACAGTCAACAACAGGCATAATGGGACGGGGATTGGGAAGGGACACACCGCTCGCTCTTTCTCGAGTAGCGCAGGTAGGTCTCCCAGTTCCAACCCGGGTTTCCGAGCTTTTCGATCGCTATCATACAACGGCACGATTATTAACGGTGGGCAAGGGCCATGCGACGGCAGTCATACCGTCGATATCTGAAGCGGGTGGTTGCGAGAAAACATAAAAGTTGATGCTAGATGTGCCACCGAGGCTCTTGCCGCTGATAGGGGCAATGATCAGTGCGACGAGCATGCACATAAGGCGTGCTTACCGAGGCCAGTAGAAGGAGGTGTCGCTGCTGTGCTTTTGAGGGACCTGAGATAACGAAAGAATATGGGATCCGCGTCAAGCGCGAATGACCGAGTATGATAGTAACGTGCGCACAGTCATGAATCCCCACTCATATTCGGGCTGGAAGAAGTTCTTTCCAAACGTGCCGGACATGGCTGCGCGCGTCGTGAGAAAGGGAGGCGGGGGCAGTAGGACAAAGAACGCACTGATCGAGTCGTCATTGAGATTCGCACGTCCGGCTTCGAGAACGAGCACCGAAGTGGTGGGATCCTCTGACAAGCGTGACGCTACTACAAGGCCGGCGGTCTGCACGTGTGAGCTAACCGGGAGAGTGAGACGGGGCAGCACATACTCCACCGCCTGTTGTACGGATTAGGTTAAAGGAACGGGTGCGAACGGATCACGTACGTACCGACGACGATATAGTCATACTCGCGGTTCACCACATCGTGAGCTGACCTCAAGAGATTCGCAGCCATAGAGAAGATCAAATAAGAGCAGGGTGAGTGTTTGGAAAGGAAAGGATGGGCATATATATACGTGGTTCTGCGGACAACACATCAAGATTGTCAGACACCATGTGAACGATGGGTCAGCCGGCGTAAGATTGCTTACATGACCTGCACTGAGCACTCGGGCCCGGTGATCATGATGACATCCGAGGAAAAGGCTTGTCATGAGCGAGGCAGTCCAAGGGGCCAAAATGAAATGATTATCCTATAGAGAACAGGCAATCACAGTCCACCAGGGAATGGAAGACACGATTCATAGAACGTAACTTATGAACACGCGTGTTCGTTTCCGTAGATGCATGTGATATTGTAGCCTCGGGTTGATGGGATCATCGTGGCTTGGGCGAGGCACGAAAAGCATTTTGATTGGAATGGACTCTACACTATCTTTTCGTTTTTCCTCTTTTCCTTCGAGGTCTCGCTTCGGATGGGGTTTATGCGGGCGTGGGAGCGAAAAATTACGTCAAGTGCGAGGCGAGACGTCAATATGAGAGACGAGCTTGGCCCAAGGGTTCTTGTCCGCTGTCCACCGCCGTGGTCCCCTCCAAAGGCAAACATCTCACTCGAGGTTCTCGTTCGTTCACGTTGACCTACTTGCCAATATCCTCCGTGTCTCCGTTCCGCGAACACGAGGATCGCGGACTCTCATCCCATCCCACACGTTTCCCTCACACCCCCTCGCCCCCCTCAAAGTTCATAGCTTTTCTTGACTAGGCCTGTTCACTAGCTCGATCCCATCATTCGTCATGTCCTCCCAAGACCTTCACCAGGTCATACTCCGATGGTGCGCTACCACGCCGTCTAACCGTGTTTCTAGGCCATCGGCCCTTAATCGTCTCCTCTACTTAAATACAGGCCGCACACCGATGCCAACGAAGTCATCGTTACTGGAACTTTCGACCAGGCAAGTCCGCCTGCCTCCTCCCTATTTTTTTTCTCTTTTTTTATTTTGTTTTGCCCATGCCCGGTATATCCACGGGTCTCTCGCTCCGTCTCCCCTCATTCATCTGTTCCTCCGCACCACATCTCTGTATACAGTGGTCTTCCTCTCTCCGCCTCACCCGCAAGCCTGATGGCTTCGAAGCACCAGTCTTGATTCCATGGCGAGACAAGATCGCGTACAAGTTCATTGTTGACGGTCGCTGGATGACCAATGGCACAGAGCCTACGGAGATCGACCATGGCTTCGTCAACAACGTCTACACAGCGCCCCCAAAGCCCCCCACTATCCCCCCGTCGTACCACTCAGAGCCCGGGGTGGAGCCTGAGCACGCGGAAAAGGTTCCGGTGAATGCTGACAAACCCGTGGCAAATGGATCCGCCCTCGATGAGCCGCACGAAGCCGCTACCCCAACTACTGAGCCTGCACCAGAAGTGCCATCTACAGAGAATGTCAAGGCGGTCATAACCCCAGCAGCTGAAGCAGTTCAACACGTGACTGTTGCCCAGGTCGCTCCAGACCCCCAAGAGGTGGAGAGGGTTTCAGAAGAGGTACGTTCGAACCCCGATCATTATGCATCAAGGCTCAATAAAGAGATCGTCGATCACATACAGCCGGCGCCTGTGCGCCTAGCTCCCAAGGAACCCGTCGCCGCTACTGTCTCCTCTCCAGTCCAATCCGATATTGATCAGGAGCGCTCAACGCACGCACCGGTGCGTTTCGTTGCAGGTGCCCGTGCCTCCGTGGTAGTAGCTCAAGTCAAAGAGCAGGCTGCTGCAAGCGCGTCAGAGCCGAGGACAGAAAGGACATGGGATGCGGATGCTGTTCGAGTTGGAGGGCCAGCGGAGGAGGTTCCGCCGACGTCAGTAGAAAACGGAGTGTCTGCTTCGGGGGCCGAGCCGCCGAAAGATGCAACCGTTGCTCTTGGCGAAGAGGCTAAGGTTGCTGCGGGACCGGAGCCTGCACCCGAGCCAGAGCCAGAGCCTGCTGTTCATGTCGTCGAACCTGTTCCCGAGCCCCCCATGGTCGAAGGGTCCGCGTCTGCTGCAGAATCTGAAGTTGGGCCGCCCCTACAACGTGAAGAGGCAGCGACTGTACCGGAACCATGCAAGCCTACGCCCTCCCCTGCACCAGCCCCCGCCGTAGACCAAGACTCCGCATCTGCCGAGAGCACTAAGCCTACACCCGCCGCCGAGCCTGACACCAAGCCATCTGAAGCGATGAAGCCCACCGCTCCTGCTGTCAACGGTCACACCAAATCTTCAAGCACGGCCAGCACCTCCACCGCTGTACCGTCGTTGCCCACGACGGCGACCCGGAAGACATCACGGAAGTTTTCGTTTCCTGGACGGGACAAAAGCGGAAACAGTTCGCCAACTGGTTCGTCGCGGTTTTCGAGTCAGCAAAAGCGCGAGAAGCGGCCCAGTCTTCTAGGGAAGCTGAAGGAGATCTTTGGCGATAAGGAGAAGAAGGAGAAAGAGAAGGAGAAGAGCGTCAAGGGGTGAGCACGCATAGACAGGGATTTCTTCTTTTCTTTTTTGTTTCACGATCGATTATGATAACGCTTTTACGGTTTAGTTCTCTGATCTTGTTATGTTTTTCTCTACCCGTTGCATCTCATCACATACATGCATATCGTCTACACATCTGCTTGTCGTTTTGCGTGGCTTTGTTTTCGGTCGTTTATGGATCGGTATTTCTGACGTAATTTGATGACTGATGATGATAAGCGTTTCCATGTGTGATAAGTCGGGTTACATAACACGTCTAGTCAGATTCTAATATACTCCAGTCCTTTCACCTTACCGTTGCCACTAAACACCGCCCCGTGCAAAAAAAAGAGGCCGCTTCGTCCCTTTGATTCACATCCCAATGTCAACCGCACAGGTACACGCTAATGTCCAACTCATGTCTTCTGCGCCGACATTCCCGTCCGCCATGCCACCATCGCATCCTCGGCCTCATGCGCTTGTCATTGACCCCCACGCGCCCACTCCTCCGAGTGGCTCATCGATTTTAACGCCCCCACCGTCTGCTCACCCTCAATTACTTTCACATCAGCCCACGTTCTTTCCCTCTCACGGGCGTGAGCGCGTTTCTCCTGGCGACGGTTGGATACAGCACGCGCATGAACTGGGCACGCGTCTGCAGAACCCCCAACACGTGTCTTCCAACCACCCACAGCAGCAGCAGCTGCTGCTGCAACATCAACAACAACAACAACAACGGCAACTGCAACGACAACAGCAGCAGGTTTTGCACGCGGAAAATGGCGTTGTACACGCCCAACTCGCACCAGCTCCACTCCCATCCCCAACTCATATTATAGAACCACAAGCACCTAGACAACGACCATCAACTCTCCCGCCAGAACAACAACAGCAGCAGCAGCAGCAGCAGCAGCAGCAGCAGCAGCAGACCGTGACACATCCGACAACTACAATGCTGGTTCCGGCCACGGTGCAGGCGCGTCCAAGCCCGGATCAGTATCAACGCAGGACATCCTCGTCAATTCAAGTGACCGGCTTCGCGCGCTTGCACGGACCACAACAGGCGCAACCCCCTATGCCAGGGCAAGCGCCACCACGGGGACCGCAAGCACAGCCAGCGGCACTAGCAGCCCCTGGGGCGCCAGGAACGCATATGAGGTCCCAGCGGGCGATCCAGCCCCACACGCAGATAGCCGAACGACCCCAGACGAATAAGTCGCCTGTGCCGGCACCCTCATCATCCTCAACACAAGCGCAATTGCAAGCGCAGGCACAGCAGCAGCAGCAACTCCAACAAGAACGTTTCGCGACTACGCCTACGATCGCCGCTTTCAAAGTGCTCCAGCCGGCAAAGGTGCTCCTTGAGAAGACGTGGTCGACCGCCATCGCCGCGGTGCAGCAGGAGCTTGCCATGGTTCAGTCCGAGCACATACGGTCCACGCACGAGCAGCAGCGCCTTGCTGACTTGCTGCAACATTCGCAGGCCGAGCGAGCGCACGCTCTCCATGCACTTCAGGAAGCAAAGGCTCAGCTGAGAGACTGTATGCTCCCCGTTTTTGTTCTCCTTGCGGAAATTCCTGACGTTGTACTGCCCAGGTCTTGCTACCGTTCAGATGGAACGGAGAGCACGCGGACATCTGGAACGAAAACTTGCAGATATGTCGGCGCAGGTACGTGGCTGCTTATCGCGCGTATGCGGTAAATGCTGATCTGTATTTTGTTACGGCACTCCTTGAGAAGTGCACGTGTGGTGCGGCAGCAGTCAGGAAGCCGACAAAGACGCCTCTACCCGCGGTACAACCTCCATCGTCTTCGTCCACTTCGTCCCCCTCCCCTGTAGTGGTGGAGCCATCGCTAGCCACAACCACTGTCGGTGGCGAGACCCGTACTGCACCAGCCCATTCCGTCGCTCCCACCACGGAATCTCCCTCCTTTACGGAGAAGTCCCGTAACTTGAGACGTGAAAGGGAAGAAGAGACCGTGGAAGATGAAAGTGCGTCTAAGCGGCGCAGGATAACGCCAACTCCGGAGTCTGCATCTTCAACAACTCCTCTGGCCACGCCCGCGCCAATACCTGATGCTGTACCCACACCCGAGATCGCTGAAGCACAAAAGGAAGCAGGGGTTGTACCGGATGACAAGAATGCTGAGTTACATCCACAACACACGCCGCAGTCAGCTCCAACGCCAGCACCCGAGTCCACCCCGCCCGGGCCTAACCCAGAGCAAGAGCAATCCGATGATGCGCCGCAAGCGACCGATGATGTCAACGAATCCGCCCCTGCCCATCGCAAGATTGGGATCCAGCATATTCAACTTGCATACGAGTCCGATGGGCAGACGCTACAATGCCGGATGTGTCTGTGAGATGCCTCTGTCGGCTTCTCTCGTCTTTCTGGACATAACTGACATCTTTGCTCAGGCTGCGGAAGCGTGAAGTGGATGAAGGCACAGAAGTGGCAAAATACTCGATTGGCGCACCTTACAACGTGCTGGTCGGCCATTGCGCGAGGGAACACGAAGCGGCGCTCGATGCTCTGGCCAGTATGACGCCGAGCGAAATTGCAGAGATGCAACAGCGCATGCAGGCGGCCCGGTGACGCCGCGCATAAGCTGTTGGGTTGAACTTCTTTTTTTTTTTCTTGGCCTCTGTTACGCTTTGTTATGCTGTGATATCATGATCGTGGTCGGGCGCAGCGCGCAGGTGGGTTACATTAATTTCACAACCTCTTGAACCCTCTCTTTTTGGTCGTCTGGGGTTTGTCTTGTTCGACTGCTATTAGTACTGTAACTATTTTATACTCATACTATATATTCATTATTCTGTTTGCATGATTGATGCCACGTATGGCGTGATACGATGTTTCCCAAGGTGGGGTGGAGTAGCTGCCAGTGGAGTGGTTGCTCGTTGGATCTGGCTTGCCAGATCGTGGGT
>Ga0137394_10003868_pt1 | contig 11288 bp, 13 predicted proteins | sample czobulk116metaG_FD_108278 | JGI IMG/M metagenome (GOLD analysis project Ga0137394, IMG submission 108278) | Vadose zone soil microbial communities from Angelo Coast Range Reserve, California, USA - czobulk1.16 metaG | ecosystem: Environmental > Terrestrial > Soil > Vadose zone | place: USA... | reverse complement strand
TAGCACCCACTGGCACGCTGCTGCGCACCGCGTGGGCCTGGGCACTCGCAGCATGCGTGTTGATCAATCCCTCACCGGGATCACCCCCTCCAGCGATCACGGATCAAAACCCGTCTTTACGAACAATGATCGCGATCGATGGCATCGCATGTCACCTCTAAAAAAAGCCAATTTTTGTCCGCGTACGACAGAAGTCTCCTAGTTTCGGCCTGTGAAAAACAAAACAAAAAAAAAAAACAGAAGAACCCTCAATACTTTATGCGGTACCGTGCTCCTTCCGAAACGCCGTCGCCACCCCTCGAAAGGGCCTCAAGGTTCGGAGTCAATTATTTGCGAAGCACGAAATCAGGCCTGGGCCCTCACTACAGCCTTGTTCTTGGCACAGACCCTTGGGCACGGGAATTCGTCGTCAGGGTTGATGGGAACAGTTCCGTTAACGAATCAAAGCCTAGTTTCTCTGGGCAGTGGCTCTGGTGACACTAAGAGCGAGAGTTCGAGACCTCTCGGGCTGGGCGGCAACAGTCAGAACGTGGGCACCTCCGACTACTCTGACACTTGTAAGGTTTGGTTTTCAGCGTACGAATCAAAGAAACCCCTGCGGCGGCCGCTTGAGAGGGTTTGACGCCAACGACATTCTGATAGGTTTGCGGGGCACACGCTAGAAAGGGTTTTGTCCGAATCCTTCCGTCGCCTCTTTAGGTTTTCTTACATTACAGTAACCGTGCGCAAGGTTGGTCTAATACAGCAGAACGTATGGAAAAAGAAAATGTTCAAGCACCGGCACAGTTCTTCACCAGTGAGGTTCCTGCCTTCATCACGGCATTCATGATCGCCGCCGTTTGGTTCATCATCGACTCGACCTGTGGGCTCGTTCTGCGCGCCCGAAAAGGCCGAATTAGTATTTCGAGACGACGGCGACGGGATGGAAAAGCACATACGAATTCATACCGGCCAACGCATTCATTGCCAGCGTGAGATTTCCGGTGACCTCATTTGCGGTCCCGCCATTCTGCAACCCCATTGATGTGAGAGCAGCCATGGCGTCCTGGACGTTGGACTGTGCGCTTCCAATGGCTGACCCGGTGTTGTTCAAGGCGGTGCAATTTGCGAGCGCGGTCTGGTTGGCGAGCGTGACGTTTTGCGTCAAGCAGGTGGCGTTAGCCGCAAGTGTGGAGTTGGCCAACGCTGTAGCATTCGCCAAACACGGGGGGTTCGCCAAGGCTGTAGAGTTGTCCACCGCAGTCGAGTTGGCCAGGCCGGTCGAATTGCAAACGGTCACGGCGCCGTTGCAGATCACTGTGGCATTGTTCGCAGAAACGCCGGTGGCATTTGAAGCAGCGCATGGCGCGGTAGCGTTGCAGATCACCGTGGCATTATTCGCAGAAACGTTGGTGACATTTGAAGCAGCGCATGGCGCGGTAGCGTTGCAGATCACCGTGGCATTATTCGCAGAAACGTTGGTGACATTTGAAGCAGCGCATGGCGCGGTAGCGTTGCAAACCACCGTGGCATTATTCGCAGCAACGTTGGTGACATTTGAAGCAGCGCATGGCGCGGTAGCGTTGTTGTTGTTGGCACAGACCACGGCCGTCGCGTTGGCCGCAGCAGCAGAGCCCACGGCCGTCGCGTTAGCCGCCGCTGCCGCAGAGTCTACGGCCGTCGCGTTAGCCACCGCCGTCGCGTTAGCCGCCGTCGCGTTGGCCTGATTTGCAGCGTTGCCCTTGTGTTTTCCCTTGCCCTTTTTGCCTTTTGCCTTGGCTGCGTCCGCAGTGCAGGCTCCCGCCGTCGCGTTTTGGGCAGATGCGCACACCGCGGTGCTGTTGACTGCAGCGGCGGCCACTACGGTGCCATTGCTCACTACAGCCGTGCAATTCCTGGAATGTTTCCTTGAGTCGCAGAGAAAAATGTGGAAAGAATGAAATCGGACGCACGCGAGCTGCATCTGCGCTGCCAGCTGCGAGAGCGCGGCGCTCATATCCTGGAGTCCAGTGGCAACGCTCTCTTGGCTTGCACTGCATTGCTTCACGCCACGCTGATTGAGGGTTAAAGGAGCTGTGTTCGCGATATGCGGTCAGTTGTGCCAGCGAAGCCGGTCGATCGGTGTTAGCAAGCGTACCGGCTCTGACAACCTCGAGACCTGCCACTGCGAGGAGATATACGGAGAAGAGTTTTGCTGCCATGACCAGCAATGCTACGGACTGAATTATGAAAGAAAACCTAATAAAAGGGACAAGGAATGAAGGAATGCGGACAGCAGCGTCAAGCTTGGAGATCCTGCTCCGGGAATGGTCAAAGATCAACAAGTGCCATTGAGCTACGTTTTATATCCCACTCTTGCACTGCAAATCAATTGATCATGACCTCTGTAGGCAATGACAACGAGGGTGTTTAGGTTAACCCTCGAGGTTGAATTCAAGTGGATCCTCAGCAGTTCATAACGATGGTAACAAGGAACAGACCATTGATCGTGGGATACGCATTCGGGGCGTGATGAGTGGGGTCTTTTAAGCGCCGAGTAACCAGTATCCATTCTGAGACAAGCCGGGGAAATCGGGCATTTTGCCAGTGACGACGCTACAGTAGAACAACGGCGAAGAGCACGTCGCGTCGAATTGCTGGCATTATGTTCAAAGACGACGATACGTGGTGTTGTCACCATTGGCGGTGCATCAATAGTTGGTTGATGCTTAGCCACACCACACAACGACATACTGTGAGATCACAGGGAGAAGGGAATGTCCTAAAGAGAAGTCACCGGCGAGGACAACTGCTCCACAAGGCTCTGCTTGTAGCGCCCTGCAACTTTTAATCGCCAGCGAGCAGCTAGAAACCCATCAACGGCATTGATGAGACGTCGAATCTGATCCCGTTCCTTGGTAATACGGTATTGCTGGTGCTGGTGCGGATGTGTGCATAGGCCATCATCGTGATTTGTGTCCACTGATATATTACTGGCGCCAGGGCCGAAATCACCTTCATCAACGATTTCCTAAGTAAGCTTGAACATGAAACTAGAACCCTAAAAAGAAAAGGCCGAGTTTGAGACGTCCTAAGGACGAAACAATCCGACAAAGACGGATGACGAAGAAAGATGAAAGAAAACCCAACGGTATGAAGGGCCAAGCTCGGTTTTGGACTTCGGGCTGGTCGGCTAGGGTAACAGGGGTACGTACTGAGACGTCATAATAGTTCGCAGTGATAGGTGGTGATGTTGGACGCACAGACCCTGGGTGTGAGAACCGAAAGTATAAAAAATCTGAGAAAACTTGATGTGAAGGCCAGAATGCCAGAGACAGGAAAGAGATTGCAAAGAACTGAGAGCAAGTCAAGAGGGGCGGGGCGGTGCGACTACGGCCCGACGCGGAAGGAATTCTCGGCACCGCCCGCTCACGGGTGACGCTCACTTCAGTCAGCGTCAAGCATCGAAACCATAATGAGTGCAAAACAACAAAAGCCCGCAAAGACCTCGGGGTCATCGACGGGATTGTATAAGGCTGACTCGGTCAAGGTGTGTAAGCTGTCTTTCTCACGAGATTATTTCTTTCCGACCCTTCCAAGGATGTTGCAGAATCCCTTGGGATCACGAACCTTCCCGACACCGTCGCATCCGCCTTGGCCAGTGACGTAGAGTATCGAATACACCAGGTCATCGAGGTGTGCCATGTCTTCCTTCATGCTTGCCCTCTTGCCTCACCGCTCTCCCTAGGAAGCATCGCGCTTCATGCGCCATGCGCGGCGTACAACTCTCACCACAGGGGACATTGATCGCGCCTTACGCGTCCTCAACATCGAACCAATCTATGGCCACAGCCCATACTCGACTCCGGTCTTCCGCCGCGCGGCCCCCTTCCCGCAACTTTCATCCGTCGGCCCCGTTTATTTCGTCGAGGACGAGGAGGTCGACTTTGAACGCGTGCTCCGCGAGGAGAAACTGGTGCTCCCGCCCAGCGTCCGTTGGACCGCACACTGGCTCGCCGTCGAGGGCGTGCAGCCACTCATTCCCGAGAACCCGCCAGCTGTACCCCGCGACGACCCCTCGTCGTCAGCACCGGGGGCCGCGGCCTCCGATAAGCGCGCCGGGCAACAGGCCGCCCTCGTCAAGCAGGTGCTCTCACGCGAGCTCCAGCTCTACTACGACCGCCTTACGTCGTCGATACTCCCCTCTGGCACAGGGACGACGGACCCAACCAAAAGGACGGCAGCGTTGGCGAGTTTCAGGCACGATGCTGGGTTACAACCTTTACTACCGTACCTTGTGCGCTGGGTCGGCGAGAACGTCGTCAGCGTGCTGCATGACGGCACCCAGGACGATACCTCTGGCCGCACTCTAGAGGTGCTACTAGGCGTCGTCTCTGCCCTCCTCGAAAATGCGACGCTATTCGTCGAGCCTTATGTGCGTCGAACAAAGACCCGCGAATTTATCCGGAATCACAATCGCTAACCGTCGCCTTCTTCAGCTGCACCAAATCCTTCCCCCGGTGCTCTCCGTCCTATTACATTCCTCACTACCGCCCATGCACGCGGCCCATTTGCGCGCGTCCGCCGCCTCCGCCTTGGCCCGCATGCTCACGCAGCATTCCGCGACGTATCCCTCGCTCGCACCACGCATAATGAAGACGCTCCTCTTGGCGCTGCTTTCCCCAGAGCGTGGCCCCGGCACACGACTGGGGGCGTTGCGGGGGCTCATCGGCGTAGGAAAGGAAGCGGTGCGGAAGGGCATCTTGGACGCAGGTGGGGCGAGGACCCTCGGGGCCGAGCCGGGTGTCGCGAGCGCGGTGTTCGAGGCGCTCGCCGTGCTGCACCCACCGTCAGAACACCCTGTGCCGCTCGACCTCGGGCACCCTGACGGCGCGCAGATTGCAGACCGCCTGCGCGAGATCCTCGGCGACTTTTTCGCGGAAAGATTGGTGGGCGACGCCGCGTGGGCGCGGGGTGTGCTCGCAGAGAGCTGAAAGGTCGATTATTATTTTTCGCTCTGGTTGTATCATATCGTGCTGCTGCTTTGTATCCAGTGTTGTTCCTTTTTTTTTCCGTTGGGCCTTGATTTATCTCTGAAAATGGTTGCGTTGACATCCAAGAGACCAAGACTACTCCAGCAGCTTGACTCGGAGCCTTCATCCCCATACTAATATCCCCAAGGCCCTCTACCACCTCTCGAGTAAATCTCTCTCTCAGGTCCGTTTCGAATGCACCTGTTGAGGGCATTTGCCGTCGTTGTCTGTTACCTCTCGTGATTCTTATCCTTGTTAATCCTCGTTCATGGCAGAGACCCTCGAGTCCCCTCCAGCCTCATCCGAGTATACGCTCTACGATTCAGTCGATGGCTCTCTCTCAGCCGAGTGCGTTATCGGTTCGGAGGCGAATATCCTTCACGCTCCACGCAGAGTTCCTCTTATCGTAAATGCTCTTTTTCGGAAACGGCACGTGCTCAGGTCGAAAGCCAAAATTTGCCCATGTCAGCCCCTTGATAAGCCCCCATCGTCGGCTCCATCAATGGTGTAAAGGGCGGCGTAAGATTCGCATCCGCTCAGCACCACCTCGTGTCGAGCCCATAGCAAGCAAAGCCTCCTGGACTCGGGAACGGCCATCAACACCACAGGAGAGATATGAAAGTTTGTTCAGGTAGACTCTTTCCCATCTTCCGTGTCGCTCCATATCGCAATAGGCACTATTGATTTCCGACGTTAACCTATCTGTTCGCTGAGTGTGAAAAAAGGCCCATCAGGGGATTTTCCCTCCCCCTCACCGCACAGGCGTGCGTGAGTCGACCCTCCAATTTCACACAGCCAAAACAAAAATGGCTGTGTCAATCGGTGGCGAAACGCAAATGTCCAGCAATCTGGCACATCCCACCCAGAGCCAGCAAAACTCGTCCGACTTGGCTCCTCGTCCGAAATTCGACTATACTATAAATTCACTCAGGTGCTAAGAAAGCCCGCCCTCCACCACCCCCTTCACCCCATCGAGCGACTCCATCGAGAAGAAAGAATTTTGTTTTTTTTTAACTATTTTCCGAGTGCCTCCCGCGCCCCACGCTCCCTGAGAATAACCGAGGCGCAAACCACAAACCATTCCTTGCGCGCCAGTGCGCTGGGAGTTTTCCCTCCATCATCCCCTTTGTTCCGCCAGACCTAATATCCGTGGATGGTCTAGGGTAAAGCATGTGAATTCGAAAAAAAAAATGACGCCGCGTACAGGGCTCATGCGCTCATGGATGCAGGGTTGCTCCGCCACCTGCCTACGAAGTTTGTGAGCACATGCGCAGAGGATTACAGCACCGCTTACAGCTTGCCTCTGCGCCGAAATCAACTTGAAAAAGAAGCCAAGGAACGAGTCCAGGATAATCCCGAACGATTTTTCAGCACGATGTAACGAGGCATGTATGATACATCACTTGCGGCCGCGTGCCAGTGCCCAGTGGGGCTGACCGTCCTTCCAATTGACATACTGGGGAAGGTGGTGCCATTTTTTCTGGTGGTTCCGCTTCTCGCGCATTATTAAAACGAAGGGGGGGGGGGGTTCGTATCGAGAATCGTCAGGCCATCTCAGTGGTTCATCTCGGGGGCAGTAGTAGCAGCTGTCTTGCTTGTTTTTTTTCTTGTTTTGCAATAACTTTGATCCTCGAGTTTGGATCGGCGTCAATGACGCAGTAATACTACGCCACTCGTAGTGCTGCTTCCGACTGTGTCGGGGGAAGAGGTGCCCATCCACTGGGGCAGCCCACGCCGCATGGCACCGCGTCGTGTATTCTTCTCCTCGTTGTGAAAAAGCAGAGAATATTCCAGAAGCCCCAAGTATTAAACCGAATCGTCGTCATCGCCCTCAGACTGTCGCCGTTCATCTCCTGGCATTCTTAGAGCGAGCGTGGTCATCTCCGTCAAGGCCGCTTGGCAGGCCCCAACCCGAAAAGGTACGAACAACGAACAAGAGAAATGAATGAAGGGCATTGCAAGGGTAGGTCCGGTCGGATGGCTTCTATTCACTGATAGAGCTCGACAAGCAAACGTTCATCGCTTCGCTTATCATGAAGATTGATGAACGCTTAGAGGCTCGTGACTTGCTGTACTTGTCTTAGCACGAACCGGACTTAATCTGCGCCGCTCATAAACTGCTCTGTCACGGGGCCGGGCGCGCAATGTCGGCGATCCACTGCCTTGTGCCTCCTTATCCTGATTTATCATAGGAGCCAACGCTTCGAACAAGTTTTACTTTCTTTTCTTTTCCACGGATGGCCCATTTAATCTCTCTTCTTTTGAGCTAGCATCCTCATGGAGTTCCCACTGGCACTCTGCGGAAAACGGCGCTCAATCGGGGCGTATTACGGCCCCCGTGTATCAAAGATTGCGGCAATATGATTCAAACCGAATAAAATATAAAAAAGGCGCTGCCACTCAATTTAACTTACAAGGCGGTCTAAGCTTTCTACTCTATTTCACAATCTGCGTTCAATATTAGTTTGCTACGGCTGCGCAGAGGTCACCGATCGAGGTAGTGACATAGTCAGGAACTATTGATTGGTTAGGCTTCGTCAGGCTTTCCTCTGAAGTGATACCTGACGACAAGATTATGAGAACGCCTGGGCAGACGATCGGGAGACCGTGACACTCGCACCTGTCAGAACGAGCAACGTTGCAAGTCCACCACCTTTTCCGAACTGTATGTCAGTGTCGAGTCTGTCGCCCACCATGATCGCGCGTTTGGGGTCAAAATCAATCCTATAATCGACCGCACACACACACGAAAAAGGCGGATCAATCAGCATCTGCCGAAAGACACGCCCCAAGTTGCGTGAAGCTGATGGGCTGGAAAGATTCGCAGGACGTACTTGGCTTTGATCGCATCTAACATCATGCTACTCGGTTTACCGATCGCGGTGACTGGCCGATTGGGTCCCAAGGCGGTGAGAAGGGGAGCAAGGATGGAGCCGGCGCCGGGTAGCAAGCCCTTGTCCGATATGTACGTAGAATCCTCGTTAGTGGCGAGGAATGCGCATTCAGGGTTAGAATGCAAGTAACGGAACGCGCGCGACAGCTTCGTGTAGTTAATGGACGTATCGAGACCGACAAGCACGGCGGCAACCGAAGGATCTGGTGGTATTTCTCCGGGCACGGAGAGTGTGTTATCTGCAGGATCCTGCGATGACGGCAAATGATGTGCGTGTTAGAAATATGACGAACAAAAGGGTGACACTCACGGTTCCACCAATGAAAGAGATACCTTCGCTGCGAAGCTCGTCTTCAAGCCCTGACATACCGATCACATACACCCTCTTATCGGTGGGAAACTTGAGGACCGAAGAGAGGTAAACAGCAGCCGCATATGCTGATCCGAAGACCTCGTCCTGCCAGTGCAACGCACAAATGGGTATATTTGCCAGCAGGAGGGGGGGAACATCGAATTGAGGAGAAATACGTACAACATGCGCCTCGATTCCCAGTCCATCAAACTTCTTCTTGTAATTACGCCGGGATTTGGTCGCGTTATTGGTGACGAAGAGGACGCGTTTCTCTGCAAAGGACGAACGAAAGGATCGGATCGAGCGGGTGAGGGAAGCGCAGGGGGAGGGAACGGGAATAGGATGAGCACGAACACGTCCCAGCAGAGCTTGTTGCGCTGTTACGTACTCTGGCTGCGTAGAATATGGAGGACCTCCACCGCGCCGTCTATGAGACCATCTCCGCGCCACAGGACACCGTCACAATCGAACATCCAAGTGTCATACTTGTCCAGAAGCTCTTGGTAGCATTCGGGGTTTTTAGTGTCTAGGCGGACACTCATGCCTTATCTACGGCAGTTGAACGACCAAAGGGGAACCTTGAAGCCTCTTCCGAAAGCGAGGGGCTGGAAACAGAGGGGGATGGAGCTAGACACAGTCAGCGTGTTGTCGGTAAGCAGGCAAATGAGCGGATATCGTGCTGGTCAACGCTCGGCACAGCCTCCTCGGAGATGAGTTACTAACCCGGGCAATCTCCAGCCACCAACCAGCCAGCCCTCTTCCCACCTGCCACAACCAAAGTACAGCTTCAGGTATTTCCGTTCCCCGTCAATGTCAAGACACAAGTGAACTTTCAAAAATATTTACCTTCCCAAAGTCTTGGGTCATTCAACTCGGCAGTTGCTCTCCTAACTGTGGGTCCAATTTTCGCCGACCTTGCTGCTAGGGTTGCCGCACGTCCTGCACGTTGTCCTCGGTGCCCCTTTGCGATGCGTCGGCATCCACCGCTCGAGGAGAATTTGTTTGGCCGATACCGGGCATCAACTAACAAACTTGGATCCCCGTTCTCGCGTCCCGTTCGTCTCCAAGCCAATACTGATCTGTCTCAGTTTCTCATGGGCCTCTACCCGAATTCAGGACCACGGCTCGGAGCTAATTCAGAGGAGAGATTGTCACTCGTCCTGGCTGGTCAATCTCACCCTCTAGCTTCGGGCACACACTCTCTTTTGACGTCGGATGGCTCGCCGCGTATTTGGCGAAACGTCCGACATTGTCGGACACTTCCGGTGACTTCCTCTTCCGTTGCAGCTACAACCGCGACGCACATCCTTCCCACCAACCCTCAGCCCCATTCATCTTCCCAAGAAACAAAAAATTGGCGTCGCAGAATGCGGTAGCCATGAATGATGCACGTCGCGAATCGAAGCGACATCCTCTGTTCTCACGCAAACACACAACACGCACTACTCTAGACTCGCTGGCGCGACCGCGGCGCAGCCCTTCCCAACCCCGTGGCTTTTGGCATGCTTACGTCGTCGCGCACGCCGCTCGGGCCAAGTGACTTCGGACAGCGGTCACGCCCTCTGGGGACCCTCGGATCCCGATCTCTCGCGCGGCAACGGAGATTACACTCCGCGTGACAAGACTATCTGCGTTATGAATCCCAAGGTGGTGAGAAACGATGCCCACTCGGATGTGCTTTGTCGTGTCCATCGACAATAAGGACAGCTTCCAGTCGCGCAGAAATGGACCGCTTCCCAGCTTGATTTCTTTTCGTTTTTTTTTTGCGCATTTGTTCCTCTAACCCCTGTCTGCATGGCTCGTGCTCGTGGCAACCACATCCTGATCCTGTGACATTTTTGACGTGTTCCTTGATCCAAGTGACCGTACATTCTCTCTGTCAAGAAGCTGAGTGTACCGGCAATGAAGACCGTCCGAGGAGTAATCTTTTGTGCTTGGGTCGAGTCGTGTTTCGACTCGAAACACGGTGTAACGGGTGCAGAGGAATGAGACGCTTAACTCACTCACCAAATAGGGGCGATCCCGATGCGGCTTTTACGCCCTGTTGACAGACCTGACCCACTTCTAAAGCAAAAATCCCCCCGCTCAATCTGCGTAATTCTGGGGGTAGACTCGGACTTGGGCCTCAAAAAGACACAAAAGACTCCGTTTCTCAATTTCCGAAAAAGAAGAGACGTTGGCACTTCGCAGTGAAATCTGCGCTATCTCCACCCGCTCCTTTTTTACGGGCGTCTCGCGGTTCCGTATCTGGAACAGAGTTAGAAGAACGGACGGGTTGCCCAACACGATGGGTCATTTTTGACTATCCCAATACGCGGGTGGCGCTGCGCGTGTGAAGGGGGAGGAGCAGGGCATCCAATGTTTCGGACACCAATGCTCCTCGGCCTCCCACGTGTACTGGTGCCTCTTCCTCGAATCCAACTGTATTGTCAGACAAAAAGCGAGCTTTACTCTCGCATATTGCCGTTCTTCATCCTCGGTCATCGTTGCCACTGTCGGACGTTTCCGTTGAAACCGCTGGCTGCCCGTTTCGGATCTTGAGTGGTGGAGAGAATGCATTTTGCCCATATGCGTAGAACTTACAGTTGGCAGTACTATACAGTTCAGTGGAGAAGCACCTCAAGTGGGCCAGATTGGTCAATAAGGAAATGATCCTCTGCCTGTTACAATGAAAAAGCACCGCCTTCGCTTGTGGGGTTCGGGATCAGTTGGAACAACTTGAAGTGAAAAACGTGTCGCGCCGGAAATTTAATGACCCCAATTGTGGCGTTCGCGTTGGGAAAAATTCTCGATGGGTGAACAACTATAACCATTAAGACCTAAGTGGTTTAAGACAATACGGTAATGCGTGGGGGAGGGAAGATATTGAGTTTTGCGGGTGATAATGAGTTAGTAGTAGGTACTTCCGAAGACTGCTGCGGATGAAGCGACTTCGTCATCGACACATCTGCTGTCCGCTTAGGCATAACCGCTCTTCTCCACGGCGGACGCCGTGAAAAAAAACAATAAGTCGTCGATATTTCCGTCCACGGAATTCCGACAAGCCCGTGCT
>Ga0137394_10003867_pt1 | contig 11290 bp, 20 predicted proteins | sample czobulk116metaG_FD_108278 | JGI IMG/M metagenome (GOLD analysis project Ga0137394, IMG submission 108278) | Vadose zone soil microbial communities from Angelo Coast Range Reserve, California, USA - czobulk1.16 metaG | ecosystem: Environmental > Terrestrial > Soil > Vadose zone | place: USA... | reverse complement strand
TAACTTAATTTTGTAACATGAAGTTTACATAGCAAAATATAACCACCTTGGTTTAATTTTTTCCTATACAAATTGATAGAAAATAATTGCCTTTTGTTATCATATATGTTAATGTTTTCTTAGAAGCAAAATGTAGTTTTCCATCCAGTGGGTACTATCGGAGCAAGGTGTAGACGTGAATTACCAGGAGGGCAAATATGGCTACAGTTCACTGCACTGTGTGTCAGATAACAATTACAGGACCAACGACTCGGACCTCACCCAGTTATTACTCGACCATGGCGCGAATCCCAACACATGATACAAGGGGCGAAACTGCACTCCATTGGGCATCATGGGCAGGACGGGTCACTCTCATAACATTACTCCTCGAGTATGGTGCAAATCTCAACACATTGGATAAACAAGGAAGAACTGCATTGCATCATGCGTCATCAGAAGGACACATCACCATCGTGGCGTTACTCTTCGAGCATGATGTGAACGTGGATACCTAGGATAAAGATGGATGGACGCCATTGTACTGTAGTGCGAGGTCCTGGTTAAGGGTTCGCGCGGCAACGAGTTCATGGAGGCCCAGGTCTTGAGCAGGTTTGAGAGGGAAGGGGAGGAGGAGAGGAGGGGTGCCGCGTGGGCGCAACACGATTTGTGGGCGACGGAATGGTGGGATCAGCTCAAGACTTGAGGAGGAGTAGGATAGGATATAATACTACAGTTCAAGGTGGACATTTTCAGCATGTGAGTGGGTGCCTTAATATTGGGTATGAGGCCGAGCGATTGAAATCTAGGTGGGAAAGTGGCTAAAGGATGCCAATTCTGCTATTTTTGTATTTTCGGTGCTTGTTTCAAATTTTGATCTTGATTTTTGCATTTTTGTACCTAGGCTAGAAAGGGGTAAGGCTCGATTTAATAAATTAAATCATGAAATTAGCACCGGCTAGCTCACGCACCGGCTAGCTCATGCATGGGCTCGCCTCATGTGCTGGCTATGGCTAGATAAGATTCCCAGCTACATGGCCAAATGGATGTCTTCTGCTGTGGAGAACCCCAGCATGTCCATACAATAGTTGTTTTAATACCAACTCACATTTGCTTGACCTAAATCCTGTCTGTCCCATCTGTTTCTGCTTCAAGATCAAATGATCGGCCACACACACACCATGCGCTCACCCAACACAATGGTATTGGCCGCTGACTCTGCCGATCTCGTGCACTTTGTGCCGATGAAAACTAGTTAGACTGGTATTTAGAGCAGCATCTTTTCCTTAAGTTGTATTTGTATAGTGCATGGTAACTACAGTTGCACATGTACACTGTGTGGGCGATGTTGCCAAAAAAACCCTTACCATTTTGCCTGCCATACATTGCCCCCATTCCTCAATCACCGTCCAAGGATGCCTTCTGGGAACAGGAAGTCAAGAGTTGCAAAGCAGAAGCGACAGGAAGGACATGGGGGATACACCACCTTGGCAGACGGTGCTGTAAGGCCGCCAAGCCCGAACAGCTCTGATTATTGCAAATTGGATGATGGCATCAACGATTCTACAACAGATGCAGACAGCAGTGATGCCAATGATGAAAGGGGGACAGAAAACGACACAGAGATGTCTGTGATAGCATTGCAGCATCTCTATGCAATATTTTGCCCCCCCCACTTGCGGCCGGATGAAGATACTTGGGAAAAGCATCGGAGGATAAGGAATAGACCGCTGGTGTACACCAGAGACTCCCGGACGACTGCATGGTGGAGGGATGTTGCACAGAAGAAAGCAGCATGAGGGTCCACAAGACTTGATGGATTTATCTGGAGGAAGGTGTGTTAGCCAAAGGAATCCCAAAGCAAAGCAACGCATCTCATTTCCAACAGAAGAGACAGTGCAACTCCTCACCGCTCAAGGAAGATCCAGAAGTGGAAGTCCTTGATGGCAGAGAGGCATCACGAGCATCAGCTGATGGCAAGATGTCAGCAGGATCAGCAAATCCAACTGTACATGAGCAAGTCGGGGTGTCAGCGGGATCGACAGGATGTCCCACTGCATCCAGCCGAGTTGGCACGTTGGTGCAGCTGGAAAGCAATCACACTGTGCTATCAGTGCCCAGCAATGCACTGGCCGAGGATCTTACTGTGGATCGACCAGAGGAAGACCCAGCACAATCAGTGGCAGATATCCGAGTCGCCCTGCCCCATGTGCCATCCATAGATAATACCATAGATCGATTAACTGCAGATCTCGCTGCACTCTGTATCGATCAATTGGAAAGAAGTGCAACATTGGATTGCGAAGGAGGGGACACAAATGACCTTGAGGACGAACTTCAGGTGAGATTCAAGCCATGAAAATCACTCATCAAATACCCATGCTCCATGCATATAGATCACGGAGATCATGGCAGAGGAGGCACATGCTGCTGATGCAGATGTGATAAGGAACTCGGAGGTGCGATCACTTCCATCGGACGTACCTGCAATCGATGCCGCACATGTACTGTTTGCATCAGAAGAATCAGAAGAGATAGATGGGACAGGAGATCTCTCAAAGATCATTCAATCTTGTCTCAGAGATGTGAAGTGGCACAAAAATGTACGTGCAATCAAGATGCTGTCCCAGCTGGTTGCTGTGTCCGAATATGTCAAACTTCGCACACACTACAAGCTACATAAGGTGTGCAAACAGCCATGCCTCAAGGCGAGCATAGCCATTGCACATCAGATGGGCAAAGGCCCTTACTTCGCTCACCAAATTCAATATCATGAGCTATACCTCCTGAAGCACCATCACCTCCCCCTCGTAAAGAATATGCATGGCATGGTCAACACTCACTCCCTCCTCAACAATGAAGCAGTCCTGCATGACATGCGTGTTTATCTTGCAGCTCAATCCCTCAGCACCGTGACCCCACGAACGTTGTGCCATCATCTCAATCAGATCATACGCCCTGCACTTGAGATCCAGGGCACGATCGTTGAATCAACTGCCCAGAGATGGCTCAAGCTTAGGCTTGGCTATGAGTGCAAGGAGATGAAAAAGGGAGTGTATATTGATGGTCATGAACATCCAGATGTGATCAAGGAGAGGGAAGCATTTATTGATCAGTTAGATAGATATGAGCGGTACGTTGCACCCGATCTCCAGCTGCGATAATGCTGATCTCTGCTGATCTACAAGACTCATGGCAACTTATGCTGATGGAACACTCGATCGCATCCCGCCAAAGCTTTTATCAGGCAAAAGGGAGCATGTAATAGTGTTTCAAGACAAGTCTATATTCCACACTAATGAATATCGCCGGCGATCATGGCTCACGCGACAACAGCAGCCAATCCGGAAGAAGGGAAATGGACGGGTGGTGCATGTCTCTGATTTCATATCAGAGACTATTGGACAGATCAAGTTATATGAAGCACAGATCACCATGGAGCTCACAAAGCCAGCTGAGTGTCGCCTACCCACATTTGAAGCCCAGAAGATTATCTACCCCGGAAAAGGCTTCAACGCATGGTGGGATCTCGCCCAGCTGGTCTCTCAGATGGAGCACACAATTAAAGTCTTCGAGCACACACATCCGGATTGTGTTGCCATCTTTGTCTTTGATCGGTCCTCAGCACACAAGGGCTTTGCAGAAAATGCCCTCAATATCCATAATATGAATATAAACCCAGGAGGGAAGCAGAGGAAGCTGCGCGACACTACAATCCCATTCAGCAACCCAGCTCTTGCACCTGGCGAAGAAGACACGTGCAGTCAGGTGCAAAAGATGTGCTTCCCAGATGATCACACAGATCCAGAGCTCAGGGGGAAACCGAAGGGAATAAGACTTGTTTTGCAAGAGCGCAAGTCCATCTGGGACAAATTCACAATGACATGCAAGGAGTGTCGTACAAAAGTGGTCGGGAAATGTGCATCATGTGCAAAGTCGCAATCTCACAAAGATGCAGAGCATCGTGTCATCCTTGCAGAGGCATCGGGGCAAGAGGGTGTTGCCTCTGCAAATGACCTGATCGTTGCAGACTCTGTGACACCCCCCACTTCAGACGACAGGTGGTGCTGCATGCAGCGTGTCCTCTCTTTGCAAGAGGATTTTCAGGTGGAGAGGCCTCTCATTCAGTCGCTCATTGAAGACTCAGGCCACATTTGCCTGTTCCTTCCACGATTTCATTGTGAATTAAATCCAATTGAGATGCTATGGGGCTATGGGAAATATCGTATGTGTATCCCTCTTGCACATGTGGTGTGCACACTTTAACTTGACTTTCAGGCTATCGCAACTTAGCTGATGGAAGATTTGCAACCGCAAGATCCCTCGTCCCACAGTGCCTTGACTCATGCGAGCTCATCACGATCCGGAGGTTCTTTCAAAAGTCTTGGAGATACATCGATGCGTACAGGAAGGGTCTTAATGCACAGCAGGCCGCATTGGCTAATAAGAAATACAAATCTCATCGGAAAGTTGGCCTTCCAAGTGATATTATCACTTCTATAGATCTAAGTGACATCTGAAATGTATTATGTTTTGAATGCACACGAAATTCCACAGAGATTGACTGTAGATTTGTCCTTTGCACCGTGCACGCACATATGCATATGTGGGGTAGCGTGTAGATAACGGCTCACGGCCCGGTAAGTACAAATTAGGAAATTCTCCCTGGCTTGCCTGCATCCGCAGCATTTAGATGAGCCCTCGACCGCACCCCCTCCAAGCCCGAATAAATACCCTAGATCTGTTATAAATAGTCTCAATCACTCGTTTCAGGTGTTTTTTAAGCGCGCACAGTGTTTTTACAAGCAGGAACATGGTTTTTCATATTTTGTTTCAATTTTTGGTCGGAAAGACGGGTGCTTAGTATTTTTTAAAAATATAATCAACATGTTTTATTCTACTTCTAAACGCGGTCCTAATGCACTTGATTTTAACCAATTTGGTGCACTTTTGACGGAGGAGTTGCACAAACAAAATTGTGCTTGGTCAGATGCCGGAAATGTCTGCCTTGAACTGTAGGCGCGGCAATACGAGAGAGAGAATAGAAAACGGCTGGAAGAGTGTAAAGTGCACCGGAACCGGCGAGCGTGCAACGGCTCTTGTGGCTCGGTTTGGCGTCGACGGCGGGCGGGAGAATACGAGTGGGGTCCTGAACGAGGGAGCATGAACGCCTTACGGCTCACTGGCTTCGACTTATCATCCTATGGTCTGTCGAGGAGGGCACGCACGGAGGAAGGAGGGGGGAACATCCATCTCTTCTTGCCTGGGTCTCTCAACTCGGCGACGGCGCGGCTTTTTATAACAAAACTCTACCTACAAACAATCTATCCTAAGTGGTACTAGGCTGCCATGAGGACGACGAGCGCGCGAGCGAGGGGTGGATCGGGCGGGGAAGGCCTTGACCGCGGGAACCAAGAGGCACTGGGCCATTCCAGGCCCAGCGCGCGCGACATCCTTACAGTACTTTGCAGTGCGCGATAGACGCTCGAATGTCGCGCAGCTGCTGCTCGACCACGGCGCGAATCTCAACACATTGGATAAACGGGGCAGAACGGCATTGCATCATGCGTCATCGGGAGGACACATCAACGTCGTGGCGTTTCTCCTAGAGCATGGCCTGAACGTGGATACCCGGGATGAGGACGCATGGACGCCGTTGTACTATGCGTCACGCGATGGACACTCGAATGTCGTGCAGCTGCTGCTCGACCGCGGCGCAGATGTGAACGCACAGGTGGATGATCGCCAGACTGCGTTGCATGTGGCAGCATCCCGGGGAAAATTCCAAGCTGTGAAGGCCTTACTGGAGCGTGGTGCAGATCCGCTTGCCCACCTTTCGAGTTGGTAGAGAGGAATCGCCCATCATGGCATAATACCACGAAGGTCGGGCGACTGTTATCGGAGCGCACTGGCGAGAGGATGGAGGATGTAGAGATGCGGGATTGATCCAATCAGATTGGGAGTTTCGGAGGCGACTCTAGTTCTACTTTTTGGGATTCTGCGGATGCATCGCATGGCCAATGTACTATACAAGGATATCTATCGCAATGGTGTGTACGAGTACGACGTTGCTCTTTGCCTATTACGATACCAACTTATAATACAAAATGCCTCGGCCTCGCGTCAGAGTTACATATTATGAGCATATTATGTTCTCATACGCCAAACAGATGATCCAAGTACGTTAGTGCGCAGTGCAAATGAGTTCCGATCGAGAATCTCACCATTTTAAAATATAAGACGATTTGATTCACTACAACATCATGATAATTTTGACTATTGGAATAGGAATACTGGGTGGCGCGGGGGCACGAGTGTAAAGCATTCATCATAGCAGAACGTTACGAAGAACGATAATCGCTAAACGAGGGGAGAAAACAGATAACTTATTGAGATCCGCAAAGGCCAACACGATATAAAAAGTAGAAGAGGGGGAAAGAACAGTAACTTAGAGTAGAAAAAAAGGCAGGGGAACGAGTGTCGGACGACAATAAACTGTGTTGTGCTAAATTTGTAGGAGTACTTCGCCCCGCACGCTGACGGGTATTCAGATATTAAAGAAACAAAAATGGTCGAGGGAGGGGGATATTGGACGAAGTATCGTTGACATACTTCCGTGTCCGGGGAATTATCGCCGGGTTCGTCGACAACGTTGGCAGATAGTACGCCAGGTGCGGAGAATGTGCAAAGACTTGATCAAATAATAAGTAAAACGGAAACGCAGGGAGCGAGCAATTTTCAAGTATTTGCATTTTGAGGGATGTCCTAGCGCACCGCAAACGATCGACACGCATCACTCGCCTTAGTCCTCCTCGTCCTCCTCCACGACGTTGTGCAACGGTGCGCCGTGCACGCATCGCTAGGGACTGCCCCGCCCGTAATCAAAGTCGAGGTTCGGCGGAGCCATGTACCCATCCCCCTCCGCCTCCAGCTCTTCCTCCAGCCCCATCACTGGGGTGTCAAGAGGTGAAAGACTCGGCTCCGATGGGGGTGGTGCAGGTGGAAGCGGCGCGGACGCTTTCGCCATCGGCGCCGGGGGCTGAGGTTGCTGTTCTTGTGATGCGGTAACAGCGGACTTGCCCGGAGAGCCTTTGGTGGCTCCCTTGTCGCTCCTTCTCGCGTTACATCTCGATCAGAGAGCCCGGCTTCGGGCCCGGCTTCCCGGATAGCGCTTCCTTTGTCGTTGCGGGTCGTGAGGTGAGTATGTTGGTGTTTGCGGGCTCGGGGTCCAAGCCGGCAAGGGGAAGGGGCGGAGAGGGACCCTGCAACAGTGGGATCTGGCTGAAGGCGGTCAGCCGTAAGCTTGGCGAGAGCTCGTTTCGGTTAAGCGGGTGGCGTTGGGCCAGAAGAACAGACACTGTCGGTGGTGTCAAGGATTACGCCCCGATGTCACAGCGCTTTGTTGAAAGTATGATGGTGATGGGACGGAACGGAACCCATTCTACCGATGATTAGTTGTTGGGATCGTCGCTGGGTGAATCGATCTGAGAAAGAAAAGGCTCCTGCCAGGAATGACGGGCCCCTTGACGAGGAGGGATGGGACACTGATTGGACACGGTGGGTCTGCCCTTGGTCACGCTCAGAGTGCGCGCGCGAGACATTCGACATTTCTGTTCTTCCTTTCAGAGACGGTCTCGGCGCCTCGGGCAAAACTTTGGTTTGATACGCGGCGAAACTCGTCTGAAAGCTCAGTGAATGTGGCTTGAGACGAGAGCGAGTTGTACTAGAACGAGAGCACAAGATGTGTCAAAGGGTTAGACCGTTCTGAGCCGACACAGATGCGATGGTGCTTGAGGAAGAGTTTACAGGAAGATCTGAGATCGTACGAACTGTCTCCAGGGTAGAGACTTAGGGGAAATGGGAGATTGAGAAGCTCAGCACGTACACTTAGGATAGCATACCGTTCATCGGAAATCAGGATACTACGCCGGCGACATGTACGTCAACATGCATGCCTTGACGCCTTCATTGAACTGAATGACATATGCACCCCATCGATGCACGCTGTCGTGATGAAGGACCAGTCCCTGGCAGTTAGGTTTATAACCAACCACCATTGGCTGAAGACTGTAGTTCAGCCGTCCTACTCTAAAATGCGGACACCCCAGCGATGTCTTCCAGGAGATGCATCTCATCGGGGCGTCACTGCACAATTGAAGCATCCATGCGTCCGACCCTTGTCACTTCATCACATGTCACGTGAAAAGCGTCATAGATTTCATTTCTGCGATTGCACACCTTCAAGCAAAGCTTGGCGCCTTCGGAGCACGGCCTGACACTAGTACTGTGACAATCGTGGTGTCGACCCCGTGGGATCACGATTCAAACCTATGAATGACCCCACATTGCCCTCCACCCCACCCCAAAGGGTGTCCTGCCAAAAAAAGGCAGTAGAGCGTCACACCGAGTGCCCAGACGTTAATGGTTTTTGTGATGGGGGGCGATGAGGCGCCGGCGCTTGAAAAGTCGCTACGGAGTTCGAGTCTCTCGCTGCAAGGTGGAGTAGGTATCTCTGTCCCAAAATCAAACATGGCCTCGGGTGTGAGAAAGGAAGGCGTGCCGGCCATCTTGCAAAGTTCCGAGTCATCGATAGAAGATGCAGGTCGGCGTGCAAGTCGATTGTTGCCCCCACCACCGAGGAACTCCATAAATGTGATAAGAGTCAGCGACAGAAAAGCGAGCATTGTCCTTATTCTGAGCGCTCAAGTGCAGCACGACAGACGGTGGACAGAATGGGGGAGGGGCTTACCCATGACCTTTTGGTACAACTTGTCATCTACGACTTCTAGCAAACGCACGACATGAGGATCACGACTGCAATCTCTTTTTTTAATTTTGTACTCTTGGCTGTTGAGGTTGTCAGTGATGGGCAAGTGCGGCCCTAAGCATGGGTGCGCTTCCGTTTGAGATGGTTGAGGCAGCCGGCGTAGGGATTGTGGGGCGACACAACATTGATGGCCTGCAGAGTGAACGTGTGAATACATAAACATCGTTGGGAGACAGATGTGGCATAGCTAGATCACATGCATGCCTATCATTCGTTTGAGTTATTTTTTCGTTCAATTAATTAACTTCGATCGCAATCTCCAATTATCGTAGGAGGTTTTCCCTATGGCCATGGGTAGCAGAAGGTCTACCTGTACCCGTACCCGCCCATACTCTTTTTTTTTTTTTTTTAATTGGAGTTTATTGTCGAAGTTCTAAACTACACGACACGTGATCTGAATATACGCGGGAGTAGGGTGGTACGTAGAAGGGGTGTGAGAGTATCTGCGGTACAACCGACAACTGGGTCTAGGTAGGGAAGCGATGTTTAAAGAAGAGGGCTTACTTAGCTTGTCTCAGGGCAGGTCCGGATGGAGGGAGGGGACGGAGGAGTTCTTGACTCTTGTGGAGGAACACGGTAAGGCGTGCGGCGCCACTGGCGGTGGAGAAGAGGCGGAAGAGGGAATAGTTCCCTATGGTTTCGAGGCGGAGGTCGTCGAGGTGGGTGCACTCAAGCAAGATGTGACGGGTGGTGTACCGCTCCCCGCAGTGGGGGCAGGATAGGGTGTCATTTGCGGAGGGACGGAAGCGGGTGGAGTAGTCGGCTTGGAATGAGTGACCAGTGATAAGTTGGAAGCAGGCGGTCTGGAGCCGGCAGGACTTAGCTCCGAGAGTTCCCAGGACGAAGGGGTGAAGGGTGGCGGAGGATGGTTCTGTGAAAGGAAGGTAGCGAGGGTGGGTGGTAGGGGGTGAGTCGGTGCTCCACTCCGTGAACCTCCTGTCCTTCGAGGAGATAGGCGGGGGTGAGGTGATGGTGGCGACCGCCCATACTCTACCCACTACCCATGCGGGTTGACCCGACCCATGACAATCCCTATAATCTTCAAGTTTGTTCTCGCCCCGGTCCCTCGCACCTCGGATCTCCCCATCTCTCGAACTCATCGGCTTTAGCGCCTTCCAGCATCATGATTGCCAGTGAACATAAATACATCGGTATTGGCACCGGGTTTGACACCGGGATGGCCAGTGGGTTCGGCGGGATTGGCAGCGGGATGTTGCCAGGGGTGAGGAATGTTCCAATACTTGCTTCAATATCCCCCCACATCTTATTATCGGAAGGAATGCTTGTAAAACGAGTCTGACCGAAAAGATAATTATTGGGAGGAGGTCCCATGCCAGTGTGAATGTAGTGGCCAGTGCCATTCGGGTTCCTAGTGACAATCCAATTATCAAGAAGGGCCTTTAAAGTCAACAAGTAGATTTCCTTACGGATATGCGAAAGTTGGAGTCGGACACCAGAGGGAGCAGGAGCAGAGGAAACGGTAGATGCCACGAGGGCAAGGACTCGGACAGTGAGATTCATGTAAGAGCGCATGTTCGAAAAATCTTTGTATGGATGAGTGCAATGACTGAGCGTGCGAACGAAACGTCTGGCTGTAGGGCGGAGTCAAGATCATGATACAAGAAAGTCGACGCTCTGTGCTCACCAACCAGTGTTTTGGAAAAGAAACGAATGCTGAGCCGCCTGGGCGAGGAACTGAGGAATCCTTCCTGACGGACAGCGACAAATTTATAGTAGAGAGACATGGCCCGCCCGCGTTTCAATTATCTCGTCGCCTTCACCTCATCTCACTTGTACACTTGTCCCTTATCAGATAAGTCCTCGCTTGCTCACTTTACACTCCGATCTGCCTTGCGTTCTCACTAGCGTAGGCTTTCTGTCTCGCTTCATTATACACGGGATCGTGTCATGGTTACGCCGAGGTCGTACGAAATGGTGTGTACGAGTACGACGTTCAAGTTGCTCTGTGCCTATCACGATACTTTCAAACTTAGAATATGTCTCGGCTTCGCGTAAAGAGTCGCATCTTATGAGCCAAACAGATCCAAGTACGTTAGTGCAAATAGCCGCAGTCGGTGCCCCATTTCGAAATATAAGACGATTCGATACACTGCAGCGTCACGATAATTTCGACTATTAGAATAGGGATACCGGGTGGCGCGGGGGCACGAGTGTAGCATCATGTTTGGAATGAAAAAGGAAAGAGATAAAAGCAGCGTCGGTTATATCATAGCAGAACGTTACAAAGAACGAGCGCCGGTAATCGCTAAACGAGGGGAGAAAACAGATATTGAGATCCGCAAAGGTCAACACGATATAAAAAGTAGAAGGGAGGGAGGGAGGGAGAGAACAGTAACTTGGAGAGAAAAAGGTTGGGAAACGAGTGTCTGACGACAATAAAATATGTCGTGCTACATTTGTACGAGTACTTCGCGCGCGCGCTGGCGGGTATTCAGATATTAAAGAAACAAAAATGGTAGAGGG
>Ga0137394_10003866_pt1 | contig 11291 bp, 10 predicted proteins | sample czobulk116metaG_FD_108278 | JGI IMG/M metagenome (GOLD analysis project Ga0137394, IMG submission 108278) | Vadose zone soil microbial communities from Angelo Coast Range Reserve, California, USA - czobulk1.16 metaG | ecosystem: Environmental > Terrestrial > Soil > Vadose zone | place: USA... | reverse complement strand
GCGGCTCAAGGACCTGGAGCAGGGCGCGGCGGACGGCGACTTCACGAATTACACGAAGAAGGAGCAGCTGCTGTTCGATCGCGAGCGGGGGAAGCTCGACAAGAACCTCGCGGGTATCAAGAACCTCGGCCGGCTGCCCGGCGCGCTCTTCGTGGTGGACGCGAAGAAGGAGCGCATCGCCGTCGCCGAGGCGAACAAGCTCGGGATTCCGGTGGTCGCGATCGTCGATACGAACGCCGACCCCGATCTGATCACGGTGCCGATTCCCGGGAACGACGACGCGATTCGCGCCGTCTCGCTGATCACGAACGCGATCTCGGATGTGATCGCCGAAGCGCGGCACCAGATGCCGCTGCGGGACGCGAGCACGGGCGAAGAGGGTGAAGGCACGACCTATTCGACCGAGACGGGCGAGGCAGACGTGGATGGCGACCGCAAGAAGCGGCCGGCCCGGCGCAAGCGGCGGCCGAAGCCCGAAGCCATCGCCGCCCGGATGAAAACGGAAGAGGCGCCAGCTCCAGCAGAACCCGTCAGCGGGGAGAAGGCGTAACAACTCAAGCTGGATGAACAACCGACCGCCGCCCCCGGGCTTCACGGCGCGAGGGCGGCGTTTTTATGAGGGAGTGAGAGTACGCAATGACTACGAAGACGACAGGGATTACCGCGCAGCAAGTCGCTGATCTTCGCGCCAAGACCGGCGCGGGCATGATGGACTGCAAGAAGGCGCTGGAAGAGTGCGCCGGCGACGCGGCCAAGGCGGAGGAAGTGCTGCGCGTGAAGTACGCGGCGCGCGCCGAGAAGCGAGCCGACCGTGCCGCGGGGCAGGGTGTGATCGAGATCTACCTACACTTCAACGGCAGGGTCGCCACGATGGTCGAGCTCAATTCCGAGACCGACTTCGTCGCGAATACGCCCGAGTTCCGGCAGCTCGCCAAGGACGTGGCTCTGCACATCGCGTCGGCCAAGCCGATCGCCGTGCGCGTGGAGGATGTGCCCGCCGACGTCGTTGAGCGGGAGCGGCGCGTCTACAAGGCGCAGGTGGTTGAGGAGAAGAAGCCCGACGCGGTGAAGGACAAGATCGTCGAGGGCAAGCTCAAGAAGTTCTTCCAGGAGAACGTGTTGCTCGAGCAGCCGTTCGTGAAGGACGACAAGGTCACGGTCGGCGACCTGGTGAAAGGGCTTTCTGGCAAAACGGGGGAGAAGATTGAGATCCGTCGGTTTGCCAGGTTTGAATTGGGAGGGAACTAAGTGCCGAAGCTCGCCTACAAGCGTGCGCTCCTCAAGCTTTCCGGAGAAGCGTTCGCGGGTGGGCGGGCTTCTGGTATCGACTTCGGCGTCATCGAGCGGCTGTCGGATGAATTGAAGGCCGTTGCCGCGACCGGCGTGCAGCTCGGCCTCGTAGTCGGCGGCGGCAACATCCTGCGCGGGACGACCGCGAGCGAGCAGGGGATGGACCGCGTGTCCGCCGATTACATGGGGATGCTCGCCACCGTCATCAATGCACTCGCGCTGCAGGACATCCTCGAAAAGAAGGGCGTCGATACGCGCGTCATGACGGCGATCCGGATGGAAGAGCTCGCGGAGCCATACATCCGGCGTCGCGCCGTGCGGCACCTCGACAAAGGGCGCATGGTGATCTTCGCCGGCGGCACGGGCAATCCCTATTTCTCCACCGATACCGCGGCCGTGCTGCGGGCGCTCGAGATGGAGGCACAGGTGATTCTCAAAGCAACGAACGTCGACGGCGTCTACACGGCCGATCCGAAAAAGGACCCCAACGCGAAGTTTTTGCCCACATTGACGTTTCAGCAAGCGCTGGTGAAGGGCTATGCGGTGATGGATGCCAACGCCTTCGGGTTGTGCAAGGAGAACAAGCTCCCCATCGTGGTGTTCAACATCAACCAGCCCGGTGCGACGGCCAGGGTCCTGGCCGGAGAGCGCGTCGGCACCATCGTCCAATGACTCCTGCGCCCCCCCCAGCCGGTTCTCTGACTGACCACGTCAAACACGCCAAGCAGCTCATGGACAAGGCGGTTGAAGCCGTCAAGCGAGAATTCTCCACCGTCCGCACCGGCAAAGCCACGACGGCGTTGCTCGATCTCGTGCGCGTCGAGGCGTACGGGAATGAGATGCCGCTGACGCAGGTGGCGAGCGTCGCCGCGCCGGAGCCCAAGCTCCTCACGGTGCAGCCGTGGGACAAAGGGCTGCTCAAGGCGGTGGAGAAGGGCATTCTGGCCTCCGATCTCGGCCTCACGCCATCGAACGACGGCAACCTCATCCGCATTCCGATTCCGCCGCTGACCGAGGACCGTCGCAAGGAGCTGGTCAAAGTCGTCCACAAGTTCGCCGAGGAAGGGCGCGTCGCCATCCGGCATGCGCGCACCGAGACGATGAATCGGATCAAGAAGACCGAGCACGTCTCCTCCGACGACCAGAAGCACGCCGAGAAAGAAGTGCAGAAGACGCACGACGATCACCTCAAGTCGGTCGATGCCGCGGTGAAAGCCAAAGAAGCGGAGATCATGGAAGTCTGATGCTCTCCGGTCCGATCCCCCGCCACGTGGCGATCATCATGGACGGCAACGGCCGCTGGGCGAGCGAGCGCCGGCTGCCGCGGCCGTTTGGCCATCGGGCCGGGATGAAGGCCGTGCGCGAAGCGGTCGAAGGGGCGATTGACTCGGGTGTCGAGGTCCTGACCCTGTTCGCCTTCTCCGAAGAGAATTGGAACAGGCCGGCCCTCGAGATCTCCGCGCTCATGGATCTGCTCGAGGAATACATCGCGCAGGAAGTCGCCGAGCTGAAGGGCCAGGGCGTGCGGGTGCACGTACTCGGCGACCGCAGCCGGTTGACTCCGGGCGGCCGCGCGGCAGTCGAGCGCGTCGAGCGGGAAACGGCGGGTGGTCAGAAACTCACGCTCAATCTCTGTATCTCGTATTCGTCGCGCGGCGAGATCGCGCGCGCGGCGCGGTTGCTCGCCGAAGAAGTGCTCAAGGGCACGAAGAAACTCGAAGACATCGATGAAGAGGCGATCCGCGCGAAGCTCTACACAGCGCCCTGGGGCGACCCCGATCTTCTGATCCGCACCTCCGGCGAGCAGCGGCTGTCCAACTTCCTGCTGTGGCAGCTCGCGTATACCGAGTTGTACATCACGCCGGTGCTGTGGCCGGATTTCAGCCGGCGCACTCTCGTCGACGCCATCCTCGATTATCAGCGCCGCGATCGACGCTTCGGAAAAGTCACCGCGTCCTGATGCCATCCCAAAACCTGACGCAGCGCATTGCGGTGGCCGTCGTGGCGATCCCCGTGGTCGTGGGCATCGTCTGGCTGGGTGGCTGGACGCTCGCAGCGACGCTGGCGTTGCTCGGCGTGCTGGGTGCGCGCGAGATCTACGATTTCGGCCGCCGCCAGGGCATCGAACCGCTGGAGCGGACGGGGTGGCTTGCCGCCGCCGCCATTCCCCTGCTGGTATACTGGGCCAAAGGCTCGGAGACGCATTGGGCCGAACCCGCGCTCTATCTTGGCGCCGTTTGGTTGATGTTTACGATGGCGATCGCAATGGTGCGACGCGGGCCCAGTGGGCGGCCGCTCACGAGCGTGTCGATCACCCTGTTCGGCTGCTTGTATGCGTCCGGCATGCTCACGTTTCTGATCGCCATCCGGCACGGCAGCACCGCGGCGACGCGTCCGCTGGCCTACGTGCTCCTCACCTTGTTCCCGCTCGTGATTACCTGGATTTGCGACACCGCCGCAATGGCGGTGGGGACAGCGATTGGAGGTCCCAAGCTCGCGCCCATCCTGTCGCCCAAGAAGACCCACGCGGGCGCCGTCGGCGGGACGCTTGGCGGAGTCATCACGGCACTCGCGCTCGGGAAATTCGTACTGAATCGTCAGGGTTGGAGCTTCAGCCCCGGGCAGCTGTTGCTGTTTGGTCTCGCCGTCTCCATTGTCGGACAGATCGGTGATGTCGCGGAATCGCTGTTCAAGCGGGAAGCGGGTCTCAAAGATTCCTCGACGCTCATTCCGGGCCACGGCGGCGTGCTCGATCGACTTGACTCCTTGTACTTCGTGATTCCAACGGCGGCGGGTTTGTATCGCATGTTCGGGGTGATATGAGTATCGGCGTCGCAATCCTCGGGTCCACCGGGTCGATCGGGAGATCGACGCTCCAGGTGCTGGCAAGACAGCGGGAGCGGTTCCGCGTCGTGGCTCTCACGGGACATTCCAACAAAGACCTGCTCGCGGAACAGCAGCGCGAATGGAAGCCGGCGTTTGTTGGGTTAGTCAACGGCGGCAATGCGTCCTGCCTCGTAGAAGCCGCCACGCATCCCGATGTGCAGATCGTCGTGAACGGCATCGTCGGCGCGGCCGGGCTCGAGGCGACGCTCGCGGCGTTGCGCGCCGGCAAGCGCGTCGCCCTCGCAAACAAGGAAACGTTGGTGATGGCCGGCGAGCTGGTCGCGCAGGCGGCGCGCGAGGGCGGCGGCGAGATCGTCCCCGTCGACTCGGAGCACAGCGCGGTGCTCCAATGCGTCGCGGGTCGCCGGCCGACTGAGCTTGCACGGCTCATTCTCACCGCCTCGGGCGGCCCGTTCCGCACCTGGGGACCTGAGCGCGTGTCGCGCGCGACCGTCGCCGAGGCGCTCAAGCATCCGACGTGGACGATGGGCAAGAAAATCACCGTCGATTCGGCGACACTGGTCAACAAAGCTCTCGAGGTGATCGAAGCTCATTATCTCTTCGAAGTCAGGTATCCGGACATAGAAGTGGTGATACATCCCCAGTCCGTCATCCATGGCTTCGCGGAATTCGTGGACGGCTCGGTGTTGGCGCAGGTCGGCTTCCCGACGATGGAGCTGCCGATCCTCTACGCGCTCACCTATCCGGACCGCGTGCCGGATCAGGGCGTGCGTCGCTTCGACCCCGTCGCGGCCGGCACGCTCACCTTCGAGGCGCTGCAGCCCGATCGGTTCCCGGCCTATGTCGTCGGCCGTGAGGCGGCGCGGCAGGGCGGGACAGCGCCGGCGCGGTTCAACGCGGCCAACGAGGTGGCTGTCCAGCTCTTCCTGGAAGAGAAGATCCCGTTTGGGCGAATAGCGGAGGTGATCGAGCGAGTCGTGGGAGCCGGGAGCCGGGAGCCAGGAGTCGGGGCGTCTCTGGAGGAAGTGTTGGCCGCGGACGCCGAGGCCCGCCGTCTGGCGCAGGAGGCCGCATGCCTCTGACGATCTTGTCGCTCGTCATCGTGCTCGGCGTGTTGATCTCGGTGCACGAGTTCGGCCACTTTATCGTCGCCAAAGCGGTCGGCATTCAGGTGCTGCGATTCTCACTCGGGTTCGGACGGCCGCTGATCTCCTGGCGCCGCGGGGAGACGGAGTACTGGATCTCGTGGATTCCGTTGGGCGGCTACGTGAAGATGGCGGGGCTGGAAGAAGAAGGAATGGTGGGCGAGCTGGAGGGCGGGAAAGCGGACGTCCCGATCGATCCGGCGCGTGCGTTCGATCAAAAGCCGCTCTTGGCCCGGATGGCGGTGATTCTCGCGGGCGTCACGATGAATGTCGTGCTGGCCTTCCTCATCTATACCGGCCTCGCGGCGATCTCGGGCGTTCCGGTTCGGGCCACCACGCAGGTAGACACGGTCCTCACCAGCACGTTGCCGCCGGGCACGGAAGGTCTCGCCGGCTTGCACCGCGGCGACCGCATCATCCGCGTGAACGGTGACACCGTGAAGTCGTGGGACGACCTGCAGGCCCGCTTGCTCAAAAGCGGGCCTGAGGCCCGGATCGAGGTCGCGGGACGTTCCGAGCCGATCATTGTGCACATGCCGAGCGACACCGCCGGCCGCGTTCGGCTGGTAGGGTGGGGAATTCTCCCGTTCGCTCCGGCGCGCATCGGCCTCGTTTATCCCGGCGAGCCGGGGGCGCGCGGTGGCTTGCGGCCCGGCGATGTCGTAATTCGGGCCGATGGCGATACGGTGCGATCGTGGAACGACCTGCTCTTCAAGCTGTGGTCCAGCGCCGGCAAACCGGTTCACCTGACGGTGCTCCGCAACGCCGCCCTGGTCGAAGTGACAGTGACACCCCGTGCCCAGACCGAAGAGGACAGCACGTCGGCCCGGCCGCGGACGTACGGGTTCATCGGCGCTGAAGGGGACTTCCCCGAGATCAAGCAGCGTCTTCCCGTGCCGACGGCGGTACGCGTCGGCGCGCTGCAAACCGTGCGTCAGATAGGATTGGTCCTCGGCAGCGTCAAACGCCTCGTGCTGGGGCAGGCGTCAATGAAGGACGTTGGCGGGCCCATCATGATCGCCCAGGTCTCCGGTCAGGCGGTACGGCTGGGGATCGACCGGTTCCTCATGTTCATGGCTTTTTTCTCGATCAGTCTGGCAGTGCTCAATCTCCTGCCGATTCCCGTGCTCGACGGCGGACACGCGATGTTCCTGATCGCCGAGGGAATCCGCCGCAAGCCGCTGTCGCCGCAGCTGCGCATGCGGCTCACCCAGGTCGGGATGCTCATCGTGCTCGCGATCATGGTCCTCGCGTTGTCGAACGATGTCCTCCGCTTCTTCCGTTAACGACGCCCTCACCGGCTACGCAGCGGGTCGTGTGACTGCGGAGCAGTTGGTGGGAGTCGTCGCGGCGGCGTACTACAGGGAGCGGGGAGCGGGGAGCAGGGAGCAGCTACGGCCGGTCATGGAGATTATCGAGCGAGCACATCCTGGGGTTGTGGAGCTATCGGGAAGTTCCGAGAAGCCTGGTTTTGGCGTTCGCCTCGCCGAGCGACCGTTCCCGAAGCGCTACGAGGAGGCATTGCGACAGGCGGTCCAAGGTTTGGTGACTGCTCCCCGCTCCCCGCTCCCTGCTCCCGGTCTGTTCACAAGGATTATCAGGGCGATACGCAAAGTCTTCAGCGCATAAGCCTTACAACCAAGCCAACCAGCAACACCAACCCAATCCCAACACCCGCAATTACGAGCCACGCCCGGCGGCCTGTGCTCGGGTCCTTCAGGGCTTCCCGCTGGGTGGTGACCATCGGCGCGGTGCCGAGCGCAACCGTGGGGCGACGCTTCTGCTCGACCTCGTCGAGGTCGGCACTCAACTCGGCGGCGTTGGCGTAGCGATCGTCGGGGTGCTTGGCGAGACACTTCATCACGACGCGCTCGAACCGCTTCGAGAGCTCCGGGCGTCTCCGGCGTAGCGAGGGCGGTGGATCTTCGACATGCATGCGCGCCAACTCGAACCAGTCCGTCGAGCTGAACGGCACCTCGCCCGTCGCGGCCTTGTACAGCGTGACGCCCAGCGCATAGAAGTCGACGCGCTGATCGAGCGGGCGGCCCTGGGCCTGTTCCGGCGACAGGTAGTGCGGCGTCCCGATCGTCATGTTCACGCCGGTGGAGGCCACGTAGCCCGACACGGCGCGCGCGATGCCAAAGTCCGTCAGAACCGCCGCGCCGTCCGAACGAATCAGCACATTGTCAGGCTTCAGGTCGCGGTGAATGACGCCCTGCTGGTGGGCGAACTCCAGGGCCGCGGTGATGTCACGCGCCAGCCGCAGGATGTCCTCCTCGGCGAGCGGACCCTCGCGGGCGATGCGCGCGCCGAGGCTGTCGGCGCACAGGTCCATGGCGAAGTAGACGTGCTCGCCCGTCTTCGCGACCGAGCGGATGCGGATGATGTTGGGGTGCTCGAGCTTGGCGGCCGTCTCGCTCTCGTTGCGAAAGCGGCTTTCGAACTGGGAATCGCCGGCATACCGGGGCTTCAGGACCTTGATCGCGACCGGGGTGCCGTCCGCCTCCCGCCCGACGAACGCAAACGCGAAGCCCCCCTGGCCGAGGAGCCGTTCCAGGGTATACGGGCCGAGAGTCTGGCCGACGAGGTCGGTGGCAGCGTTGGTCACGGACTTTACAAAGGGGTCGAGGCCGGTTAACCTACGGCGCTCACAACGATTAGGGAACTAGGACGATGTACGACAAGACGACGCCGGTCAGGAAGCACGGGCTGCACGACCGGGACACCGGTTCGAGCCGGGTCCAGGTAGCGCTGCTCACCGAGCGCATCAACAGCCTCACCGAGCACTTCCGGGTCCACGCCAAGGACTACCACGGGCAACGCGGCCTGCTGCGAATGGTCAGCCGCCGCCGCCGCCTGCTGGAGTATCTGAAGCGCACCGATCTTGCGAAGTACCGGCAGCTCATCGACGAGCTCGGTCTCCGTCATTAGTTGGTAACGGTGTCGTTGCAGGGCGTCCCGGAAAGAGCACCGGGGCGCTCGGCGTTTTTTCCATTGCTCTAGACAGGCAGATTAGTGAAGCACGTCGAGAAGCAGTTCGCCGGCCGCACATTGAAGCTCGAGGCGGGCCGGCTTGCCAAACAAGCGGCTGGGTCGTGCCTCCTGCAATTCGGCGAGACGGTCGTATTGGCTGCGGTGACGGTGTCCGAAAACATCGCGAACCTCCCGTACTTTCCGCTGACCGTTGAATACCGCGAGAAGGCCTACGCCGCCGGCAAGATTCCCGGCGGCTTTTTGAAGCGGGAAGGCCGCCCCTCCGACGAGGAAATCACCTCGGCGCGCGTCATCGACCGCTCGGTGCGGCCGCTCTTCCCGGAAGGCTTCAAGAACGAGGTGCAGGTTTTCGTGTACGTGCTCTCGGCCGACCAGGAAAACGACGCCGACGTGCTCGGCGTGACGGCGGCGTCTGCGGCGCTGTCGATGTCCAAAGTGCCCTGGAACGGCCCGATTGCCGCGGTGCGCGTCGGTCGCGTCGAAGGGGCGTGGATCCTGAACCCCACCTTCCAGCAGCTCGAATTCTCCGACTTGGACCTCACCGTCTCCGGCTCCCGCGAATCGATCGTCATGGTCGAGGGCGGCGCGCTGGAGCTCACCGAGGCCGAGATCGTGAAGGCGCTCGAAGTGGCGCACAAGGGGATCAAGGAGCTGCTCGATATCAGCGACGAAGTGGTGGACGCGATGCGCCAGCCCAAGATGGAATGGGTCAAGGCCGAGCCTCCCGCTGACCTCGTCGCGCGCGTCAAGGAATTGGCGGACGATAAGGTCTCTGAGGCGTTGACGTTGGCCGTGAAGGCAGAGCGGACGCAGGCGCTCAGCGCCATCAAGCAGACGATCGTCGAAAAGCTGGCCGAGGAATTCCCCGACAAGCTGCGGGAGATCGTGACGGTCATCGAGGAGATCGAGTACAAGACGATGCGCGACCGCGTGCTGTCGGCGGGCGAGCGCGTGGACGGCCGCGATCTCGACACGGTGCGGCCGATCACGTGCGAGGTGGGGTGGCTGCCACGCACACACGGCTCCGCGCTGTTCACGCGCGGCCAGACACAGGCGCTGGTATCAGTGACGCTGGGCACGACGCGGGACGAGCAGCGCATCGACTCGATCGATGTGGCGCAGGAGACGACGAAGTCGTTCATGTTGCACTACAACTTCCCGCCGTTTTCGACGGGCGAGGTGAAACCGATTCGCGGCACGTCGCGGCGCGAGGTGGGGCATGGCGCGCTGGCCGAGCGGGCGCTCCAGGCGGTGCTGCCGCCGTACGAGCAGTTCCCGTATACGCTGCGCATCGTCTCGGATATTCTGGAATCCAACGGCTCGTCTTCGATGGCGACGGTGTGCGGCGGCTCGCTCGCGCTGTTTGATGCCGGCGTGCCCGTCAAATCGGCCTGTGCCGGAATCGCCATGGGATTGATCACGGACGGCAGCCGCACGGCGATTCTGACCGACATCCTGGGCACCGAGGACCATCTCGGCGACATGGATTTCAAGGTCGCCGGGACGCGCGAGGGTGTCACCTCGATTCAGATGGACATCAAGGTCGAGCGGCTCGACTGGAAGGTCATCGCGGAGGCACTCGAGAAGGCCAAGAAGGCGCGACTTCACATTCTCGACGTGATGCAACAGACGATGGCAGAGCCGCGCTCGCAGCTCTCCAAGTACGCACCCCGCATCCTCACGATCCAGATCCGACCCGACAAGATCGGTGACGTCATCGGTCCCAAGGGCAAGACGATCCGCGGCATCCAGGAGCAGACGGGCGCCGAGATCAACGTGGACGACACGGGACTGGTCACGATCTCCGGCGTGGGCGAAGCGGCCGAGCGCGCGCGCGACATGGTCTCGGGGATCGTGCAGGAGCCCGAGGTGGGGAAGGTCTACGAGGGCGTCGTAAAGAGCACCACAGCGTTCGGCGCATTCGTCGAAATCATCCCGGGGGTTGAGGGGCTGCTGCACATCTCCGAGCTGCAACATGGTCGCACCGAAAAGACGGAAGATGTCGTCAAGAAGGGCGATCATCTGAAGGTCAAGCTGCTCGAGGTCGACGAACGGGGCCGGATGCGCCTGTCCCGGAAGGCTCTGCTCGAGAAGAACTGAGATGGACTCGGTCAAGCTTGACCGGGAGATTTACCGCACGGCGGCGCCCAACGGGGTGACCGTGCTCAGCGAGCGTGAGCCGAGCGTGCGGTCCGTGGCGCTTGGCGTGTGGGTTCGGACCGCGAGCGCGCACGAGATGCGCCCGAAAATGGGCGTGTCACACCTGCTCGAGCACATGGTGTTCAAGGGCACGGAGCGGCGCACGGCGCAGGAGATCGCGCTGTCGCTGGAATCGCGCGGCGGCTCACTCGACGCCTACACGTCCCGCGACGCGACCGCGTATCACGCGCGCGTGCTCGACGCCGATCTTTCCCGCGCGCTCGATGTCGTCACCGATATGGTGCGCCGGCCGGTGCTGCGCGACAGCGACCTCTCGCTGGAGCGCCAGGTGGTGCTCGAGGAGATCAGCACCGTCAAAGACACGCCCGATGACGAAGTCTTCGATCTCGCCTACGAAACGATGTGGCCGAACCATCCCTATGGCTTCCAGATTCTTGGGACCAAGGAGACGGTCAGCGCGCTTTCGGCCGACGATCTCAAACGGCTGCACTCCAGCGCCTATTTCCCCGGCAACTGCGTGATCGCCGCCGCTGGCAACATCACGCATGACGCGCTCCTGAAGGAAGTGGAAGCGCAGGGGTGGTTCGACGGCGTGGCGGCACAAACGCCGCCGCCCGTGCCGCCAGTGCCTCCGGCCGTGCGCGCCGTGACGCGATCGTTCGAGAAGGACACGGCACAGACGCATATCGTCTTTGCCACCGACACGATTCCGTACGCGGATCGCCGCAAGTACGGGCTGCTCGTGCTCTCGAACATCTTCGGCGGCGGGATGTCGAGCCGCCTGTTCCAGCGAATTCGTGAGGAGCTCGGTCTCGCATATTCGATTTACAGCTTTACATCGTTCTATCGGGCTGT
>Ga0137394_10003865_pt1 | contig 11292 bp, 12 predicted proteins | sample czobulk116metaG_FD_108278 | JGI IMG/M metagenome (GOLD analysis project Ga0137394, IMG submission 108278) | Vadose zone soil microbial communities from Angelo Coast Range Reserve, California, USA - czobulk1.16 metaG | ecosystem: Environmental > Terrestrial > Soil > Vadose zone | place: USA... | reverse complement strand
TCAACGACACCGAGCACGAGCTGTTCCGCGTCATCGGCTACCCGATCGAGCAGATGATCAAGAACGACCGCACGACGTTCGTGATGGGTGAGATCCACTTTCGCTTCATCGGTCCGGCGGCCTACGGCGACCGGATCGTGAAAACCATCACCCTGGCCGAAGTCGGCGCCCGCACCCTGCACTGGAACTGCAAGGCCAAGAACGCCGTCACCGGCGCTCCTGTCAGCGAAGGCAAGGCCACTCGCGTGTATGCCCGGATCAACGAAGACGGCTCGCTGAGCTCTCAGGCGATTCCGGTCGAGATGCTCACCGCGCTCCAGGAGCTGGGGAACCTCACGCACCTCAAGCCGAACAGCGGCGCGACGAGGCTCGGCGCCGAGCGCTGACCCCGGCGTACCGCCGTCGCTTCGATCTTATCGGGACGGCTTCACCTTCTCGAACAGCGCCTTGTACTGGCCGTAGCCGGCTTCCTCGAGCTTCGCGAGCGGAATGAACCGCAGCGAGGCCGAGTTGATGCAGTACCGGAGCCCGGTCGGTTCGGGGCCATCGGGAAAGAGGTGACCCAGGTGGGAATCGGCGGCCGTCGAGCGCACCTCGACCCGGCGCATCCCGTGCGAGTTGTCGACGTGCTCCGTCACGTTGTCCTTCTCGACCGGACGGACGAAGCTCGGCCAGCCCGTGCCGGAGTCGAACTTGTCGGTCGACGCAAACAGGGCCTCGCCGGACACGACGTCGACGTAGATTCCGGGCTCGTGGTGGTTCCAGAACTCGTTGCGGAACGGCGGCTCGGTCGCGCTGCACTGGGTGACTTCGTACTGGGCGGGCGTCAGCTTCGCCTTCACTTCTGTGTCGCTCGGTTTCTTGTCGGTCATGGCCTCTCTCCTGTGTAGACGTATTAGAGCACCAGCACGGCCTGGATCATGACGATGCGACCCTCCTCGCGGTTCCGCTGGCCGGCCCGCACGATCGCGTCGAGCTCCGCCCCCATGATGATGCGCTGAACGCTGTGGGCGGGGATGGCGGCGGGGGCGCTCGGTCCCGTCACCTCCGCCGTGACGTCGTCCCAGGCGCGGGTGTTGAACCCGGCGGCCTCGATCACGGCGCGCATCTCACCGGGTGGCCGGAGGAAGCTCGCGGTGGCGTCGCGCGCCCACATGACCGGGAAGACGATGGGCTGCACGGGACCGGCCATCGGCTCCTGGAGCGCCAGCAACCCGCCCGGCCGCAGCACGCGCGCGAAGCCGGCGTAGAGCCGCTCCTTGTCGGCGAGGTTCATTCCGCTGTTCTGCGTCCACACGACGTCGAACGGGTCGACGCCCACGTCGAGCGCCAGCGCGTCGCCGACGCGGTGCGCGACGCGATCCGCCAATCCCAGCCGGGCCGTCAGCGCCGCGGCCGTCTGCACGTACGACTCGGTGAGGTCGACGACCGTCACGTGGCAGCCGAACTGGGCGGCCAGTGTGCGCGCGGGGCCGCCCAGCCCCCCGCCCACGTCGAGGACGCGCATGCCGGGCCTCAACCCGGCCAGGCGCGCCAGCCGCTCGGTCGTGCCCTTTCCGCCGCCGTGAAACTGGTCGGCCGGCGCCAGGTCGTCGACCGTCAGCGCGTCGACGTTCTTGCCGGCGGCGGCGAGCGCGTCGAGGATCGCGCGCTCCAGGCCGTCGCGTCCCCAGTACGTGTTCGTGGCGCGCGCGTCGCTCACGGAGATAGAATCCCCCAGACATGAAGGCAATTCAAATCGAGCGCACCGGCGGACCGGAGGTGCTCACGTACCTCGACGTTCCGACACCGATGGTCGGGCCGGGCGACGTGCTCGTGCAGGCCCACGCCATCGGCGTGAACATGCCCGAGGTGCTGGTGCGGCGGGGCTCGTATGCCTGGATGCCGCCGCTGCCGGCGATTCCCGGCATCGAGATGAGCGGCGTGATCGTCCAGACCGGTGCCGACGTGCGAACGCTGCGGGTCGGCCAGCCGGTCTACGTCTCGGCGCGCGAGCTCGTGCACCGCGGCGGCTGCTACGCCGAGTACATCGCCGTCGCCGAGCGCGCGGTCTACGTCGTCCCGGCGGGCGTCGACCTCGATGCCGCGGCCACGCTCGCCGCCTACCAGGTCGCCTATCACCTGCTCCACAGCGCCACCCGCGGATTTCGCTACGAGTCGGTGCTGGTGCAGGCGGCCGCCGGCGGCATCGGGTCGGCGCTCGTCCAGCTCGCCCGCACGGCCGGCAAGCGGGTCATCGCTCTCGCGGGCTCGAAGGAGAAGGCCGAGTTCGCGCGCGCCCAGGGCGCAACCGTCGCGATCAACTACCGCGAGGCCGGGCTGGACGAGCGGCTGGCGGCGGCGACCGGCGCAACCGGGGTGGACCTCATCCTCGATTCGGTGGGCGGGCCGCGCTTCGCCGGGCTCTTCGCTCACGTCGCGCCGCTGGGACTGGTCGTCCTCTATGGATCCCTCGACGGCTGGCCCGACGCCGACGTGGTGCCGGCGATGAGAAAGTCGGGGCGGAGCCCGGCGTTGCGGCTCTTCTCGATGCACACGTTCGACGACGACCCCGGCTCGCGGCGCGGCGCGACGGAGGCGTTGCTCGGCATGCTGAGCGGCGGCGCGATCCGACCGCCGATCCAGGAACGCGTGCCCCTCGCCGAGGCCGCTCGCGCGCAGGGGCTGCTCGAGAGCGGCCGGGTGCTGGGCAAGCTCGTCCTCAAGCCCTGAGCGAGCCTATCGGAGCGCGGGTTCGCCGGCGAACGCCGGCTTGACCTCCGCCGCGAAGCGCCTCAGCGTCTCGATCCCGCCCGTGCTGTTGAGCAACACGTACTCCGCCCCGAGGTCGCGGAGCGCCTGGAGCTTGGTGGCGATCTCGTCGGGCGTGCCGTAGAGCGCGCCGGCCTCGGCGGCCTCCAGCGTATTCGCGTAGGTCATGATCGTCGACTTGTTCTGCCCGTCCGGACGCTGCGCCAGGTCGTGGACCCTTCGCCGCGCCGCCATGCGCGTCTCGAGCGCCTTCTGCCGCTCGGCGGCCGTCATCGCCACGTTGACGGAGCGGGTCACCGCGACGCTCATCGGATCGAACCGCCGACCGCGCGCCTTCACCTCGGACTTGAAGAGGGCGATGCGATCGCCGATCTGGTCGATCGGCGCGAACTGATCGAGCAGCAGGTTGAAGCCGAGCCGCGCGACCTTCTTGATCGATTCCGGTCGCCCGGCCCCCATCCAGAGCGGCGGATGCGGCTTCTGCGCCGTCGGGGGCTCGACGACGACGTTCTCGAACTGCCAGTACTTGCCGCGGTGGGACCACGGCTGGTCCGACGTCCACGCCTTGCGAAGCACTTCCAGCGACTCGTCGAAGCGTTCGTCCGCCTCCTCCATGGGAATGCGGAAGCCGGCGAACTCGTTGTGGCGGTAGCCCTGGCCGATGCCGAAATCGACCCGGCCCCCGGACAAGAGGTCCATCGTCGCGATCTGCTCGGCCAGCAGCACCGGGTTGTGCCAGGGCAATGTGATCACGGCGGTGCCGAGCCGCAGCGTCGTCGTGCGCGCTCCGACCCAGGTCAGCAAGTTCAGGGTCGCGGAGATCTGGCCGAAGCCGGTGAAATGGTGCTCGACGACGAAGGAGCTCACGTAGCCGAGCGCTTCGGCGCGGACGTTGTTCTCGACGAACTCCCTGAATCCGGCTCCGCTGTCGACGTCGGGGCCGCCCCGCTTCGCCTGCGCGCTTCCGAAGATCCCGAATCGCATCAGGCGGCTCCGTGCTGCTGGAACCAGGCGCGCGAGGGCTCCGTCGGCGGCATGAGGCTCTTCAGCTCGAAGTCGAGGCGTTCCGTGGCCATTGTCCCCTCCCTGGGAGTCGCGTCGAGCATTGAGGGTAGCCGAATCGCGCCATCCCCGCCAGTCCCCGGATAGTTGTCTCAGCTTCCTCCGCGAGAAAGCCCGTGCGACAGTCACCAACGGTTGCGTGCACGGCAAGGAAGCCGGGCGGGGCAGCTCGGGTCAGCTGGCGGGTTCGGGGGTTGGGATCGGGACCGTCGTGGTTTTCGGGGCGTAGGTTGGCAGCAGAGAGGCGAAGAGCGTGGTGAGGGTCGCGAGGATTGCGAGCACGGTCAGGAGCGTGGTGAAGCCGGCGGCTTTCACTGTCGGGCCTAGCAGGTAGACGGCGAGGGAGCTGACGCCGAAGCCGACGGCCAGCCGAATGCCGGCTACGCGCGAGCGCATCCGGTCGTCGACGTACTGCACGATCATGGCGTCGATGAACGGGATGGCCCCGAAGACGAAGATCATGAACAGCACCATCGCGACGTAGTGAGGCCAGCCGGTGACTTGCGAGGCGAAGAGGAACAGCGGCACCTGCCCGGCCGCGACCGGCACGTACACCCACTTCAGCGGTACGCGATCGATCAGCTTGCCGACGATGAGCTGAGCGAACGACGCCACCGTGTAGACGACGGCGAGCAGCGCGCCGAGCGTGGCGGGGTCGTCGACGATCCCGTGCAGGCGCTCGGCCAAGAGCTGGCCGTTACCGTTCGTCGTGAAATTGAAGATGAGGCTCCCGGAGATCGCGGCCAGCGTCATCACGGTGAGCACGCGGGCCAGCACCGAGCGCGGCAGGTCAACCATCTTCTGGGGGCGCCGGGCCGGTGGCGTATCCTCCCGCGGCACCACCGCCACGAAAAGCGCGCCGCACGCGAGCGCGATGAGGCCGGGGACCACGAACGCGGTCCGCCAGCCGGCGTATTTCACGAGGAAGCCCGTGAGCACGGCGGCGACGGCGATGCCGAGATTGCCCGCGAGCCCGTTGAGGCCGATGGTGAACCCCGGGTTCTTCACGCTCTGCACGAGCATGGGGATGCCCACGGGATGATAGATCGACGAGAACGCGCCCATGACCGTGAGCGCGACGGCCAGCGGCCACACGCCGGACACGGTCGCGATGGCCAGGCCCGACACGCCCATGCCGAGGAAGAAGACCACCATCATCGCGCGCCGCCCCCACAGGTCGCCGAGACGCCCGGCGGGCAGCGAGCCCAGGCCGAACAGCACGAAGGCGCCGACGGTGAAGGGCATCAAGTCCTGCCAGAGCATCCCCCACTCGGCGGCGATGGCCGACACCGCGGTGGCGAAGATCAGCAGGAAGAGATGGTCGAGCGCGTGCCCGACGTTGAGGAGCAGCGCGGTGGGGCTCGCGTTCGTCATCGCGGTGGGCTCCCGGTTCATGGGCCCGGCCAGGCGTCGAGCACGCCCCGCTTCAGCTTGCGTTTTTCGGCGTCGGAGAGCTTGAAGTCGTGGCCGAAGGGCGCCGACTCGAAGGAGCCGTAGCTCGGGTTCGCGATCATGATCCACTCGCGCCCCCAGCGCGCCTTGTGCTCCTCCAGGACCTTCAGGCGATCGGCCTCGCTACCGCGGTACTCGTCGACGAAATCGCCGAAGTTGTCACCGACGTTGATCAGGATGCGATAGGTCTTGGCGACGTGGGCGCGGCGCGTCCCCTTGGCCGAGCCCCAGTCCGGCTGCTTCCGCGTCATGAGCATCGTGTCGACGGTCCCGCCCATCGGGAATCCGTACTTCTCGAGGTTCTTGCGCGTCGCCGGCTCCTCCTCGGCCGTCCGGTTGGAGATGTAGAACACCTTCACGCCCTTCGAGTCGGCGTAGCTGGCGAACTCGACGGCGCCCGGGATGGGTCGCGACGTCACCGTGTTGACGTACGCGTTCCAGGTCTTCGGATCGAAGCTCGTGCCTTTCAGCGTCATCCACGCCTGGTAGCCCGAATTGTCGAGAATCGACTCGTCGACGTCCAGGACGACGGCCGGCGGAAGGGATTGATAGGCACCCGTCTGCTCTTTCGGTGCCGCGGTCCAGTTCGGGTCCGCCAGCGCCTGATCGAGGCGGAGCCGGGCGAGCGCGAACGCCGTGAGGGCGCTGGCCTTGTACTCGACCGACCGCTGCATCCACAGAACGGCGTTGAGAAGGTCGCTGGCCGGGGGATCCGGAGCCTGCTGGGCCAGGCCCGGCGCGGTCGATCCCAGCACCACGACCAGGACCAGGGCCGCCAGCCACGTGCCCCGGGTGCGCGTACCGATCGCGGCGATCATGCGGTTTCTCCTCTCAAGGCGCGGCGTCGCGCAGGGGGCGCAGGCTCGGCTCCAGATCCTCGTAACGACTCACGATAGCACCGCCGCTCTCGTGAATGAAGAACTCGACCTGGAGATTGACGGTGCCGCCCTCGTTGTCGGCGCTCAGGCGGAAGTCGCCGCGATAGCCGACGATGAGCTTGCCGCGCGCGAACGCGTAGCCGATCTCCGCCGCGGTGCCGCTGTCCACGTCGGTGCCGTCGAGAATGGCGACCACGCCCTGCGCGCCGTCGATCGCCGCCCGATTGGTCGCTCCCATCGCCCGGTTGAGCTTCCGCCACGCCTCCCGTCTCTCCGGGCCGTAGGGCATCCGCTGAACCGCTTCGATCTTCCGCGGATCGGTCAGGGCCCAGGGATCGAGCACCTCGTAGCCGAGACTCCGCAGGAACGGAACGAGCACCGAGTTGTAGAAGTGGCGCCCGGCTTCCGAGAAGCCGAGCGGACTCGCGATGTAAATCCGCGCCCTGGCGCTCATGCGGCCCCGGTCTCCTTCGCAGATGCTATATCATCGGGGCGCCGACGCACACAGGGAGCGCAGACCATGACAACCTCGAAATCACTCACCGTGGCCGTGCTGGTACTCGGCGTGATGGCCCTGACCGGCTCCGGCACGGCTCAGGAGTTCGTTCCCGCCGTCGTGTTCGACATGGGCGGGAAGTTCGACAAGTCCTTCAACGAGGCCGCCTACGCCGGCGCCGAGCGCTTCAAGAAGGAGACGGGGATCGCGTATCGCGAGTTCGAGGTGACCAACGAGGCCCAGCGCGAGCAGGCGCTGCGCAACATGGCGCGCCGGGGCTCCCAGGTGGTCGTGGGGATCGGCTTCTCCCAGGCCAGCGGCATGGAGAAGGTCGCCAAGGAGTTTCCGAATCTCAAGTTCGCCATCGTGGACGCCGTCGTCGACCTGCCCAACGTCCAGTCGATCGTCTTCAAGGAGCACGAGGGCTCGTTCCTGGTGGGGATGGCGGCGGCGATGGCGTCGAAGACCGGCAAGGTCGGGTTCGTCGGCGGGATGGACATCCCGCTGATCCGCCGATTCGCCCTCGGCTACGAGGAGGGCGCGAAGTACGTCAACGCGAGGATCGAGATCTTTCAGAACATGACCGGGACGACGCCGGCGGCCTGGAACGATCCGACGCGCGGCGGCGAGCTGGCGCGGAGCCAGTTCGATCGCGGGGCCGACGTCGTCTACGCGGCGGCGGGCGCCACCGGGCTCGGGGTGCTCCAGGCCGCGAAGGACAAGGGACGGCTCGCCATCGGCGTCGACTCCAACCAGAACCACATCCACCCCGGATCGATCCTGACCTCGATGATCAAGCGCGTCGATCTCGCGGTCTACGAGACGTTCAAGGCCGCGAAGGACGGCACGCTGAAGGGCGGCGTACGCGCTCTGGGCGTCGCCGAGAGCGGGGTCGGCTATTCCCTCGATCAGTACAACCGCAGTCTGATCACCCCGGAGATGGAAAAGCGGCTCCAGCAGGCGCGCGCCGACATCGTGGCCGGCAAGATCAAGGTCACGGACTACATGGCCAAGTAACCGACCGCTCGTCGCCGAGCGCGGCGCGTGCACAGTATCGAGGAGAACACGATGAGCGACGAGAAGAAGACCCTCTACGAGCGCCTTGGGGGTTACGAGGCGATCACGGCGGTGGCGAACGATTTACTGCCCCGGCTCCGGACCGATCCGCAGCTGGGACGCTTCTGGGCGCACCGCGGGGAAGACGGCGTCAACCGCGAGAAGCAGCTCCTGATCGACTTCCTCTGCGCGAGCGCGGGCGGCCCGATGTACTACCGCGGCCGGGACATGGCGCTCGCCCACCGAGGCATGCGTATCAGCGAGAGCGACTGGACCGTGTTTCTCGGTCATGCGGCCGCGACCCTGGCGAGGTTCCGGGTACCGGAGGCCGAACAGCGCGACGTGGTCGCGTTCGTCCAGAGCCTCAAGAACGACATCGTCGAATAGTCGAGCGCGCGAGGACTATGAACGGGGCAGCCCCCCCGGCCATCGAGCTGCGGGGCATCGACAAGTGGTTCGGCCGGGTCCACGCCAACCGCGGCGTGACGCTCGCCGTGCGCGCGGGCACGATCCACGGCGTCGTGGGCGAGAACGGCGCCGGCAAGTCGACCCTGATGGGCATCCTGTATGGCTACTACCAGCCCGACCGCGGGACGATCCTCGTGCGCGGCCGGCCGGCGGTCATCCGAAGCGCCCAGGACGCGCTGGCGGCGGGGATCGGGATGGTGCACCAGCACTTCATGCTGGTGGAGCCGTTCACGGTGCTCGAAAACGTCGTCCTCGGCGTCGAAGGCGGATTCCGGCTGGGCGCCGGAATGCGGCGGGCGCGCGCCGAGCTCGAGCGCCTGGGCCGCGAGTACCATCTGCAGGTCGATCCCGACGCGCGCGTCGCCGATCTCGGCGTGGGCCAGCGCCAGCGCGTCGAGATTCTCAAGGCGCTCTACCGGGGCGCGGAGCTCCTCATCCTGGACGAGCCGACGGCCGTCCTGACGCCCCAGGAGGCCGACCATCTCTTCCGGATCCTCGCGTCGCTCCGCGGCGAGGGCAAGACCGTCCTCCTCATCACGCACAAGCTGCGCGAGATCCGCGAGGCCACCGACGTCGTCACGGTGATGCGCCAGGGCAGCGTCGTCGCGACGCTCCCCACCGCCGAGACCACGACGGAGCAGCTCGCCGAGCTGATGGTGGGCCGCAAGGTGAGCCTGCGGGTGGACAAGGAGCCCTCGCGACCGGGCGACCCCGTGCTCGAGGTGACCGAGCTCGTGGTCGAGGACGGCCTCGGTGTCGAGCGCGTCAAGGGCGTCAGCTTCACCGTGCGCCGGGGCGAGATCGTGGGCGTGGCGGGCGTCGCCGGCAACGGCCAGTCGCAGCTGCTCGAGGCGCTCGCCGGCATCCGGCCGCTGAAGTCGGGGCAGATCCGACTCAAGGGCGGCGTCCTCGGCGACGCGGCGGCCCGCTCACCGCGTCGCCTGCGGCGCCTGGGGCTCTCCCACGTGCCCGAGGATCGCCACCGCATGGGCTTGATCATCCCGTTCGCGGCGCGCGAGAGCGCCATCCTCGGCTACCACGACGAGTCCACGTACAACGGCCCGATCCGGCTCCACCGCGCGGCGGTCGCGTCGAGCTTCGAGCGTCAGGTGGCCGAGTACGATATCCGACCCGGCAACGGCGCGCTCCCGACCTCCGCGTTCTCGGGCGGCAACCAGCAGAAGATCGTGCTGGCCCGCGAGCTCGACCGGAACCCCGACCTCCTCCTGGTCGGGCAGCCGACCCGCGGCGTCGACATCGGCGCGATCGAGTTCATCCACCGCCGCCTGGTCGCGCTGCGCGACGCCGGGAAGGCGCTCTTGCTCGTCTCGGTCGAGCTGGACGAGATCCTCGCGCTGGCCGACCGCATCTTGATAATGCACGACGGGCGCATCGTCGGAGACGTGCCCCGCGCGGACGCGACGGAGCGAACGCTCGGCCTGATGATGGCCGGCGTTCCCGCAACCCACGCATAAGGAGAATCCACGTGCTCTTCACATGCCCCGGTCCGGTAGCGCGCGGCGGCGACTCGCGGACGGCCAAGGGTCGCCGCCGCCACCTCTGCGTCGACGTCCACTGCCACGTCCACTACCCACCCGCGGACGACATGGTGAAAGACGTCTTCCGGCGCGAGACCGAGCCGGCGATGCGCTTCACCAACGAGCTGTCGCGCGTGACGAATCAGAAGCAGGCGGCCAACGTCCTCGTGTGCCTCACGTCCGTCGAGCAGCGGCTGCGCGACATGGACAAGATGGGCGTGGACGTCCAGGCGATCTCGTGCTCGCCCTTCCAGTTCATGTATTCGCTCGACCCGGAGCTCGGCCGGAAGACCGCGCGGGCGATCAACGAAAACCTGGCGGCGATCGTCGCCAAGCACCCGGACCGCTTCGTCGCCCTGGCCGACGTCCCGCTGCAGGCGCCCGACGCGGCGGCGGCGGAGCTCGAATACTGCGTCAAGCGTCTCGGCTTTCGCGGCGTGGAGATCGGGACGAACGTCGGCGGGCAGGAGATCTCGCGGGGTCGTGACGCCTTCTGGGCGAAGGTCCAGGAGCTCGACGTCATGGTGTTCATGCACCCCAACGGCTTCACCGGCGGCGAGCGGCTCTCGGACCATTACTTCATCAACATCATCGGCAACCCGCTCGACTCGACGGTCGCGATCGCGCATCTCGTCTTCGACGGCATCCTGGAAAAGTTCCCGAAGCTGAAGATCGTGGCGGCGCACGGGGGCGGCTACGTCTCGCACTATCCGGCCCGCATGGACCACGCGTGGGGCGCCCGCGTCGACCCGCGCACGGTGCTCAAGCGGAAGCCCCGCCAGTCGCTCGCCAAGCTCTACTTCGATACCATCGTGTTCGACCGCGAGCAGCTCCGGCACCTCGTGAACCTCTGGGGCGCCGATCACATCGTCGTGGGCACCGACTATCCGTACGACATGGGCTGGTACGATCCCCGGGGCTTCGTCGACGGGTGCAAATTCCTGAAGGACACCGACCGGGCGAAGATCCTGGGGCTCAACGCGGCGCGGCTCTTGAAGCTCAAGCCGCGACGGACTACCTGAGGGCCGCCTCCGGCGTGCCGTCCTTCCACGGCAGCGCCACCTCGTAGAGGCGCCGCAGGCAGTCGTCCGGAAGGCACTCGATCGGCGAGAAGTCACGGTGGGCGATGTACTCGGGCCGCTTGAAGCGGCGGATGTGATTGGACACCGCGCAGAGACTCAGGTACACGCTCACCCGGTTCCACGGCGAGAGGTTCGACGTCGAGGCGTGGACCAGGCACGAGTGGAACATGATCATCGAGCCCACCGGCCCCTTGGGCGCCACGAGGCCGCCGCGCGCGACGAGCCGGGCGATCGTCGCGTGGTCGATCGTCCACAAGGGATAGCTGGTCGTCGTGGTGTCGTGCCCGGCGTCGAGCACGCCCAGCTTGTGGCTGCCGGGGATGAACATCAGGGGGCCGTTGAACTCGTTCACCTCGTCCAGGAAGATCGCGATGTTCATGGCCCGCGCCTCGGGCATCTGGTCGTCGTTGAACCAGGTGCCGAAGTCCTGGTGCCACTGCCAGACGTCGCCGTCGAAGGCCATCTTGCCGTTGATCTTGAACTGGTGCATGTAGACCGGCTCGCCGAAG
>Ga0137394_10003864_pt1 | contig 11295 bp, 11 predicted proteins | sample czobulk116metaG_FD_108278 | JGI IMG/M metagenome (GOLD analysis project Ga0137394, IMG submission 108278) | Vadose zone soil microbial communities from Angelo Coast Range Reserve, California, USA - czobulk1.16 metaG | ecosystem: Environmental > Terrestrial > Soil > Vadose zone | place: USA... | reverse complement strand
GGCCTCCCTCGCGCGTCCGGCTGCTGCTTCCGCGGCGCCAAGCTGGAGACGCAGTTCGGATTCCAGGAGGGCTTGTGCCCCGGATTGGTGGTCCCGCTCCGCCTTGAAGCGTTCCAATTCGGCAGCGCTTTCCTCCAAGCGGTTTTCGAGTTCCTCGCTGCGCTGCCGAAACCGTGCAGCGGCTTGTTGTTCCGCCGTCAGCTTGCCAGCGAGGTCATCGCGCACCTGGCGAAGGTCGGCGAGGTCATTTTGGAACTGGCTGCACTGGGCGGTTTTTTCGTTGACGGACTTTTCCGCCTGTTCAGCCGCCGACCGGGCCGCATTTAACTGCGCGCGCAGGTCAGCCTCGAGAGAGGCCATTTGTGCCGCGCCCGTCTCGCGGTCGGCTTTGACCTTTTCCAGTTCGGCGATATTGGAGCGCAGGCGCTGTTCGAGATCCTCACTACGCTTTTTAGATTGAGCCGCAGCTTCCTGTTCTGCCTTTAGCTCACCGCTTAGTTCATCTCGCAGTTGCTGAAGGGTCGCTAACCGGTTCTCAAACTGCTCGTTTTTCCCGGCTTTTTGGAGCTCCGCCTTGACCCGCTCCAGCTCTGCTGTATTTCCCTTTAGGCCGCTCTCCAACTCCTCGGCGCGCCGTCGGGAATCGGCGGCCCCCTGTTGCTCCGAAGCCAGCTTCCCGCGAAGGTCATCCTGGGACTGCCGTAGACGGGACAACTCCTCTTCAAAGCGTTTGTTGCTCTGGTCCGCATCAAAATAAGCGGCTTCCAACTCCTTGGTCAGCGCTTCGGCCGTCGTTAGTTGCTCCCGCCATTCCTCCTGCAAATGATTCTGTTCGGCGGTGCGCGTCTCCAACTCTGTTTTGATGCGTTCGACTTCCGCCGCGCTCGCGCGTAAGTTGCCTTCGAGTTCGGCAGCGCGGCGCCCGGACTCTGCCGCGGCTTGCTGTTCGGCCGCGAGCTTGGCATCAAGGTCCTCGCGAACCTGGCCGAGCCCGGCCACGTGGTCTGCCAATCGTTTCGTGCGTTGGTTTTGCTCCAGCTTCAGGCTCGCCCCGAGGAGCTTTAGGCGCTCTTCAAATCCTTTATTGCGCGCAACCTCCTGCAGCCAGGCAGTCTCCATTTTTTTGGTCAGTGCATTCGCCGCCTCCAGTTGTTCTCGAAATGCGGCTTCCAATGCTCCACGTTCCTCGCTGCCAAGGCCCAGGTTGCCATAGGCCCCTTCCGACCCGCTGCTCTGATTGCGCAACTGGATTTCTAATTGCTCACTCTGCCGTCTGAACTCAGCGGTGGCCTGTTCTTCGGCTGCCAGCCTGGCATTGAGCTCATCACGCTCCTTTTGCAGGCGGCGTAAATCCTCAGACACGTCGGCTTGACCGGGATGGAATTGATGAATCAAATTTCTCCCGTTCGTCGGCTGGTTTTCCTCCTCGTTCTCACGGACCGAGGCCGCATCGCCGGGTTGCGCGATCGGCGACTGGTTTTCGTGAGGTTGTTGAACCGGGCTTGTAATTGCCTCTTGCGGACCATCCTGGTCGGGGGCGAAAGTTCCAAAGATGGCTGTCCAGCAAAACCCGGAATCATTGGCTCTGTGGGTCAACACGAGCGAAGCTGCAAATTCTGTGCCGTCGTTTCTGCGGGCTGTTACGCGGAAGGCGCGGCGTTCCTCGGTCTCACCCGGCGAATGTCTTTGTTCGAGAAAGCGGCCAACCTCATTATCTAGATCACCCTTGAGCAGGACCCCAAAATCCCTGCCGAGCAAATCGTCGCAACCGAACATCGCGGCGCACAGGTCACTCGTGGAAACAATCTTATTCTCTCGGTCAATCTGGACAATTCCAATGTCGGGACTCATCGGCAGAATCCGGGTCGGATTTTGATTGGACCGGCACCCTGCTGTGGTCTTGGCATCTTTAACGCGAATCCAAATGGCAGTCTCTTCTGTCTGGGCGGTCTGTTGTTCGGCTGGAATTGGTGAGATTCCTGTCGCAACAGGGGCGTCACTTGCCGGTTCGACGCCTGCTTCGGAACGGCGCTTCTTAAACCCGAGATTGAAGGATTTTGCAGAGCGCGATGGCATGGGCACCTGCACGTCATCCTGAGGGACCAATTCAGCGAGGTTTCCGAAATGGCCTACAAAGCCATGTGAGTTCGTCGGTGGTTCGGCGACCTCCGATTGAGTCTGCCGAACGGCGTTGCTGTTATCAGACTCGTCGGTTGGCACACGTGCAGTTAAGTCTGCTGTCACCTCGGCAATAATGACGTCGATCGGCGTCGAGGCCTTGTCAAAAATTCTCGTAGCCCCTGCTTTAATTCCCTTCCGGGTCCAGGCTTCCATATGAGCAGCGCTGGTGCACACGTAAATTGGGCGGTCTGCAAATTTGGGATTCCGGCGCGCCTCTTTGATCACTCCCGCTCCTTTATTGAAAGGAAGGAGCAGGTCCATAAAGATCGCGTCCGGTTGACTGCTATTCAATCGCGCGAGGGCGAGATGTCCGCTTGATACGCTATCGACTTGGAAGCCAGCGGTGCGAAGCTTCTGCAACAGCACCAGACGGGTGCGGGAGTCATCCTCGATCAAGAGAACGCGCAACCCCTTGCCCGCCGAAGGCAACGGATGAGTCGGTTCCGGGTGACCCTCCCCGGGTATTTCCTCATTCATTTCGAAATGATCGGTTGAAGCAAATCAGCCCGATATTTTGTCATCGTGACAAAATCCCTTGAACTTAAGGACTTTTCGAAGGGAACAGCTCAAGCCCCTCCAGAGGGCGCCAGGAAGATTAAAGCGCCGCCACGCATTTCACGAGCGATCAGCTTGATGCCAGAGTATTGGATCGTTAGCTCGGTCAGCGGCATTTGCATCCGCTGGGCCGAGGAAAAGGCGGTCAGAATGTGTTTCGCAATCGCTTGAAGGTGCGGTGTGGGGAACGATTGAGGCAAGGTCGACGACATGAGTTTGCCGTCCCGATCGATCAAAAAACTGCCCTTTGGCAGTTCGATGAGGGCCGCCTTTTTGGGTTTGATGAAGAATTCCGTTACAAAGCCCATTTTCTCCCAAATTCTTAATGGTCTTATGCCACGGGACCAGTCCGATACGACGATTGCAGGAACCATCATCAACCATCAGTGACTCGCAACGACGCCGATGCCTGGGCAATACAGTATCGGCAGAATTAGCCTGTTAGTTAAGTGTTCCGTCGCGGTCAGTTGGAGGCAGCCCGAGTAGTGTTTCCTACAGTAAAGCCGCGGAATCCAAATCTAAAAACAGGGCGGCATGCGCCTGCCGGCGCAACCAGGACGCGGGACAGGCGGTGCTAACCGGACCGCGCAGGGCTTCCCGCACCGCTTTGGCTTTGCGTTTCTCCGGCGCCACACAAAGCATTCGTTTGGCCGAACAGAGCGCCGGAATCGTAAGCGTGAAGGCGTATTGCGGCACTGCCGCAATATTCGGAAAATGCCCTTCGTTGGTCTGCTGCTGCCGGCAGGCGTCGTCCAACTGAACCAATTTAACCTGGTGTGGGTCCTCAAAATCGGCGACGGGCGGATCGTTAAAGGCCAGGTGCCCGTTTTCGCCGATGCCCAGGCAGCAGAGGTCAATTGGCTGTGCTTGCAGGAGCTTCGCGTATCTCTCGCATTCGTCGAGCGGGAGGAGAGCATCCCCGTCAAGGTACTGGAACACGCGGGGTCGGACTCGCGTTTCAACTCGCTCGCGCATATAGCGGCGGAAGCTGGCCGGATGATTGGCGTCTATGCCCAGGTATTCATCCATGTGAAAGAGGGTGATCTTCGACCAATCAACACCACCGAGAGCAATCAAGGCTTCCAGAAATTGGATTTGCGAATTACCAGTGGCCAAAATAACAGCCGCGGATCCCTGCCTGGCGAGCGCAGCCACAAGGTGCTCGCGCGCGATTCGCGCCACATCTCGCGCCAAATCGGCTTGCGAGGCATAAACGCGGACCGGCATCGAGTCCGCGCTAAATGTTTTAACCGGCTGAACTGCTGATCCAATGTTCATGAGGCCGGCAATATAAATACTCCAGGCAGGTTGCGCTTCAATTTTTATTCTGCCTTGAAAGGAAGTGGCACAATCTGCGCGGAAAACCATTTGTTCCCCGATTGGACTACCAACTCGGCCCCGATCTGGTTGTGTTCGCGCCGGACATAACCCAGGGCGATGTTCATTCGCAGACGGGGGGAGCGGACAGCACTTGTAATGTGCCCCACTTCTTTTTCGGCAAAGAACAACTTATCGCCTTTCGCCGGAAGCGACCGGAGCGCGTCATCCAGGCGCAATCCTCGCAGCGCTTTAGCCACCTGGCCGTAAGCACGAATGCGCGAGATGACCTCCTGGCCTATGTAGCATCCTTTGGTGTAACTTATGGCTCGTTGCTCGATTCCCGTTTCCGGGGCCAGGTTCGTCTGGTCCATATCCTGGCCAAAACGTGGAAGTCCAGCTTCAATGCGGGAGATCTCCAGCGCCTCCCATCCAACAGGTCGACCCCCCAGGGCCTTCGCTGCGTCGATCAATTTTTCCTGAAATACTGAAAGAGCGGCGGCAGGGACAAATAGGTCGAGACCGGGCGCGGAGGCGCGTGAAATCCTCATGCAATAAAGTTCGCCAATCAACTCGTCTTTCATCGAACTGAAGCCGAGCGGTTGAGAAGGAAGCTCAAGTTTGAGGGCCAAACCTCGAACCACGGAGTCGGCTTGAGGACCCTGGACGCTCAAGAGGCCGTAATCGGGAGAGACATCAACTACCTGCACGTCGTCAGCGATGATAAATTTGTCGAAGCGACTCAAAAGGCTTTCTGTAAGGCCGGGCTCAAAATCGAGCAATAGCTCGTTCTCGAGTCGGTATATGTTCAAATCGCTTTCGATTTTTCCTTTGGCGTTGACCAATGCGGCATAGCACCCCGTTCCGGGCTGGAGATTCTTAACGTCGTTGCTCACCTGACCATTAAGAAAACGAATTCGATCGCTGCCCGTGAGGCAAAGCCGGCCGCGGAAACTCAAGTCGATGATCCCTGCCGTATTGTGAAGCGCGTCGTACTCGGCCGAGACATCGCCATAGTCGGAAACGACCTGAACGCCATGGACGACTGCGAACCGAGCGCCCAATTTTTCATGAAATTGACGGATATCAGACCCTGTCATCCCCCAATCATACTGTTGCCTGGCCCTGCTGAACAATCAGACAATAAGCGGATCAAAACCTGGCGGACGTGCCGAAGTCTTATGAAATTAGCGAAGCTTTTGGATTGCGCCAGTCCTCTGGCGCTTTGGCTTCGGTCTGGCCGGGCGTCCAAAAGGCTTTGCAAAGCCGCATGTGAATGCTATGCCGAGCCCATGCAGCCGGCCTTAATTACCGCGTTTGTGGTTTGCCTTGGCCTCAGTGCACGCGTTGATGGCTCCGCGCCCATTCCTGGTGTCGGGTGGTTCGGAGGACCCGCCGGAACGTTGGCGCGCATTGAATCACATCGTGGCAGTGAACACGGTGCTCGGCTACAGCAACCGCGTGGCGATGACCAACCGCAGGACTCATACACCCACGCCGGAGTCCAACGAGCAGATTTACGCCTTTCTGCAGGTGTGGCTTGGAAAGTAGGTGGGAGCCCGAGCCTGCGAAATTGGCGGGAAAACACTTGCAACGAGGCGGGAGGCTGCTAGGTTCTGCGTTCCTTTACTAAGGATAGAATTTGTCGTTATGGGTAGATTTTGCGAATTAACCGGAAAAGGCCCGATGAAGGGCAGCATCATTTGGCGCAGTGGTAAGTCCAAAAAGAGCGGCGGTATCGGCACGCACGTGACCGCCATTACCAAGCGCCGTTTCCTGCCCAACCTCCAGCGGGTCAAAGCGTTAATTGATGGCGAAGTTCGCTATGTGCGCGTCTCGACCACGGCGCTCAAAAAGGGCTTGATTACGAAAGCTCCCAAGCGGACGTGGAAAAAGGAAACCGCTGCCGCCGCGGCCGGCGCGAAGAAGTAATTTGTTCGGTTGTTTTTGCTCTGTGTGTAACGCGAGGTTCTTTGGAGCCTCGCGTTCTTATTTCCCCTTTAAACGGTGCATGGTGGCGCGTTTTAGCTCCCGGTCGCTATCGCGCTTTTTGATGTCCTCGCGTTTATCGTACTCGACCTTTCCTTTGCCGACGCCGAGGGCCACTTTCACTTTGCCGTTCTTCCAGTAAAGCGAGAGCGGCACCAGGGCGTTTCCCTTGACACTGGCCAGGCCGAAGAGCTTTCGAATCTCATTTTTATGCAGCAGAAGCTTGCGCACCGCCTTGGGCTGATGGTTCTGCAGATTCCCGTAGCTGTATTCGTCAATATGGGCGTTATAGAGAAAGGCCTGATCGTTCTCGATGCGCGCAAATGCATCGCTGAGCTGGCCCTTGCCGGCCCGCAACGCCTTGACTTCGGTTCCCTTAAGGACGATCCCCGCCTCGAACGTCTCAAGAATGTGGTAATCGCGCCGCGCTTTAGGATTGGAAAGAATATCGGCCATTTGATGTTGGACGCTGCGTCTTGCTCGTAGCGCAGATTCTAAACTGCTGTAAGGCAATTTCTAATCGGCAAATGCAGCGAAGTCGTGGGAGCCAGGCAGGTTGGAACCTGCGATATATAGTACTCCAATCGGCGAGCCCTGCGCCCGCTAATGTTGTTTCTTGCGCCGGCGATTGGTATGAACAGGCTCACGGGTCGAGAGCTCTTCGGGCATCTCGAAGCCGATCTTCTCCTCGATGATTTCTCGGAGAGCAATGTCCGCAGCGCCTTGATTTGCTGTCTCACCAACCAACGGCTGGCTGATGGCCCCGCCACCGGAGTTGAGCTGGCGGACACGACGCGAAACCAAATTGACGAGAACGTTGGGATTGCCAACCTTCAATAATGCCTGTCTACACAATTCGCTATTCAATGGGTGCCTTAGCTAAGGTTTAGTCGAGCCAGATACCATATGGGTTAGAGGTTTATAAGCAACAGGAAAGTTTTTTTGCGCCTCCCGCCTGCTTCTGAGCGTCTAAGAACCTGAACGGGAGGATATTGAGGTCCGGCTACTGAGGCTACTGAGGCGCATTTGCAATTTGATAATTGCTGAATCGATTGCCAGTGTGTCTGGATTGGCAGCAATGTTTTTTTTGAGATATAAGGTCGTGCGACGCGCAATTTTCCTATGACTCCAGCGCGTAACTTCGTCCGCAGCACATGGATAGGGCGAATGCTGCTCATTCCCTGGCGGTTTAAAGGGGCCATGCGAGTCGCGCTTCGCCCCGTGGGCCGGGCCGTCGCCTGGACGTTCCAATCGCGCGAGCACTACAATTACTCCTACGACTTGGAGCCGCTGAACGTTGACTACATGGCCTCGTTTGTTTCGGTCGTAACTGGAGAGGGTTTTTCCAAAACGCGAGCCTACATTCGAGAGATCGAAAACGATCAGCAGCTCAAAGATCACGTCGTCCGCTTGAATGCCGCAGCGAAGGAAAAGCATGTCGCAGACCGGGAGGCGCGCTTTGGCCGCCGGATGGGCTGGTATGCCATGGTGCGGGCGAGCAAGCCTCGGATTGTCGTCGAAACGGGCGTCGACAAAGGTTTAGGCTCCTGTGTAATTGCGACGGCTCTGATGCGGAACGCCCAGGAAGGTCACCCCGGTCGCTTGGTCGGGCTGGACATCAACCCCAACGCCGGATACTTGCTGGCCGCGCCTTACGATAAATTCGGTAACATAGTCTATGGCGATTCACTGGCATCAATTTCCGCGATGAACGAACCAATCGATTTCTTTATCCACGATAGCGACCACTCTGAAGAACACGAAGCGAATGAACTTAAGGCAGTGCAACCGAAACTCTCGCCCAACGCCCTCGTAGTAAGCGACAATTCCGCCGAAACTTCCAAGTTGCTCGAATTCGCTCAACAGACGAACCGGCAGTTTCTTTTCTTCGGGGAAAAACCGCGCAATCATTGGTGGCCCGGCGACGGCATTGGCGTCGCCTTCAATAAACGTCCATGACGATGAGTCGCCTGAGAAAGACCTTTGTCCGTGGCTGGGGCTACTTGTGGCGGCGCTACACTCCAATCGAAGCGTTCTTGCCCGAAGTGAGCGAGAAGGATTTTCAGCTCATGCGCGAAGTCCGACCGTTCACTATGACCTCTGCCGAAAGGATGTACGCTCTTCTCAATTCCGTCCGCTACATCAGCGCGAACGATATCGCAGGCGACGTTGTGGAATGTGGTGTTTGGAGAGGCGGAAGTATGATGCTCGTGGCCAAGGCACTGATCGAACTCAATCAACGCCAGCGACATCTTCATCTTTACGATACCTTTGCGGGGATGACTGCTCCTTCGCTAAAAGACAGCACCCGTTTTGAAAAGCGGAGTCCCGCAGAATCGTTTGCCCAGAGCCGAAAGGAGAACGAAGTTTGTCACTGGTCTTACGCCCCGCTAGACGACGTGCGAAAAAACATGCTTGGCACCGGTTATGACGAGGAGAAAATTCATCTGATCAAGGGCCCGGTCGAAAAAACCATCCCCGGGCACCTCCCGGAGCGTATTGCGTTGCTTCGACTCGACACGGACTTCTATGAATCGAGCAAACATGAGATGGTTCACCTTTATCCGAGGCTGGTCCAGGGTGGCGTGTTGATTCTGGATGATTACGGCCATTGGGAAGGGCAACGCATCGCGGTCGAGGAATATGTGGCCGAGCACAAGGTAAAGCTGCTCCTCAACCGGGTGGATTACAGCGGCCGGATTGCGGTTAAGATTTGATATGCCATCTGTCTCACTTGTAACCGGCGCGGCGGGATTCATCGGCAGCCACCTGGTCGATCGTTTGTTGTCGTTGGGTCATCGTGTCGTGGGGCTCGACAATATGCTGCTCGGTCGGCGGGAAAATCTGGCCGCAGCCTTAAAGAACCCTAATTTTCAGTTCCGCCAGTTGGACGTAAACGACACGTCAAAATGCCTGGAGTTCTTGACGAGCGAGGCCGGAGCAGGCGGCATCCAGACGGTTTGGCACATGGCCGCCAATTCCGATATCCAGGCTGGCGGAGTGAATCCGGATGTGGATCTAAACTCCACCTTCCTTTCCACTTATAACGCCTTGAAGTTGATGCAAGCTCTTGGGATCCCAGAGATCGCGTTCGCTTCCAGTTCCGCGATCTACGGCGAGCACAAGGGCCTGCTCCATGAGGAAACTGGGCCGCTCTTCCCAATTTCCAACTACGGCGCGATGAAGCTGGCCTCTGAAGGCGTGATCAGCGCCGCCGTGGAACGATTCGTCACACGAGCCTGGATTTTCCGCTTCCCCAACGTGATCGGCTCGCGGTCGACCCACGGCGTCATTTACGACTTCTTGAAAAAGCTGAAACGCAATCCCGGCGAGTTGGAAGTCCTCGGCGATGGCACGCAGCGCAAACCGTATCTTCATGTGAGCGAATTGATCGACGCCATGCTGCTGGTTTGTGAAAAGGCGCGGGAGCGGCTCAATTGTTACAACATCGCCACCCCAGGCAGCAGCACCACGGTCCGCCACATCGCTGAAGCTGTGGTTCGCGCCGCCTCGCCTAATGCGAAGATTCGCTACACGGGCGGCCCCCGTGGCTGGATCGGCGATGTGCCGCGCTTTGATTATTCCATCGCCAAAATTCAGAAACTTGGCTGGTCGCCAAAGATGACTTCCGACGAAGCGGTCGCGCTTGCGATTCGCGAGAACATTTCGGCGGGCCTATGAGCCAGGGAACGCGGCAGTTGATCATTCTCGCCGGCGGAATGGGCACACGGCTCAAGGCCCGCCTGGGCGACTTGCCCAAGCCGATGATACCAATTGCCGGCAAACCGCTCCTGGAGCACCAGGTCGAACTGGCTATGCGGCACGGCTTCACCGACATCATCATCTTTGCCTGCTATCGACCGGAAATCATAGAACGGCATTTCGGAAATGGGAGCCGGTGGGGTCTGCGCATTTCATACATTCTTGAGAAAGAACCGCTCGGGACAGCCGGCGCCGTTTTGGCTGGAATGAATGTTCTCGCCGATTGCTTCCTGGTCGTCTACGGCGACACCATGATCAATGTTGACCTGGATCGTATCTGGACCACGCACCTGACCAGAGGCGCAGACGCAACCTTGTTGCTGCATCCAAACGATCATCCGCTCGATTCCGATCTAGTCGAGATCGATGCCTCCGGATGGGTGCGCGCCTTTCACGGCCGCCCTCACCCACCGGGAGCGTTTTTTCAAAACCTGGTCAATGCGGGCCTCTATGTGCTCAATAAAGAAACGTTGCAACCCTGGGCCGCCAGGCCGGTCCTCCTCGATTTTGGCAAGGACCTCTTCCCAGCCCTGCTCGCACGCGGCGGCAAACTTTTGGGGTACAATACTCCCGAATACATCAAGGATATCGGGACACCGGAGCGCTACGATCGCGTTTGCGCCGAGTACGAACGTGGGGTCATCCAGCGCAGCTCGTTGAGCACACCGCAACGGGCGGTTTTTCTCGACCGGGACGGCACGATCAACACCGAGGTCGATGGGGTGACCTCGGCAGACAAGCTCGAACTGCTTCCACATGCCGCCAAAGCGATCCAAATCCTGAACCACCACGGCTACCGGGTGGTTGTGGTCACCAATCAACCTGTCATCGCCAAGGGTTTCTGTACCGAAGCAGACATCCAGAACATTCATAACAAATTGGAGACACTGCTCGGAAAGGAACACGCCTTCCTCGATCGCATCTATTATTGTCCCCATCACCCCGAGAGAGGTTTTCCCGGAGAACGCGCGGAGTTGAAGATCAATTGCGCTTGCCGAAAACCAAGTCCAGGCATGGTGACGCAAGCCGCCCAGGACCTGAACATCAACCTGGGGGCTTCCTGGTTGATCGGCGATACCACGACCGACCTTCAAACCGCCAAAAACGCGGGAGTCCGTTCAATCCTCGTCAAGACCGGTTATGCCGGCCGAGACGGCAAGCACAGCGCCGCTGCCGATCTCACCTTTGAGACGCTTGAAGACGCCGCAAACTGGATCATCAGCCATTCCGAATAAGCATTGTCGTGCCCGTTTGGTGGGGCGGGCGTCCCCGCGACCCGCTGGTCGACTGGGTCCGGCTCACGGGGACGCTCGCCCCACCCAACAAAGCCGGTTGCCGTTGACTGCTGCGGCTCGAATCGTAACTCTGAACCGAACATGATTATCAGCCGCACTCCCCTCCGCATGAGCTTCGTGGGCGGCGGGAGCGATTTACCCGCCTATTATCGCCGCTTTGGCGGTGCGGTCGTATCCACGGCCATCAACAAGTTCG
>Ga0137394_10003863_pt1 | contig 11298 bp, 11 predicted proteins | sample czobulk116metaG_FD_108278 | JGI IMG/M metagenome (GOLD analysis project Ga0137394, IMG submission 108278) | Vadose zone soil microbial communities from Angelo Coast Range Reserve, California, USA - czobulk1.16 metaG | ecosystem: Environmental > Terrestrial > Soil > Vadose zone | place: USA... | reverse complement strand
GCGGCCGACGGGCTCTTCTGTCCGGCGCAGCGCACCCCGGGCGCGTTCGGGAAGCCGGATGCGAGGCGGATCGTCGAGAGGGGATCGCCCGGAGGCGACCTCACCGACCACATGCCCCACCCGCTGACGCTGGCCGGCGTTCCATGCCTCCCGTCGGGTGGGAGCCCGGTCGTGGACAACCTCGCCGACCTCCCGGGGCCGAGCGGGTTCAGCAGCCCGGCAACCGTGCAGCTCCTCCAGTAGGAGATGGACATGACAGCGACGAGGCGTGGCACGGCGCTCACCACCTTCGCGGTCCTCTTCGCGATCCTGGCCGTGTCGAACTTCATGAAGCCGTTCCGCCTAGGCGGCGACCAGACCGGCTTCGTGCTCTTCGGCCAACGGCTCGCCGGCACCGCAAACGCGATCGCAGGGCCGCTCTTCGGCGCCTTCCTGCTCGCGTACGCCGCCGGCATCTGGCGCATGAAGCGCTTCGCCCTCGGGATGGCGTACGCGTATGCCGGATACGTCATCCTGAATCTGATCCTCTTCAATGCGCGCACCCCGCAGCCTCCCGGCGCGGGCTACGTCCTGTTCGGGGTCGTCTACGCCGCCGTCGCCATCGGCGTGTCGAGCGGCGCCGCGTACGTCCTCGCGAAGCGGAAGCTCGAGCTCACCTGATCGAAACTGGACGGTCCGTCACGCGTGCACCGCTTCGGCGTGCGCCATGGCGCTCGAATGCCCCGCTCGGCGGCTGGCGCGCGGCTTGCACCGCCATCCCCAGCCCTGCCGGGCGGGAGGACGACGCATGCCGACGATGGAAGAGCTGCTGCGCGAGACGCTCGAGAAGGGCGCCTCGGACCTTCACCTGAGCGCGGGTGAGCCGCCGCTCATGCGCATCCACGGCGATCTCGCCCGGACCGGGCATCCAGCGCTCACCCCGGAGGCCGTGACCGGGCTCGTGACCTCGATCATGACCGACAAGCAGCGCCAGGTCTTCCAGACCGAGCACGAGGTCGACTTCGCGTGCGAGCTGCCCGACAAGACCCGCTTCCGGGTGAACGTCTTCGTTCACAGCCGCGGCCCCGGCGCCGTGCTCCGCACCATCCCGACCCATATCCCCTCGCTCGACTCCCTGCAGATGCCCCCCATCCTGAAGGAGCTCTGCACCCGGGAGCGGGGGCTGATCGTCGTGACCGGGCCGACCGGGTCGGGGAAATCCACCACGCTCGCCGCCATGGTCGACGTCATCAACCAGACCTGGGACGCGCACATCCTGACCGTCGAGGACCCGATAGAGTTCGTGCATCCTCCGAAGCGCTGCCTGGTGAACCAGCGCGAGGTCGGCCCGCACACCAACTCGTTCTCCAACGCGCTCCGGAGCGCGCTCCGTGAGGACCCTGACGTCATCCTGATCGGCGAGATGCGGGACCTGGAGACGATCTCGCTGGCACTCACCGCGGCGGAGACGGGCCATCTGGTCTTCGGCACGCTCCACACCTCGAGCGCGCCGAAGACGATCGACCGCATCATCGACGTCTTCCCCGCCGGGCAGCAGAGCCAGATCCGCACCATGCTCTCCGAGTCGCTCGAGGCGGTGGTGGCGCAGACCCTCCTCAAGAAGAAGGGCGGCGGCCGGGTCGCGGCGACGGAGATACTGCTCGGGGTGCCGGCCGTCCGGAACCTCATCCGCGAAGCGAAGCTCCACCAGATCCCGTCCATGATGCAGACCGGCCAGCGGGTCGGCATGCAGACGCTCGAGATGGGGATGGCGGACCTGGTGAAGCGGGGGCTGATCGATCCCCCGCCGCCGCCGCGTCCGGCGGCGAACGGTAGCGCGGCGGCGGGCGCGGCGGCGTAGGGGGGCGTTCGGACGGGGGCCGGGGGCGGGACCCCCGCTCGCCTTCGGTTCGCCCGCGCTGGGCGGCGCGTGGGATGCCGCAGCGGGCGCTCGCGGGCTCACAGGCGGCGCTCGGGGGTCCCCGCGCCCCGGCCCCCGTCCTCGATCACCGTCCTTCCGGGACGCTAGCGCGCGCTCGGCGGTCGCGGCTCAGCTCAGCGGGTGGTGCCGGAGCTGGTGTGGGCCCATTCGGGGCGGAGGCGGATGGCGGTGGCGTAGTGCTCGTCGGCCTCGGTCCGTCGACCGCGGGCGGCGAGCGCCTGCGCGAGCTGGTAGTGAGCCTCGGCGAAGGTCGGCGCGAGGCGGACGGCGTCGCGGTAGAGGACGATCGCCTTCCCGTTGCTTCCCTGCTTCGCCAGCGCGAGGCCGAGATTGAAGTGCGTGACCGCGTCCGGCCGGAGGCGGAGCGCCTCGGTCAGGTGGCCGATCGCCTCCTCGGTCCTTCCCTGATCCACCAGGGCGATCCCGAGGTTGGTGTGCGCGCTCGCGTGGGAGGGGTTCACGCGGAGGGCCGCCGCGTACTGCTCGACCGCCTGGTCGGTCTGCCCGCGGCGCATGAGGGCGACGCCCAGGTTGTAGTGCGCGTCGGGGTAGCTCGGCAGGAGCCGCAGCGCCTCGGAGAACTCGACGACCGCCTCGTCGAGCCGTCCCTGGCGCACGAGCGCGTCCCCCAGGTTGTTGTGTGCGAGCCAGTTGTCGGTCGTGACGGCCAGAGCGTGTGAGAAGAGACGCGTGGAGCTCTGCCAGTAGCCGACCTGCGCCGAGGTGCGGAGCCCGAGCGCCACGACCAGCATCGCGGCGCAGGCGGCCATCACGGATGGACGGATCGGCCACCGCGAGAGGAGCTCGCCCACTCCCCAGGTCACGATCACGAACAGCCCGATCAGGGGCAGATAAGCGAAGTGGTCCGCCATCGCGCGGCTGCCGAGCTGCACGAGCCCGCTCACGGGAAGGAGCATGCCGACGAACCAGAGCCAGCCGACCGCGATGTACGGGTGGCTCCGCCGGGCGGCGACGGCGAGCGCGCTCATCGCGCCGACGACGGTTGCCGCCATCGCGATCTCCCACGCCGGCCAGGCGGCGGGCAGCGGATAGAACACGGACAGTCGGGCCGGCCACATCGTCTTCGCGACGTACCAGCCACAAGCGACGAGCGCGTTCGTGAGACGGGTGGCGAGGGGGAGGTCGCCGACCTCGAAGACGGTGCGCTGAGCGGCGAGAAACGCGAGGATCGCAACCGCTCCCGACATCAGGAGGAGCGGGAGCTTCTCCATCACGAGCCGCCACGGCGTCTCCGGACGGCGGAGCGGCCAGTGGTCGAGCAGCAGCATGACGAACGGCAGAGTCACGAGCATCGCCTTGCTCATGAGCGCGAGCGCGAACGGGGCCGCAACGAGCCCGAACCGCCAGCCGGTCGGCTGGCGGGCGTAGCCGCCGTACGCCCAGAGCGCGAGGAGGCCGAAGAAGGCGCCGAGGACGTCCCTCCGCTCCGCCACCCATGCGACGGACTCCACGTGCAACGGGTGGAGCGCGAACAGCGCCGCGACCGCCAGGCTTCGCCAGAGAGCGCCGGTCATCGAGCGAAGGACGAGGAAGAGCAGGACCACGTTGGCCGCGTGGAAGACGAGGCTCGTCATGTGATGCCCGGCGGGGTTCAGCCCGTAGAGCCGCACGTCGAGCATGTGGGAGAGCCAGGTGACCGGATGCCACATGCCGACGTCGGTCGACGCGAGCGCCCAGCCGACGCCTGCGAGGGTCGGCCCCCTGAGGACGACGCTGTTGCCGAGGACGTAGTCCGGGTCATCGAGGTTGACGAAGTCGCACTTCAGCACCGAGGAGTAGGCGACGACGGTCCCGAAGACCAGGAGAAGGCAGAGGTATCGCGTCCGAGCCATGATGGTCTCTTCGACCGGAGAGGCCACCGGCTTGAGAGAGCGATGTCAATATCCCGTCACGCAGTACGCGACGCCCTCCACTCATCGGCCAGGATCGCCCATCGCTCGTGGTCGCGCCAGCGCCCGGCGATCTTCAGATAGCGCGGCGAGAGGCCCTCGCGTCGGAATCCGCAGCGGCGGACGAGGGCGATCGAGCGGGCGTTGGCGGGCTGGATGTTCGCCTCGACGCGATGGAGCCGGAGCGCGGTGAAGGCGTGCCGGAGGACCAGCCGCAGCGCCTCGGTCATGTAGCCCCGTCCCGCGTATGCCGCCGCGGCATAGTAGCCGAGGTAGGCACCCTGGAACTGTCCCCGGATGAGCTCCATCAGCATGAAGGTGCCGACGATCCGGCCGTCCTCGCGGCGGCAGGCGAGGAACCCGACGTGCGACGGGCGCCGGTAGCGGCGCAGGAACGCCGCGTACGCCCGCGGGGTGCGCGGCGGGGCGCTCCAGCCGCGGTGGAGCCGCCGGCTCGCGCACATGGCGGCGAGGAACTCGCGGCGGTCGCGGACGAGAGGCGGGCGGAGGAGTACGCGCGAGCCGGGGACGGTGATCGCTCCGCTCACCCGGCGCACACCGCCTGTCCCCTGAGCGTGTGCGAGGTCGCCGACTCCACCCTGACCCGGACGGGATCGCCGGGGGACGCCGGCCCCGGGAAGACGACGGTCTTCAGCTGCGGCGACTTCCCGGCCATCCATCCCTCGGTTCGCCGGGCCGGGCCCTCGACCAGGACCTCCACCTCGGAGCCGACCAGCGCCCGGTTGATCTCCGCCGAGATGCGCTCCTGGAGCTGGACGAGCCGCTCGAGCCGCCGCGCCTTCTCTCTTTCCGGCACGTCGTCGCCCCAGCGGAACGCGCGCGTCCCCTCGCGCGGCGAGTACTTGAACAGGAACGCCGAGTCGTAGCGGACGCGGCGGACGAGCGCCTCCGTGGCGGCGAAGTCCTCGTCGTCCTCGCCCGGGAAGCCGACGATGACGTCCGTCGACAGCGCGATCCCCGGCACGCGGGCGCGCAGCCGTGCGACGAGGTCCTCGTAGCGCGCGAGGGTGTAGTCGCGTTCCATGCGCGCGAGGATGCGATCGGAGCCGGCCTGGACGGGAAGGTGGAGCTGGGGCGCCACGGTGTCGCACTCGGCCATCGCATCGATCACCCGTTCGCTCATGTCCGCGGGGTGGGGCGAGGTGAACCGGATGCGGAGGATCCCGGGGACGCGAGCGGCGCGCCGGAGGAGCTCGGCGAAGTCCCAGGTCCCGTCGTGGTACGCGTTGACGGTCTGCCCGAGGAAGACGACCTCGCGCGTGCCTCCGGCCGCGAGGGTACGGACCTGATCGACGAGCGCGGGACCCGGCAGGCTTCGTTCGCGGCCGCGCACGTACGGCACGATGCAGAACGTGCAGAACCGGTCGCAGCCGCGCATCACCGTGACCCAGGCGCGGACACCGGGCTCGCGGGCGACCGGAAGATCCACGTACGTCTCGGAGGGGTCCAGGCGGAGCGCGACGTGCGGATCGGCGTCCCCGGTGCGCAGCAGCTCCGGCAGCCGCCGATACCCGTCCGGTCCGACCAGGACGTCCACCCACGGCGCCCGCGCGCGCAGCGTGCCGCGGAGATGCTGCGCCATGCAGCCCGTCACGCCGATGCGGATCTCCGGCCGCCGGCGTTTGTGCCAGGCGAGCTCGCGGAGCCGGCCGATGACGCGTGCCTCCGCGTGCTCGCGGATGGCGCAGGTGTTCAGCAGGATCACGTCCGCGCCCTCCGGCGACTCGGCGCGGCTGTAGCCGTGGTCCCGGAGGTGGCCGAGGACCAGCTCCGTGTCGGCCACGTTCATCTGGCAGCCGTATGTCTCGATGTACACGCTCGGCATGGGCGCTCGCGTCATAGCGGCGTTGCGGCGGCGCGTGCAACCGGGTAACCATTCCACATGCTCGGTGGTCCACCGCGCCGCGGCCGCCAGCCCGAGGCGTACGGCTCGCTCGAGGCGAGCCTCCTCCACTGCCCGAAGTGCCGCCAGGCGATGCCCGTCCGCAAGCGGCTCCTCCTCGTGCTCCTCGACGGCGAGAAGCACGAGTACGTGTGCCGGCAGTGCGGAACGCCGTGCGCGTCCAAGATGGAGCCGCTGCCGAAGCTCTCCGGATGACGGCGTGAGCACGCACGAGCACCACGCGAAGGCGAAGCACGCAGTCGCGTGCGCCATCCTCACCGTGAGCGACACGCGCACCCCGGAGACCGACGTCAGCGGGGTGTGCATCCGGGCGCTGCTCGAGGAGGCGGGGCACCGCGTGGTCGGTTACGCGATCCTGCCCGATGATCCGGGACGGATCCGGGGACACCTCGAGGGACTCTTCGCGCTCCCGGAGCTCGATGCCGTGATCGTGAACGGCGGCACGGGCCTCGCCCGGCGCGACACGACGTACGAGGCGATCGGCACGCTGCTCGAGAAGAAGCTCGATGGCTTCGGCGAGCTCTTCCGCATGCTCTCCTACCAGCAGGTCGGCGCGGCGGCCATGCTGTCGCGCGCCGCGGCCGGCGTCGCGCACGGCAAGGTGGTGGTCTCGCTTCCAGGAGCCCCCGCCGCGGTCGAGCTCGCCATGCAGAAGCTCGTCGTCCCCGAGCTCGGTCACATGGTCCACCTGCTGCGCACCTGAGGGATGCGAGTGCGTCTGCGGTTCTTCGCCGCGCTGCGCGAGCAGATGGGCGCCAGCGCCGAGCGGACGGTCCGGGCGGGCACGACGGTCGGCGCGCTCTGGCGCTCGCTGGTCGCCGAGCGGCCGGAGCTCGGCGCGGTGCCCGTCCGCTTCGTGGTGAACGAGACGTACGTCGGGGCGTCCCATCGCCTCGCCGACGGTGACGAGGTGGCGTTCTTCCCGCCGGTCAGCGGCGGCACCTAGGCGATGTTCCGGATCACGCGCTCCCCGATCGTCCTCGACCGGCTGCTCCGCGCCGTCCGCGATCCGCGCGCGGGTGCGGTCGTCACCTTCCTCGGCACGACGAGGAACGAGAACTCCGGGCGGCGCGTGGTGCGGCTCGAGTACGAGGCGTTCACGCGCATGGCGGAGCGCGAGATGCGAAGCCTCGCCGCCGAGGCGCGCCGGCGGTGGCCACTGCGGAAGATCGCCATGGCGCACCGGATCGGGATCGTGCCGGTCGGGCACGCGAGCGTCGCGATCGTGGTCTCGGCGGGGCATCGCGCCGAGGCCTTTACCGCCTGCCACTGGCTGATCGATCGGCTGAAGGAGATCGTGCCGATCTGGAAGCGCGAGCACTTCCGCGGCGGCCAGGTTTGGATCGGGCCGCAGCAGAGCGCGCCGGCGCGGCGCGCTGGCCGCCGTCCGCGCCGGTGATGCCGGCCGAGCACCTGCTCCCGATCATCACCGTCGAGATATTCGTGATTCTCGCCGTCGCGCGCCTGCTCGGCGTCGCGCTCCGGGCCGTCGGCCAGCCCCAGGTGATGGGGGAGGTGGTCGGGGGAATCGTGCTCGGGCCCTCGCTCCTCGGCTGGGTCGCGCCGGATGCCAGTGCAGCGCTCTTCCCGCCGGCGGCCCTGCCCCATCTCAAGGTGCTCAGCGAGTACGGCATCGTCTTCTTCATGTTCCTGGTCGGCCTCGAGCTCGATCCGGCGCTCATTCGCGGACGGGAGCGCGCCGCGATCGCGATCTCGTGGGCGAGCATCGTCACGCCGTTCGCGCTCGGCCTCCTGCTCGCCGCGTGGCTGTACGAGGCGCACGCTCCGACTGGCGTGCGGTTCCTCTCCTTCGCGCTCTTCATGGGGGCCGCGATGTCCGTCACCGCGTTCCCGGTCCTGGCGCGCATCCTGATCGAGCGCGACCTGCTGAAGACGCGGGTCGGGTCGGTCACCATCGTCGCCGCCGCCGTCGACGACGTGACGGCGTGGTGCCTGCTCGCGTTCGTGGTCGCGGTGGTCAGCACGGCGAACGTCGCGCAGGCGGTCGAGACGCTCGCGCTGGTGGCGCTCTACCTCGTGCTGATGCTGGTCGGGGTGCGGCCGCTCCTCCGCCGGCTGAGCGCGATGGTGGACCGGACCGGGCGGCTCTCGCAGAACCTCGTCGCGGCCGTCTTCCTCCTCGTCCTCGCGAGCGCGATCAGCACCGACCGGATCGGCATCCACGCGATCTTCGGGGGGTTCCTGGTCGGCGCCGTCATGCCGAAGGACCGCCTGTTCACCCGCGAGCTGGTCGAGAAGGTGGAGGACTTCGCGGTCGTGTTCCTCCTGCCGATCTACTTCGCGTACACGGGGCTCCGCACGCGGATCGGCCTCCTCGACTCGCCGGCGCTCTGGCTCCAGTGCGCGCTCGTGATCGCGGTCGCGACGCTCGGGAAGTTCGGCGGCTCGACGCTCGCCGGGCGGCTCACGGGACTCGGCTGGCGCGAGGCCTCGGCGCTCGGAGTCCTCATGAACACGCGCGGGCTCATGGAGCTCGTCATCCTGAACGTCGGCTTCGACCTCGGCGTCATCTCCCCCGCGCTCTTCGCGATGCTCGTCCTCATGGCGATCGTCACCACGCTCGCGACGACGCCCGTGCTCGCCTGGCTCTACCCCCCGGAGCGCTTCCGTGCGGAGCTGACGGCCGTGTCCGCGGCGCCGGCCGGCGTCCTCGCCACCGTGGCGCTGGCGAGCTCCGGGCCGCTCCTCGTCGACGTGGCGGCGGCGCTCGCGGACGGCGCCGAGAGCCCGCTCTACGTGCTTCATCTGGAACGCCCGCCCGAGCGCGGCACGCTCGGCGTCGGGATCGCGGCCGCTCCAAGCAACGACGCGGCGCTCACCCCGACCCTCGAGCATGCGCGGGCTCGCGGGCTCCCGGTCCGGCCGCTTCAGTTCCTCAGCCGGAGCCCGGCGGACGACATCCGCGACGTGGCCCGCGCGAAGGGCGCGGGGACCATCGTGATGGGCTGGCACAAGCCGGTATGGACCCGCACCGTGCTCGGCGGCACCGTGAAGGCCGTCATGCGCGACGCGGACGCGGACGTCGCGGTCCTCATCGACCGGGGGCTCTCGTGGCCACCCCGCCGGCTGCTGGTCCCGTGCGCCGGCACGCCGCAGGATGGTGCCGCGCTCCGGCTCGGCGCGCGCATCGCGGCCCGCCACGGCTCCGCCGTCACGGTGCTAGGCGTCGTCCGTCCCGGCGGGCGACCTCCCCGGGTGGACCTCCCGGCGGGCGTGCCCGCGATGCGCGTGATCGAATCGGCGTCGCCGATCGACGCGGTGATCGAAGAAGCCGCGTCACACGACTTGACCGTGCTCGGCGTGGGAGACGGCTGGCAGCTCGAGCCGAACGTCTTCGGGCTCCGCTCGGAGCGACTCGTCGCCCGGTGTCCCTCGTCGCTGCTCGTGGTGTGCGGACTCGCGGAGCGGAGCGCCGCGGCGCCGTGACGCTCGTCGACGCGGCAAGGTTTGCTTTGTCGACACTCCTTCGCCATGGTAGGAGCACGAGGTTGATGTCCCGCGCCCACCCCGTCGCTCTCCTGATCGTCGCATTGCTGGCTACCGGGTGCGCGGGACTCCGCCGGGGTGCCCTGGGCGGCTTCGCCCGCGATGCGGACTTCGGCCCCGCGGTCTCTCTGCCCGACGACGCCGCCGCCCTCGGTCACTTCTTCCGGGGCGAGATGGCGCTCAGCCAGAACGACATGGATACCGCCCTCGCCGCGTTCCAGGCGGCCGTCGCGGCGGACCCGGTCACTCCGCTGCTGCGCCTTCGGCTCGCGAGTCTCTACGTGCGGAGCGGACAGCTCGATCGTGCGCTCGAGCAGGTGGACTTCGCGGTCAAGACGGAGCCAGAGAACCTCGAGGCGCTCGCCCTGCGGGCCGGCGTCCTCTCCTCGCTCGGGCGGGACGACGAGGCCGTCGGAGCTTACGAGAACATCCTGACCCTCGATCCCGAGAGCCAGGACGCCTATCTCTACCTGGGCGCGCTCTACAGCAAGAAGGGCGACACGGACCGCGCGGTCGCCACGCTGAAGAAGCTGACCGCCAAGAATCCGGGCTCGATCCTCGGCTACTACTACCTCGGCCGCGTCCACGCCGCCGCACGCCAGCTGGACAAGGCGGAGCATTTCTACCTCGAAGCGCTCAAGCTGAACCCCCAGTCAGAGCTCATCCTCACCGACCTCGGCCTCGCCTACGAGCTCGAGGGACGAACCGACAAGGCGATCGAGCTCTACCAGCGGATCCTCGCGCTGAACCCGCAGAGCGTGCTCGTGCGGCGACGGCTCGGCGGACTCTACGTCGGCCAGAAGAAGCTCGACGATGCGCTCACCCAGTTCCGCGAGATGGAGAAGCTCGATGCGGACCCGCGTGAGGCGCGCACCAAGATCGGTCTGATCTACCTCGAGAAGGGCGATCCCGAGCGGGCGGCGACCGAGTTCAACCTCGTGCTGGCAGCAGAGCCGGAGAACTGGCGCGTCCGCTACTACCTCGGCTCGGTGTATGCCGAGCGCAAGGAGACCGACCGCGCGCTGGGCGAGTTCGGGCGGATCCCACCCGACTCCGAGTACTACGTCGACGCGCGGATCCAGCGCGCCTACCTCCTGCAGAAGGCGGAGCGCATCCCGGATGCGGTCCGCGAGGTCGAAGGCGCGCTCAAGGTGAAGCCGGACAACGCGGACCTCATGGGGTACCTCGCCGCCCTCTACCGCGAGCGGAAGGAGATCAAGTCCGCGATCGCCCTCCTCGAGCGCATGGTCGAGCGCTACCCCGAGAACGACCGCTATCGCTTCACGCTGGGCGCCGCGTACGACGAGGCGAAGGACAAGACCCGCACGATCGAGCAGATGCGCCGCGCGGTCGAGCTGAATCCCAAGAACGCGGCCGCCCTCAACTATCTCGGCTACACCTACGCCGAGATGGGAGTGAAGCTCGACGAGGCGGAGGGGCTGATCCGCCGTGCGCTCGAGCTCGAGCCGGACGACGGCTTCTACGTCGACAGCCTCGGCTGGGTGTACTTCCAGCGCGGAGACTACCGCCACGCCGTCGAGCAGCTCGAGCGGGCGGTCGAGCTCGCCGGCGAAGATCCGACGGTGGCCGAGCATCTGGGCGACGCGTACGAGCGCAACGGACATCCGCGCGACGCGCTCCGCGTCTACCGTGACGCGCTCGCACGCGCCAAGGAAGGCGTGCAGATCGACCGCCTGAAGGGCAAGATCCGCGCTCTCGACCGGACCGAAGGCGCCGGCCTGTAAGCCGTTCCGAATGCGCCGGCCCCTCCTGGTCGCCTGGGTCGTCGGGGCCCTGCTGATCGGCGGCTGCCGGTTCCACCCGCCCCGCCCGCTCCCCCCCATGACTGCGGATCAGCTGCTCGACGGACTTGCGGCCCGCCGCGCCGCGATCGGGTCGCTGCGTGCCCGTGCCCGGCTGCGCGCGGGCCTCTCGGGTCTCTGGTTGCGCGAGGCGATCGTCGTCCGGCGGCCGGACGCGGTGCGGATCGATGTGCTCTCGCCGTTCGGGCTCGCGCTGGCGATCGGGATGCGCGG
>Ga0137394_10003862_pt1 | contig 11299 bp, 12 predicted proteins | sample czobulk116metaG_FD_108278 | JGI IMG/M metagenome (GOLD analysis project Ga0137394, IMG submission 108278) | Vadose zone soil microbial communities from Angelo Coast Range Reserve, California, USA - czobulk1.16 metaG | ecosystem: Environmental > Terrestrial > Soil > Vadose zone | place: USA... | reverse complement strand
TTCTCTGGCGGGCTGATGCAACGCCTGTCGATCGCGCGCGCGATGATGCACGATCCCGACGTCCTGTTTCTCGACGAGCCGAGCGCCGGCCTCGATCCGCAGACGCGTCTCCTGCTGAGCGACCTCGTCCGCGACTACAATGCGCGCGGCAAGACGATTCTCCTCACGACGCACAACATGGAAGAGGCCGACACGCTCTGCCACCGCGTCGCCATCGTCGATCACGGCAAGATCATCGCGCTCGGGTCGCCACAGGAACTGAAGCGATCGGTGCCCGGCGGCTTTCTCGTCCGACTGCATGTCGCCGCGACGCCGGCCGGACTCGTCGATGCGCTGACGCGCGTGACCGGGGTCAGCGAAGTCCGCACGCCGGGCGACGGCCAGATCGACGTGTACAGCGATCACGGCGGACCGCTGGTGCCGACGCTCGTCTCGACCGCGGCGGCCGCCGGCGCGACGATTCGTGATCTCCACATCTCCGAGCCGAGCCTGGAGAATCTGTTCCTGCATCACACCGGACGGAGCCTGCGAGAATGAATTTCACGACGTTTCTCGCGATGCTCGCGCGCGACGCGCACGTCGCGCGGCGCAACGCGGTCACGCTGGCGTTCCAGACGCTGCTGCAGCCGATGATGTTCGTCTTCGTCTTCGGCCGCGTCATGACCACGAGCGGCCTCATGTCGCCGCAGTACAAGTCGCTGCTGCTCCCCGGCATCATCGCGTTGAGCATGGTCATGACCGGCACGTGGGCAGTCGCGATGCCGCTCGTCTCCGAATTCCAATTCACGAAAGAGATCGAAGACCGCCTGCTGGCGCCCATGGAAATGGAGTGGCTCGCGGTCGAAAAAGTCGTCGCCGGGATGATTCAGGCGCTCGTCGCCGGACTCGTCGTGATCCCGACCGCGTGGCTCGTGATGGGCGGTGTGTCGCTGAGCGGCGATCACATCGGGCTGCTGCTGACGCTCGCCGTGCTCGTCGCCTGCCTCGCGTCCACGCTCGGTCTCGCACTCGGCTGCACGGTTGGACCGACGCAGGTCGGCCTGATGTTCAGCCTGGTGCTCGCGCCGATGATCTTTTTCGGGTGCACGTACTATCCCTGGCAGGCGCTCGCGGCCTTTCCGCTGTTGAAGCGGATCGTCCTGGTGAATCCGCTCGTGTACGCGAGCGAAGGGTTTCGAAGCGCGCTCGTCCCGCAGTTCCCGCATCTGCCGCAGGCGGCCATTCTCACCGCGCTCGTGATGTTCAACGCCGCGTTCCTCGCGTTCGGCTTGTATCAGTTCAAACGAAAAGCACTGACGTAGGCGGACGCCTATGCCAAAAATGCAAGATGCCAAACGCAAAATGACCACAACCAACAACGTTTAGCATTCCGCATTCCGCATTCCGCATTCCGCATTCCGCATTCTGCATTCTGCATTAGTCGTTCGCACGAACTGACCACACGCTCAACTCGTCGACGCTCCACCACCAGATGCCGCGCGCGCGGCCGGTCTGTGCGATGCGGATAGCGCGCGCCGGGTGCGACGGCAGCTCGACGTCGATGGCGACGCGCATCGGATCGACGAGCAGTCCACGGCCAAAGCCATGAGGATGCTGCCGCGGAACAGCGGCGCGACCGCGATGTCGCGCATCATCCGCGGCCGCTTCGCGCGATCGGCGCGCCACAGTCCCCAAGCGATCACGAGCGCGACGACGAGGCCGAAGTACAGGAGGTAGTAGCCGTTCGACATCGCCAGAACCAGTACGCGACGGCGGCGCCGGCGAGCGCTTTCCGGGATCCGGTCGCGAAGTAGCGATGCAGACCGAGTAGCGACAGCGGCATCCAGCCGTTGACCAACAGCTGAAGGTGCGACACGTGCGCCATCCGATTGGGATAGAACGCATAGACCGCGGCAGCCACAATCGCGGCATCGGTGCGGGCCGTCTGGTCGCGTGCGAGCAGAAACATCGCCACGCCGGCGAACACGAACGACGCCAGGAACATCGCGTTGTAGGCGAGCACCGGGTTGCCCGTCATCCATTCGAGCGGTGCGGCGAAGATCGCCACGCCGAGCAGGTGTTCGGAAAACGCAAGCGTCGAGTGGTAGGGATAAAGAATCGGTGTGTCCCAGAGGGCGGGCGAGCCCATGACGCAGACGGTCGGCGTCCCACGCCGGAATCCACGTGTTCAGCAGCGGATCGCGGAGCTCGCCGGGAATCGCGTGCGTCGCGGCCGAGAGCAGCGGGCGCAGCATCAGCGCCGTAGCGACGACGAGGCCAGCAGCCACAACCAGTGTGTCGCGCACATCGTCGCGCCGGCCAAGGGCCGAGCATGCACGATGGGGTACTCTAGTCTGGCTCTACCCAAAGGAGGAACGGCGATGATCCGTGTGCTTCTGGCCAGCGCGCTGATGTGCGCGCTCGGCGCGCCAGCGCTGGCCCAACCTGCAACCATTTCAGGGACGGTCGTCGATCAGTCCGGTGCCGCGGTGCCGGGCGCGACGGTCGAACTGATCGGACCGGGCACGCACGCCCCGACCGTGTCAGGCCCGCGCGGCGAATACAGTTTCCGCGACGTACGACCCGGCACGTACAAGATCGAGGTCGCGCTCGTCGGCTTCGCCCCCGCCGTGCAGAACGACGTGATCGTCGGCGCCTCGAACGTCGAGGTGCCCGCCATCACGCTGCGCGTCGCCAGCCTCACCGATACCGTCGTCGTCAGCGCGACCAAGTCCGAGGCGGCGCTGATTGATGCGCCGGCGACGATGAGCGTCGTGACGGCCGAAACCCTGCAGAGTACACCCGCGCAGAATTACGGCGACCTGCTCCGCTCAGTCCCGGGCGTCAACGTCATTCAACTCTCCGCGCGCGACGTGAACATCACGAGCCGTCAGAGCACGTCGACGCTGACGAGCACGCAGCTCGTCCTGCTCGACGATCGATCGATCTATCTCGATTTCCTGGGCATCGTCTTGTGGGACTTTCTGCCGGTCAGCATGTCCGACGTCAAACAAATCGAGGTGGTCCGCGGGCCCGCGTCGGCGGTGTGGGGCGCCAACGCGCTCACCGGCGCCGTGAACATCTTCACCAAGCCGCCGCGGCAGTCGCCGGGCACGACGGTCTCGGTGACGGCGGGCGGCTTCAGCCGCAATGCCGGATCGGGCGTCGGCAAAGGGATGGGCAAAATATTCGGCGCGAACGCGACGGTGGCGCAGGCGCCGAATGCGAAGTGGTCGTACCGCGTGTCGGCCGGCTATTTCAACTCGGATCCGTTTCCGCGCCCCACCGGCACCATTCCGGTCGTCCAGGATCCGCGCGATCCGGCGGTGACCGTCGGCGGCGCGTCGTACCCGATCGACGCCGCCGGCGCGGTGGGGACCGCGTTCGAGAATCCCGGCACGAGCCAGCCGAAGTTCAACGCGCGCGTGGATCAGGAGATTGCCGGCGGCCGGATCACGTACGAGGGCGGGGTCGCCGGCACATCGGGCATCATCCACACCGGCGTCGGACCCTTCGACATTCAGAACGGGTCGGTCCTCGGCTACGGGAAGGTGAACTATCGGAAAGGCGGGCTCAAGGTGAACGCCTTCACGAATCTCACCGACGCCAAGGCGCCGAATCTGCTGCTCGTCGATCCGGCGACGCGGCTGCCGCTGCAACTGAATTTCTCGACGCAGACTTACGACGTCGAGGTGGGCGATACGTGGCGCGTCGGCGAAAAACAGGTCCTCACGGTCGGCGGCAACGTCCGGCAGAACAACTTCGACATCACGATCGCGCCGTCGTCGGACAACCGGACCGAGCTCGGCGCCTACGTGCAGGACGAAGTGTTCCTGGATCCCGTACGGTTGACGATTGGCGGCCGCGTCGACAAGTTCGGCAACCTGAAGGATCCGGTGTTCTCGCCGCGCATCGCGGCGGTGTTCAAGGTCGCGCCCGATCAGTCGGTGCGCGTCTCGTTCAACCAGGCATTCCGATCGCCGTCCACCATCCACAACTTTCTCAACATCGCGATCGTCGCGCCGACCGATCTCCGCGCGCTCGGCATTCCCACGCCGTTCCCGCTCGTGGTGCACGCCGTCGGCAGCGAGGTGCCCATCAACGGGGTCGCGCAGCAGCAGCTGAAGGAAGAGTCGCTCACGGCGTACGAAGTCGGCTACACGGGGACGTTCCTGTCGCGGACGACGATCGGCGCGGCGTTCTACGTGAACGATCTCAAGGACAATCTCAACTTCGTGCAGCTGCCGGCGACGGCCGATCCCTACACTGTCGCGAATCCACCGCCCGGATGGCCGCTGCCGCCCGTGATCCTCGCCGTCCTCGCGCAGCGCGGCATCTTTCTCCCGCGAACCGGATTCGCGTACCTCAATCTCGGACCGCTCCGTCAGAAGGGCGTTGAGCTCTCGCTCGATCATCGTCTCCGCCGCGGACTCACGGCGTTCGCGAACTACTCGTGGCAGGCGAAGCCCAAGGTGCTCGTTGATCCGAATCCGTTTCCCGCCGCGGAGCTCTCGCTGCCGCCGACCAATCGATTCAACGTCGGCTTCAACGCCGATGAAGGACGATTCCTGGGCAGCCTGTCGGTGAATTATTCGGACAAGGCGTTCTGGAGCGACGTGTTGTCGTCGCCGTATTTCGGCTTCACCGACGCGTACACCATGCTGAACGGCAGCTTCGGCGTGAAATGGAACGGTGGAAAAATCACGACGCTCGTGAAAGGCACGAACCTGACGAACGAGGACATTCAGCAGCACGTGTTCGGCGACATCATCAAGCGGTCGGTCGTGGCGGAGGTCCGCTTCGCGTACTGAAGCCCCGAACATCTTCGCGCCCGTAGCTCAGTTGGATAGAGCACCGGCCTTCTAAGCCGATCCCGATGGTGGTCAATCGACGCGTACCGTGTTTTTCCTAGCAAAATCGATCGGGGCGATTGCCGATCGATGCCGATCAGGGTGGGGTACACGACCTCGCGTTGCAAAAGTTTGCAAAGCGTTTTTCGTGGGCCATTGTCACGCCCAATCCTCGATGCGCAGGCCCGGCACCCTTCCGAATTCCTTCACGTTGTGGGTAATCAATCGAACGTTGAGGCTGAGCGCGTGTGCGGCGATCAGCAGGTCCATTGACCCGATCGGTTGACCCTTCTTCTCGAGAGCGGTCCTCAGTCGTCCGTACGCGGCGGTCGCCGCGCGGTCGAAGGGAGCGACGTCGAGCGGTGAAACGAATTGCTCCAGGGCCTCGCGATTCTTCGCAGGCCGGCTGCTCTTCGTGACGCCGTATTCAAGTTCCGCGAGGGTGATCACCGAAATGCCGATGTCGCCAACTGGATGCGCGGCGAACCGCTCGAGGACCGAGGCGGGATGCTCCTTGATCAGATAGATGCAGACGTTGGTGTCGACCATCAACTTCATCAAAAGGAGCGGCCGCGATTCTGAACTGGCGGTTGATGCCGCCCCTGCTCCATGAAGTCGTCGCTGAACTTCTTCAGGCTATCGATGAGAGCCGCCCACGATTTCTTCCGGGGGCTGAGGACTAACGACGCGCCTCGCTTCCGAATCTCGACCTCTTCACCTTCGAGGTGAAACTCCTTCGGAATTCGGACGGCCTGGCTGTTGCCGCTTTTGAAGACCTTTGCAGTTTTCATCGGGGACTCCATGTCCGACGTGTACATACACAAGGATATACACGCCGCTCGTCTCGGTCAACGGCTGGCGTTCGCGGGAGCTGACCTGCCGGATCACGATGCCACTGCGGAGATCGATCCGGATCGACAGCGACCCCACACACACTACTAGGCTTTCGACGATTCCGATCTGCCCGGTCCACGCCGAGCCGCCACCGATCCGCCCGCGCGGATTTCCTGCGCGCGTTTCGCACTCGACGAGCTCGTGCGCACGGCGTCGACGGCATGCACCGATGGGTCGGGTTCGGCGTCATCGCTGACAATCTGATGAACATCGCGACGTTTACAAAAGCGCGGGCCACCGCATAGAGAAACGAGAGAAATGAAACGATCGGTCAGCGAACCGGCCGCTCGATCGCAGACAGAACAGCGCGCAAGCGGTCATTTCTTCACCGGAAAGTAGACTAGCCTGCTGAACTCGCCTGGTTGCCGAAAGCGATGCATGTGATTACACTGTGATCACATGACCACCAAGACCCGGATCGTCCGCATCGGCAATTCACGCGGTATTCGCGTGCCCAAACTGCTGCTCGATCAGGCCGACCTTCCTGAGGAAGTGGAAATTCGCGCTGAACCCGGCCGCCTCGTTGTCAGTGCTGCGGCCCGGCCTCGCGCGAGATGGGCAGCAAAGGCGCGGGCGATGCACGAGCGCGGGGACGACGTTCCGCTCGATGGCGCGACATCGACGCGTTTCGATGAAACCGACTGGCGCTGGTAGTGACGCGCGGCGATGTTCATCTCGTCCGGCTCGATCCGACGCTTGGCAGCGAGATCCAAAAGACGCGACCTTGCGTCATCGTCTCACCGGACGAGTTGAACGCTCATCTTCGCACGGTCATCGTCGCGCCGATGACGACAGGCGGACGGGCATATCCGTGGCGGATCCGATGTCGGTTCCAGCGGCGCTCAGGATACGTTGTCTTGGACCAGCTGCGAACGGTCGATCGCGAGCGGCTGGTGAAGCGTTTGGGCGCGTTGTCGATGGAAACGATGACCGAGGTCCTGGGCGCGTTGCAGGAGATGTTTGCGGAGTAGCGTGAACGGCCGGGGACATGAGTAACGGAGCAGGCTGACTACGCGCTGGAGCCAATGCGCCAGACATCGGGCGTATCCTCTCGCTGTGGCGCGCGGCTCAGCGCGCAGTGTTAGCCAGACGACGAACAATCAATAGACTGAGTGCATCATGAGGCGTCCACCATCCGAGATCGTCGACTCCGCGTAACTGACAACGGAAAGCCCAGAATCTCGTCGGTGCGCCGAAAATCCCCATCGGCGCGCCTGTTTTGACCAAATGGTCCAGGAGATCGCAATTCGTCCGGATCAAACGAGGCCCATGGCGCCGAGAAATGGCCGCATGTGCTTCTCACTACACAATTGACTACCTAATTAAGGCAGTAATACCCAATTCACCACCGAGCTTTTCTCTTCCATTCAGCCGACTGCCGGCGCGGATCATACGTGACCCGGTCGCCGTTCTCGCGCGTGACCGTCAAGAGATTGTCCTTGGCGTTCACCTGCTCGACCCGCGTGTACCCGCCTGCCTCGAGACCTTGTGTCTTGCTGCCCTTTGTGTAGCGCACCACATCGCCAGGCTCGTATTGCTCGGCCCATTGACAGTCCGCCCCGGCGATCTCCTGGCGGGGCACCAGCACGCGCGCGCGAACCTCAACGTCGGCGACCTTGCCAGCGGTCTGCATGGACCGGTGGATCACGTCGTTGATCTCCACGCGCGATTGATTGTCCGGCGACACCACCAACGTTCCCTCCGGGTTCTTGATGTACTCGCACGCGATTGCCTTCAACCGTTCGGCCCGGTGGCTGATTTCATGTACGCGGTCCTGCGCGTCGAGACTCTGAATCGCTCCTCTCACGTCTCCGCGCGACAGTTGCTCGACGACGGCTTTGAGCGCCGGGTCTTTCTGCCGGACGATGTCGTCGATCCGCGCCGTTTCGATTCCTGCTTCCTGAAATTGCTGATACGGTCGGCCAGCATCGACCGCCTGATGCTGACGCACGTCGCCCACGAGCAGAACACGGTCATCTGGGTTCAGCCGATGCAGGAACTCGTTCATCTGCTTCGTGCTGGCAAGACTCGACTCGTCGAGCATGTACAGCCGCCTCTTGCCGTCGGGCGGCTCCTCGCCTCTGGTCACATGCCGCTGCAGCGTGCTCGACTCGATGCCGGCGTCGCCAAGTTTCTGGGCTGCGCGGGAGGTCGGTGCGAAATCCTTCCACGCGGTACCCCTCGCGCTCGGCCGCGTCGCGGACCGCCGAGAGCGTGGTCGTCTTCCCCGCGCCGGCGACGCCTTCGAGTGCCACGATCTGGTCGCGGCACGCCAAGATCTGATCGACCGCCGCGCGCTGCGTCTCGTTCAGATGGGAATAGTCGTGCGTGATGTCTTGGCGGACGTGAAGACTCCCGAGGGGCGGATGCACGTCCTGGCCTGAGCGCATGATTCGGATGGTGTCTCGCTCGAGATCGATCATCTCGGCCGTCGTAAACGCGCGACCGGGCGCGCCAGGTTTCTGCGCCACCGCGATGAATTCTCCCGATTCGACGCGTTTCTCGAACTCGATCTTGATCGCGGTGTAGAGCTGTGGCAACCGCTGCAAGCTCGCCAGTTCATCCAGGACAAACCACACGGGACGGATACAATGGATGATGGGCGGGAAGCTCTCGGAGGAATTGCGCACGGCGCTTCGTGCCATCGACCTGCGCTTCCACGATTTCCGGCACGAGGCCGGCTCGCGCTGGCTCGAGGCGGGGTGGCCGATTCACCATGTGAAGGAGATGCTCGGCCACGCGAACATCAGTCAGACCGATACGTACCTCAATGCCGCGCGACTCGGATTACACGAGTCAATGAAGCGGCTCGACGACTTTCGTTGCAAATCCGTTGCAAAAGACACCACTATAGAGCACCGGGTCGTTCGCAACGAGAAAGCTCCGCACACTTCTAAAGACTTACTGCATTAGAAGTTAAGTGACTTGTGCGCCCGTAGCTCAGTTGGATAGAGCACCGGCCTTCTAAGCCGGGGGTCGCAGGTTCGAGTCCTGCCGGGCGCGCCAACGCTCGCTTCGCCGCGGATCACGCGCGAGCTTCGATTGGACGCGAAAGGGTTTCAGTTGCGCGTCCCCGTTGCTCACGATCAGAGCGCATACCCCGCGTCAGCGCCGAGCGACTTAGCCTAGATTGAATTCTGAACTCTGCGTTCGAACTGCGTCGCCACCTCGCGCAGCGCCGTGTGATCGTTCGTCCACGAGCTATCCCCCGGTACGCCGCGGCCGGATTGACACGGCAATCGTCACACTCAGCACCAGGCCGATGATGCCGACCGATAACCCCGGGCTGATGTGGACCCATTCACTGGCGATCATTTTCGCGCCAGTAAACACGAGCACGACCGCGAGGCCTTGCCGCAGATACCGCAACCGGTCGAGCGCGTCAGATACCAGGAAGTACAGCGAGCGCAGGCCGAACATCGCCAACACGTTCGAGCTGTACACGATGAGCGGGTTCCGTGTGACCGCCAATACTGCAGGAACCGAATCGAGCGCGAAGACGATATCGGTCGTCTCGATCACGACAAGAGCCACCAACAGCGGCGTGGCGACGAGGCGCCCGCCTTCGCGTCGCCAGAAGTCGTGGCCGTGCAACACAGGACTGACGCGCACCACGCGGGCGATCCAAGTCGCGCAGACGTCACAGGCCCCCGCGACGACGCGCCGTTCACGTTCCTCGGCGAACAGCATCCGCCACGCGGCGAACAAAATGAGAGCCCCGAATGGGTACATGACCCACTGAAAGCGCTGGATGAGGGCGATCCCGGCGGCGATCATCACCGCCCTGAAGACAAGCGCACCCGTGACGCCCCACCGAAGTACTCGACGCTGGTATTCGGCGGGAATGTGGAGCTCGGAAAACACGATCACGAAGACGAAGATGTTGTCGACCGACAACGACAGTTCGATAAGGTAAGCCGCATAGTATTCCGCGGCAGCCGTCGCGCCGCGCGCGACAGCGACCCACACCCCGAACGCAAGGCCCACGCCGACCCAAAAGGCGACCCGCATCACGTTCCCTGACGACGGCACGCCGGCATTGGCGCGCGTCGCCGGCGCGGCTGGCTCGCTGGGCGGGCGGCCTGCGGGCGACGGCGCTGTGGGGTTCATGGTCGGTCGATTGTCGCAGGTCGGCGTCGTCGCGACGGGTTCATCGGTTGGTTTTCTGTTGACTGTTCCCATGATGCAATTCCGTCGCTCAGGTACTACGTGGCGAGCCATGCAAGTGTCGAAATTGCGGATCGTCAATGCGCGGATTCGATCGTCCTCCGTGGCGAACCGGCACCCACCAGCCCACATGCCAGAATTCGCCTCCATCGGACGCCAATCGCACACTCGCGGTCATCGCAGTCGGTACGTTCCCAAGGAGGACATGTGATGCGCCTCAGCCTGATCCCATTGTTCATCGTGCCGTGTGCGGTACCGACGCAAGCCCAAACCGGACCGTGTACGGAAAGCGCCATCAAGCAAGGCACCCTACCTGCTGCCGATGACGTGTTCTCCTACATGCCTCCGTACGGAAAGCCCGTTGTCGGCAAACCCGCGATCCAAGCGGCTAATGCGAAGAGCTTCTCCGCCCGCACGAACAGTACGCGCGCGTGGGTCGGCGACCATCGGATTGTATCCACACCTCCGGCGACATGGCCTATGAGTACGGCACACTTCACATGGGCTATGACGAGGGTGGAAAGCACAACGAGTTTGAAGCGGTGATTCTCAGCGTCTACAAGGTAAAGGCAGCGTTTGCCAGACAGTGGCCTCGACGATGCAGCCGCTCGAGGAACAACCCCGGCACTGAAGGCCGGGTGCCTCAACCCCTAATGCGCGCCAGCGATTACACGGGAGCGAGCGGCGATCGTTCACCGTCGATGCGTGGCAAGCGGTCCACGAGGCGTTCGTACTCGCGGTGCATCAATGGGGACGACAACAGAAAGTCGGCGGTCGCCCGATTGCACGCGATCGGCACGTTGTGGACGACCGCGACGCGCAGCAACGCTTTCACGTCCACGTCATGCGGCTGCGGCTCCAGCGGATCCCAGAAGAAAATCACGAAGTCGATGCGGCCGTCCACGATCCCCGCGCCCACCTGTTGATCGCCGCCGAAAGGTCCGCTCGAGAATCGCGTGATCGCCAGCCCGAGCTCCGTGCTGAGCAGCGTTCCCGTCGTGCCTGTCGCAAAAAGTTCGTGGTCGACCAGCGTGCCGCGGTTGTAACGGGCCCAGTCCAGCAGGTCGCTCTTGCAGTGGTCATGCGCGATGAGCGCGACACGCTTTCGCGCGGACATCGGTACGGTGATCCGGTTCATTGGTCCGTCCGCACTACATCGCACGAACGAGCGACGCAATTCTCTCGACGCTGACGGGCGACGAACCGCTGCGGACAAACGCGCCGTCAGCCCTCCGAGCGAGAAACCCCGACGCCGTCAGCGCCGCGAGCGCTCGCTGACACAGCTCGTCCGAGAGGTTCCACAGGCGCCGAGCCTGGTAGAACGTGAGTCTCAGCCCGGGCATCTCGGCGTACTCCATTTGAATCAGTTCGACGGCTTTCTCGACCTCAAGAGATGGCATGGACGTCTC
>Ga0137394_10003861_pt1 | contig 11300 bp, 10 predicted proteins | sample czobulk116metaG_FD_108278 | JGI IMG/M metagenome (GOLD analysis project Ga0137394, IMG submission 108278) | Vadose zone soil microbial communities from Angelo Coast Range Reserve, California, USA - czobulk1.16 metaG | ecosystem: Environmental > Terrestrial > Soil > Vadose zone | place: USA... | reverse complement strand
CGGGGTCGGCCCCGAGGCGTTTCGAGTTCTTGCGAAGACCTTCGGCGGTCGCCACCGCGCGGCGGGCGCGTCGCTCTCAAGTGGGGAAGAGGAGGCTCCCCCATGCTCAAGAGCGCACGGCGAGGGTTGTTGGGTGGACTGCTCGTGGCCGCGGGCGCGATGCTCGCCGCCGGCGCCTACCGCGCGCCGGCCGCGGCGGAGCCCGAGGTGTCGCCGCAGAGCGTCGTCGAGGCGCTCGAAGGGACGTACGGCGTGCACCCTGGACAGCGCCGCAATCACACCAAGGGCACCTGCGCGCTGGGCGAGTTCGTGGGTGAGCGCGAGGGCGCCCGCTACTCGCGCTCCGCCCTGTTCTCGGGGCGCGCCGTCCCGGTCGTCGCGCGGTTCTCGCTGGCCGGCGGCGACCCGAACGCCTCCGACGCGGAGAAGAGTCCCCGGGGCCTCGGGCTGGAGTTCCGGCTCCCCGGCGACCACCTGCAGCACATGACGATGCTGAACACGCCGACGTTCTTCGCGGCGATGCCGAAGACGTTCCTCGACAAGATCCTGGCGCTGAAGCCGGATCCGGCGACGGGCAAGCCCGATCCCAAGAAGCTCGCGGCCTTCGCGGCGATGGATCGCGACAGCGCGGGCCAGGCGAAGTTCCTCGCGGAGCGCAATCCGCCGCCGAGCTACGCCAGCACGGCCTACTACGGCATCCACACGTTCAAGTTCATCGGGCGCGACGACGCCACCACGCTCGTGCGCTGGCGGTTCGTACCGCAGGACGGCGACCTGGCGCTCACCGACGCCGAGCTGGCCTCACGCCCGGCGAATTTCCTCGAGCGCGCGCTGCTCGAGCGGACGGCCCGGGGCCCCGCGCGCTGGGACATGATGGTCACCATCGGCCGGCCCGGCGACGCGGAGGACGATCCGACGGTGGCCTGGCCCCCCGACCGCAAGGACGTGAAGGTCGGCACGCTGGCGATCACGTCGGCGATGCCCCAGGCGCATGCCGCCTGCGAGCCGATCAACTACGATCCGCTCGTCATGGCCGACGGGATCGCGCCGACGAGCGACCCCGTGCTGCTCTTCCGCTCGCCGTCCTACGCGCTCTCGTTCGTCAAGCGCATCCAGGGCCAGTAGATGGATCTCGGCATGGCCGGCCGGACCGTGGTGATCACGGGATCCACGGCCGGGATCGGCCTGGCGATCGCCACGGCGCTGGCGGCCGAGGGCGCGTCCGTGGTGGTGAACGGTCGCACGCCGCCGCGCGTCGCGGCGGCGATCGGACAGATCCGCCGCACGGTGAAGGATGCCCTCGTCCGGGGCGTCGCGGCGGACCTGGGGACGGCCGCCGGTGTCGAGTCCTTCACACGCGAGGTGCCGGACGCCGACGTGCTGGTGAACAACCTGGGGATCTTCGAGGCGAAGCCGTTCATGGAGATCCCGGACGCCGACTGGCTGCGCCTCTTCGAGGTGAACGTGCTGAGCGGCGTGCGGCTGGCCCGCCATTACGTGCCCGGCATGACCGCCCGGCACTGGGGCCGCGTGGTCTTCATCTCGAGCGAGTCGGCGCAGCAGATTCCGGCCGAGATGATTCACTACGGCATGACGAAGACGGCGCAGGTCGCGGTCGCGCGCGGCCTGGCCGAGGCCCTGGCGCGCACCGGCGTGACCGTGAACTCCGTGATGGCCGGCCCGACGGCCTCGGAGGGCATCGGGACCTTCGTGCAGGAGCTGGCCCGTCAGCGAGGCGCGACGCCGGCGGAGGTCGAGCGGGACGTCTTCACCACGGTCCGCCCCACCTCGCTGCTCGGGCGGTTCGCGACGCCGGACGAGGTCGCTGCCGTGGTGGCGTTCGTCGTCAGCGCCTGCGCCGGCGTCATCAACGGCGCCGCGGTCCGGGCCGACGGCGGCGTCGTCCGAAGCATCTTCTAAGTCACCCCGTCTTCTCGCCGCCGGCCGGCAGCGTGAACTGGAAGATCGCGCCCCGCGGCACGTTTGGGATCGCCCACAGCCGCCCGCCGTGGGCTTCCAGGATCGAGCGGCTGATCGCCAGCCCCATGCCCATCCCCTGTGGCTTGGTCGTATAGAAGGCCTGGAAGAGGCGATCGACGCTGCCCGGCGTGAGCCCCGGCCCCGAATCCGCCACCGTGACCAGGACACCCGCCGCGGCGTCACGGGCGGTGCCGATCGACAGCTCGCGGGCGCCGTCGGCGGTGCTGCTCATCGCCTCGACGGCGTTCATCATCAGATTGAGGACGACCTGCTGCACCTGGATCCGGTCGCCGCGCACGGCGGGCAGATCGTCCGCGAGCCGTGTGTGGAGCGACACGCGGTTGCCATGCAGCTCACTGCGAGTGAGCGCAATGACTTCGAGGATCGTGGCGTTGACGTCGACCCAGTCCCGCCGCGCCGGCGCCTTCTGGGCGAACGCGCGGATCCGTCCCACGATCTCGCCGGCGCGATGGCCGTCGGCGATGACGAACTCGGCGGACTGCCGGGCCTCCTCCAGGTTGGCGGCGGCCAGCCAGTGCAAGCACGCGCTGGCGTTATTCACCACGGCGGCCAGCGGCTGGTTGATCTCGTGGGCGATCGAGGCGGTCATCTCGCCCAGCGTGGCCACCCGGGTGACGTGGGCCAGCTGGGCCTGGGCGTGGCGCAGCGCGTCCTCGGCCTGCTTGCGCTCGATGAACTGCCCGATCTGGCTGCCGATGACCGCCATCATGTCGAGCAGGGCGCGATCGGGCTGCCGGATCTCGCGGCTGAAGAACTCCATGACCGCGAGCACGTCGCCGCCGAGCAGGATGGGCACCGCGAAGGCGGCGTGCAGCGCCTCGCGGGCCGCGGCGTCGGTCCGCGGGAAGTTCGCGTCGCGCACGATGTCGGGAATGTAGGCAGGCTCGCGGCTCGCCCAGACCCGGCCCGGCAGCCCGGTCCCGGGCGGGAACGCCGTCCGGCGACTCGCGGCCTCGAACTCGGGGATCTCGACGCCGCCGGTGTGCCAGACCTCCAGGCACCGCAGCACGCCGGCCTCGCGGTCCTGGCGCCAGAGTGCACCGACGTCCCACACCATGCCCTCGCACACCGTTCGCAGGATCCGCGGCGTCGCCTCCTCCAGGGTCGCCGCTTCCGCCAGGATCTGCGTCACCGTGTGCTGGGCGACCAGGCGGTGCTCGGTCAGCTTGCGCTCGGTGATGTCCTGGAGCGTGCCGAACACGCGGCGAGGCTGGCCCGACTCGTCGCGCAGCACGTCGCCCTGGCTGCGAACGAACCGCACCTCGCCCGTCGGCCGGAGCACGCGGTACTCGACGTCGTAGCGCGGGCCTTCCCGGAGCGCCTGCGCCACCGCCTCCACCCGGCGCTCACGGTCGGCCGGATGCAGCAGGTCCTGCACGTCATCGAAGCTCAGGCGGCGCTCCTGCGGCGGCAGCCCGAAGATGCGGTACGTTTCGTCCGACCACGTGTAGATGTTGGTGACGAGATCGCGCTCCCAGTACCCGACGTGCGAGATGCGCTGGCCCTCTTCCAGCCGGCGCTCGCTCTCGCCCAGGTTGCGGAAGACGCGCAGGCTGGTCAACGCGTCCTCGAGCCGCCGCCCGATCTCCTGGAAGAGCCGCTCCTCCGCCGGCGTCCACGCGCGCGGCCGGGAGCACTGGTGCAGGCCCAGCATGAACGGCTTGTCGCCCTTGGGATGGATGGCCATCGTGAGCATGGACTGGATGCCGAAGCGGCCGGCCGCCGCGGCGGGCAGCGGATGCTCCGAGGCCGGACCGAATCGCAGCGGCCCGCCGGCCGCGAGAACGAGCTGGAACACCTGCGCGACGTCCGCCGCGACCGGCATCTCGAGACCGAGCGCGAAGACCCCCGGGAACTCGGGCCGGGTGTGCTCCATGGCCGCGCGCCACGAGGGCGCGCCGGGATCGCACGGGTAGACCAGCCAGGAGCGATCGCACGCGAAGACCGCCAGCATGGCGTCGAGGACGCCGCTCAGCATCTGCTCGAGATCGTTCGTGCCCTGGATGGCGCGATTGACCCGATCCATGCTCTCGAGGAACCACAGGTGAGTCTGACGCTCCTCCTCGGCCCGCTGCCGCTCGATGGCGATGCTGGCGAGGTCGGTCATCTGTTCGATGAGGTCGCGCTGGGACGCCGTCGGATGCCCCGGCTGCCGAGCGTAGATCGCGAAGGTGGCCAGGACGCGGCCGTCCGAGGCACGGACCGGCGAGGACCAGCAGGCGCGCAGGCCGTGAGGCAGGGCCAGCGCTCGATAGTCCTCCCACAGCGGATCCTGCGCGATGTCCTCCACGATGACCGCGGCGTTCCGGTAGGCGGCCGTCCCGCACGAGCCGGCGCGCGGGCCGATGGGCGCGCCGTCGATCGCGTCGACGTAGTCGCGGGGCAGGCTCGGCGCCGCGGCATGCCGAAGGCGCGTGCCGCCGGGCTCCAGCAAAAGGATCGACGAGAGCGACGCCGGGGAGAGCGTCTCGACCAGCCGGCATAGCGCGTCCAGGATCGTCGCGAGCGGCTCGCCCTTGGCGATCATCTCGAGCAGCCGCTTCTCGCCGGCCAGCAGCGCCTCGGCCCGGCGGCGCTCGTCCCGCTCGTTCGCGTCCCGCAACGCGCGGTGCACCGACGGCGCGATCGCCTCGATCGCGACCCCTTCGCCGAGCGTGTCCGAGATGAAGATGAACGGCACCTCCGGACAGCGCTCCTGGGCGATCTTCAGGGCGGAAAGGCCGTCGAAAGCCGGCAGCGTGTAATCGGCCAGGATGAGGTCGAAGCGCCCCTCGAGGGCGGCCAGGAAATCGGCGTGGGTCGCGACGCGGGTGACGTCGCCGCCGAGGCCGCCGGCCTCGAGGGCGGCCGCAATGAGCTCGGCGTCGCCCGTGTTGTTCTCGAGGTGCAGGATGCGCAAGGCCGACTACCGGGCGGCGATCCCGCCGCTCCCCGAAGGCCCGATCCCGAGGCGACCGGCGCTGCGGACCAGGTCGGCCACCGAGCCGGCCTGCATCTTGAGCATGACCTGACCGCGCTGCTCCTTGACCGTGGCCTCGGCCGACCCGAGCTCGGCGGCGATCTGCTTGTTGAGAAGGCCGGTGACGACCCCGGCCATGACGTCGCGCTCCCGCGGCGTCAGCGTGTCGTACCGCCGGCGCAGCTCGCCCACCTCCTGCCGCTCGGCGCGGGCGGCGCGGTCGCGCTCGATCGCCTGCCGGATGGCGTCGAGCAAATCTTGGTGACGAAAGGGCTTGGTCAGGAACTCGACGGCTCCGGCTTTCATCGCCCGCACCGACATGGGAATGTCGCCGTGGCCGGTGAGGAAGATGATCGGCAGCGTGGCGTTGGTGCCGGCCAGCTCGCGCTGCAGGTCGAGACCGCTCAGCCCGGGCAAGCGCACGTCGAGGATCAGGCAGCCCGGGACGTCCTTCCGGGAGGCGCCGAGGAAGGCCTGCGCGCTCGCGAACACCTCGACGGTCATGCCCACGGACGTGCAGAGCCGGCGGAGCGACTCGCGCACCGAGCGGTCGTCGTCGACGACGAAGACGATGGGGCCGTCGGCGCTCATGGCAGCGCGGGCAGCGCGAAGTGGAAGGTGGCGCCGTGCGTCCGGTTGGGCGTCGCCCACAACCGGCCGCCGTGCGCCTCGATGATCGAGCGGCTGATCGAGAGCCCCATCCCCATGCCCCCCGGCTTGGTCGTGAAGAACGCGCTGAAGAGATGGTCCACGCTGTCGGCGCCGATCCCGACACCGGCGTCCTGGACCGCCACCAGGACGTGATCGCCGTCGTGGGGCTGCGAGCGAATGACCAGCTCGCGCGTCCGGTCCTCGATCGACGTCATCGCCTCGATGCCGTTCATCACGAGATTGATGAGCACCTGCTGGAGCTGCACGCGATCGGCCATGACGGACAGCGGCGCCGGCGCCAGGTCGACCCGCAAGGCGGCCTCGTGGCTGCGGAGCTCCGCGCCGATGAGCCGGACGACGTCACGCACCACGTCGTTCACATCCAGCGCGATCTTCTGGGGCGCGCTGCGCGTCGCGAGCTGGCGGACCCGCTGGATCACCTCGGCGGCCCGATGGCCGTCCTTGACGATCGCCTCCAGGGCCTCGCGCAGGCGGTCGAGGTCGGGCGTGGGCGCGGCCAGCCAGTTCAGCGACGCGTTGGCGTCGGCCACGATGGCGGCCAGCGGCTGGTTGACCTCGTGAGCGATCGACGCCGTCATCTCGCCCAGCGTCGTCACGCGGGTCACGTGCGCCAGCTCCGCGTGCGCCTGCTGCAGCGCCTCGGAGGCCCGCGCATGGTCGGTGAGGTCGCGGGTGATGGCCAGCACGGCCTCGACCCGCTTGGAATCGGGCCGCAGCGGCGAGTAGGTCGCGGCCAGATACCGGGGACCAGTCGGCGTGGGAAACCAGTCGACGAAGCTGACCTCTTCCCCGGTGAAGCACCGGTCCAGGTTCGGCTTGTACGTCGCCTCGAACGGCTCCGTGCCGGCCAGCTCGTCCATGCGCATGCCGACGATGCGCGAGGCCGGCAGCCGCCAGCGGCGCTCGAAGGCCGCGTTGACGCGCTGGTAGCGATAGTCGCGGTCCACGACGTACACCGCGTCAGGGGAGGTGTCGAAGACGGCGCGCGTGAGGTACTCCGCGCGCGTGCGCGCCGTGATGTCGACGATGGTCACCAGCACGCTGCCGAAGGGAGCCGACGGCGGGGGCAGCGTGAAGGTGAAGAGCACGGTCAACCGCTCGCCCGTGAGCGTCTGCACGACGGTTTCGGCCTCGATGGCTCCGCGACCCTCGGCGATGGCGACGAGTGACTCGACGAACGCCGCCCGGGTCTCCGGCGCGGAGATCTTCTTGAGCGAGTCCAGCAGCTCCTGCTTGCTCTTGGCCCCGAACATCCTGAGCGAGGTGTCGTTCACGTCGACGACCGTCACCATGTCGGCGAGCTGCCGGACGAAGTCCCGGTGCGTGGTGAAGTACTCGCGGAAATCGCGCACACCGGCCGCCCGCAGCTCCTCGATCACCGGCCTCACCCGCGAGAAATCCTCCTCCCAGATCGCCACTGCCGTCGAGTCGAACATCGAGCGGTACCGCTGCTCGCTCTCGCGCAGGCTGCGGAAGATCGAGAGGCTCGTCAGCGCGTCGGTGAGCCGCCCCCCGATCTCCTGGAACAGGATCTGCTCCTGCGGCGTCCACACGCGGGCGTACGAGCACTGGCTGAGCCCGAACAGGTACGGGCGATCGCCCTTCGGGTAGAGGGCCATGAGCACCCGGGACTGGATCCCCCAGCGCGCCGCGATCGACGCCGGCATCGGGTGCTGCGCGCCCGGCCCGAACCGCACCGGCCCGCGCGACTCGCGCGCGAGCCGGAACACGGCCGCCGTGTCGGCGTCCACCGGCATCTCCGTGCCGGCCGGGACCGGCAGCGGGAACTCCGGGCGCGCGCGCTGCATCGTCACCGCGTAGGTCGCGGCCTCCGGATCGCAGGGCGATACCAGGAAGGCGCGGTCACACTCCAGGATGGCGACGGTGACGTCGAGCACGTCGCTCATCATGCGCTCCGGATCGTTGGTGGACTGGATGGCCCGGTTGACCTGATCCATGCTCTCGACGAACCACCGGCGCGCCTGGCGCTCGCGCTCCGTCCGCTTGCGCTCGGTGATGTCCACCATCACGCCCCGGAGCTGGGCGGGGCGCTCGCCGGCCTTCACCACCGTCATGAGGTCCCGCACCCAGACCAGGCTGCCGTCGGCCGCGATCATGCGGTACTCGTCGTCGTGATCGCGCGCCTCGCCGGCCGCCGCCTGGCGCAACGGCACCACCCACGCGCCGTCGTCCGGGTGGAGGTGATCCTGCCAGAACGTCGGCTCGGCGAGCCAGCGATCCGCGGAGTAGCCGAGCATGCGCTCGGCCTGGCTGCTCACGAACGAGAACTGCAGGGTCGCGGCGTCGGCTTCCCACACGATGCCGTCGACGGAATTGACCAGGTCCAGATAGCGGTGCTGCACCGCCACGGCATGGCCGACGGCGGTCTGCAGCCGCGCGTTGCTCTGCTCCAGCTCCGCCGTGCGCTCGCGCACCCGCGTTTCCAGCGCGTCGCGCGTGCGGGTGAGGGCGTCCTCGGCCCTGCGCCGCGCGGCGCTGATCGCGGCCAGCAACGCCGCGAGCGCGGCGAAGATCGCCACGCGCGGGAGCTCCGCGGGCTCCATCCTCAGCGAGTCGAACGGCGCCGTGAAGTAATAGATGAACGCCAGCGTGGCCAGCGCCCACGCCAGCAGCGCCGGCCGCAGGCCACACAGCCAGCCGGTGACCAGCACCGCCACCAGGAGGAGCTGGGCGGCGGCCAGCACCAACGGCCGCAGCGAGAGGGCCACGACGACGCTGACCGCCACGCAGGCGACGGCGACCCCGTAGCGGAGGGCGGCGAACCGCGCGAGGTGGCGCTGCATCACGTCGAGGCGAGGGCCGCCCGCACGGCGTCGAGGAGAATCGCGCTGCGCACGGGTTTTTCCAGGAAGGCCACGGCGCCGGCTTCGAGCGAGCGCCGCCGCGTCTCGTCGTCGCCGTGGGCGGTGAGCATGATCGCCGGAATGGTGTAGCCGGTGGCGACGAGATGCCGGAGGAGCTCGATCCCGCTCATGCCGGTCAGCCGGACGTCGAGCACGACGCAGCCGATGCCGCCGCGGTGATCCGACTCCAGGAACGATTCGGCGGACGCGAAGGTCTCGACGTGAAAGCCCGTCGACATCAGCAGATTGCGGAGCGAGCGGCGCAGTGACGCGTCGTCGTCCACGATGCCGACCACCTGCCCGTCGCGCTTGGCCATAGGTGAGCGCCGGCGCGAAGGGAGCGCTCCGCTCCGGGCCGACGACGCGATGGTCCGCCGCGGCCGCAGGATTGTCAACGCGGCCGACGCACTGGGGAGCCGATCCCGACCAAAGTAGGGTCGCACCCGCCCCCGACCAAGGTCGGGTAGCCGGCGCGCTCCGCCGAATTTACTCTCACCCCATGATCGCGATGCAGACCGCGGCGCCGAGCCTTCCGTCATTCCGGGTGCGTCGGGTGACCGAGTACATCGAGCAGAACCTCGAGAAGGAGCTGCGGCTCGCCGAGCTGGCCGCGCTCGTGTGCATGAGCCCCTATCACTTCGCACGGCTCTTCAAGGGCAGCACCGGCGTGCCGCCGCATCGGTTCGTGCTCCGTCGGCGCGTCGCCCATGCCCGCGCCTTGCTGGCGGCGCCGGAGCTGTCGATCGCCCAGATCGCAGGGAGGGTCGGCTTCCGGAGGCCGAGCCACTTCACGACGGTGTTCCGCCGCGTCTCCGGCCTCACCCCTCGCGACTATCGAAACGATGCGTTGCGTGATGGAGGATGGAATGAATTGCGTTGAGACCGTGATGGTGTCGACCGTGCACAACGTCGTGGCGCTCGACACGCTGGGGCTTCCGCGCCGGGCGATCGATCGCGATGCCGCGCTCGTGGAGCAGCTGCGACGGCAGCATCCCGATGCCGCCGAGGCCCTGCTCAACACCTACGGCAGCCGCGTCTACCGCCTGGCCGTCCGGATCACGGGCAGCACGGCCGACGCCGAGGAAGTCGTGCAGGACGCGCTGTGGGCCGTCGTCCGGAAGATCGAGACGTTCCGCGGGGACTCGGCCTTCGGGTCGTGGCTCTACCGGATCGTGGCGAACGCCGCCTACCAGAAGGTGCGCGCGCAGCGCCGCCGTCCCGAGATCGCGCTCGACGAGGTACTGCCCGCGTTCCACGAGGACGGGGCGCTCGCCGCCACCGTCGACGACTGGTCGGCGAAGGCCGCCGATCCAGGCCGCCAGACCGACGTGCGGCGGGCGCTCACGGCGGCGCTCGACGCCCTGTCGCCGGCGGATCGTACCGCCGTGATCCTCCGGGACGCCGAGGGGTTCTCGACCGCCGAGGTGGCGGAGGCCCTGGGGCTGACGGTCGCGAACGCCAAGAGCCGCGTGCACCGCGCCCGGCTGTTCCTGCGCCAGCGCCTCGCGGTCGCCCTCTAGCGCCGCGGCTCACGCCTCGCGGCTCGCGGAGGCCAGCGCGAGCGCGAGGACGGCGAGCCCGGCGGGCACGGCCAGCGACCATCGGCCCACGGCCGCCAGGCCCGCGGCGCCCAGGCCGCAGCCCGCGGCAAATCCGGCGAGTACCGGCCACGTCTGCCGCACGCGGGCGCGCGCCTGGTCCCCGCCGGCCACGGCGCCGCCGAGCCCGATCGCCACGACGTCCAGCGTGAGGCGTGTGACGTTGCCGGTGACCGCCGTCGTCGGCGGTCCCCCTCCCAGGGGCACGAGGGCGTTCTGGACCGCCATCGCCGCGACGCCCAGCATCCCGGCCAGGATGGTGATGGCCGCGTTCGGATCCGGGCGGGACCCGGCGCCGACACCCACGGCGAAGCAGCCCGCGAGGAGCGCCAGCTCCAGCACGAGCAGGGGACGCAGCCAGTGGAGTCCGATCGAGGGCACACGATCCACCAGTACGCGCGTGAGCGCGAGGGCGGCGATGAAGACCGGAACGGACAGCATTGGACCGACCCGCGCGCCGCCGCTGCCGAGGGCGTGCGCGATCAGGAGCGCGAGATTGCCGGTGATGTGCGCGGTGAAGAGGCCGAGCTGGAGCAGCCCGACGACGTCCAGGCTTCCCGCGACCGCGCCGAGGACACCCGGCAGCAGACGGGTCCGCGCGGACACGCCTACTCGCGCGCGGCCTCGGCGGCCTCGAAGGCCTTCAGGGTCTCCTCGCCGTCCGGATCGGCGACCAGCAGCAGGATGTAGATCCGGTCGCCGACCTGCCTGGCGGACTGCAGCTCCACCAGGCTCGGCGAGAACGCGATGGCCTGCTTGATGATGTCCCGGACCGCGGCGGCCACCGCCGTTTGAAGCTGCGCGTCGGTGTCGATGGCGGACGACGGGATGGACGTCGCCACCTGGGCGACGAAGGCCTCCGCCGGCGCGGCGGGGACGAGACCTGCCGCGGCGGCGAGCAGGGCGAGCGCGAGCACGGGCGTGCGGAGCTTCACGAGCACTGCGGATTTCATGGTGGTCCCCTTTCCGTGACCTCGCCCCTTTAGACGGCGAGGCGGGCGATCGGGCGCGCGATGGTCCGCTTTTCGCAAGAACGTGGCAGTGCAACTGTTGCGGCTCGTCCGGCGTCCGAACGGTGGAGGTCATCGTCATGACCGGGTCCGCGCTCCTCCTCGATGCGTTACTCATCGTCGTCATGATGTCCGCCCTGAGCTGGCGTGAGTCGCGCTGGTCGCGCGCCGCGGCCGCCCGGCGGCCAGAGGTCCG
>Ga0137394_10003860_pt1 | contig 11303 bp, 10 predicted proteins | sample czobulk116metaG_FD_108278 | JGI IMG/M metagenome (GOLD analysis project Ga0137394, IMG submission 108278) | Vadose zone soil microbial communities from Angelo Coast Range Reserve, California, USA - czobulk1.16 metaG | ecosystem: Environmental > Terrestrial > Soil > Vadose zone | place: USA... | reverse complement strand
TCGGAAGCTTCGCCTCCCTGCCCTTCCGACACAGCACGCGCACTGGATGCCCGTCGCGCACGAGGCGTCTCGCGAGGTGACGGCCGATGAAGCCTGTCGCGCCCGTGACGAGGTTCATCGTGCCTCCCCGAACCAGCGGATGCAGCGCTCGATCGCCGGAGCGACGGGGCCGGCCTTGAATCCGAGCTCGGCGTCGGCGCGACGCCCGTCGAAGAACAGGTACTTGCCGATGAGCCCGCTCATGCCCGGGGTGAGCAGCGGGCGCTTCTTGGTCAGGTGATCCGCACTCCATTCGCCGACCGCGGCCACAAGGCACAGCAGCGCCCTCGGCGCCTTGAGCCGCGGGCGTGACACGCCAGCGAGCTCGGCGACCGTGCTCATGAACTGCTGGTTGGTGAGGTTCTCGCCCACCAGCAGGTACTGACGGCCGATCCTCCCCTGATCGAGCGCCATCCACAGGCCTCGGACGACGTCGTGCACGTCGATGAAGCACGCGCCCCCCGCGACGTAGACGGGCCACATGCCACGGGCGATGTCGGCGATCGGCTTCCCGATGGGCGTCGGCGCGAAGTCCTGTTCGCCAATCGTCGACGTCGGGTTGACGATCACCGCGGGCAGCCCCTTGTCGTGGACGTAGCGCTTGATCTCGTCCTCGCCGGCCTTCTTCGTCTCCCCGTACAGGAAGCTGAACGCGAGGTTGTAGGGCGAGTCCTCATCGCGCAGCATCGGGGTCTCCGAGGCGCCGAGCGTGATGCAGCTGCTCGCGTGTACGAGCTTCTGCACGCGATGCTCCAGGCAGGCCTCGGCAATGTTTTGGACGCCGACCACGTTGACGTTGTGGAACTCGCTTCGGTCCTCGACCCAGTACCGGTTCAGACCGGCGAGATGGAAGATTGCCTGGCACCGGCGAGCGAACGCGGCGAGGCTCGCAGGATCGAGCAGGTCGCCTTCCATCGCGTCGTACTTGCCCTCCAGGTCCGCGAGCGGTGCGAGGGAGGTCCCCTTTTTGAGGAACGCGATCGGCCGTACGCCCCTCTGCACTGCGGACCGCAGCAGGTGGGCACCGATGAAACCGTTGGCTCCCGTGATGCCGATTCTCTGGGCCGTCATGACGCGAAGGCTCAATCTAGCCGGACATCTGAACCGCGCTCGCGGCCTTGGTACATCCCTGTACGGCACATTGGTACTTGCCTGTACTTCACCACGGCGCACGGCCACCAGCCAGGTCTACGGCGGCCTGGTTTGGGGTGTGGGTATGGCCTTGCTGGAGGAGACCGAAGTCGATTCTCGCTTCGGTGGCTTCCTCAACAACAACCTCGCCGAATATCAGGTGCCGGTGAACGGAGACGTCCGCAATTTCGAGGTCGAGTTCATCGATGAGCCCGACCCGCAGTTCAATTCCCTGGGATATACCGATTCGAATCGAGAAATTGCTCGCGTGAAGTGAGCAGGCCCGCATGACCAGGTCCTCACGGGACCGCCGGCACGCTTCCGCGAAGCATGAAGAAGATGACCACGCCGGTCACCGAGACGTAGAGCCAGATGGGCAGCGTCACCCGGGAGATCGCGCGGTGCTTCACGAAGGCGCGCTTCCAGGCAAAGTAAAGGGAGGTGAGAGCCATGGGGACGATGCCCACGGAAAGCACGATGTGGCTCGTGAGGATGACGAAGTATATCGCGCGGAGGGGTCCTCGGCCCTGGAACTTCGTGTCGCCATGGACGAAGTGGTACGCGAGATACCCGATGAGAAAAAGGCACGACGACGCGAACGCGGACACCTGGCAATATCGGTGAAGCTGGACCGCCTTGCGCCGGATGGCCACCCAGCCCGTCATGAGCAGGCAGGCAGAGAGCGCGTTCAAGCTCGCGTTGACAGCGGGCATGAAGCGCAAATCGAGGCCAGTCCCAGCGGTTCCGCGGCGGATGACCAGGATGTAGAAGAGGAAGGCTACGGCGCTCACCGAGACTACGGCGTTGAAGACGTAGAAGGTCCGGTCTGACGTCGGCTGCGAGCTCGTGGTGCCTTCCATGCCCGGCTCATACCACGTCGGCGCTGGGGAGAGCGTGGCCGCGAACCAACGGCTGAAGCCACTACCTGGTCGGCCTCAGCGCGACGGGAGCGGCGTCCGTCGCCGGCTTGTCGACGAACTTGCGATCCGGATGCATGGTGAACGCGAGCGCCGACCCGAGCAGCAGCAGCACCACCGATCCGATGAAGGGCAGGTGCCAGTTGCCGGTGACGTCGACGATGTAGCCGAAGGCGAGCGGCGAGACGATCGCTGCCACCGCCGAGCCCGTATTCATCAAGCCGCTGGCCGTGCCGGAGTACTGCGGCGCGATATCCATCGGTACCGACCAGATGGGCCCGATGACCAGCTCGAGGAAGAAGAATCCGCCCGAAAGGCAGAGTGCCAGCGTGAAGATGTCGCGCGAGAAGAGGACCGGAATGAGGCACGCGGTGGCGCCGAGCATGCCCGTGACGATCACCGAGAGGCGCGACAGCGTGACGTTGCCGGTCTTGTGCAGAAGGTGGTCGCTGATGATGCCGCCCAGCGCGTCGCCCACCACTCCGGCGAAGAATACGCCGCTCGCGTAGAGCGCCGATTTCTTGATGTCGAGGTTGTAGCCCTGGAGGAAGAACGATGGCAGCCAGTTGAGGAACAGCCACAGCGACCAGCCGTAACAGAAGTAAGTGAGCGTCACCGGCAGCATGCGCAGGATGAGGCTCCCCCACGGCACGTGCTTGGCCCTGCTCTTCGGCGCGCCGGGCGGAGGGAGGCGCGCGAGGTCCTCCGAAGTGATGCCCGGGTGCTCGCGGGGATCGTCGCGGTAGTACAGCCACCAGACGATGACCCAGAGGAGACTCGCCACGCCCAGCACCACGAACGCGCCGCGCCAGCTCAGCCAGATCATCAGCGCCGCCACGATGGGCGGCGTCACCGCGTTGCCGAGCCGCGCGAAGGAATGCGTCACGCCCTGGGCGAAGCCGCGCTTCCCCGCGGGCGTCCAGCTCTGCATCGCTCGCGTTGCCGTGGGGAAGGTCGCGCCCTCGCCGAAGCCGAGCGCGATGCGGAAGAACATCAGCGAGACGAGACCGGTCGCGAGCCCGGTCAACGCGGTGGCCACCGCCCAGATGGCGCCGCAGATGAGCAGCGTCTTGCGCGCGCCAAGCCGATCGCCGACCCATCCGCCGATCACCTGGAACAGCGCATAGGGATAAGCGAAGCCCGAGAAGATGAGCCCGAGCTGCGTGTTGGAAAAGCCGAACTCCTTCTTGATGCTGCTCGCGGCCGTGGAGACGTTCACCCGGTCGATGTACGTGAGGAAGTACATGAGACAGAGCAGGAAGAGGACGATGCCGGGAGCGGTGGGTTTCCGGATCTTCATGGGTGGGTGATCTCAGGATTGTGCGCTGCTCACGAGATACTTCATCGCTTCCTGTACGCCGCCGGCGCGGTGCGGGACTCGTGCCAGCGCGAGTCCCATTTCCACGCCGGCGAGCGTTCCCATCAGGGTCAGATCGTTCAAGTCCCCGAGGTGGCCGATGCGAAAGACCTTGCCAGCGAGCTTGGCAAGGCCGGTGCCCAGGGACATGTCGAACCGTTCCAGGGCGGCGGTGCGAAAGGCGTCGGCGTCGTGGCCTTTCGGCATCATCACCGCGGTGAGGACGCTCGAGTACTCGGCCGGCTCGGCGCAGAGGATCTCGAGGTCCCACGCGCGCACCGCGCACCGGGTCGCCTCGCCGTGGCGCGCGTGCCGGGCAAACACGTTGCGGAGCCCTTCCTCGCGCAGCATGGCGAGCGCCTCGCGCAATCCATAGAGAAGGTTCGTCGCGGGCGTGTAGGGGAAAAAGCCGCTCGCGTTGTTCTTCACCATGTCGTCCCAGTCCCAGTACGAGCGCGGCATGCCGCCCTGCTTCGCCGCGGCGAGCGCCTTGTCGCTGACGGCGTTGAAGCCCAGCCCCGGCGGAAGCATCAGGCCTTTCTGGGAGCAGCTCACGGTGACGTCGACGCCCCACTCGGCGTGGCGGTAGTCCATCGAGGCGAGCGACGAGATGGTGTCGACCATCAACAATGCGCCGTGGCGCGCCTGATCGATGGCCTGGCGGATGAGGGGGATGCGGCTGGCCACTCCGGTCGAGGTCTCGTTGTGGACGACCATCACGGCTTTCACCGCGCCCGGGCGATCCTCGCGCAGCTTCGTTTCGACCACGCCCGGATCGACGCCGCGCCGCCAGTCGCCCGGGACGAAATCGACTGACAAACCGAGGCGCTCGGCCATCCTCTTCCATAGCGCGGCGAAGTGGCCCGTCTCGAACATGAGCACCTTGTCGCCCGGCTTGAGCGTGTTGACGATGGCCGCTTCCCACGCGCCGGTCCCGGAAGAGGGGAAGACGATCACCGGCCCCTTGGTGCCGAAGACTGGCCGGAGGCCGTCGGCGATCTCCGCCGCTAGACGCGCGAACTGCGGGCCGCGGTGGTCGATCGTCGGCCGATCCATCGCCCGCAGGATTCGATCGGGGACGTTGGTGGGTCCGGGGATCTGGAGGAAGTGACGGCCGCTCTTGCCGGGCACGGGTGCTGATTCCACGACGAACTGCATAATGTATTCAGCATACATCTGTCTAGCGGACCTAGGACTCGACGCACTGCACCACTGAAATGGGCGGCTGCTTTTTGAATTCAGAATTGTGTGTTACATTAGATAGCGCCGGACGGGGGCCGGAAAGAGATGAAGATCGTGAAGGCGTCGCTCCACAACGAGGCCGTGGCGCGCATCCGCGACATGATCATGGAGGGTCGACTCGAGCCGGGCAGCAAAGTCTCGGAGAAAGAGCTGTGCGAGCTGTTCGGCATCTCGCGCACTCCACTGCGCGAGGCCCTCAAGGTGCTGGCCACCGAAGGCCTCATCGTCCTGCTCCCCAACCGCGGCGCGCGCGTGGCCCAACTCACCGGGAAGGACATGGCCGATCTCTTCCAGGTGATGGGAGAGATGGAAGGACTCGCTGGCGAGTTGGCCTGCGCCAAGGTCACCGACGAAGCGGTCAACGAGATCCGTGCGCGCCACCACGAGATGCTGGCGCACTATACGCGCGGCGATCGCAGCGCATATTTCGCCGCGAACCAGGCCATCCACGAAGCGATCATCGCCGCGGCCGACAACAACGTGCTCACGGTGATGTACGAGAGCTTGCGCGGGCGGATTCGCGCGGCGCGATTCATGGCCAACGTCACGCGCGAGAGGTGGGACCAGGCGGTGCGCGAGCACGGCGAGATCCTCGAGGCGCTCTCGCGCCGCGACGGCGTCCGCTTGCGGGGACTCTTGCAGGAGCATCTCCGCCACAAGTACGAGGTGCTCATCGCCTCGGCGGAGAAGAGCGCGCGGCCCGGCGGTGAGCAGCCGACTGCTGCAATGCCGCGCTGACATGTTCCCGCTCGCCAGGCAGGTGCACATACGGAATTGCCGGCTGATCATTTCCAGACAGCATGTCGGATCACTGCCGGCCGGTGGCCTGGTCCGCCTCTAGGACAATGTGACCTGACACGGCACGCCCTTCGCACGGCCTTTGCACACGGAGGTCTTCATGTGCCACCGTCGCGAGGCGCGCGGCAGATGTGCTCTCGTGATCGCCCTCGTCGCGCTGGCCTGCGGCTGCACCAGGCGGGAATCTGGAGAAGCCCGCAAAGGAGGCGGTTCCCCGCCGCAGGTCCCGGCTGGCGAGCTTCGCAGCGCGGAGTCCTTCGCGCAGATCGGCGATCGCGCAGAGCGGTCCCGCGCGCTCTTCGCCGAGGCGAGCCGCGTGTTCCTGCATCCCCGCTGCGTCAATTGCCACCCGGACGGCGACACGCCGCACCAGGGCATGGACCAGAGCGTCCACGACCCTCCTGTCGTGCGCGGCCCCGACGACAAGGGCGTGGTCGGCGTCCAGTGCACGAGCTGCCACCAGGACCACAATCTCGAGCTGGCGCGCGTGCCGGGCGCCCCGCAATGGCATCTCGCCCCACGCGTCATGGCCTGGGTCGGCAAGAGCCCGCACGCGATCTGCGAGCAGATGAAGGATCCCGCGCGCAATGGCGGCCGCGCGCTGGCGCAAATCGTCGAGCACAACGCGCACGACCCGCTGGTCGCGTGGGGATGGAACCCCGGCCACGATCGCGAGCCGGCGCCGGGAACGCAGGAGCAGCTCGGGCGCTTGATCGCCGCCTGGGTGGAGAGCGGCGCGGAATGTCCGAGCGAAGGAGCGAGGCCGTGATCAAGTTGAAGGTGAACGGGGCGGTGCGCGAGCTCGACGTCGATCCGGAGATGCCGCTCCTCTGGGCTCTGCGCGACGTCCTGGGCTTGACCGGCACCAAGTACGGCTGCGGGCAGGCGCAGTGCGGCGCCTGCAGCGTCCATCTCGATGGCGAGGTCGTGCGCTCTTGCGTCACTCCCATGCGGCGCGCCGCGGGCCGCGAGGTGACCACCATCGAAGGCCTCTCGGTCGACGGAAACCACCCGCTGCAGCGCGCGTGGTGCGAACTGGCCGTTCCGCAGTGTGGTTTCTGCCAGGCCGGCCAGATCATGACGGCGGCCGCGCTCCTGGCGAGCAATCCGAAGCCTTCGGATACGGACATCGAGCGGAGCCTGGCGGGCAATCTCTGCCGCTGCGGAACGTACCTGCGCATCCGCGCCGCGGTGAAGAAGGCCGCGGGCATCCCGGAGGAGTAGCGATGGCGATCACGCGACGCCGTTTCCTCGAGTATTCAGGTGGGCTCGCCCTCGCTTTCGCCGCCGGGCGCGTCCTGGCCGTGGATCCCCGGAACGGCAAGCCGAAGAGGACCACGTCCGGCTTCGACCCGAACGTCTTCGTGCACGTCGCCACCGACGGCCTGGTGACGCTGGTCTGCGCCCGCTCGGAGATGGGCCAGGGCGTGCGCAGCACGATCCCGGCGCTGCTCGCCGACGAACTGGGCGCGGACATGGCGCGCGTCACGATCGTGCAGGGCGACGCCGACAAGAGATACGGCGACCAAAAGACCGACGGCTCGACCAGCATCCGCAACGGATACGAGCCCCTGCGCAAGGCCGGCGCCACTGCGCGCACCATGCTCGTCGCCGCGGCGGCCCGGCGCTGGAAGGTGTCGCCCGCTTCCTGCGTGGCGCGCGATCACGCCGTCTTCCACGGCAAGCGCTCGCTCGGATTCGGCGAGCTCGCGGCGGAAGCGGCGAAGCTCCCGGTCCCCCCGCCGGAAGAGGTGAAATTGCGGCCGCGCAGCGAGATGCGCCACGTGTTCAAGGATCTGCCGCTCATCGACGGGCCGGCCATCGTCGCCGGCAAGGCAACGTTTGGCGCCGACGTGCGCCTGCCCGGGATGCTCGTGGCGGTGATCGCCCGGCCGCCGGTCGTCGGCGGACGCGTGTCCCGCTACGACGCGAAGCGTGCGCTCGCCATCCCGGGTGTGAAGCGCGTCGTCGAGATTCCCACGCCCAAGCCGCCGTACGCCTTCCAGCCCTGGGGCGGCATCGCGGTGCTGGCCGACAATACCTGGGCAGCCCTGCGCGGGCGCGCCGCGCTCGAGATCGAATGGGACGAGGGACCGAACGCGGAATATGATTCCGATCGATATCGCATCACGCTGAGCGAGTCGGTGCACGCCCCCGGGAGCCTGGCTCGCAATACCGGCGATGTCGACGCCGCACTGTCCAAAGCCGCGCGCGTGATCGAGGCCGAGTATCACGTTCCTCACCTCGCTCACGTGACGATGGAGCCGCCCGCGGCCATCGCGCGCGTGGAGGGCGGCAAGTGCGAGGTATGGGCGCCGACGCAGTATCCCCAGGAGGCGCGCACGCAGGCAGCGACGACCACCGGCCTCTCGGAGAACGACGTGCAGGTGCACGTGACGTTCCTCGGCGGCGCATTCGGGCGCAAAGCCAAATCCGACTTCGTCGCCGAGGCGGCGTTCCTCGCGCGCGAGGCGGGCCGGCCGGTGCGCATACAGTGGGCGCGCGAGGACGACGTGCGCCACGACTATTACAATGCAGTCAATACACAGCTATTGACTGCAGGCCTGGACGAGCGCGGCAAGGTCGTCGCCTGGCGGCTGCGGACCGCCTTCCCACCGATCTCCTCCACCTTCAAACCGACCAACCAGCCCAGCGCCGACGACCTGCAACAGGGCATCACCGACCGGCCGCTGGCGGTCCCCAACGTGCGCGCCGAGACCTGCCGGGCCGACGTGCACGTGCGCATCGGCTGGCTGCGCTCGGTCTACAACATCTTCCACGCCTTCTCCGTGAACTCGTTCATCGACGAGATCGCCCACGCGCGCGGCGAGGATCCGCGCGCCGTGCAGCTCGAGATCCTCGGTCCGGATCGGATCGTCACGCTGGCCGAGCTGGGCGTGGACAAGCTGTCGAACTACGGAGACTCGCTGGAGAAGCACCCGATCGACACCGGGCGCTGGCGGCGCGTCATCGAGCGCGCGTCGGAGATGGCCCGCTGGGACAAGCGGCGCGCGGATGGCAGGGTGCTCGGGCTCGCCGCGCACCGCAGCTTCCTGACGTACGTGGCCGTCGTCGTGTCGGTGGTGCGCAACGGCGCAGGCGGGATCGCGGTGGACGAGGCCTGGCTGGCCACGGACGCCGGCACCGTGGTCAACCTGGAGCGCGCGCGCGCGCAGATGGAAGGCGCGGTCATCTTCGGCATGAGCCACACCTTCCACGGCGGGGCCACGATGAAGCGCGGTGTGACCGAGCAATCGAGCTTCGCCGACTATCGGCTCGTGCGCATCGGCGAGGCGCCGCGGAGGATCCACGTGGACATCGCGACCAGCGACGGCCCTCCCGGAGGCATCGGCGAGCCGGGCGTGCCGCCCGTGGCTCCGGCGATCGCCAACGCCGTGTTCGTGCTCACCGGCCAGCGCATCCGCGAGTTGCCCCTCACGCTTCGGTTGGTGACCTGAGGGCCGAGGCCGAAGGACGGATAAGGCCGAACGAGCTACGGAGTGAAGAAGCCTGTCAGGCAGTCTGCCGTGTGGAAGGGGATTCCTTCCCAGGATCGCCTTTACTGTCTGTCCTCCCGGCGGAGGAGAGTTGACCGTGGTTGGTATGCAAACGCGCGCGCGAAGCTCGCCCGCATGAGAGACTGCGGCCCGTTCCGGGACGAGTTGAGTTCCGAACAATCGCCGTGCTCTGACCGAGTCGGGCGAGCAGCGTTCGCGTGCAGCGGTTTCGATTACTCGCGCCAGCGAATCGGACCTTCGGCGCACCCCGGTAGTTGACCGCGGACGCGAAGGCACGCAGGCTGCGCACCTCGGCACTCAACTCCGGAGGGGAGCCTTATATGAAGCGTCTTTCCGTGCTCGCGCCGCTCTTCGTCGCGTTTGCCGCTGCTGCTCTGCCCGCCGCCGCGAAGGCGGAGTCCTTTCACCTCGTCGAAGCCACCCTCGACGACATCGAGGCCCAGTATCGGTCGGGGAATCTCCGTCCCGAAGACGTAGTGAAGATGTATCTCGCCCGGATCGCGGCCTACGACCGCTCCAGCGTCGGGCAGCCGCTCAACGGCGGAGTCGGCCAGCAGCCTCTGAACAGCTTCATGCACGTCAACGAGCAGGCGCTCGAGGACGCGCGCCGGCTGGGTGACGACTTCGACGATGGCGACGACGACGGTGGGAAGCCGCTGTTCGGGATTCCGATCATCCTCAAGGACAACATCGCCACCAAAGACATGCCCACCACCGCGGGATCGGTCGCGCTCGGCGGATCGCATCCGAAGAGGGACGCCTTCATCGCCGGCAAGCTCCGCCGCGCCGGAGCCATCATCCTCGGCAAGGGCACGCTGACGGAGTACGCCAACTTCATCGCCCTCGGCATGCCCACCGGGTTCAACTCGCAGCTGCGCTTCCAGCTCTTCCAGGTCCCGGGCGCCGATCTCTCGAAGATCGGCTTCGGCTTCAACTCTTATGATCCGCGCATCGACCCCAGGACCGTTGCGCCGGTGAACGACGGCCGCCCGGTGCTGGCGACGGGAGGGTCCAGCTCGGGGCCCGGCATCGCGGTGGGCGCGAACCTCGCCACGATCGGTGTGGGGACGGAGACTTCGGGATCGATCCTCAGCCCGTCCGGTCAGAACAGCCTGGTCGGCATCAAGCCGACGCTCGGCCTGGTCAGCCGGCACGGGATCGTGCCCATCACTGCCGATCAGGATACCGCTGGCCCGATGGCGCGGACGGTCACCGACGCGGCCAGGCTGCTGGGCGTCCTCGCCGGCTTCGACGAGAAGGACCCGGCCACCGCCGCCTGCCGCACGCCCGGCAAGTGCTTCCGCGACTACACTCAGTTCCTCGACCCGAATGCGCTGAAGGGGGCGCGCATCGCAGTGCCCAAGAAAACGTACTTCGTCGATTTCGGCCTGGGCGCGGCGCGGACGGCGCTGATGGAAGAGGCCATCGCCACCATGACGTCGCTCGGCGCGACGTTTGAGACCTGCGAGATCCCTTCCCAGAACATACTGAACAGCTACGGCACCTGCGTCACCACGTCCGACGTCGCCGCCCGCAGGGCCACCCCCGCGGGAGCGATCCCGAAGTGCTCGACCGTGCTGCTGTTCGGCTTCAAGCGCGATCTGAACACCTATCTCGCCGACAAGGACTTCGGGCCCGGCGTGAGCGCTTCCAACTCTAAGATTCCAGTGCGCACGGTGCACACGCTCGCCGACGTGATCTCCTTCGACGCGGCACACCCGGAGGTGGCACTGAAGTATGGACAGGACATCGCGATCGGCGCCGACGCGCTCAACGTCGGGCCCGGCCAGGATCGCGACGATTACCTGGCCGATCGCGCGTTGGACCTCAAGCTGACCCGGACTTGCGGCCTTGACGTTCTCTACACCGGCGTCGTCCCGAAGGAGTGCGCCGGGCTCGTAGCCAGCCAGGGGAGCTGCGCCGGGAAGAAGTTCGACGCGGTCCTTTTCCCGGCCAACTTCGGCGCCAACGCACCCGCCCGCGCTGGATACCCGAGCGTGATCGTGCCCGGGGGATTTTTCCCCAATCCGGCGGCTGTTCCAGCGAGCTTCGGCGCGAAGTCCTCACCCTTCGGCGTGACGTTCTCGGGCCCGGCGTTCAGCGAACCAAAGCTCATCGGCTACGCGTACGCCCTCGAGCAGGCCACGCACCACCGCGCACCTTCGCCGAACGTGCCGCCTCTGCCTTCGGACACCGCCTCGCGCCGCCAGCGCGAGTAACGGCCCGGCGCAGAACCCGGTAAGGGTCACGACGCCATTCGGCCAGGCACGGACGACCAGCGCGCCCGCCTCGTCGCTCCCG
>Ga0137394_10003855_pt1 | contig 11311 bp, 7 predicted proteins | sample czobulk116metaG_FD_108278 | JGI IMG/M metagenome (GOLD analysis project Ga0137394, IMG submission 108278) | Vadose zone soil microbial communities from Angelo Coast Range Reserve, California, USA - czobulk1.16 metaG | ecosystem: Environmental > Terrestrial > Soil > Vadose zone | place: USA... | reverse complement strand
GGGGTCGAGGGAGGCGGCGGGGGCCGCGGCCGGTGCGGCGGCCGGCGCCGAGTCGGTGGTTGTGCCGGCGGCCGCGACGGTCGCCTCCGGCGCCCCGCGCTCGACGGCGGGGGGCGCCGGATCCAGAATCGCGTCGGCCACCGGGAAGGACAGGCCCGATCGCGAGCCGGACTGCGAGGCGAGACCCATCCACGCCACCAACCCGACGTCGTCGACGAAGGGGTCCGCGTCGCGCGACGCGTGCCGGCCCGCCCGCGAACGCCCGGTCGGGCGCTTCTTCCCGGCCCGGGCCGAGCGTCCAGGGGGAGGCGCGGCGGCGGCCGGGGTCCTCGCGTCGGTGGGCGGGTCCGCCACGGCTCGTGGCCGCGGACCCCGCCGGCCGGTGCGGCGGCCCGAAGGGCCGGCCTCGGGCGCCGGCGCGGCGACGCCGGGCTCGCGCCCGGCGGGCGCGGGCGCGTCAGGCTCGTCCGCCTCGGGCTCGCACTTCTCGGGCTCACGCGCCTCGGCCGCCACCGCGACGATCCGGCGCGCCAGCGGGACGGGGATTCCTCCGGCCTCCGCCAGCCGCTCCGTCCCCGCCTGGACGATCGTCTCGCTGCTGTCGAACCCCGCCTGGCTCAGGCGATCGATCACCTCGCGCCCGAACAGCTGGATCAGCAGACCCATCTCGCGCACCCCTTTCTCCACCCCGTTCGCATCCTTCATGACGGCCGTCCGACGATCAGCACTCGGCGAGGACTTCCTCCGCCAGGGACATGTAGTCCCGCGATCCGCGCGCCAGCGGGTCGTAGTCGACGATCGGCAGGCCGTAGCTCGAGGCCTCCTTCAGCTTGACGTTGGCGTGGATCACCGTCCCGAACAGCGCCTCGCCGAAGTAGCCGTTCAGGTCCTTGAGGATCTCGCGCGCGAAGGCCGTGCGCCGGTCGTAGAGCGTGGCCAGGGCGCGGACCCGCACCGGCTCTCCCGTCGCGCCTGGCAGCCCCTGGATGAACTCGAGCAGCTGGCTGACGCCGTAGAGGGCGAAGAAGCCGGTCTCCACCGTGATGATCGTCTCGTCGGAGGCGCGCACCGCGTTCGCCGTCAGGAGCCCCCCCGTCGGCGGGCAATCGATCAGCACGAAGGCATACTGCTCGGCCACTTCGAGCAGCGCGCGCCGCAGCGTCTCTTCCCCGTGGGGCAGCCGCCCGAGGCGCTGCTCGGCAAGGAGAAGCCGCGGGCTCGAGGGCGCGAGGTCGAAGTTCTCGGACACGGGGCGCACGATGTCGCGGACCATCCCGCCGTCGCTGAGCGCGTCGTAGACGCTGGCGCCGTCGAACGACGGCCGGCCGCGGCTGAGTCCGAGGGAGGCGTGCGCCTGCGGATCGAGGTCCACCAGAAGCGTGCGCCGTCCGCGGCGCGCCAGGCAGGCGCCGAGGTTGATGGCGGTCGTGGTCTTGCCGGAGCCGCCCTTCTGGTTGGCGATCGCGATCACGCGCATGGCGTCGCTCCCATCTCAAGCCGTGCGGGTCGCGCCCGCGGTCCGGCGGGCCCCGATCTCGAGGAGCAGCGACCGGCCGACGCCCCGCAGGCAGGCGGCCGCCGGGGCCGCCGGCTGGTTCAGGAGGATCGGCACCCGGGCCGCCACGGAGGCCGGGACGCGGGAGTCTTCGAGGACGTGCCCCAGGTAGATCAGGGAACGATCCAGGAAGCTGCGGGCGATCCGGTCCATCCGTCCGAAGACCTCGAGACCCTCCAGGGCGCTGGCGGCGCGGTTGACCACGAGCCAGAAGCGGCAGGACCGGTTGTTGTGGGCCACGTTCTTGATCACCGCGTAGGCATCGGTCATCGCCGTGAGGTCCGGGGTCGTCACGACCAGGATGTTGTCCAGGACGTAGAGGAACGAGGTCGTCGCCTTGCCGATCCCGGCGCCGGTGTCGACGAGCACGACATCGGCGCGCTCACCCAGCTCCTCCATGGCCGCGACCAGGCGCCGCAGCCGCTCGGGATGCAGGTCCGCCATCTCGGGGATCCCCGAGCCGCCCGCCGCCAGCCTGACGCCCACCGGACCGACCTCGGCGATCTCGTGCAGCATCGCCCCCTTCTCGATCACCTCCAGAACCGTCCGGGTCGGCCGCATCCCCAGGAGAAGGTGCAGGTTCGCCAGGCCCATGTCGGCGTCCAGGGCCATCACCTTGACGCCGGTGGCGGCCAGGTGCACCGCCAGGTTGCTGGTCAGCACGGACTTCCCCGTCCCTCCCTTGCCGCTGGTGACGCAGACGATGACGGGTGAAGGAGACGGTGCCGCGGCGTCGGCCTGCCGTGACGGCCTCTCCGCGGGCGCGCCGGCCGGGAAGGAGGAGACGGTGACGTCCCGCAGGCCGCGTCCGAGGCGACGGTGCCTCAACCAACGATCCTCATGAAGACCTCCTCACGCGATCCCGGCGCTGGCGGTCGAAGCGCTCGAACTCCTCCATCTCCTCGGTGGTCAAGACCTCGAAGGGAGGGGACGGCGCGGCACCCGGGTCCTGGAGCTCAGGCAGGTCCGCGAAGACGTCGTCCGACTCGTCATCCGGGGCCGGCGCCTCGGGGAGAGGAGAGGCGGCGTCGAGGACCTCGGCGTCGAGGGCCGGCTCGTCGGCGCGCTGCGTCGATCCCGTGGGTGCCGCGTCGCGTGCGCCGCCGGCGCGGGCGTACGGCTCCGCCTCTGCGGCGAGAGCGCCCGACGGCAGCCCGAAGATCGGCGCCGCAGGCTCGACCCGGACCGTGGCTTCGCCGCGCGTGGCGCGGGCCAGCACCACGTAGGGCGAGACGGCGATCGACAGGAACCCGAGGCGACGCAGGAAGGCGTGGGTGAAGGACGAGGCGAGGAGCAGGCAGCGCAGCGGCCGTCCGGCGACCATGCCGCCGGCGGCGTACAGGCGCCCCAGAAGGTCGCGCTGCTCCGTGGCCCAGCCGTACGCGTCGACCAGGCGCAACAGCGCCGCGTCGGGGGCGTCGGCGCAGAGGGCAATGAGGGTGAGGGATCCGGCGCTGTCGGCGGCGGCGATGTCGATGGTTCCCGAGGAACCGGTGCTCAGATCGACATCGAGGACCCGAAGCCCTTCCTCGACGATCGAGGGATCGGCCAGGATCAGTCCCTTCACCCGCTCGGGGTCGGTGACCGGGCCGGTGGCGATGCGGGAAGGCATCGCTCACCTCGATGCTCGCGCTCGAGCGATATGGGGATGCCCGGACTCGGCCGGGCGGTCGAACCGAGGGACCGGAAGGGAACCTCGGTCCCGGGCCATCCTAAGCGAGCCGCGCTCGATAAGTCAAGCGTTGCCACAAGCCCATTAGGATCAGGTCGTTGCGACGCCTCCCCGAGAGTTGATCGTCGTCCCTCCAGGGACCTATATTCCGTCCTGCGTTCTGCAACCGACTAGGTGGGGTCGCTTCATGCAAACCCTCGCCGGCGAGGCCCCTCACGAATGGATCCCTCACCGGCCGTGGAGTGTCTCCCGTCACCCTCCGCACCGCCGCGCCCGGACCAGGGCGTGATGCCGCAAGCGGGAGAGAACGGTGCCGGCGTCGAACGGCGGTTCGCCCGCCAGGTCGCGGCCGTCTACGCCCTGGCCGGCGTGCTCTGGATAGGCCTCAGCGATCGGCTGCTGGAGTCGTGGATCGACGACCCGGCGGCCCTGACCCGCTGGCAGACACTGAAGGGGTGGCTCTACATCCTCGCCACGACCCTCCTGCTCTATGCGATCCTGCGGCACCGGCTGCGCCCGCTGGCGCAGACCCAGGCGGACCTGCGGCAGCGCGCCTCCGATCTCGAGGAACGCGTCGCCCAGCGCACCGCCGAGCTGCGCGAGGCGAGCGCGGAGCTCGAAGCGTACGCCTCGGGGCTGTCGCACGACCTGCGCGCACCTCTGCGCGCCGTCCAGGGGTTCGCCAGCGCCCTGATCGAGGACTGCGGCCCCCGGCTCGACCCGCAGGGCCTCGACTACGCGCGCCGCATCACCGGCGCCGCCCGGCGCATGGATGAGATGATCCGGGCTCTCCTGGCCTACAGCCGTCTCGGCCACGACCCGCTGCCGATCAGTCCGATCGACCTCGCGTCGGCGATCGACGGGGCCCTGGCGCGGCTCCAGGGTGCGATCCGGGAGCGAGGCGCCGACGTGATGGTCGAGCGTCCGCTGCCGTCCGTCTTGGGTCACCTGGAGACGCTGACGCAGATGACCGCCAGCCTGGTGAGCAACGCCCTCACCTTCGTGGCGCCCGGGGCGAGGCCGCGGGTGCGCCTGCGCGCCGAGCGCCGAGGGGAACGAGTGCGCCTGTGGGTCGAGGACAACGGGATAGGCATCGCGCCGGAGCACCAGCAACGGATCTTCAACCTTTTCGAGCGGCTGCACGGCCCGGAGGCCTATCCCGGCGCCGGCTTCGGTCTGGCGATGGTCCGCCGGAGCGCCGCGCGCCTCGGGGGCGTCGCCGGCGTCGAGTCGGCCGCCGGACAGGGGAGCCGGTTCTGGCTCGACGTCCCGGCCCCGCAGGGATCTCCATGACCCAGGCGCCCCGCATCCTGCTCTTCGACGACAACCCCGACGACCGCGCGCTGGTCACGCGCGAGCTAAACCGCCACTTCCCGAATCTGCAGCTGGTGGAATCGCCGGGGGCGGGCGGCTACGAGGAGGCCCTGCGCGCCGCCGAGGCCGACGTGGTGATCACGGACTACCACATGGGCGCGACCGACGGGCTGTCGATCCTGCGCGCCTTCCGGACCCGCGACCCGCGCATCCCGGTCATCATGTTCACCGGCACCGGCAGCGAGGAGATCGCCGTCGAGGCGATGAAGGGGGGCCTGTACGACTACGTGCTGAAGTCGCCCGAGCACCTGGGCCGCCTGTCGTCGGCGGTGCGGCGGGCGCTGGAGTGGGCCAAGTCGCAACGCGCGCTGGGCGAGGCCGAGGAACGCTACCGGAGCCTCTTCGGGGGCGCCCCGGTGGGGCTGCTCCAGACCACGCCCGACGGTCGCATCCTGGACGCCAACCCGGCGCTGGTGCAGATCCTGGGCTACCCCGACCGCGGGTCGCTCCTGGAGGTGAGGACGCCGGACCTGTACCTCCGTCGCGAGGATCGCGAGCGCTGGACCGCGGATCTCGAGCGCGAGGGGGTCGTGCGGGGGGTCGAGGTCCAGCTCCGCCGGCGGGACGGCACGAACATCTGGGCCCGCCTCAGCGCCCGCCTGGTCCGCGACGAGCAGGGGCGCAGCCTGTACTATGAAGGCGCGATCGAGGACGTGACCGGCCGCAAGCGGGCGGAGGAGGCGCTGCGCCACAGCGAGGCGCGCAAGGCGAACATCCTCGGCATGGCGCTCGACGCCATCATCACCATCGATCCCGAAGGGCGGATCACCGAGTTCAACCCGGCGGCCGAGCGCATGTTCGGATACGCGCGCGCCGAGACGCTGGGCCGGGAGCTGGCGGAGCTGATCGTGCCTGCGGCCCTGCGCGAGAAGCACCGGGCCGGCCTGGCGCGCCAGCACGCCACGCGGGAGACCCGCATGCTCGGCAGGCGGGTCGAGATCACCGCGATGCGCAAGGACGGCAGCGAGTTCCCGGTCGAGCTCGCGCTGACCCGCGATCCCGCGGATGAGCTGGGCCTGTTCACCGGCTTCATCCGCGACCTGAGCGAGCGCAAGCAGGCGGAGGAGGCGCTGCGGCGCAGCGAGGAGCAGTTCCGGCAGGCGCAGAAGATGGAAGCCGTGGGGCGGCTGGCCGGCGGCATCGCGCACGACTTCAACAACCTCCTGACCGTCATCGGAGGGCACAGCGACCTGCTCCTCGGCCGCCTGCACGAGGCCGATCCGATCCGCAAGGAGATCGAGCAGATCAGGAAGGCGGGGGAGCGCGCCGCCTCGCTGACCCGCCAGCTCCTGGCCTTCAGCCGCCGCCAGGTGCTGCAGCCGAGGGTCCTCGACCTGAACCGGGTCGTGGCGGAGATGGACAAGATGATGCGCCGCCTGATCGGCGAGGACGTCGAGCTGGTCCTGACTACCCACCGCGGCCTGGCGCACGTCAAGGCCGACCCGGGCCAGATCGAGCAGGTGATCATGAACCTGGCGGTGAACGCCCGTGACGCCATGCCGCACGGAGGCAAGCTGACGATCGAGACGATGAACGTCGATCTCGACGAGGCCTTCGCGCGCCGCCATCCCCCGACGCAGCCCGGCCGGTACGTGATGCTGGCCGTGAGCGACACGGGGCAGGGCATGGACGAGGAGGTGCGCTCGCACCTCTTCGAGCCGTTCTTCACCACCAAGGGGCTGGGAAAGGGGACCGGCCTTGGGCTGGCCACGGTGTACGGCATCGTCAAGCAGAGCGGAGGGTACGTCTGGGCGTTCAGCGAGCCCGGCCAGGGCGCCTCGTTCAAGATCTACCTGCCGCCGGTCGACGAGGCGGTGGCGGCAGCCGAGCACAAGGCCGACGTCGGACCTCTCAACGGGACCGAGACGATCCTTCTGGTGGAAGACGAGCCGGTGGTGCGCGCCTTGGCGCGCGACATCTTGCAGATGAGGGGCTACACGATCCTCGAGGCCCTCGACGTCAACGACGCCCGCCGCATTTGCGAGACCCACCCCGATCCCATCCATTTGATGCTGACCGACGTGGTCATGCCGCAGATGAGCGGCCGCGCCCTGGCCGACTCCCTGACCGGCTTCCGCCCCTCGATGAGGGTCCTCTACATGTCGGGATACACCGACGACGCCATCGTGCAGCACGGCGTCCTGAACCCCGGCACCCCGTTCCTGCAGAAGCCCTTCACCCCCGGCAACCTGGCCCGCAAGGTCCGCGAGGTCCTCGACCGGGTCACGAGCACGCCCGCCGCGACGAAGAACTAAGGCCGCGCCCCGGCCCTTCCGAAGTGGATCGGGATCCCGTAGTAGCGCATCCGGCGATAGAGCTTCGGCCGGCTCCACCCGATGAAGCGCGAGGCACGCGTCTTGTCTCCCTCGAAATTGTGCAGGGCCTTCTCGATCATCAGCTGCTCGCCACCCTTTCCCGTCCCGGAATAGCGGGGTGGCTCGTCCGTGATCATCAAGTGGCGGATGCGGTCCGGGAGGTCGCCCGGCTCTATGCGAAGGCTATCGCTCAGCGCGACCGCCCGCTGCACGACGTTCTCGAGCTCGCGGATGTTTCCCGACCATTCGTAACCGGTGAGGAGCTCGAAGGCGCCCGGCGCGAACTCCTTGCCCGGCAGCCCCGTCTCGACCGCGATGTGCTCGAGGAAGTGGTTCACGAGCGCCGGGATGTCGTCCCGGCGCTCTCGCAGGGGCGGGAGGTCGATCGTGATGACGTTGACCCGGTAGAAGAGGTCCTCCCGGAAGGCGCCCTCCTTGATGAGCGTGCGCAGGCTTCTGTTCGTGGCGGAGATGATGCGCACGTCGACGCGGATGGTTTCCTTGCCGCCGACCGGGCGGACCTCCCGCTCCTGCAACGCCCGCAGGAGTTTGCTCTGCATGCGCACGCTCATGTCGCCAATCTCGTCGAGAAACAACGTGCCGCCATGGGCGAGCTCGAAAATCCCCTTGCGGTCGCGGTCGGCGCCCGTGAAGGCTCCGCGGACGTGGCCGAACAGCTCCGACTCGAGCAGGCTCTCCGAGAGAGCCGAGCAGTTCTCCGAGAAGAAGCGTCGCTCCTGCCGCCCCGATCGTTCGTGGATCGCCCGGGCCACCAGTTCCTTGCCTGTCCCGCTCTCACCCTGGATCAGGACCGGGAGAGAGCAAGATGCGGCCTTGTCGGTTAGATGGTGGACACGGCGCATGGCGTCGGTGGACCCGATAATGCCGTGGGGACGCGACCTGGCCAGGTTTTCTCCGGACACCCCTGTCGTCGGACGATCGCTGGCCCCACCCGGCGCCGCCGGGACCGGTGGTCCGGTCTCGAACGCGCCCCCCGGGCGGGCCAGGGCCGAGCGATCGGCCCCCTCCCAGTCGCGAGGCAGCGCGATCCCGTAGAGCGGTCTCTGGCTCATGGCGACCAGGATGCGCTTGGTGGCCTCCTCCAGCATCTGCAGGTCGGAGACGTTCATGAGGCTGTCGACCGTCTCGGGCCTTTCTGCGAGCGAACGTGCCTGGCCACCGACCCGCCTCAGGTCGGCGAGCCATTCACCAAGATCGACTCGTTTTCTAGGTTCTGTCGCCATTCCTCGGTTGCTCCTTCTGATCCTTATTTCCGGCCCGAAAGGTGGCCGCCGGGTCGGGTTGGCCGCCACATGAGCAAGCGCGATACCAGCCTCTCGGATTCCGCTCGGCTCCAGGAGGGCGCGCCGCAAATGCTTTGAGCGCAGCGGGATCAAAGGAGACCCGGGCCTCATGACAATCCGCGTCACAGTGTTGCGACCGCTCGATCTGTCCTAATGTGAAAAGATGAGGAGGGAGGTGTCACACAGTATCACAGGGATTGCCCGTAGTCGGACGGGATCCTGAAGGTCTTCATGCGCCTGTATAGCTTCTGGCGGTTCCATCCGATGAAGCGCGCCGCTTTCGCCTTGTCCCCACCGTAACGCCGCAACGCGTCCTCGATCATCAACTGCTCGCCGGTCTTGTGCCCGTTGCCGTTTCCTCCCCCGCTCGCGGACATTGCGCGCGGCACGACCCCTTCAGGCACGTCGCCCAAGGTGATGACCTCCCCGGAAGACAGGATGGCGAGTCTCTCGATCAGGTTGCGAAGCTCGCGCACGTTCCCCGGCCACTCGTACCGTGACAACGCCTCGAGGACTCCGGGCCCGAGACGCCTGCTCGGCCTGCCTTCCTTGGCCGCCTGGGAACGAAGGAAATGTGCGACCAGCAATGGAATGTCCTCGCGCCGATCCCGCAGCGGCGGCACCTCGATGGTCAGGACATTCAGCCGGTAGTAGAGATCCTCCCGGAAGCGCTTCTGGGCAACCAGCTGCTTGATGTCGGCGTTCGTGGCGGTCACGATGCGCACATCGACCTTGCGCGGGGTGTTTTCACCGACCCGCCGGACCTCACGCTCCTGCAGGACACGCAGCAGACGCGCCTGCAGCGAGAGGCTGGTGTTCGTGATCTCGTCGAGGAACAGCGTGCCGCCGTGCGCCTCCTCGATGAGGCCGATGCGGTCCCGGTCGGCCCCCGTGAAGGCGCCCCGAACATGACCGAAGAGCTCCGCCTCCAGGAGACCTTCCGGCAGGGCGCCGCAGTCGATCGCCACGAACTTCTTGTCGCGGCGCGGCCCGTTGTAATGGATCGCGCGTGCCACCAGATCCTTGCCGGTGCCGCTCTCCCCGAGGACCAGGACGTTGCAGTCATTCTCCAGGATGCCACCGATGAGGTCTGCCAGCTTGGTCATCGCGGGACTCGTACCCAGCAGGTTCTCGAACCGATGGCGCCCTTCCACCTCTTTCCGCAGCCGGACGTTCTCCGCCGTCATGTTGCCGAAGAGCCGTGCGTTCTCGATGGCGACCGCCGCCTGGCTGGCGAAGGACTCCACAAACGCCCTCTCGCGATCGGTGAACAACTGCGCAGCCCGCCGCGTGTCGAGGTAGATCACGCCGACCACCTTGCCTCGGGCGCGCATCGGCACGCACAGGATCGACTTGATCTCGTGCACGATGAGGCTCTTGTAGACCGACAGCGTGGGGTCCTTGCCTACGTCCACGGTCAGAACGGTCGTCCCCTCCGCGACTTGCTTGATGACGGAGCGGCTGAAGGAATTGACCTCCTCCAACGCTTCTTGATCCATGCCCCGGCCGGCCTCCGGGCGCATCTCGCCGGACAGCTCATCGCGCAGGAAGATGATGCCCCGCTCGGCGCGGACGTTCTCGATCGCGAGGTCGAGAACGCTCGTCATCAGCTCGCCAAGGTCGAGAATCGAGGACAGTCGTTGGCCGATGGTGTTGAGGGCCCCCAGCATCTTCCTGGAGGTCTTCTCGCGCTGGCTCATCACCGCCAGGTCGTGCCTAACCCTCTTGCCAGCCTCCATCCTCAATCGTTCGTGCCGTTCGACGACCTCCCGCACGCGCGGCTGGCTCAAGAACGACTCCTTGTATCGCTCCTCCTCGATGTCCATCCCTATCTCATGGATCGTCAGCGCCGCCATCCGATAGCAAGCGACAGCCCTCTCGTAGCGCAGCATCTGCTCGTAAGCCCGCCCGAGCCGGTAGGCAGACTGCCAGAACATCGTCCGGTCGGCATTCGCGGTTGAGACGTCAACGGCCTCCTTCAGCAGGACCTCCGCCTCCTCCGCCCGGTTCGCCGCCAGCAGCGCCTCCCCGCGCAGCCCCAACCCCCACACGAGATGCCAGCGCATCTTCTTCTTCCGCGCCGTCTCCAGGGCCGGCGCCAGCACGGCCTCCAGCTCGTCGAACGCAGCCCCCATCCTTTGCCGGATCTGGACCCTAGCGAGCTGGGCGCTCAACTTGACGTCGAAAGGAGCCTTGCTTTCATGGTTTGTGACCGAGTCCCCTAGCAGTCTATGCGCCTCGACGTCTTGCGACAGCGCCGATAGTGCCAGTGCGTGCAGAATATCCAGCTCGAGCAAGGACGCCGACAGTTGCCGACGTAGACAGAATGTCGATGCGAAGCCCGCCACCCTGAGGCAGGACGAGTAGAGACCGACTTCAAATAGAAGGACCGCCCAGCTGGACAGAAGATACGAAGTCGACTGAACCGCCTCCCGTCCTCTGGTCGTGTTCATTCGGTGACGGAGCTGCCTGGCAGCGTCCTCATGGTAACCCGCTCTTGCCAAGGCTAGCCCAATGTTGACCTCTGTGATCACGATATGCGGATTGGACCCCGACCCGCGAAGTACTAAGGCAGCGGAACGAGAACGACGGATGACACGCGCCCAGTTTCCCTGAGCACGATAGGTGTCCCCCAAGTTCATGAGAATCGCGCCACTGAGAGTCGACAACGCATACTGGCGAGCCATACGAATGGCCGTTCTATGACTACGGCGGGCCGTTGTGTATGAGCCGAGATCTGCTTGAAGGATCCCGATGTTAGAAAGGGTACTGGTCGTGAGTGGCGGGTCCATTTCAGCGTGTGAGAGTCGAAAGTGCCGGCGCAGGTAGTCGAGGGCCATCCGCGGATTGCCGGCCTTCCACAGGGAACCGGCGAGGTGCTCCAGGGCGAGGCCGGCAGTGAGTCGAAGTCCCATATGGCGCGCGACGGTCGCGGCTCGATGTAGCAGTCGCCGACCCTCTCGGCTCCGGTCGAGCGCGCACAGCGCGGCGCCGAGTTCCAGCGTCGCCGCCACCCTCTCTGCCGGCGACTTGATCGACTGCGCGATGGCAAGAGCCGCACGGGCCTCTGTCTCGCACGTTGAGATGTTGC
>Ga0137394_10003854_pt1 | contig 11311 bp, 13 predicted proteins | sample czobulk116metaG_FD_108278 | JGI IMG/M metagenome (GOLD analysis project Ga0137394, IMG submission 108278) | Vadose zone soil microbial communities from Angelo Coast Range Reserve, California, USA - czobulk1.16 metaG | ecosystem: Environmental > Terrestrial > Soil > Vadose zone | place: USA... | reverse complement strand
GTTCTCGCAGAAATAAACAAAGGCGTTGCTATGGTCCGTCACGGCCGAAAACTCATGACGAACAATCTCCCGCAATTGCTCCACCGTGCTGGCAGAGCCGTTCACGATCCGCTGGAGTTCTGTGCAGTACCAGCCGTACCAGCTCAGGAAGATTTCGCGGGCGAGTTCTTCGGCATCGGGGCGGGAGAGCCCCCCGAAGACCATCCTGATTTTGGCGTTGGTCTTGAGGGACGCGCGGAGCTCGTCCGGGACTTGCAAGAGGTGCTGGTGCGCGAGGATGAGGCGCACGCCGAATTTGCGCACCTGGTCGAGATTCCGCGCGATGTCGCTCGTCACAAACTGCGGAAATTCGTCGATGGCGAGAAACCAAGGACGGCGTCTGGATTCGGGCCGACGACGCGCAGCGTGATACAGGGCATTTACCATCATCGTGCCCACGAGCGACTGGGCTTCGGTCGAGTGGAGCTGTGAGAGGTTGGCGACAAGAATCTCCCCTCGATCGAGCATGGCCGGGAAGTCGAGGGTCGGCGTCTCAGGGCCGAAAAGCCGCGTGAGGACTGGTGTTGAAAGGAAGCGCTGCAGGCGGTTCAAGGAGCTTTCAAACCGCTCGATCTTCTCGGACTTGGGCATTTGTTCGAGCTCCTCCCAGCTTGTGCGCACCCGTTCGTCCGCGACTTTGGCAAGGAGGTTTTGGCGGTAGGGGCGGTTCGCGACGCACAGGAACTGATAGGACTCGGTGAGTGGCAGTCCGTTTGCCGCAAAGGCGTGGAACATGACCCGGAGGATGCGCTCAAGACGCGGAGTCTCGTTGAAGGACATGGCACCCCATACCTTCATGAACGCCTCAAGAACGAGGCTGGCGACCTCGGCGGGCTCGGCAAGACCGCAAGCGAACGGATTAAAGCAAGGTCCGTCGCCGAGAGAGCTTGGCCTGAAGTGGACGATTTTCCGTCCTCTTCTGAGGCGGGGACTCCGAAGGAGGAATTCATAGTAGTGCTTTGCGTGGTCACCGTGCGGATCGATGATGCTTGCGGGAATCCCCAAGTCCGAGAACACGCGGAGGAGATGCTCAAGGTAGAAAGACTTGCCGAAGTTCGAGGCACCCACCAGGTGCATGTGGGTCCCGAGGTATTGCTTGGGCGTCGCGAAGTAGAGGCGCCCAGTGTGGGCGCCTCGGCCGATGAAGAGTTCGCGATTGGTCATTGCTTGGGTTCGGCGAAGCGAGTCCTCATTGTTCGTCGACATACATTTCCTCCTCCTCCATGAGTTCCCCTATTGCAGGGGGTAGTGCTGTCGCGTCAACACCATAGGCCTCGAGGATTTCCTGTATTCGAGCGCGCTGTTCACCCCGAAGCATGTGGACATTCTTGAAGATCTTCGCGGCTTCATTTCTCACGCGGCTTACTTTGTCCTGGCCGAATTTTGCTATCGCCTCGAGCTCTCGCATCTTGAGCTCCACCTCTTCGAGGTGAAGACTCCTTGTTTGCGTGTTCGCAGAGTTGTCGTCGAGAATTCCGAGTTCGGCGTTCTGGGCCTTCGCTTTCCAGGTCGCGACGGTTGCGCGGCGCTTCGTTACTTCTACTTCGTGGTCGAGCGTCTCCAGTTCTCTTCGACGGTCGGTCGAGAGGCGCAGAGCCTCGGCCTCTTCGGGGCTTCTCCGCAGCGACGTTTTCCGCACCCGCTCCTTCGGGGCGGTCTCTTCCTTGGGCAGGAACGAGAGCGTCTTGCCATTAGGGTTCACGTACACCTTGCGAGTCTTCTCTCCCATTAGACCCTCCCTTCGGTGAGGTTCTTGGCTTCCACGAGAAGGCGGTAGGGAAGTAGGTCGGCCTGTCGAAGGAGTTCTACCGTCTCCTCGGCGTTAAGGCCGTGTACCTCTGCCGCATAGCTCGCGATCACGCGGTACTCCGCTTCCTTCGCGCGGGCTGTCACCTGACGCTTGGCTTCGTCGCCTTCGATGGCGGAGGACTCATTCAGGATCGTCTCGCGGCGACACCGTGCTGCGGCGAGGACCCACTCTTCCGAGAAATTGTTAGTCTCGAGGGCCTTGGCCTTCGCTTCTGTAAGGCGGGCGTCCCAACGGGCGTGCATGGCTCTCTTACGATCTGCCTCTTCGCGTCGCCGAATAGACCACAGCGAGAATGAGGCAAAGGTAAAGAACACCGCCACGCCGCTAAAGACGGCGCTTAGGAGGGTCAGTGGCTGTTTGGCCCAAACGAGCGCGTTCGTCCAGGCATCGGGAGTTTGAATCGAAGTGAGGCCGTCGCCGAACTTGCCTGCTCGGGCTTCGTCGAGAAACCGGTCGACAAGGTGATCTGCCGCGTCATAGAGCACGCCTCGCTTCGGCGCATTCTCTTCCAAGTTACTGAAGCTCAATTCGTAGTCCCGGCGCTCACCTGTGTTGCCGAGCGTACGGCCGGACGCGGGATGTTTCACCGTGAGGGAGAGTTCGACGTGGAAGATGGGCTGATCTTCGTAGTAGTGATGTTCGCCCCACTTGGACCGGACGCTCGCGAGCATTGCGTCCACGGACACTTCGAGGATGTAGATCCTGGGGTCGGGCGGGCGGGAGTTTTGCGCTGTCGCAGACCGCACTACATTTTCGATGTGGCGGCTCGTGAGCTGCTCGACGAAGTACCGCTCGAGATCCGAGAGGTCGAGTGTTCGCGCACCTTGATTTGCAAGATTCGTTCGGGCCCAGACGACAAGGATGGGTGACGCGGCGGGTTCACCCTGGGCGGGCGTGACCGCAGGGGCGGCACCCGCAGACACCGCGAGGAAAAGAAGAACAAACAGCGTCGCGAATAGCGACACTCGGAATCGGACACTCTTCGGGTTTTGACGGCGCATAGCCATTCCTCCATTTCTTGCGCCCCAAAAGACAGGGGGCGGCCAATTTGGGGGAAACCTTGTTTCCCACCGGAAACGGATAGCGAGCGAACTTAGAAGCGGCTGATACGACGATCACCGCTCATACTGCGAGGGATCACATGCAGAGAAACAAAAACGCCCGGCGGTCATCTAACGCCGCGGCAATGGAAGAAGTCCTCTTACGACTCTCAGGGGTAACTGCTTCTTGCGGAACTACCTAGCGAGCTCGTCTCCGTTTCCGGAGAGCTTCAGCTCGCAAATTGGCCGCCCCCGGAGGAACGGCGCGAAACAATAATAACATACGAAAACATCCACGCACAAGACTTATTACACGATTTTTTTCGTACGATTGGGGGCAGGGGGCGTCGGAGGCCGGTTTTCTCTGCGAGCCGGAGCCAGTCTATATGGTCTATTACGTCGGAAGACCATTCGCGCTGGTTCGTCCCTCGATTGCCTTTTTTCCGTAGCACGGCGAGCAGCCAGAAAACCGAGCCTCCCGACTTCGACCTTTTTGGTGAAGTCCCGAGCTTACCTTTGAATCGCGAGGGACGAACCCGAGCCCATGGCGCCACAGCGCCCATGGGCGAAGTCGAGCCCGTCAGGGGACCCTAACGGATGATCTGGCCGAAGGCCCTGTCCTCTTGCTGCTCGTTTAACGCGTGCCGACCATACCTCAAGTCCGCATCGCACAGCCCGAGCCAAGCCGCACAGCAACCGTTAGGGAACAGGGGTCGAAAAAAGGTCGAAGTCGGGAGGGGGTGGAGGCGAAGTGCAGCATGCTAACTGCCTTTTCAAGAAGCACTTGGGTGCTTCTGAAAAGGCCACGCCCCTACATACCTATATATGTAGGGGCGTAAGCATGCCCGGCACCAGCGAGGCAGCACGGTTCCTTTTGAGCGTTTCGCGAGATATAGGAACCGTTTGCGCACTTGCCGATGCTGTGCCATTTCACACTTCGCCCGACACCCCCTCCCGACGCCCCCTGCCCCCAATCGTTCTTTGGAAAATGATTCGCCCAAACGGTGACTTCATGTTGCTATTCGGTCAAGCCAGTTGGTGCTACATTGATCTCAGTTAATTCGGAAGCGGCAACATGAAGTTCGCACCCCTCACAAACATGGTTCTCGGCTCAACTCTGATTCTGTTCGGTATTTCCGTCCTGTTGGATTGCTCGACGACTGCAGCCGGTCTCTACTCAATAGCTGTCTTCCAAGCACTGCTCCTCGTCGTATGAGTCGCTAGTTCCTCCATGTCTCAAGACCAAAATAATCGGAAGGAATACTACGTCTCCGTCAATGCCGACGACCTTCGAGAGGCAATTGCTGCGGTCGCGAGCGCCCTCTACTCATTTGCCGAAGAGGCGCTTTCTACTGGCGATGAAGACGTATCTGAGGAATGGGAATTTGAAACATTTCTCCGAGATGTGCTTGGAGTTTTGACCAGCCATGCCGAGCAACTCGCTGAAGGCGAAGCTTCCTGGCAAACTCCGCCAGAAGAAGTATCTCCCTATGACTGACGAGCCGAGAAAATACGCGATCATCCTCGACGGCGACAGTCTCGACGAGGCAGTCGAAGAAGCAGCACACCTACTCTATCTGCTGCTCGGCCGCGCTTTGAGAGCGCATCGCCGGGACCATATCGACGAGTGCGGGTATGAGGAGTTCGCGCTCGAGACTCTTGCCGTGCTCGCGAAGTACCGCGCCGTTTACAGTGGTGAAGTTCCGACGGCTCCCCTAAATTTGCAGAATTGAATTACCTCCCGCTCCGGTTTTTCAAAAACCTAACAACACTCCTAGCACGCGCCCGACCTGCCATAGTCGGATCTCTGATTACTTGGTTTGCTGCGGTCACGAAGACGCATCAAACGGAAGTCCAAAGACGGCACAATGTCACTCTGGGGATTGCTGTTGCCCGGGACGCACGTACCACTGCCGTGGTGTTTCCCGAGGACCTACGCACGCAGCATCTCGGAATCATAGGTCTCTCAGGAAACGGGAAAACCTACTTCATCGAACGTATGATCCGGCAGGACATCCAGAACAGGACCGGCTTCGTTGTCTTCGACGTTCACGGAGACCTTGCCGATAGCGTGGTGGCGTATTTGGCAGAGCGAGCGACCGTAGATCCGGACGTGTATCGCAGAACTCTCATTCTTGAGCCATTTGACCCTGACCGTAGTTTTGGATTCAACCCTCTTCAAAGAACATCGGGTGTTTCCCAGTTCTTCCAGTCGCAGGAGTTCGCCCACATCCTCCGAAGGCGCTGGCAAGACGCGATTCTGAGTCCTCGCACCGAGGAACTCTTGCGGAACAGCCTCTTCACACTCGCAGTAAATCACGAAACACTTCCGAAACTTCCGGACCTGCTGACTGACAGAAACTTCCGTCACTCTCTCATTGAGAAACTACCCCCAGGTCCGATAGCAGATTACTGGATCACGCGCTATGACCCGCTGTCCCTTAAGATGCAGACAGTCTTTCGTGAACCTCTGCTTAGTCGCGTCTCGTCCTTCCTGGCTGATCCGCGAATTCGGGACATTGTGAGTCAGAACAGAAGTACGTTTAGCTTCCGCCGAGCCATCCAAGAGAACCTCTGGGTCATCATCAATCTTTCCGCGGGCCGCCTTGGTGAAACCGCCACCATTCTCGGGAGCATGCTCTTCAGCAAACTCGAGATCGAGGTCATGGCTCTGGCACAGCTTCCGGAGAAGGACCGTAATTTCTTTGCGATCTATGCGGATGAGCTGCAGAATCTCGCTGGCACTTCATTCAGTCGGCTCATCGCAGAAGCCCGAAAGTACAGGGTAGCTGTTGTGGCCGGACATCAGTTCTGGAAACAACTCGACGATCCTCTAAAGCAGGCCATGCTCGCTGTTGGCTCGAGGGCACTCTTCCGCCTCCACTATCACGACGCCGTAGAGCTAGCTGGGGAGCTCGCACCGGACGAACGGCCACGATACATAAGGCTACTGACGAATCTCGGCAGAGGCGAAGCGGTTGTTCGTCTGGGAAGACATCGGCCTGAGGTAATCACGATACCTCAGCATCGCCCCGCCCGGCCCCGTACTGAAGAGTTGAATAAACTTAAAGACGCCAGTGCGGCCCGCTATACCGTTCCCCGCAACCGTGTCGAAATAGAAAGGCGGCCGCCATCACCGGAGATCGCATTAAAGACGGAACATGGCAATCAGAAGCGCATAAGCGATCAGATTCTCAAATATGGTGAAGCCCCGCAGAAAAAAGGGCGCCGTCCTCCAGGAGCGTGACACTCTCCTGCTCGATCTGTTGGCTACGCAATTCCGCCTCCTCAGCCGGGACCAGATCGGAGAGTTGCTCCCAATGGGCTCAGTGTCCCGGCTCAATTTCCGCCTTAAAAGGCTTGTTGAAGGCAGGTATCTGTCCACGCGACTGATTACCACGAGAGGTCCCTCCCACAAGCTCACCTACTATCTCGGGCCGCGCAGTCTCGATACTTTCGCAGATTCAGAACACCAGGAAATCGCCGCCTCAGCCCGCGAACAGGCTGCAGAGCTTACAGCCTTGGGGCTGCCTCATCGCATGCTAGTTGACGATATCCATATACGATTCCTTGTCTCGCAACGCCTTTACCCGCATTTCAAGCTCATCACCTGGGTCGACCAATACTCGCAGTCCTGGGAGCAGTTGCGTAAACTCGGTCTATTTTTTGAGCCCGACGGTTACGGGGAATACCGGCTCTCTTTTGCATTTCAAAACGTGGTCCCTTTCTTCGTTGAGGCTGACCGCGGTACTGAGCGCGGTACGCTTCTCCTAGAAAAGATCGACCGATACCTCCGCTACGCGGCGCTTCTTTTGACCTCCGCCCGATTGAGTGCCGAACCCTTTCGCGTCCTGTTCATCACGGAGAGTAATCGCCGGACAAAAAATCTTCTCGAGGTCATAGGGACCAAAACCGACAAACTATTCTGGGTGACGACTGCTGACCGATTCAGGCAAGCACAACTGTTCGATCCCCACTGGTCGCGTCCCCACCAAGAAGGTAGGCATTCACTTGCCCCTGGTCAATGAAGCACTGCTTCACCTGCAAAAGAAACCGACCTGATAACGCCAAGTTCTGCCCCGGCTGCGGTTCGACCTTTGACGTACGCTACTGTCCCCGCTTGCACCTCAACTCCCCAACAGCCGAGTACTGCACGGAGTGCGGGTCTTCCGATCTCTCGGCCGCCGATCACAGACCGCCAGAATCAAAGATGATGGTCATCTTCGCTTTGGCAGCAGGTTTCACAGTCCTTCTTGTAAGCTATTTTCTTCTCTACTCCTCACTTCAAGCGCGATCACCTTTCTTACTTCTCCTAATAATCTTGGCTGCATCCGTCTTCGCCATCTTTGGTTCATCCAATCATCGGAATAAGGACTGATATAGATGATATAGATTCGCACTCCTTGGTATCTTGCGAACCTAGGCTAAACCCTGCATTTACGGCCTATTCTCCGCTGATTCACCTGTTGCAGTGCTACAACACCTTCTGCAATAGACGACAACATGGGAACAAAGGCCGAATTCATCAAACGAATAACCATCAAGACTTCCGATCTCTCAGACGACGAGAAGGACCAATTGCTATTCGCCGTGTTCGATCTTCTTCTGGCGGAAAAAACCAATGCCCCCGCATTGTCCACACGGCCCCTTGCCAAAGCCAGGCGTCGGGTTAGATTAAGATTGCGGTAACGAGACACACATTCCTCCTGCCACTTTCGTCGACCTGACACAAAACCTCCCGCAAGCCCGAACTTCCTAAACGACCCTAACTGGAACGTATGAAGAAGTCCGCAGCAATACTGATACGCGTCTCAACCGATGCTCAGAAGGAGCACGGGACTTCTCTTGAACAACAGCGAAGAGATTTGCTACGCCTAGCTTCCTCACTCGGATATACGGTCAAAAAGCAGAATGTCTACGATGACGGCGGATATTCCGGCTCACAATTGAGCCACAGCGAGCGTCCCGGCTTGAGCGAATTAATCAAGGCCGCTGAGAGAAAGGAATTCGAAATTGCCTTCGTGCAATACATAGACCGCTTCGGCAGGACAACGCTAGACAACCTTATTACGCGCGACAAGCTAAAGAAGCTTGACGTGGTAATTCACTCCTACTACGAAGGACGAATGCCCAATGATCCGGCAGGCGATCTGCTTTTCATGTTTCATAGCTGGAAAGCCGAAGCGGACAACGCGCAGAGAGTTGAACGGTCTCTACTCGGCAGAATCGCCGCGGCCAGAAAAGGTAAATACTGCATGGGGAATCCCCCATTTGGTTACAAGAGAGATCACAAAACCAAAGAGCTTTCCGTCGTAAGCAAACTGGTCCATTGGGTCAAGAAGTTCTACCACTGGTCTGCTGTGGATGGCCTTCCGTTACGCGAGATTTGCCGAAGGGCAAATCAGCTTCATATCCCATTACCGGGTAGAAGAGGAAAACACTCGGAATGGCACCGCTCGACCCTGCACGGCATTCTCAAAAACCCCGTGTACACCGGAAAGGTTATCTTCCGAAGATACGATAAACGCGGTGTTGAACGTCCCAAAGAGGAGTGGATCGAATTTCTCGCCCCTCCCATCGTTTCACCAGAGCTTTTCCAGAGAACTCAAGACAGGTTGAGCCTCAACCGAGAGACCGCTACACGGAATACCAAGCGCACCTATCTCTACAGCATGGTTATCCATTGCGGGTATTGTGGATATCGCCTGGGTAGTGGATTTCAACGATCCACAAAGAAAGATGGATACGGATCAAGGTACTACCACGGTCTGACGAGGCGACAGGAAGTTTGCCCTCGTCGGTGTCCGCACTGTCCGCAGGTCGCGGAAACGCGATTAGAGCCAGTTTGGCACGCAATACGGAATTCCATCAGTGACCCCAGCTATGCAACTGCAAAAATTGAGCAGTATCACTCAGCCGACAACGGACGATTTCAAGAACGTCTTAAAGAACTGGAAAAGCAGACCGATAGCGTTGCCAGTCAACGCAATAAGCTTTTGAAACTCTATCTTAAGGATGAAAACATGGACGAAAAGCAGTATTTGCACACGGTTCACGCGATTGATTTGGACTTAAAGCGTCTCGAAGAAGAAAAGAAGGAAGTCGAGCACAGGCTCTTAAATAGGGAAGAAGAACTGCAGCTTGCAAGGCGCGTAGCGCGGTCATTCGAATCGATCCGCCATCAACTCCTGGAAGCGTCTTATGAAACCAAGAGGGAAATAATAAGAAAGATTGTGCACAAGGTCCTCGTTTACGAGCGAGAGGGAGAAGCGGAAGTTACCCTTCACTTGGCTCCGCCGAAAAACGCCAAAGACTTGTCTTTTGCGTCCGGTCATCGCTGGACAACTGGACACAAAAGGAACAGCGAGTTACACATGAATCCGCTAGAAGGCTCTAGTGTCAAGGAGTCCGGGGTTTCCGAGCCGAAAATCAGGATCAGGGTGAAGATATGGTCGCCTTCCGAAGCCTGGCGCCAGCGTTGTCTCTAAATCTGAGTCTCGGTGAAGCCGCGACTACTTAGACCACGCCAAGGAGGCAATTGAACCTGAAGCGGCACTTGGGCCTGTAGCGCTCTGGTGTCGTTGAAAGTTCACTCTCTGCGACTCGACCTACCCCACATGGGAGCGTATCGAGAGACAAGCAGGACAGCCCAAAGAACCGAAAATGTTGTGCCTACGCTGCCTTGCGCAGCCTGAAGGCATTCTAGGGTCCCACCATCGACAAAAGAATGCGCGTGGCGACGTATTCTTGCGCCGACATAAGCCACAGTTCCGCGTTTCCTTTGCCGGAATTGGATCTCAAAGGGCGTGGGAACAGGCCTCCGCTTCCCAATATTCGCAGAGAGAGAACTTTCAACGAACTGTTGCATCAAGATCACTCGCGGGACTTCCGGTCACCGCCCGCTGCAAGGGTTCCAACGCCAACCGCATCGAACATTTGCCGCCAGTAGTGCTGGGTCGACTTCCGATTAATAAAACTTTGGAGAACCCAGTAGCGGTTGACCATGGACTCAGCAAGTCCCTGCCGTGTTCGCTTTCGCTCGCACAGACGCTCCTTAACGACTGTCGGCTTGTGCTTGACCACATGAATTCCCGACATTCGGCCATGATGGTCCACGGCGGAAACGAGTTTTCCGAGAAATGGACTGAGACGCCTCTGGGCGTAGAACACGTCCATGATGGCGAGGATATGTGGCTGGTGCGTTTCCATAAGTCCCTTCAGGCATTCGTCTACCTGGGCCAGCAGCTTCTTCTCAGTTTTTCGTCCTTCAAGCGTCTTCACCCCGAACTGCGTGAGTTCGCCGTCTTCGAAGGATGCGAAGCCGAGGTGTTTTGTTCCCGGAGCAATGGCGAGGATTCGGATAGAAGGGATTGTCAGCATGAATCGGTGTTAGATCGCAGAAGCACGGGCGAGGCACCTGCAGGTGCACGCAAACTGACCTTCGCGAGCTTCGTGCGAGCGACACTTACTTCTTCATCTCGCTTGAGGATGGGCGCATGATTCCGCTTCGCTTCCTCGACCCCGTGCGCTAGCTCGGAATACAGATTCGGAAAAAGCTCAGAAAGCGGCGTCTGATAGACGAGCTCAAGTTTGATCGCGGTCTCGAAAGACGGCATCTTGGTGCCTCTCTCGTATGCCGAAACCATGGCCGGCACGCGCTGACCCAGCATGGCGGCTACCCACTTCTGCAGGTACCCGGCCTCCTTGCGTACGAACCACAATTTATTTTGGCTAAGTTTGTGACCACTGGAATTGTGCTGCATAAACTTTCTTCGCTGTGAACATTCCAGCGTATGAAAGATTTGGATAATTTAATAGTTTGACGAATGAACCGGACGGGTGAACGCGGGAGAGAGGGCCTGAAAGGCTCGCGACGTCACCGCCGAACAAGGAACTATGAACACCGTTAGAAACACCAACGCCCCGATTGGATGTCGGGGCGTCTAGAAAGTTCACAGCTATTTAATTCACTATTTGTATTATACAACAAGTAAAATATAAAGTCAAATAACCATTCTGTTTACAATCCGCTGCGCGGGGCGGTAGACTGGGCTAGATGAAGAAAAAATGAAGAAAAGTTAAAATCCGTATGAAGTCCAATCAAAACAACAGAAAAGACGGAGCACAATCGAAAATGACCCCTATCCATCTCTCCGAAGTCGCCGCAGCCTTTGATGATCGCACGCGGATCGTCAAGGCGAGTTTTCGCCCGAAGGAGGGCCTATGGGAGGTGGTCTTCAACAATGGGTATGAGGTCCAGTTCCGCTCCAGTGGCACGTGGAAGGTCACCCGGCCATAATTTTCCATAGCAATCAAATCGCCGCCTCTTAGGCGGCGGTTGTGTTCATCGGCATATCCGTAGGCCGCGACCTTCCGCCCGGGTGGTAGACACCTTGCAACGGGAAGAACTCGAAGTAGTCAT
>Ga0137394_10003853_pt1 | contig 11311 bp, 7 predicted proteins | sample czobulk116metaG_FD_108278 | JGI IMG/M metagenome (GOLD analysis project Ga0137394, IMG submission 108278) | Vadose zone soil microbial communities from Angelo Coast Range Reserve, California, USA - czobulk1.16 metaG | ecosystem: Environmental > Terrestrial > Soil > Vadose zone | place: USA... | reverse complement strand
CGATCCTCGCTGCATTGTCGTCCCCGTCGCCGGCCGCTCCAGGGTCGGAGAAAGCCATCACTCCCATGAGCACCCCTGCTGAATCCGCCTCCTCTCTCAACTTCATTCAGGGAATCGTCGAGGAGCACAACCGCACCGGCCGGTTCGGCGGGCGCGTCCAGACGCGCTTTCCGCCGGAGCCGAACGGTTACCTGCACATCGGCCACGCCAAGTCCATCTGCCTCAACTTCGGCATCGCCCGCGACTACAACGGCCGCTGCCACCTCCGGATGGACGATACCAATCCGGCGAAGGAAGAGCCGGAGTACGTCGAGGCAATCAAGCAGGACGTCCGCTGGCTGGGCTTCGACTGGGGCGAGCACTCGTATCACGCGGCCGACTATTTCGACCGGCTCTACGAATGGGCCGAGAAGCTGATCCGCGACGGCAAGGCGTACGTCGATGACCAGAGCGTCGAGGAACTACGACGCACGCGAGGCACGCTGACCACGCCGGGCACCCCCTCGCCTTTTCGCGATCGAGTGCCACAAGAAAACCTCGATCTGTTCCGGCGCATGCGGGCCGGCGAGTTCCCCGACGGCGCGCGCACCCTGCGGGCGAAGATCGACATGGCCTCGTCCAACCAGAACCTCCGCGATCCGGTGATGTACCGGATTCGTCGCGAGCACCATGACCGCACCGGCGACAAGTGGTGCATCTACCCGACTTACGACTGGGCACACGGCCAGTCCGACGCCATCGAGGGCATCACCCACTCACTCTGCACGCTGGAGTTCGAGGCGCATCGGCCGCTCTACGACTGGTACTTGGAGCAGATCGGCCTCGCGCGCCGCCCGCGGCAGATCGAGTTCGCCCGCCTGAACCTGACGTACACGGTGATGAGCAAGCGGCTGCTCGGGATGCTGGTCGAGGAGAAGCTCGTCGAAGGCTGGGACGATCCCCGCATGCCGACGCTCGCGGGGCTGCGGCGCCGCGGCTTCACGCCGGAGGCCCTCCGCCTCTTCTGCGATCGCATCGGCGTGGCCAAGGCCGAAAGCATGGTCGACGTCGAGCTGCTTCAGAACACCCAGCGCGAGCTGCTCAACGTCTCGGCGAAACGGGCGCTTTGCGTCCACCATCCGCTCAAGGTGATCGTGGAGAACTGGGAGGAAGGCCGCGTCGACGAGATCGATGCGCCTTTCCACCCCGATGCGCCGCACGCGGGGTCGCGCAAGCTTCCGTTCACCCGCGAGCTGCTCATCGAGCGCGACGACTTCGCCGAAGTGCCGCCCAAGGGCTGGAAGCGCCTCTCACCCGGCAAGGAAGTGCGCCTGCGCCAGGCCTACGTCCTGCGCTGCACCGGCGTGAGCAAGGACGCCGCGGGCGAGGTCACCGACCTGCGCGCCTCCATCGATCACGACACGCGCACGGGGAACCCGAAGGACGGACGCAAGATCGGCGGGGCCATCCACTGGGTCTCGGCACCGCTCTCCAAGTCGGTTGAGCTGCGTCTCTATGATCGGCTCTTCACAGTCCCGAACCCGGGCGCAGGCGAGACCGACTTCCGGCAGCAGCTCAACCCGCGGTCGCTGGAAGTGGTCGCGGGCGCGCGCATGGAGCCCGCGCTGGCCGGGGCGAAGCCCGAGGATCGCTGGCAATTCGAGCGCAAGGGCTACTACGTCGCCGACCGCAAGGACTCGAAGCAGGTCGCGCCGGTCTTCAACCTCATCGTGCCCCTGCGGGACACCTGGGCAAAGAGCTGACGATGGCCGGCCAGCCTTCGAAGAACCTGTCGCTGCAGAAGGACACGGAGCGCCGGCACATCGAGCTGTTCCTCGCCTTCGCAGGGCTCCGCGCCAGCCTCGAGTTCGGGGATCGTCCCGACTGCGTGCTGGTGCTCGCGGGCCGCCGCATCGGGCTGGAGCACCGCGAGCTCTGCGACCAGGACCTGCTCTGGACCCGGCCGCATCTGAAGCGGCTGGGCAACATATTGAAAGCCGAACTGGAGGCGCGCGCCCTTCCGCTCCACGTTCGCGTGCAGCTGCCGCCCCATTCGATTTGGCTGGGCGCACACCCGAGCCGGTTCGTGCCGTTCGCGCGGCGCATCGCAGAGTTCGCCGCCCGGAGCGGCACCCACGGCGTGATCTCGGGCGAGGAGCAGCTCGTCGGCTTGGGCATCGAGGGGCTGAAGCTCCTCGCGGTCCAGCGGCTCGACGACGATTCGCGCCCGGCGGCGCAGATCGAGCGCGGGCCGGTGGAAGCCGAGCCCGCGGACCGTGTCCTCGAGGCGATCCGCAGCAAGGAAGCCAAGCTCTCCGCGTATGCGCGGGACGCGAACCTCTCCCGCCACTGGCTCCTGCTGGTGACCGGCGATGCCTCCACGCAGCCGGTGGCCGCCATGCGCACGGAGGGGCTGCGCGTCCAATCGCGGTTCGACCGCGTCTACCTCCTGGACGCCGGCGAGCCGCGGCTGCTCTGCCTGCAAACGGCGGCGGGGTGACGGGTTCGGGGAAGCCCGATCCCCCTTACGTCTCCGACTCGCCCACTTCGCCTCCGCACGTTGGGAGACATCAGCGCGGTGGTCTTCGTGCCTTCACTCTCGCCTTTCCCTCGCCGGCATCTTTCGTGGACATGGCGTCTCTTCGGGTGTTTTGGGCAAACGCCCCCTCACTCCTCGCGCGACGGCAGGCGCACGATGACCGTACCGGTGCCGTGATTCGCCACGCTGCCCGGTCCGACGATGCGCGTGTTCGAGACGCCGTCGCCGACGACCACTTCGGCCACTGACGCTTCGAAGTCGTCCAAGCGATTGAGGACGAATGCGGTGTTGATCCTGTTTCCAGAGAGATAGGCTTCGACCTCGGCGCCGGGGACGCCCGCGTTGAAGAGCGCGATCCCGTTGGCGTCGTCGGTAACCGTTGCTCCCGCGACGTCGACGTCGTTGCCGACCACCAGCAGCGTCCCGGAGATTCTCTCCGGGTGGCCAGGTTGATCTGGAGTCGGGAACGAGAACAGGTTGATCGCGATCCCCGCGCTGAGGTCGTCCAGCGGCTGCACGCCATCGATCCTGCAGGAGGCGACCACCAGTCCAGCGACGCCTGAGACCTCGATCGCCGTGGACGTCGGGCGGACAAAGCGCAACCGCTGAATCGTCACCGCGGATCCCGGCGCGTCGACCTCGAAGGGGACCTGTCCTCCTTCGATCGTCGTCATCTCGTCGTGGTCGTCCACTCCCGAGATCGTGACAGCCTTCGATACCCGGACAGTGGCTGCCGGGAACCCTGGCACGTCGGGGTTGATTGTCGGCGTTCCGGCGAAAGAGAAATGGCCCTTCAGGATCACCAGGCCGCCGACGTCGACGGCGTTCTGCACCGCTGGGACGTCGACGTGCGGATCGCCGGTTCCGACCACACGGACCTGGGCCGAAGCAGCGGTGGCAATGCCGATCACGACTGCACAGGAGAAGGCGGCCGCCTTGGCTCGCTTGCAGACGTTCATGTGAATCCCCCTTTTGACCTGCCGTTGACATGAGATTGAAAGCAACGTCCTCGCCGTGGTTTCCCGAGATTACGGGAGGCCGAGCGCGGCGCCGCACGCGGGCTGCGGCTGCTCGATCCGGCGAGGTGCGCCCGCCTTGATGATGTACGAGATCAAGAGGTGCGCATTGAGGGTGCCGGTATTGAACAGGTTGTGGGACTCGGTGTTCTCGGTGAACGACTGGCCGGCGGTATACGTGTGCTTCACGCAATCTTTGTCGTACCAGTCGATCGAACCCTCTTTGACCGCGATCATGAGGACCCCGGGGTGGCTATGCCAGCCGGAGCGGCCACCGGGGCCGACCACGATGTCCTGGAAATAGAAGTCAGAGGCGCCGTTGGTTTTCAAAATCAATTCCCACTCGTCCTCCGGGTTGCCGCCGAACCCTTTGCCGTGATCGTCGCCTTGGCCTGCGATCCATCCTTCCCCGTGGTCGTCGCCCGGGAGTGCGGGGTCAGTGTTGCTCACGCTGATCCGTTCGTCCAAGGCCCCAGCCGTCGTGCCTTGGGCCAATATGACGTTGGAGATCACGCCGAATGCGGCTGTCGCCAGTGCGATCGCCGGAAGCAGAACGACACTCATCACTACCAACAATCCTGTTCGTCGCATGCTCTCTCCTCGGTTTGAGGGTGACCACTGCTTTCGTGTTGCGAGAGGAAGACCCGCGGCAAAGTTTTTGATCGCAATAGCGGCACCAGGACGTTTGGCCTGCCGCCATGCAGGGTCAGGGGAACGATCTGGAACGCGGCTCTTCAGAGAGAGCAGGCCACGCACGACCTCGTCAGAACGAATATCCGGCGAGCAAGCTGAATTGTCCCGTTGCGTGCAGCTCGCGTGTTCCTTCGAGACGGGCAGCGAACACGGAGGTCTCGAGCCGCACACCTACGCGAAAAGCGTCGGATGGCGCAGCCCCGAGTTCGACCCAGGGGTGAAGGTGAAGGCGCGCAACGAGTCACTCCCCGTGAATTGCCGGAAGTTGCGAGACCAGCCACAGATTCCCGAGCTGGAATTGCGGCTGCAGGTACACGGTACGACCGAGATCTAACATCCGTCCCAAGCCGACCTGCAGGTGCACTCCGAGCAGATCGTACGGCTCAGCTCGACGCGATCGCCTGCGTTGAGCTTGATCTTGCCCGTGTACAGGAGACTGCCATCCCGGAATCCAGGAGCTCGAGTTGCTGCTCGCCGGCCGGGACCGCGAAGCCCCTGCCAGAACGCCTTTTGCGGTACCTGAGAGACGAACCGCGACTCCCTCCGCAGATCGCTGGTAGCTGTAGATGACGGGCAAGCCGTCGCGCTGCCGGCGCCCGCGAAGCACGATCGGATCAAGTCCGAGAATGGTGCTTTCCGCAGCGGCATATCGCCCCGCGGAATCGGGAATGAGCCTCCCGAGCCTGTGCAGAGGAGACTCGCCGGACGCGAATTGATCGCATCGGGCTCAGAACGAGTATCCGGCCAGTAGCCCGAATTGCCCGACGGCGTGCAGCCTCCGCGGTCCTTCGAGCCGGCCGGCAAACAAGGAAGATTCCAACCGCAACCCGACGCGAAGAGCATCGGACGGCGTCGCTCCGAGCACCACCGCCGGCGACAGGGTCGGCGCGCGCAGCGACTCGTTCGCTGAAAACTGCCGGAACCGCCGCGACAGCCAGAGCATGCCGAGATGCAGTTGCGGCTCGAGCGAGAGACCACGCCCGAGGTCGATGGTCCGTCCCAGGCCGAGTTGGAGGTGCACTCCAAGCAGATCGTAGGGTTGATCCACCATCGCCGTTGCTCCCGTGCTGCCGAACATCGACACGCTGAGCTCCGCGGCCAACAGGGCAGCGGGCCAGTTGGCGCCGCGCAGGTGGAGGCCCACCGCCGGCGCCACTGGCAGCGCGTTGCGGGCAGCTCGCGAAAACGGCATGAACAGTCCGCCTTCCAGCTCGGCCTCGAGCTTGCGCGCGGGCGGGATGAGACGGCTCAGCTCTACCCGATCGCCCGCCTTGAGCTGGATGGTGCCACTATAGAGCAGGCCTCCCGTACCGGAGTCGAGGAGCTCGAGCCGCTGCTCGCCGGGAGGGACGGCGAAGCCTCCCGGCAGCACGCCTTTCGGATTCCCGGAGAGCCGGACCGCGACGCCTTCGGACGAGCGCTCATAGCTGTAGATGACGGGCAATCCCTCGCGCTGCCGGCGGCCGCGGAGCACGATGGGATCGACCCCGAGGATCGTGCTCTCCGCGGCGGGCCGCTGTTGTCCGTGGGTGAACTGCCAGGTGCGCTCGCGCGCGTAATCGTGCGCCTCACTGATGGTCACTGCGCCGTCGCCGTCGCGGTCGCCAGAGCCCAGCGCTTCGAGCAGGAAGTACGTGTACACGTCGTGCCCGAGCGTCTCGTCCTCGCGCGCCGCCTCGCCGAACGCCGCCGCAGACACCACCACCACCGCCTCGGAGACGTCCTCGAGCCGCGGCACTGCCGCCTTGTGCGCCGCGAGCGCTTGCGCGAGCGCGTCAGGGATGCGGGACTTGCCGCGACCGGCGTGACAGGTCGCCAGGATGACCGCTACCCGCCGCGAAGGCAGCCTCTCGGCGCGGCGGATCAACTCTTCGACCGGGATCGCGGTTTCACGCAGCAGATCGAGCCGCGTGTCGCCGACGACGAGCTCGCGCTCCAAATCTCCTCCGGGTCGCTGTGCGACAGAGCCATGGGTGGAGAAGTAGATGAGGACCGTGTCGCGGGGACTGCGGATCCGTCTCTCCAGTTCCGCCAGCGCCTCCAGGATCGCGGCGCGCCGGGTTTCCTCCGGCCGGACGAGCTCGCGCACGTCGTCGAACTCGCTGAGCGCCGCTGCCAGCGACCGTGCGTCGGCCGCGGCGAATCGCAGGTCGTTGAAGCGGTCATCCTCGAAATGGTCGATGCCCACCAGCAGCGCGTGCCGTAGGGGCGGCTGGTCGGTGATGCCTTCCGGGCCGAACGCGGACAGCGCCCCTCCCTTCAGACCCGCGCTCGAGGCGCAACCCGCGAGGATCAATGCTGCCGGAAGCGGGAACGGCGCGCGCATCACGGCCCCTCGACGAGAACCGTCAGCAGATCGACCGAGCACCCGGGCAAGGCCTTCTCCAGTTCTTCGCGGGTCCGTGCAGCTTCCCGGACCTGCAGCCGGCGCGCGTCCAGCGGCTCCGGTGAAGCGACCAGCAACAACCGCCCGGCGGGTCCCAGAGCACCGGGATCGACGGCGAGCGCGGATCCGGATTCCGCGACCTCGAACTCGCCTGCCTCGTGCCGCGCGTCCACCTGCAAGGGCCAGATGAGCTCGGCCGCCTCTCCCGGCTTCTGCGAAAGCAGATAAACCCAGGCTGGCGCATCCAGCCGAATCCGCAGGAGGAGCAACTCTCCGGGCGCGAGCCGGCCGCCCGCCGGCAGGGCGCGAACGACGTGCGGCATCGGAGTGCGCGCGCCGACGAGTGGAATCAGCGCGGCGGCTGGCGCCGCCACGCCCTTCAGATCGTCCCGCGCGTTCCGCTGCGCTGGTCGGAACATCATCACCAGTCCCGCTGCGACGACGGCGGCGGCAGCGCCCCAGGCGAGCCTGAAGCGTCGGCGCTCCAGGTGCATCACCTTCAACACAGGCCGTTCGGCAGGAACCGTCTGCGGCGCAGCGGAGGCAAAGAGTCTCTCCTGCTCTGCGCGAGAGAGCAGGTCGTCCGGCGCCAGCATCTCCTCGGCTGTCCAGCGCTCGAGCAGATCCAGACAGCCCTCGCACGGGTCGTGCAGGTGCCGGAGAAGGAGCGCGCGTTTGTCGGCAGAGAGCTTCTGCCGCAGCACCGCCTGAAGAACGTCCTCGGTCAGGATCTCGCAGGGCATCAGGACCCCTCCTCCAGCATCGTGCGCAAGAGCTCGCGCTTGATCGTCGCGCGAAAGCGCACCAGCCGGCTGGTGACGGTGCCGTGTGGAAGACCGAGCCGGGTGGCGATCTCCCGCGTGGTGTGCTCCGGTTTCCGTACTTGAGCGAGACCACCGCGCGCACGGCGGGGTCTTCGACGCGGGAGAGGAGCCGCCGGACGAGCGCGATTCGCGCCTCCCGCTGCTGCGGCTCGTCGTCCGTTGGAACCGCGTCGAGACCCAGTTGCGCCGCTGCCAGAAGCTCGCGTCGCCGCGCCTCCTGCGCGCCACGGCCACGGCAGAGATTCGCGGCGATGGAGAAAAGCCAGCTGCGAAATCGGGCCGAATCCTGGAGTTGCGGCAGCGACGACAGCGCTCGCAGGAACGTGTCCTGGGTCAGCTCGAGCGCCCGCTCCCGATCACCGTCGCACGCCAGCAGGCAATATCCCATCACGCCTCGATGATGCCGGTCGAAGAGCGCATGCTGCGCGGCGCGGTCCCCTCCCGCGGCGCTGCGCACCAGGTCGGCTTCGTCGGTTTCCATACGGGCTGAACTGATCATCCGGTCTCGCGTCTGTCCGATCTGCTCTCTTCCATGCTCGCTCGCTCGTCAGGGCTGGTCGCTCACCTTTACTGGCACGCTGCTGCGCCCTGTCGTCGGGGCGCCGAGCTGGCCGTAGGAGTTATCTCCCCAGCAGTACGCCACGCCGTCGGGGGTCAGGCCGCAAGTGTGAGATCCGCCCGCGGTCACCGCGGAAAGGTTGAGCTTGCCTTGGACTGCCACCGGGCTCGTGCGGCTGGTCGTGCTCCCGTCGCCGAGCTGGCCGGAGGAGTTGTCGCCCCAGCAGTATGCACTGCCCGCGGTGGTCACTCCGCAGCTGTGATCGAGTCCAGCACTCACCGTGGCAAAGTCGAGCTGTCCGCTGACCGCGACGGGAGTCGTCTGCCGGGTCAGGGCGCCGTCGCCCAGTTGGCCGAAGGAATTGTCGCCCCAGCAGTACGCCGCGTGCGTGGTGGTGACGCCGCAGGCGTGATCTCCGCCGGCGCTCACGACGGCAAAACCGAGGCCCCCCGCCACCGCGACGGGGGTCATTCGGCCGGTGGTGCTCCCATCGCCGAGCTGGCCCGAGGAATTGGCGCCCCAGCAATACGCCGCACTGGCGGTCGTGACGCCACAGGTGTAAGGCCCGGCAGTCTCCTCACCACCCCCGCTGACGGCGGCGAAGCTGAGCCCACCTGCCACCGCCATCGCCATCATCCAATCTGTCGTGCTCCCGTCACCGAGCTCGCCGAACGCATTGGCGCCATAGCAGTACGCCGCGCCCGCCGGCGTGACGCCGCACGTGTGAGCGGCCAGGAAGTCGCCGGGCTCCACACTGTTTCCGCCGGCGCTCACGGCGGCGAACTTGACCGTGACGTAATTCAGGTCGTGTGCGGGGCCTTGCGGGTGTGGAGTGAGCCCCGAGCCCCCCGCGCCGTTCGGGCCGTAACCCCAGCAGTACGCCTCACTCGCGGTCGTGACGCCACAACTGTGACCGCCGTTCGCGCTCACCCGGGTGAAGCTGAGATCCGGCAAGCCCGTGTAATTCACCACCGGAACCGGACTCACCGAGTCACTTCCCGGCACGACTTCGCCGGGACCGTTGCCCAGCTGGCCGTAGTAGTTGGCGCCCCAACAGAACGCCAGGTTGTCGGTCGTGACGCCACAGGTATGGAACTCCCCCGCGCTCACGCCGGTGAACACCAGCGGATGAGGAGTGATCGCAAATTGCTCGCTCGTCGCCCCGTCCAATCCGTACGCGGACGCCCAGAGCGTGTACCCGGTGCCCCCGGTATCCAGGTTGAGGTCCGTAAATGTCGCGACCCCGTCGACCGCCGCAACCGTCAGCGTACCGGACAGTGTTCCCGCCGCTGGTCCAGTCTTGATCGCCATGGTGACGCTGTCGTTCGAGGTGGACACGACATTGCCGGTTTCGTCCAGGACCGCCACCGCGATTGCCGGCGCAATCGCGCGGTTGACCACCGTTGTCGTCGGCTGGAGACGGAAAGCGAGCTTCCTGGGGGCGACCGTGACGTCGAAGGGACTGCTGGTCGTCCCAGTCAGCCCGGCCGCGTAGGCCGTGAGCGCGTAGCCCGTGCCGGGCGTGCCGATGCTCAGGTTCGAAAACGCCGCGGCGCCATTCACAGCCGGCACAGTGGTCGTGCCGGACAAGACGCCGCTGGCGGGATTGGTCCCGATCGCCAGCGTCACGTTCCTGGTTGCGGCGGCGACGAGATTGCCATTCTCGTCCTGGACCGTGATCTGGACCGCCGGTTTGATCAGGTGGCCGACCACGATCGTGGTGGGCTGGACGGCGAAGCCGAGCTTCGTGGGAGCGGCGCTCACGTCGAAGGGGTTGCTGGTCGCCGCCCTCAGGCCCGCCGCGCCTGCTGTGAGCGTGTAACCGGCACCTGACTTGTCGAGAACGAGGTTCGAAAACACAGCCACGCCGCTCACTGCGGTGACGGTAGTCGTGCCGGATAGGCTGCCGTTTGCGGTGTTGGTTCCGATCGCCACCGTGATGCTCGTGCTCGCGCCCGCCACGATGTTGCCGTACGTGTCCTGTACCGCCACGGCTACCGGGCCGATCGCGGCGCCAGCCATCGCGTGCGATGGCTGTGTGGTGAAGGTCAGCTGGGCGGGCATCGTGGGACCCGCGTCAGCATGCGAGCTGAAGCCACCCGAGTCGCAGCCGAAGAGCAGGCAGAGAAGCGAGACTCCGGCTTTGTTCCTCCTCCTGCACATCCGTTCTTCCCCTTCTCCGCCAGAGGCGCGCAAAAGCCGTCAGCAACCGGCGAAACAGCACCCGACCGACGAGGACCCGGTCACCGTGACCGAGGCAGTGCCGCTCTGACCCTCGCTCGTTGCGGTGATCGTCGCCGACCCTGTCGAAAGCCCACACACGGCCTCGCCGCCGGAAAAGTCGTACAGTTGGTAAAGCACTCTCCAATCGCTCGTGGTCCAGGCGACCGTCCGTCCCGTGACGACGTTCCCGGCGGCATCGAGCGTCGTCACCGTGAGCATGAGTGGCGCGCCCGCATCGATCGCGGATTGCGTCGGTGTGATCCTGACGGTGGTGACGGGATCGATGGCGTCGAAGGGATAGCTCGTCGCCGCGCCCAGGCCGGCCGCTTCTGCGGTGAGTGTGTACCCCGCGCCGGACTTGTCGAGACTGAGCTCTGAAAAGGTGGCTATCCCATGCACTGCCAACTGCGTGGCAGTGCCCGACAGGACGCCGCCCGTGGGGTTGGTCCCGAGCGCCAGGGTGACGCTCGTGTTCGCGCCCGTGACGGCGTTTCCGTCCTCGTCCTGGACGGCGACCTGGACGGGCGGCTTGATCGCCTCGCTGATCACCGTCGTGTTCGGCTGTAGGGCGAAGGCGAGCTTCCTCGGGGCGGAAGTCACGTCGAAAGGGCTGCTGGTCGCCCCGGTCAGGCCCGCTGCCTCTGCACTAAGCGTGTAACCGTTCCCCGATTTGTCGAGAACCAGGTTCGAAAAGCTGGCCACGCCGCTCACGGCTGCTTCCGAGGTGGTACCCGACAGCGTGCCGTGGGCAGCATTCATTCCGATCGCCACCGTGATTCTGGTGCTCGCGTTTGCGACCGTGTTCCCGTACGCGTCCTGAACCGTCACGGCCACGGAGCCCATAGCGGCGCCCGCGATCGCCGCCCCAGGCTCCAGCGTGAACACGAGCTTGATTGGACCTCGATCCGGATACGAGCCGAAGCCCCCCGAGTCGCAACCCACGAGCACGCAAAGAAACTGGACTGCCGAATGGGTCCGCATCCGGAAAATGGCGTTCCCCTTTCTCCACGGGAGGAGACCGCCGAACGAAATCCTGATCGCATGCAATGCCGATGAATTCCAGCGGTCGGGTCCGCCGAAGGTCCGAGTCGG
>Ga0137394_10003851_pt1 | contig 11314 bp, 9 predicted proteins | sample czobulk116metaG_FD_108278 | JGI IMG/M metagenome (GOLD analysis project Ga0137394, IMG submission 108278) | Vadose zone soil microbial communities from Angelo Coast Range Reserve, California, USA - czobulk1.16 metaG | ecosystem: Environmental > Terrestrial > Soil > Vadose zone | place: USA... | reverse complement strand
TCTTTCGCGTGCCTAACCATAGCGCCAGATGACCGCCGGCAGAATGACCGATTGCAATCACTCGATTGAGATCGAGATCGAATTCGGCGGCGATGGACTGGAGATGATCCGCCGCGTTGGCCACGTCTTCAAATGTTCCCGGCCATCCGCCTCCGGCATGGCCGAGCCGCCGGTATTCGATATTCCACGTGGCGATGCCCACATCCGTCAGCGCGACGCATACATGGCCTATGTAGTCGAGTCCGTATGTCGCGCGCCAAAACCCGCCGTGGATCACGACGGCTGCGGGATGCGGCCCCCTCTTTTGGGGCAGCCTCAGGTCCCCAAAGTGAAACTCGCCAGGCCCATAGCGGATGCGATGATCCGCCGGCGGCGGAGTGTATTCAAGAATCTCTCGTGACATCGATCAGTCCCGGCGGCGCGCAAAGAAGTCGCGCAGCAGTCCCGCGCATTCATCCTCCCGAATGCCCGAAGCCACTTCAACGCGATGATTCAGCCGGGGATCGGTCAGCACGTTGTAAATCGATCCGGCAGAGCCGGCTTTGAGATCGGGTGTCCCAAATACCAGGCGCGCCAGACGGGCGTGGATCATTGCGCCGGCACACATCATGCAGGGCTCCACCGTGCAGTACATTGTGGCACTCGAGAGCCGGTAATTACCGAGCTTCCGGCACGCCTCGCGTAACGCTGCAATTTCGGCGTGCGCCGTAGGATCATTCAGGGAAATTGGCTGGTTGAAGCCGCGCGCGATCACTAAACCATCCGCCACGATCACGGCACCAACCGGAACTTCGCCCGCAGCCTCCGCTTTCTTCGCTTCGGCAAGGGCCAAATCCATGAACGGCTCGTCAACATCCAGGTACATGCCTGCATGCTACACTTAAAAGGCGTAATACCATGAGACGCGCCTTAAAGTTATCTCTCCTGCTTTTCTTAATGCCCACATCTTTGCTTGCTCAGCTCGGTGTTCGAATGTCCGCCGATTTTCTTCCACTCGAAGTCGGCAATCGATGGGTGTATGACCTCTCGAACGAGAGCGGACAAAAAGTCGGTACTCTCGATTTCACCGTTCAAGAGTATCGAATAGTGGGTGGCCGCAGCTTTTACCTGGTCACAAGTTTTCCGTTTGTTACCGGCGACAGCCCGACGAAGTTGATTCGATACGACCGTCAGGAGCGCCAGTATGTGAGGATGGTTGACAACGAGGAGAGCCCGCTTTTTCTTGCCGATGGAGCCAAAGCGGAGGTTCTCCAGGCAGACGAATCGGGTTTGCCGCAGAAATTCGTTCTGAAAATGGATCTCATGGACCTCACATTTCAGCGTGGTATGGGCATTATCGAGGCTCGACTGCATCCGGGTAACGGAATCCAGATCGCAAAGCTCACAAGCGTTCACGTTGGCGAACGCCAGGCCGCTCAAGCCGCCGCGCAAGGTGCGCCCTCGCTTCCGACGCCAACGGCGCCGGCGACTCCTGAGCAAAAGACCAGAGCACTCGCAGATAATGTGGCCAAAGTGTCGGAAGAGAATCCAGCTCTCGATGTGCAGGTTTCGGACGTCCCAGGCGGTACCAAATTTGTCTTCACCGTCATCAACACGTCCGACAAACTGCTGCCGTTCAATTTCAGGTCCGGCCAGACCTATGATTTCGAGGTGGTCGATTCATCAACAGGACAGGAAGTCTGGCGCTGGTCGCGGCGGATGTTTTTCAGCCAGGTGATTCGCCAGGAAGCCATTCGCGGGAACCGAAATTGGGTTTTCGAAGTCACATGGAATCATCGTGACAATGACCTGAATGTCGTGCCACCGGGCAAATACAAAGTCGTTGCAAGTCTCGCGACGCAGCCGCTGATCGCATCCGATCCGGTCACCTTTGACGTCCAATAGTGCGCGCAAGAGTCGAAACCGCAATTGCGGACTCCCGAATTCAGCGCGCGTTTCGTTTTATCTCCGAACACGAGTCCCAAATTGAAGCCGATCAAATCCGGCTGACCGAGATACCCGCCCCGCCTTTTGGAGAGACAGAGCGCGCGCGGGCGTTCTCGGATGAATTGGCGGGGTTGAAGCTTCATCCCAGCACAGACTCGATAGGGAACGTCATCGCGCGATATGAAGGTCTCGGCAACAATCCGCTGGTTGTCGGTGCCCACCTCGACACGGTTTTTCCGGCGTCGACTCCTCTCCACCTGCGCCGTAAAGGGCGAATGCTGCTGATGCCCGGGATTTCCGACAACGGGTCAGGAATCGTAGCGCTGCTGTGGGCCATGCGGGCCGCAAAGGAAGTTGGCCTTCGATTCCGCCGTCCCGTGGTTGCCGTGGGGACTGTCGGTGAGGAAGGAGAAGGGAACTTACGCGGCGTGCGGCACTTATTTAATGCTCCGCCGTGGAGCGGCCGGGAATGCGAATTTATCGCCGTGGACGGCGGAGGGCTTCATCGCATCACACACCAGGCCCTCGGAAGCCGGAGATTTCGCGTTGCCATGCGGGGACCGGGAGGGCATAGCTGGGCAGACTTCGGGCGTCCAAATCCCGTGCAAGCGATCGCGGCAGCTATCCACACGTTCTCGACCACCAGCAGTGCCGGCACGGGCAAGCAACCGGGAAACTCCTTCAACTTTGGTGTCATCCGGGGTGGGATTTCGGTCAACGCCATTCCGTCAGAGGCTTTCATGGAGGTCGATCTTCGATCGATTGCTTCGGCCAATCTGGAGGAATTGGATCAGCAACTGAAGCGAGCGGTCAGTGACGCGGCACGCATATCAGGCGTGGAATTCCAGATCGAGAAGATGGGAGAGAGGCCGTCGGGAATGACGCTACCGGAGTCACCAATCGTCCAGGCTGCGCTGGAAGCAACACGAACGTTCAGGGTTGAACCCCGGCTTGACGTTGGATCAACCGATGCGAACATACCCATGTCGATGGGACTTCCCGCAATCGCGATTGGAGGGGGCGGTATTTCGGGCAGCATTCATACTCCGGAGGAGTGGTTCGACCCATCACATCGCAATCTGGGGATTCAGCGGCTGCTGACGCTCATGGCGGTCTTGGCAGGGTTGCAAAATGACATATGAGAATTGACCAATGACATATGTCATTGGTCGTTAGTCAATTCTCATATGTCAATTGGGACTCCGCTACGCTCCTTTGCCCCGTCCCAGCGCAAACAGGATGCCCTTCAGATAAGCATCCAGTTCAGCCTTCTCGACGTTCTTGCGGATGATAATCGCCAGTTCCGTATCCGGATCATCGATTACGGCCACAATTTGATTGATTAGCCCTTCAACCCGCGAGACTTCTGCAGCGATGGAATCCTTATCCAGGCCGGACGCGCCGGGTTGTCCGGCCGATTGCGCTGCGCTTAGCCGCGCCCGCTCGGCTTCGAGCAGGGAACTGGCGTTCTGGAGTTGCTCGGCGAGTTGCGTCTTTTGCTGAATGGCTTCCTGGAGCCGTTGTTCGTATTGCATGCGCAATTGATCCACGATTTCATCACTGACGCGCTCCGGCGATTCAGATACGCGTTGGATCTGGCTTCCCAATCGCTCAATTTGGGAATTCAACTCCCGGCGCTCGGTGTCCCACGCATTTCGGGCATGCTGAAGTTGGCGAACTTCCCGTTGAAGAGCTTCCTTTTCATGCTGCAGCTGTTCCAACCCTGCTTCGGAAGGATTTGCTGATCGGGCGGCAACCTCATAGGCCTGGATCCGTGCCTGTGCCTGGACGAATGCCTGCTGTAGTTGTCCGGCGTGATCGTTCAGTTGGCGCCGTTCCGTATCCCATTGCCGCGCGGACTCCTCGAGTTTATGGATTTCGGTAACGAGTTGCGCTCGCTCTGCGCTCCATTTGTCGAATGACTCGGCCAATTGATTCTCGAGATCGCGGACCCTGGGATTGGCGTGAGGCGTATCTTCCTTCGGAACGGGCGTGCCCATAATCTGCGCCGCGCGCCGGAGCTTTACCATTTCGCCGGTCATTTTTAATTTTTCTTGTTCCCACTCGGTCTTGCCTCTCAGGAGTGCCTGCTCGATCTCGGTTTTCTCCTTGGCAACTCGATTCAATTCCACTTCGAATTGCTCCTTGACCGATTGGGTTGACCGCAACGGATTCGATGCGCGAGCGATCGCTTCGGCGACAGCGCCTTCCAGGCGGTTGACCTGGGACGTCAGCCGGGCGCGTTCGGTTTCCCATTCCGCTGCAGCTTTCTTGAGCTTTTCGTCGGCGGTTTCCTGCAGTTTGGCAATCGCGGCTGGATCGAGCCCTGACTTCGCGTCGGAATCCGGACGCTTGCGCGCCGCGGCAGCTTTGGCATCCACTAATGCCGCTTCGAGCCGATCAATTTCCGAATTCAGGCGGCGCTTCTCGGTGCGCCACCGTTCGGAAGCCGCTTCCAGTTCGCCTTCTGCTTGTTCTTTTTGCCGCTTTGCTTGTCGTAATTTGTTTTCAAACTCCGCCTGGAGCTCGTCAGTGATCTGGCGCCGCACGTCTTTATCCATTATCTGGATTATAATTCATGGCCTGCAGCGGCTATAGGGAGACGTTATCGAAGTTCGCAATCCTGCAACCGGAGAAATCGTTGGGCAGGTTGCCCCCGCGGCACCCGCCCAAATGCGCGAGGCAGCCTCGCGAGCCCGAGAAGCGCAGCAGCGCTGGAAACAGGTATCCTTCGCGGAACGTGCCCGGATCATCCGCCGTTTTCATGACCTGACCCTCAGCCGGCGGGATCAAATTCTCGATACCATCCAATCCGAAACTGGAAAAGCACGCCGCGATGCGCTGGGCGAAGTGATTACGGTGGCCGGGACAGCACGATATTATCTGGCGCACGGCCGGAAACACCTTAAACCGAGACGGCGCCATCCGGCGATTCCGGCGATCACCTCGGCTGAAGTCATATACAAGCCGCATGGTCTGGTTGGCCTCATCACACCGTGGAATTATCCCTTTCTATTGACTGCCGGTGACGCTCTGCCTGCGTTGCTTGCTGGAAACGCAGTCATGATCAAGCCTTCAGAGTTGACTCCGCTCTCGGCAATTCTGGCGCGCGACCTCCTGATAGAGAGCGGTCTGAATCCCCATCTCGTGGCAGTTGTGAATGGAACGGGGGAAGCAGGATCAGAACTCATCCGGCATGTAGATTACGTAGGATTTACCGGCGGGACCGTGACCGGGAGGAAAGTTGCCGTTGCTGCCGGTGAGCGTTTGCTTCCTTACTCGCTCGAGCTTGGCGGAAAAAATCCCATGGTCGTGCTTAAAGGTGCTTCGTTGGATGAAGCTGCGACAGGGCTGCTGGCGGGCGCTTTTTCAAACAGCGGCCAAACCTGCATCTCGGTGGAGCGCGTGTATGTGGAGGAGTCCATCTACGAGGATTTTGCCCGGCGCGTGGCGGAGAAGACCGCGAAGCTGAAATTGGGCTGGTCACGCTCGTGGGACGTCGATATGGGCAGTATGATCAGCAGGGAACATGCTGCGAAAGTACTGTCACACATACAGCAGGCGGTCGATCGGGGGGCAAACGTCCTCGCGGGTGGCCGCGCGCGCACCGATCTCGGATCCAGTTTCATTGAGCCGACGGTTCTCACGGAGGTTAATAGCAGCATGCCGGTCTTTCGTGAAGAGACGTTCGGCCCGGTGGTTGCGCTCTATCCTGCGCGAAGTGCAGAAGAGGCGATCGCTAAAGCCAACGATTCCGAGTATGGGCTAAATGCATCCGTTTGGGCGGGCAAGATAGCACAAGCTCGCGAGGTTGCGCGGCAGCTGGAGACCGGTTCTGCCGCAATCAATTCCACGCTTCTCATCTACAACGCGTTCGATGTGCCGATGGGCGGAGTGAAACTCAGCGGCATCGGCCGGAGACACGGCGAGCACGGCATTCTGCGTTACACGCAAGTACAGAGTATTGTCAGCAGTGTTGCTTTGGGTGGAGGCTACGACTCGATGCTGATGCGTGTGAAGAGCGAAGGAATGGCGCGGGCGTTTATCGGCGCGTTACGAGCGTGGATCCGGTTTCCGTGGTTTAAGTAGCCGCAAAAGGCTAATTCGGGGACAGACAACTAAATCACCCAAATTCAACCAAAGAATCTTAAATGAATTTGGGTGATTTAGTTGTCTGTCCCCGAATTAGCCTTTTGCGGCTGGTTTTACTGCTTTATCCCCGACGCGTTTGTGGGTTCTTTTGCCGCAGTCTGCGGCGCGCCCGTTTGCCGCGTGAGATAAAGATATATGGGCGTTACCTCGAACGGCATCTTTTCGCGCGCCGAAAGCAACGCGACCGGCTTTGACTTCATCATTTCGACTTTCGCCGACCAGGGATCGACGCGCACGCGCCCGCCAAGCGGCAAGGCTGCAATTTGATCGACTTTGGTCATCTCCAGTTTCGGCGCGGCCTCCTTTAGCGCTGCCAGTCGTTGCACCTGGTGGCCTTTGATCATCGTGTTGCCCATATGAGGCATCAGCAGGTGTGCGAGCACTGGAGCGCGCTGATCGACCGCTTTCAGGAACAGGCCGGCGTTGCCGAGTTTATCTTTGTACGGAGAGTTGTTGAGAAGTACGGCAGCTTTCATATCCGCGTCGTTTTCTTCTTTTTCGTCGCGTCTCAGGTACACGCTGTGGAAAGCTTCCGGATCGTCAAACAGCATGCGGTCACTGAATGCATATTTCGTGTCGAGACGATGCCCGAGCGCGATATGTGCAAGCTCGCGCGCGAGAATCGTGGCAAGACTCGCTTCATCGGGTAAGACATCGATAAGACCGCGGCTGATGACGATCGTGTGGCCAATCGTGAACGACTCCAGAGGTGAAGTCAGAAGAACACGCGCCCGGACTTCCGGCTGGATATCGAGATTGTTGGTGACTTCCAGGTTCGTGATGACGGTCTCGAGAACTTTGTTCACTTCGCCGTCAGGCGCGAGCAACCCGGCCTTTTCGAGTCGTTGGATAACGTTGTCCTCGGCCTGACGTTCCCATGCGCGCAGGGCTCGCACGGGCGACATGCCTTCAGCCTCGTCAACGTTATCGCGAACCTGATCGGATTCGACGGTCAGCGTGGTCAATTCATTTTGCGCATTCGATTTGCCGACGTTGTAGCCCCACAAGCGCGTCTGGCCTTTGAATCGGAGGTGCCGTTGTCCGGCGAGATAGCCCATGTCCGACTCTTCCGTGTAAACAAAGGCGGGTAGCCACAGTCCCGGCCCCATGTATTCGCGCCAGCTGTCGAAATGGAAGAACATTTTGGTCATCGTCGAGGGGCCGTATGTGCCGTTGAATCGAACAATGTTGTAGTCCTGGTCCTCAACCCAGATACGTCCCTTGAAAGTACCCGCGCCGCCCTTCTTCGGCATCACATCGAAGACAAGACAACGGACCGCGCCCAGGAACTCGCGGCGGACGTATTCGAAGTTGTAGTTGTTACGGCCGAATTGCCCACCGATGACGAGCATCTGCTCGAAACCTTCGGGCAGATACTTCACGGAGTAAATCTGTTTCAGCCTGTCCAGAATGGAATTCGTGGCGGCGCTGGTCCGGCCGGTTTGATCCTCGAATGCTCGCTCTTTGATCGCCGTGGGTTTGTAATCGAGCTTTCCGAGAAAGTACCTGTCGCCGGTTGGATGGAAAGCAAGCTCGTCGTCCTTTTCGAGATTTTGGATATAAGTCTCGACGAGTGGATGCATTTCCTTCATCGTTGCACTCAGCGCCGCTTCTTTTGTGACAAATTTTTCGACGATTTGACTCACTGCCGTCTCGGCAGACGTGGACTGCGTCCTATCAGCCGCTGCAGGCGCGCCCTGCTTCGATCCGGGTGCCTGTTGCGAAGACTGTCCGGCGAATATCAGGCTCGCGGTGATCAGCGAGGTGATGACGAAAACCAGAAATGAAAGCTTGTAATTTATGTTACGCATATCTTTTCTCGGTACCTCGGGGCTAATAAGCCAATTGAAACAAAATGTGCACAGTCGCCGTTGAATCAACAGGCTGGCCGTCGCGCAGCGCCGGTTTGAACTTAATCTGTTGAGCGGCGCGAATTGCAGTTTCGTCAAGTCCGTGGCCGAGCCCGCGAGTCACTTCGAGGACGCGGGGTTCGCCGCCGGCCGTGAAGAGCACGCGCAGGAGAACTTCGCCTTCCAGTTTCAGCTTCCGCGCTTCCTCCGTGTACTCGGGTTTAGGCTTCGACAAAATCTCCACCGGAGTTTGAGGCGGACCCAGATCTCGTTTCTTCTGTGCGGGCTCTGCCTTTGGCGCTTCGGTATCGGCGAATCCAGCCGTTTTTACGGCTCGTCCCGATCCTCCACCTTCGCCATTCCCAACAACGGCGACGCCATTGCCAAATCCGGGGCTGGCAACCACGCCCTTCACACCGTGGGCGCCGCCTGTCCCATTGCCTGCGCCGGGGCCAACTGGAAGATCAAACGAACCCAGGCTTGCAATGTTGGCTGGCTTGCCGGGTTTGCCCTCGCCGCGTATACCATTGGGATCTCCGAATCCTCCCGTCTGCACTTGAGATGCCGGAAGATTCGTGGTCGGTTTCGCGGAGCTGCCGGTTGAGAAAACGTTCGTGCGCACTTCCAGTTTCGGTTCTGCGACATCCGGCTGCTCGATTTGAGCAGTGCTCTTGGGCAGCGGTTTGTCCCGCTGGACAATATCGGGCAGCTTTACTTCCGCCAGTTTTGGCGGTTCCGGGGGTTTCGGCTTGGGTGGCTCCACCAGCACCGGCTTCGGCGGCGGAGGAGCAACAATCGGTTTTGGCGGTTCGGGTATCTTCGGCTTTGGCGGCTCTTTGTAATGCGTAACTTCGAGGACTTGTTTCTCGGGCATCGGCGGAGCAATAAGAACCGTGTCGAAGTGAACTCTAATTGCGTCGGTGAAAATGAGTGGTATCACGAGTAGAACTGTCAGTAACACACCGTGAACCGCGACACTCACCCAAACCGATCGCTTGCGGGACTCATGAAATTCCAATGATTGAAACATCTTGTTAAGCGAGACAGATCCAGCGGAGTCCCGCCCGTATGATTTGTTAGTCCGCTCCATAACGATCTCGGAGGTGCACGGTGATTGCCACGGAGCATGTGCGTCGCGGAAGCATGGCGATCATGCCTGTTAGAGCCACTCTGATTCCATAAGCCGGTGGTATGCGTGTTCCTTTCTGTCCACGTCGAGTTTCAAAGAATGCACAGGCGGTTAGCGGGCTGATTTATCAACACAAAGTGGAATTTGAGAGAAAACCTGTGCTAGTTATTTCTTAGTAATGAAAATCCTTGTGGCCGAAGACGACCGGGATTCTCGCGAACTCCTGACCTGGATGCTGGAAAAGCTCGGATATCAGGTGGTCGCAACAGAGAATGGGAAGCGGGCGTGGGAAGTATTCCGTCGCGGACGGTTCCGTCTGGTCATTTCCGATGTGGTGATGCCGGAACTGGATGGCCTCGAGTTGTGCCGCCGTATTCGTCGGCACAAGCAATCGAAATACACCTACGTCATCATCATCACCGCGCTGATCGGAAAGAAGGATTACCTCGAAGGCATGGAAGCCGGTGCCGACGATTTTGTTACAAAACCTTTCGATGCTGATGAACTGAAGGCGCGCCTCCGCGTCGCCGAACGCATCATCTCCTTCCAGGAAGCCGCAGCCGCCACCGAAGAAGTGAGATAGAAAGGAATTTAGCCACAAAAAGGCACAAAAGACACAAAAGGCTATTTCCCCTTTTGTGTCTTTTGTGCCTTTTTGTGGCTAATTCCTTCTACTTCACTTTGACATACTTGCGCAAGTTGTGTGCGCCGACGTCTGCCGCGAAAATGGAGCCCATGCTATCCGCGGCAATGCCGGACGCGGATGTTCCGCGAATCACTTTGTCCAGATCGGCAGGGTCGGGAATGAAGGCCTTGAGTGAGCCGTCTATGCCGTTTCCAATCGTGATGCCCCTCAGCTCGCCTTTTTTGGCGGATGCATCGGGAAAGGAAGCGCCCACATAAATGGTGTCATCCTTTCCGACGAACACTGAACTCGGCTGGCCGAATTGCTTCCACGCCGCGATGAAGTTGCCATTCTGGTCGAACACCTCAATGCGGCTGTTTTTGCGGTCGGCGATATACACCCAGCCGCGGGAACCACCGACGAAGATGTCGTGAGGCTCATCGAATTCGCCTGGCGCGGATCCCTTGCGCCCCCAGTCCTTGATAAAACGGCCGTCCTTTGAAAACTTCACCACGCGAGCTGCGCCGTGCTTATTCGGGTCATGGCCGTCGGAAACAAAGATGTCGCCATTGGTCGCCACCGCAACGCCCGTCGGCCGATCGAATCCATCCGGACCGGTTCCGGCCACACCCTCCTTGCCGAGCATCATCAGTACCTTGCCCTCGGGGCTCAACTTGAGCACTTCCTGGCCCATGATCACGCCGTTCGCGTTCCTGGCGGACATGCCAAGGATCGTTTCCTGGTCGTTGACGTCGGTCGTCCACAAGTTTCCATCTGTGTCGATGGTGAATCCGTGAGGGTAGGCAAACAGCCCCACGCCAAAGCTCTTCAGAAGCTTGCCCGACGGATCAAATTCCAAAACCGGTGGATTTGCCGAACCCCGGCCGATGCAAGTGGCCGAGCCTGGGGGCACGACGTTGAAACAGCGTTGGAAGACCCAGATGTTGCCCCGGGTGTCCAGATGCACCCGGATGACTTCTCCCCAATGGCCTCCATTCATGCTTTGCGGAAGCGTCGGCCAGCCCTCGACCAGGCGATACGGATTGGCCAGTTCGGTTGGTTTCGGGTACCGGGTTTGTTGCGCGCGCCCCACGCTTTTGAATGCACAGACCGCGGCAAGCGCCACCAGAAACAAGATTCTCATTCGATTTGCAAGCATCATCGCAAACCTCCAGCCGCGGAGCGGCGAAAAGAGTTTAGCCCAGGGCGTAAGCCCTGGGAAACGTCCTTTTGGTGGCAAGCCCTGAAAGGGCGGCAGAGTTTTCTGCCGCCCTTTCAGGGCTTGCCTTCCGGATCGTTCGAAACCCAGGGCTTGCGCCCTGGGCTATTGTCTAACGCCGCTTCGCGGCTGGCAACACGTTCTAACGCCGCTTCGCGGCGCTTTAAGCGCCAGGCGGGCACATCTACTTGTATGCAGGCAAGCCCGTAATGTGCTCTCCCAGGATAAGCGTGTGGATGTGGTCGGTTCCTTCGTAGGTATAAACCGACTCGAGGTTACACATGTGGCGGAAGACGGGATATTCGAGAGTGATTCCGTTGGCGCCCATCAGGTCGCGTGCCAGTCTGGCCGTCTCCAGGCCGACTCGGACGTTATTGCGTTTTGCCATGGAGGTCTGCGCGAAGTGAAGTTTG
>Ga0137394_10003847_pt1 | contig 11318 bp, 2 predicted proteins | sample czobulk116metaG_FD_108278 | JGI IMG/M metagenome (GOLD analysis project Ga0137394, IMG submission 108278) | Vadose zone soil microbial communities from Angelo Coast Range Reserve, California, USA - czobulk1.16 metaG | ecosystem: Environmental > Terrestrial > Soil > Vadose zone | place: USA... | reverse complement strand
TTCTTCGCCTCCAACCAGACGCCGACCACCGGAGCCACGCTGCCCGTCGACGGCGGCATCGCCGCGGCGTTCCCGCGTTAACGGCCGCCGCTGGCGCTGCTCACCGCCTTGCCCGTGGCCGGTGCGACCTGCACGGCAGCCAGGGCCGCCTCGTCGAACTGGACGCCGGCCTTCTTCTCCAGCGCGTCGAAGAGCGCTTTCTCGTCCGCGGCGCGAAGCTCGGCCGCCACCCGGCCGCGGAGCACGCCGCGCAGGCTCGCCAGCTCGGCATTGGTCGCCTCGACGCGCCCGCGCAGCTTGATCAGGTGGAAGCCGCCGGGCGTCTCGATGACGTGATCGGCGAGGACCTCGGTTCCGCGCAGATCGAATGCCGCGTCGGCCACTTCGCGCCCGAGCCTCGCCTCCAGTTCGGCACGGCTCGAGAGCGGCAGGTCGCCCCCGAACGCCTTGGTCGCGGAGTCGTCGGACCGTTCCCGGGCGGCGGTGGCGAAGGCGTAGTAGTCGCGCACCGACGCCTGCCTGAGCCTCTGCAAGAGCGCCTGCGCCTCGCCCAGCTTCTTGCTGCGCGCGGAGCCCGCGGCGGCAGCCGTTGAGAGGAAGATGTGCGCGATGCGCACCCGCTCCGGCTGCGCGTACTCGGCCCGGTGCCGATCGAGGTAGGCCTGCAGCTCCGCATCGGACGGCGAGCGCCGCGCAGCCCGCTCCTCCAGCTCCTTGCGCAGATAGAGGGCGACCAGGGCGCGCCGCTGTTCGCGGAGGAACTCCGGGGCCTGCTCGTAGCCCTTCGCCGCCGCGTCCTGCTCGATCAGCTTCTGGCGCACGAGCTCGCCAGCCAGCCGCCGCCGGCCGGCCGCGCCCGCCAAGTCTTGCCGCAGCAGCGGACCCTGTTCGTCCATCGCGGCGCGCAGCTCGTCCGCGGTCACCGAGCCTCCCTCGAACGTCGCGACCGCCGGGCTCGCCTCCGGCGGCGCGCTCCGGCCTGTCACCGTGGACCTGCGGCCCGCGAGGTAGCCGGCCGCAAGGCCCGCGGCGAGGAGGAGGAGCGCCGCCACCGGCATCCGCACCTTGCTCATCGACGGCCCCCCTCGTCCGCCGGCCCGCCCGCCTCGCCCTCGCGGAAGCGGCCCAGCTCCTTGCCGCTGACGAGCCGCAGTCCACGAATGGACTTCGAAGCTGCGATCGCGCCCGCGTACGACTCGTCTTCCCGGAGGAAGCGCTTCAGGGCGGACACCAGCTCCTCGAGCCGGGCCGGAGTCCCGGCAGGGGAGTCGATCTGGATCCGGACGGCCTTGCCCCTCGAGTCGGGATACCTGGCGGCGAGGTGTCCGTCGATCGCCACGTCAGCGGCGGCGAGAACGCGATCCTGGATCGCCTTCAGGCGCGCCTTCCACTCGGACTCGACGTTCGGCCACGGGCCGTCCTCCACCAGGTAGAGGACGAACTCGTCCGTCCGCGGATCCTGGGTGACGTGATCGATGGTGACGCGCTCGGACATGTCAGAACCTGTCGACTTCGAAGTGTTCGATCTTGATCGGTTCTCCGGGCTTCAGACCCGCCTTCGCCGCATTCTTGCCTCGGGGGATGACGGTGCCGCCCTTCTGCACCGTCTCCTGAAGCTCTCGCTGCCCCTTGGTGAGCTCCGCCGTCGGGCCGTTCTTTGCTTCCCGGACCTTGAGGCTACCGGAGGGCGTTTCGGTCAACAAGTCCGGCTTCGTCCTCTTTCCGCTCGGCAGCTCGAACGTCACCTGGTCTCCGCGCGGGATTTCGCCAGCCGCTTTGGCTTCCTCCTTCGAAAGGGCCTCTCCCTGGCGGCCCTTCTCCACCATCTTGATTCCGCCCTTCGCCTCCTTGGCGCCTTCGGCGGCGTGGAGGCCGGTCTCTGCCGCGTGCGCCGTCTCGGCCGAGTGGGCGACTACCTTGCTGATCTGGGCCCCCTCCTCGACGACGCGGCCCGCATCGGCCACGTGCTTCGCGGTGGAGGCGATCTCCGCGCCCTTGTGCACGTCGTTGAGGAGCTCGACGCCCTTCACCGCCGCGCGGACCGCGCCCGCGCTGGGGAGGGGCGTGGCGAGGGTGATGATGTCGACGGCCAGGAACGCTGCGTTCGTCAGGCTCGGTTCCTTGACGAAGGAATAGACGTCGAGGGCGACGAAGGCGATGTCGAGGATCGAGCGGCCGTCGGGATCCGTGAAGCGAACCGGGTTCGCCTGTCCATAGAGGTAGCCGGACAAGAGCAGCGGTGAGTGGACGTCGCCCTTGAGCAGCAACGGGTCGACGTTCGGCCAGCGCGCGAGCGACGAGTCGTAGTAGCGCCCCCCGAAATAAGTCAGGTGTGTCTCTTCGTCGAGCTCCTTGGACGTGAAGAGGAAGCTCGGGGGCTTCGGCCGGGGACCCGGATCGTCGTCACGGCGCGAGTCCCGCCAGACGTCGCCGTACGGGAAGTACTCGAGGTGCTCGTGCACCTTCCCGGCGTGGTCGGTGACCCAGCTCGTCGAGCCGAGGTGGTCGGGGTGGAAGTAGTACGTCTCGGATTGCAGCGTACCGCCCGTCGCGGGGGCGGCCACGACAAGCGCCGCCTGGCACGGCTGCGCCCGGTTCTTGCCCGAGGTGCAGCCGGCGGCCCTGCTCGCCATGAGCGGATTGAAGAGGGCGACCTCCTGCGAGACGGGGATCAGCTTGGAGGCGAGCCGGATGCTGCCGGCGAAGACGTGCTTGCTCGCGTGGTGCGCGCCCTGGACCGAGAAGAACTGCCCGATGGTGAGGCTGGGCCCGCCCCGCCCGAACTTCACTACCCGCTGGCCGGCGGAGTCGTAGAGGAAGCTGGTGGCGTTGTTCCCGCCGCCGTCGATGACCTGGCGGAGGACGTTGTCTTCCGCCCACAGGTAACGGCGCAGGTGATCGTTGCTGGCCGGCACGGTCCCCGTGTCGATGGTCCCGGCGCAGATGCCTCCGTGGGCGCGGCATTGGACCGCCGTGTTGCCGTTCGGGTCGTAGGTGAGCGACAGGTCGCCGATCGTCGTCGCCTGGTGCGGCCGGGCGCCTTGATAGAGGTAGGTGAAGTCGTGGTTCGACTTCGGCGGAGTCTCGGCGTTCCCACTCTTGGTGTGGACCAGCTCGCGCACCTGCAGGTTGCGCGTCAGGTTGTGGATGTCGGAGTAGCTGAAGGTCGTGGTGAACCGGTCGAGCACGCCCGGGCGCGCGTCCGCCTCGCCGTGCGCCAGCACCAGCCGATCGAGCGCATCGTACCGGTAGTGCAGCGTGACCGGCCCGGAGCGGTGCGGCGTCGACTTCGGCCGCCCGTTGACGACGTCGAGGACGTTCCCGACGCGGTCGTAGGCGTACGTCAGGGCCTGCAAGGTGCGGCTGGGCGGCGGCGTCACAGTCTCGACCGCGGCCAGCCGGCGAGTGAAGGGGTCGTAGGCGTAGCGCGAGACGACCCCGTTGCCGAGCGCCATCGCGACGCGCGCGCCGAACTCGTCGTACGCCATCGAGGCGAGGTAGGTCTCGGTCTCCTGGGGCGTCTTGGTGGTCGCCGGACGGAAGCCGACCGCCGAGGTGAGCAGGCCGCCTCCGTCGTAGCCGTAGCTCAGGACCTCTCCGTCGGGGAAGGTCAGCTGCAGCATGCGGCCGAAGCTGTCGAAGGCGAACCGCGTCTCGAAGGTGCGCGAGACGTTCCCCGGAGTGAGCGGGATCAGCGTTCGCGTGGTCCGCACGGCCTCGCCCAACCGGCCGTACCCGCGGGTCTCCTGGCCCGCCTCGTCGACGATGCGGGTGATGCGCGCGGCGGCGTTCTCGGGCGCCCCTGGGGGGCCGTACTCGAAGGTGATGTCCCCGGAGATGGGGCGCACGACCCGGACCACGCGGTTGAACTGGTAGACGTACGAGAGCGCCAGGTTGGCCGCGCGGAGGTTGGGGTCGATCTTCGCGATCAGCTGGCCCGCGGCATCGTAGTTGTACTCGGTCAGCCCGGAGTCGGGCGTCGCGATCCGCTTCGTTCGGCCGGCGAGATCGTAGTCGAGCGTGGTCGTGTTTCCGGCTGCGTCGACGATCGCGGTCGGTTCACCGAGAGGATCGTATCCATAACGGGTCGTCAGGACGCGGGATTCGATCCGTTCCTCCACCGCCGTCGCGCGGTCGCTGCCGTCGTGGAAGCTGGCGTGCAGCCGCCCTTCGGCGTCGGTGACGGTCTGCCGGAATCGCAGCACCGGGTCCCCGGCCGCGGAGCCGAAGCCGCGCGCGGTGGCGGTGACGGACGCGTCGGGCGCGGCGGCGAGGACCGTCCGGCCGAGGACGTCGTAGACGAAGGTGGTCGGGTTGCGCGCCGGCCCCTGCACGAAGGCGGTCTTGGGGGCGAGCGAGAAGGTGGCCTGGCCTCGCGAGGCCACCCGGCCCATGGCGTCGAAATCGAGCCGGCCGGAGACGGTCGTCCCGAGCGCCCCGCGGACCTCGGCGTCGTTCCTCGTCTGGATGATGCGGCGCAGGCCGTCCATGAAGACGACGTTGTCCAGCGACGGGCTTCCGTCGCGCTTGGGCTGCGGGAGCTTGTTCGAGGTCAGCGCGAAAGCGGGTGTCGCCTGGTGCGCATAGCTGATCTGCACCGTCGGCACGGGGCTGCCCGGCGAGTCGTACGGTCCGAAGACCTGCACCAGCCGGCCGAACTGGTCGAGCACGCGGAAGGTGGAGTTTCCGTTGGTGTCGGTCGTGCGGATCGTCTCGGCGAGACCGACGTCGTAGTCCGCCGAGGACGCATAACTGAAGACGTCGCTGCTGGCGGTGACGAAGTTGCGCGCCGTCGGATCGTACGAATAGTCGACGGCGTAGCGCTCGCCGTTCGCGTTCGGCGGGGAGGTGAAGCGCTGCAGGTTGCCGTCGCCGTTCCAGGCGAGGTCGGCGGTCGACGCACCGCTGCCGGTATTGGTGGAGAGCTGCCTCAAGTTCGCGAAGTCGTCGAAGTCGCCGATCCGTTCCCGCAGGAGCCTCCCCGGGGAGGCCAGGGTCCCCGCGAACACGCGGACGTGACTCGGCCGATCGACCGCGTGCAGCGCCGCCGCCGCCGAGCCGGCGAAATACTCGACCGTCGCGTTGAAGTCGTCGGCGGGATCGGCGATGTCGCCCAGGTCCTCGAAGGCGGTCGTATTGCCCGTGGCGAGGTCGTACTGGAACGTCTGGGCGGTGGTGATGCGCGCCTGGTCGACGAAGGCGGTCTGCCCCTCGTAGAATCTCTTCTCGGTGCGGAAGAGCCGGGCCCAGGCCGCGCTGCAATAGTCGTCCCCCGAGAGGAAGAAGGGCGTGAGGCCGCGGCACTCGTCGAGCGCGCCGGCGACGAGCGCCGGCTGATCGTCGTAGAAGTTGAGGCTGACGGTGAAGAGCGCGCCGCCCGAGTCGCGGAGCTCCTCGGAGGCGAGCAGCCCTTTGCGACGGTAGCTGTCGTTCAGGTACCGCTGGACGAGGACGCTGCCGTCGGCGCGCACCGTCTCCACCCTGGCGAACCCGAAGAAGTCCCGCTCGTTGCGATCGTGGAAGCCGCCGTCGTAGCGGACCAGGCTGGTGAAGTCATGGCCCACTCCGCTGGCCTGCCCGTCGTGGACGGTGAAGGCCGTCATGACGTAGCGGCTCTCCTGCATGGCCACGGTGTTGCCGACGCGCGTGTAACTCATGTCGAAGCTGAGCCCGAGCGGCTCTTCCACGCGCGAGAGCAGGTTCCCGCCGCCGTTCTGGTTCAGGCGCGCGTAGACGGCGGCCTGCGAGGCGCCGTCGCCGTTCTCGACCTTGAGGACGTGATCGGGCAGCCCGTCGCCGTCGATGTCGAGGAGGGAAAGCTCGTAGCCGGTCAGCTTGCGCGGGCTGACGTCGCCGCCCGCGGAGAGGATGAGCCACGGCTCTCCCAACGGCGTGAGCGGGAAGGTCACGCTGGCGGCGAACCCGACGCTGGGGATGGCCGTGTTGGTCGCCGTCGCCTCGAGGCCGTCCGCGCCTCCGCCGAAGCCGAGGTCGTTGACCACCGTCTGCAGCGCGGAGATGGGCAGGCGGAGCTGCGGTTTCTGCACCGGCCAGGCGGCCACCGGCCAGCGCTGCTCGGGGCCGAAGCCGAAGCCGGTGTTCACCCGGACGGTGAAGTGATCGTCGCCGGAGGACTTGCGCACGAAGTCGGGCAAGCCGTCGCCCGTGACGTCGATGAGCTCGACCGAGGTCCCGTTGAGCGTACTCTCGAAGTTGACGGTGGCGCCGAACTCCTCCTCGAAGACGAAGCCCGCGTTCAGCTCCAGGGTCACCGCCGTGGTACGCCGGACCACGTCGGGGCTGGCGAGCCTGTCGAGGATCCCCAGTGCTCCACCCTGGCCGCCCGACTCGTCGTCGTCGCCAGGGGTGAGCCCTCCCACCTGTCCCTGCAGGCCTTCGGAGAAGGGATCGAACCCCGCGGTGCTGCCCCATCCGGCTCCGGGCAGCGCGTCCTCGTTCTCCGCGAACGAGGTGCCGAGGTTGAGGCGCACCATCAGCCGGTGGGTCGAGCGATCGAGCCGCACCTGGTCGGGCAGCCCGTCGCCGTTGACGTCGATCAGCTCGGTGTCGACCGCGGAGAGGTTCGCCGCCAGACCCCCGCCGATGGAGCTGGGGAACATCGCGTACATCCCGCGGATGCCCCCGCGCGCCGAGGTGTCGCGGAACGGCTCGGAGAAACCGAGCCCGGCGGAGACGGAGAGATCGGAAGTCTTCTCCAGGGCGAAGGGCGCGCCGCTCTGCAGCTCGGGAGGCACCGGGCGCGTGGCAAGCGTGTTCAGGTGCGTGAGCCGGACCCCGGAGCCGTCGGAAGCGACGTCGATGACGCCGTCGCCGTTCATGTCGCGCACGTCGACCTTCTGGGTGGTCGAGCCGGAGCTGATGCTCAGCGACAGGCTGGTGACGCCCAGGTTGACGCCGATGCCTCCGGAGATGGTCTGGCCCGCGCTGGCGCGGGAGAGGTCGCCCACGGCGAAGAGCCCTTGCGTCGTTCGCGGACGATCGCCGCCACCGGCGAATCCGCCTCGCCGCCCGGCGTGCATCGTCTGCTGGGTGACGAAGGCGGTACCGTCCTGCGAGACGAAGGCCGGCACCGGGGCGAGGCCCGGGTTCCCGGTCGTCTGCGTTCCTCTGCGCCTGGGGACCATCGGTGCGAAGAGCCGGCCGCGCTGCGAGACCGGATTGTTCGGATCGCGGAACTGGCGCTTGGCGTCCAGGACGCGATCGTGGTTGGTGACACCCGCGAAGGCGACCTCGTCCACCGGGCGGTAGAACATGGCGGAGTCGAAGGTCTCGGCGGCGGTGCCGCTCCAGGTCCCGTACCGCCAGCCGTGGAAGCCGCCTCCGAAAGGAGAGGGCATGACCGGCGGGAGAGGCTGGTCGAAGGTGACGTGCAGCGGAACCACGAACGGCTCGCCGTCGAGAGCGACGGAAACGGGCCAGCTGCGGAACCCCGGATCCGACTCGGCATGCGCCTCGAAGAAGATCTGCTCGCCGGCAGTCACGCTGAAGGAGGTGCTCGCCTCTTCGCCGGCGTGGTGCTTCAGGAAGAGCCTGCCCCGCGACCGCACGCTGAAGGCAACCCGACCCGTCAGTCCCAGCGCCGAGCTGGAAATCGAAAGCGTCCCGTCGTGGGGGATCACCAGCGGCCTTAGCGGGATCGGCTCGTAGCGGCCGTGCAGGCGGAAGTAGGGGTCGGCGATGAAGGTGGTCGAGGCGGCTTCCGCCGGAAGCGGCGTGTGGCACGACCCGAATGAATCGCAGACCGAGGTCATCACGCCGGTCGGCGTCCAGACGATCGCCGCGGGATCGATCGGCAGCTCGCTGTCGATGCGGAAGACGAGCGAGTCGCCGGCGGAGATCTGGAGGTCGAGGGCGAACGGAGTGCGGCCGACGGAATCCGCCCCGATGGTGAACGAGGTCACGTCCACCGGAGAGGTACCGCAGAGGAAGTCAGGCACCGGCCGGCCAAAGGGAAACCGCTGGACACAGACGGTGACGTCGTCGGCGGTGGTGGCTTGCTTGTCCACGTCGCCGGACAGGTGAAGCGTTCCGGTGAAGGCCGCCTGGACCGCGGTGAGCGGGCTGCCGGCCAGCTTGAAGTCGGCCGCCGTGTTGAAGGTGAAGAGGGGAGCGAAGGTGGGATCGATGAAGGTCGCGTCGTCCGCGCCGAGGGCGCCGCAGTCGCCGCTGCAGGAGGTGTACTGCAGCGTGGGCGCGAAGGTGATCTCCTCGAGCGGCACGGGACGCGGAGGGCTCTGCGTCGTGTCGCTGCCGACCGGAAAGTCGTCCAGGGTGGAGAGGACGAGGTAGATCCGGTCGTGCGGCCGCACCGCGATCGCCGGGACGCTGACCACGGTCGGCGCGACGTCGGCCGGGAACCTGCGCGCCTCGAAGAAGGGCACGCCGGGCATGTCCATCGTGCCGTCTTCGTGGGCCTGGTAGAGGCGCAGGCGCACGCCGTCGCTGGCGGGGCCGGTCGGAGGCGTGCGCGCCCAGCCGATCTCTCCGGAGAGACTGACGGTGCCCTCGAAGGGGGCCGTCCATTCGAGCATCGCGTCGTTGGGCGGGGTCTGATCCTTCACCGCCTGCCTCGCGGCCGCGAGCGTTCCGTCGCCGGCGAGCAGCGAGCCGTTGCCCGAAAGGTTCGAGAACGAGGACGATCCGCCGAGCGGCTTGGTAGTGCCGAAGCAGAACTGGCCCGCCGGGCAGCAGCCCGGGCCGCTGCAAGTTCGCGGGAAGTTGAAGAGCACCTGGCCGCCGCCGATGAAGTCCGGCAGCCCGTCGCCGTCCGCGTCGAGGAGGAACGCGTCCGAGCTGCTGAAGTTGAACGATCCGCCCACGTTGGCGAACACCGGGCCGAAGACGGCCTGCAGGCCGAAGTTGAAGTTGTCGCCCGTCTCGCTGCCCAGGGTCGGGATCGGCGAGGGGAACGGCGTCAGCGTCCCTCCGCTGAAGGGGTCGCCCGGCGGGGCCAAGGCGGAAATCGCGTGGCTCACGTTGCCCGAGGCGTCGGTCCGCGACTGGTTGAGCTGGACACTGAGCAGGCCACCGCTCCGCGTGACGCGGTCCGGGAGGCCGTCGCCGTTCACGTCGATGAGCAGCGCCTCCGTCGTCGAGTCGCGGTGGTTCACCGACGTGCTGAATCCCACCGACCCCTCGTCGCGCAGGGGGCCCAGGGCGATGCCCGCGTAGGCGTGCACCCCGACGTTGAACTCCGCCGTCGAGGTGATCGCGCGATCGTCGCTACCGTCGAATCTCCAGGCGACGGGCGTGCCGAAGCCCGGCTGCGCACTCGTGTAGGAGAACTTGTGCCGGTGGAAGAGCGCTCCACCATCCACGCCGCCCCTGCCGAAAACTTCCACGGAGGCGAGGCGGGACTTTCCGAAGTCGCCCGGCTCATAGTGCAGCGCGTACTCGCGGACGATACCCGTCTGACCGGCGGGGCCCGAGAGCAGCCAGACCTGGACCCGGTCGAGCAAGTGCCGGGTGACCATCTTGAATCCGCTGCGTGCGGTGGTGACGATGTCGGGGCGATCGGCCAGGTTGCCGAAAGCGTCGCGCTGCCGCAGGAAGGTCACCGCGTAGGCGCCGGTTTCGGTGACCTCCGAGAGCGCTCCTGCCCCCAGCCTCGGCGCCCTCCCGCTGTAGATGATCTGCGCCGGGTAGGACTGGCGGAAGTCCTCGCCGGTGGCGGCGTCGAAAGCCGTGCCGCCGGCGCGCTTCTGGTCGAGCTCGTAGACGAAGCTCGTGAGGTTGCCGTTCGGATCGATGACGCGCTCCAGGTGCCAGGCCCCGATGTCCCCGGTGCGGGGGCTCGCGACGCGCGCCGTGGGAGAGAGGCCGAAGACGAAGAGCGTCCCGCCGCGGTTGACGACCTCGAAGTGGAAGCTGGCCGGATCGGGGCCGCAGCGCACGACCAGGTCGAACGTGCCCTCGGCCCGGGCGGCGTACCGCTTGCCGGGAGACCCGTCCACGCACCTCGCGGTTCCGAGCGGGACGAGCTGCTGCCCTTCGAGCGCGTATCTCTCCAGCCCGTCGTAGAAGGGCGCTCCGTACTTGGTGTCGACGACGATGGTCGGCGCCGAGAAGTCCCACCCGATGCCCGTCCACCCGCTGGAATCCTGCGAGTCGTAGGCCAGCGCCAGCGCCGGCTTGTAGGCGCCGCGGCCGGGCGGGAGCCGCAGCGGAAGCGAGACGTGCGCCGTTCCCTGGCTGTTCGCCTGGGGCGGCTCGATGAAGTCGATCCCGGCGGACGGATCGGCGAGCTTCAAGTCCTTGATCGAAGTCGGGTTGAACGAGGTGGGGCTCGGGTGATCGGGCGCGATCAACACCGCATTGATCATGAAGGTGAAGTGCGTGGTCTGGCTGATCACCTGCTTGCCGGCGAGGTTCACCTGGGTGCGCGAGAGCGGCTGCCAGCTCTCGCTCGCGTCGTCGAAGAAGTAGGTCAGCACGTCGTCCGTTGTCGTGCCCTCAGGAATCAACGCGTCGTCGTAGGGCAGCGTGATCGAGACGGCCGTCTTGAACTGCTGGCCGTGCGGCGTGAACCGATATCCCGCCCCGGTGGGAGCGGTGACGTTCACCATGCCCGCGTCGAGCGGCGGCACTGCCTCGGGCGAGTGGCGCTTGATGCCGAGCGCGGTCATCGCATCGATCGCGCCGGCCGGCGCGTCGACGGCCACGTCGGTGCCCAGCGTGACCCTGCCGCCCTTCTTCGGGTCGATGAGGCCCGAGGAAGACTCGTCCTCCGCGCCGAAGCGGAGAGCCTCGCTCACCGTGGGAGCGCTGCCGTTCTCGGCGAGCAACTCGCCGGAACGGTCGTCGTCGAGGTAGAGGTCGCGCGTCACGACGGTGCCGTCGGGGAATCGCGCGGTGAGCGTCACCGTCCACGAAGCCGTGGTGCCGGGCATCGCCGCCGGGCGCGCGAGCGCCGAAGAGAAGGCGCCGTCGCCCGTGCTCACCGGCGCGCCGCCGATCGTCACCGTTCCGGGACCGGCCGGCGACTCGGCCCACCCGGTCACCAGGGCCTGCTCACCGAATCGCTCGCCGACGAAGTGGCCGGACGACCAGCGCAGGGGCGGATAGGTCACGACGATGCGCGCGGCGCGCTCGTTGCGCCCGACCGGGCTCCCCGCCACGGCCGCTTCCACGACGGGCGCGATGTCAATGGGCTTTCCCAGCGGGTCCACCTCGATCCCGACGTAGCTCACGGCCGTCGAGGGCACGACGAACGAGTTCCAGCCCTGGTCCAGCGTGGCGTGCACCGGAGGACCTCTGCCGGGACCCTCCGAGGAGTAGATCAGGACCTTCAAGGGCCC
>Ga0137394_10003846_pt1 | contig 11320 bp, 12 predicted proteins | sample czobulk116metaG_FD_108278 | JGI IMG/M metagenome (GOLD analysis project Ga0137394, IMG submission 108278) | Vadose zone soil microbial communities from Angelo Coast Range Reserve, California, USA - czobulk1.16 metaG | ecosystem: Environmental > Terrestrial > Soil > Vadose zone | place: USA... | reverse complement strand
GGATTCCTGTTTTCCTGGGAAAGCATTGTATTCTTGGGTCAAGTAGCAAAGGTGATAGTCTGGGTCGGTCGGGTGTAGAGGCTCGGTCCGCTGGGGTCCGCTTGAGCTCCGAAAGGAAGCCGGCTGGCTTCCAAACTCCGTCCAAACCCCGAACCAAGTGCTGTGTGTCTACCGTGACGCTGGCTCGCGGGGCTGCATTGTAGCGTACTGCACCTGGGGGTTGTTGTGCTTCAATCGCACCTATCAAACTGTCTTGTGGAGCACCTCGAGGAGTCGGAATTGTGATTCACAGCATTGGAAAGTGCCTGAACAGGTCGGATCGCCCCGCATCATGTTACGTTCCATCAGATGTTCCATCAAGTTACATTCTCAGTCAGCTGGCCGTCTTTGTACAACAAGTTCACAGGGGTACTGTACATAGATTCGGTCTCACGTCGCAATTCCCGGTAATCTCGCGCGTCTTCATCCCTCGGCCGGTCTTCCGTCTCACAACACCTCGGTACTATGGATGCACAGCGCATCCTCCCCCGATTTCCAATTGTCAAGTTCCGAGTCCTCATCATTGGAAGGGCAAATGCAGGAAAAACATCTATCCTGCAGCGAGTCTGCGACACGACCGAGAGTCCAGAGATCTACAGCGTTGATTCATCGGGAGTTCGCCATCGGGTACGTTCTCGTTCCTTGTGTCTCGTTCCATCTCATCACCTTTCCAGATTGATCGACTCGACTCTACAATAGAGGTTGGACAGGCTTATTCTTGTCGGCGACGGCTGATCGTGAGGCTCCTGCTTGTACAGCGTGGCGAGCATAACATCGAGGACGAGCTCGTGTTCACAAACCATAATGGATATGTTTTCCACGACTCCCGCGGATTCGAGGCAAGCAGTACAAGGGAGGTTAAGATTGTGCAAGATTTTATCCGTCATAAGTCGGCGGAGAGGCAATTGGAGGATAGATTGCACGCGATATGGTTTGTTCCCTTCGGATATTTACCGTTGCAATTCACATGATTTGTTTGTCAGGTACTGCATTCCCACGGACAGCTCTCGGCCACAGCTGGATTTAGAGGGTTTTAGTGATATTCGCCTGGATAACCTGGATAACGATGGTACGTCGAAATGTTACCTTACCTCATATGAGATAGGATTAATAGGGGGCATTTTCCAAGTCCCTGTCGTAGCCGTATTCACGAAGTATGATCAATTCAAGATCGACACCATGCTGAAGTTGGAGGACGAAAATCGTTATGACGAAGATGACTTCGATGAAGAGGTGGAAAAAAGGTTCGATCAGCGTTATCTGTACGGACTGGGGGGACATCCACTACATATACGTTTAGAGGGTGAGGTCAACTCACACTAACATGTACCAGGCTGATTTTTGTCCTGCAGGGATGGACGAGCCTGGTCAACGGTGTACTAATCTCATTGAGACAACTTCCAATGCACTCAGCAGCGGCGTGCTTGCCGTCATGCTCATGGCTGTACAAAAGGATAATCTGGAGCTGAGCATAAATCAAGCCATCAAATGGTAAGCTCGTTTGTGTAATGAGACGGGAATGATAGGAGCGTAATGCCGTTACAGGATCCATGATGTCTTAAATCAAGAGCTTGGGAGTACAGAAAGAGTAATCAAGTTATGCATACAGGCATTTCCGTCAATCTGGGTAAGTTGTACTAACATGATCCGAATTTCCTTTATGGCTGAAAAAAGAATACAACCCAGTACTCGGTCAGTCGGTCCTTATTTGTTTGTTTCCTACGTCTTGAATTCTTATGCAACGGTCTCAACGGTCTCTCTCAAGTTCGTGAGTGCCCCTGGCTCGTTCGCTCTCTTTCGGAGTGCTAACTTGTTCCTCTGTGCTCGACAGGATGTACGTGCTCCTGGCCCATTTGCTTCCATTCAGGGTCCTGAGTTGTCCTTACCTCTGCGCTCTTCAGGTGGTGAGTGCCCATGACTCGCTCGCTCTCTCTCTCTCGGTCTCCTGAGTTGTCCCTCCCTCTGTGCCTGGTAGGAAGTGAGTGCCCTAGTTTACTCGTTTTCTTTCGGTGTATCCTGACTTTTTCTTCACTCGGCGCTCTCCAGGTAGTGAGTGACCCTTCTTTCTCTCGGTGTCCTGAGTTGTCCAACCCTCTGCGCTCGACAGGATGTGAGTGACCCTCGTTCACTCGCGTTCTTTGGTGTCCTTACTTGTCCTTCCCTATCCGCTTTCCAGCTTGTGAGTGCTCCTGGCTCGCCCGCTTTTTTCCTGTGACCTGACTTGTGCCTTTGCGCACGACAGGACGTGAGTGCCCCTCGCTAGTTTGCTTTCCTCCGGTGTCCTGACTTGTCCCGACCTCTCGCTCTACAGGATGTGAGTGCCCCTCGCCCACTTCTCTTTTGCCGTTCTTACTTTCTTACTCGTCCTCCCCCCATACTCGACAGGACGTGAGCGCCCCTCGCTCGCTTTCTTTCGTTGTGCTGACTTTGTCCTTTCCGCTACCCGACAGTCAGTGAGTGCCCCTCGTTCTCTCGCTCTCTTTCTTTTAGTGTCCTGACTTGTCTCCCTGTGCACTCTCCAGCTTGTGAGTTCCCGTCGCTCACTATCTTTCAGTGTCCTGACTTGTACCTCCATCTCCGCTACTCCAGATTGTGAGTGCTCCTCGCGTACTTGTTTCATTTCGGTCCTGACTTGTCCCTTCGTCGGTGCTCGACAGTTTGTGAGTACCACTCACCCGCTTGCTTCCTTTCTTTCGTTGTCCTGACTTGCCCCCCCCCCTTCACTCTCCAGAAAGTGCGTGCCCCCAGCTCGCCCCCTTTCTTTTGCTTTCCTGACTGACCCTCTCCCTCTACCCTCTTCAGTTCGTGAGTGTCCTGATTCGCTCGCTTTCTTTCCGTTTCCTGACTTGCCCCTGTGTGGTCTCCAGAGAGTGAGTAGCCCTGGTTCGCTCGCTTTCTTTTCGTGTCCCGACGTGTCCATTCGTTTTCGTTCACAGGACGTGAGTGTCCCTTCACTCGCTTTTTTTCTGTACTTTGACTTGTCCTTTCCCCCTGCGTTTGCCAGGATGTGGGTTCTTTTCTTGTATTTGCTTGCTCCCTGTGCCCTCTCACATCTTCCGTTCTCTGCTTTGCAGACATTGATCTCCACATTGACATCGTTTGTTACTGATGTACTGTCATTAATTCACACTTCTATCTTTGTTTTACTAATGCACTTCCAGCCACCCCTCTCTATATCTAGTGATGATATACATCACACCATGATTGGTACATTTCTCTTGTCTGCCTCTGGCAATCTCTAACATCTAAAATAGGGACCATTCTCATTTTGGAGCATGCCTACCTTCTGTATGCCTCATTGTCCAGGCCAACTCTCAAGGATGCAGTGGATAAGGCATATTCTCAATACACGGCTTCTGCTACTCACAATACAGTCAGGGTGCACTTTCCTGCGCCTCCTCAGGTATATTCTATTTCACAATTTACAGAGTTTATCCTTGACCATCGTCTCCGATAATCGCCCTTTGCTTGCTACCATTCATCCCTCCATATTTCTGTTTAGAGGTTTTGAACTGGTTACAGTATGATGATTCGTTCCTTGTACTCACGCTTGTACTACTGAAGGTCAATTTTTTCCTACGGGTTTTACTCTCGTCTAAATATACTTCCTGCGAACAAATCCTTGATGCGTGTCGATGTGGTTCCATAAACGTCAGCTGAGTGTATGACCCTCTTCCTGTTCGACGGTGTTGGAGAGCTCAGCCGATGTAAAGTCACAGGCACAGGAGCATGAGTCGAGACGTCCCACAGAAATGACAGACAGTCTTCCCGCTGCGTGCTAAGTGAGCTGGCATCACAATCCACCACACAGGAAAGATAGCAGCGGGAAGACAGCGCCGGGCGGCCTCTCGGCAGCTAGTTCTTTGGCTGGCGCATCTCGTAGACGCCGGTTGAGACGCGCGCAGCAAGCCGTCCTTGGCGACATAGATGACGATGACTGGATGTCCGTCGAGTAAGGCGGCAACCACCACGCGATGTTGTACCCCTCGTGGTCATGCGCGATCAGCTACGTCACCGCAATCGACGAATCCAAGTTTCAAACCTGGTGAGCGGTGTCCCCGAGCAGCCGCTCTGGCCTTGTACCATAGATTGCTGTGAAAGGAACATTCATGGCGTGTTATGCATGTTATGAGCTCGAGCTCTGCCTGTGGTGGGGTGGGGTGGATGTACTACTTACCTTACCTCGCATAAAGCCGCCTTCAAGGAGTGGCCGCGGTGTCGTGTCCGCTCGAAGTCGCCTATCGCCCGATGAAAGAAGAGGACGCGAGTTGCGCGTAGTAGCTCATGTATTCAGAAATGCGCAACGAATCGCTTTGCCTACTGTAGTAGGGTTAAGAATAGCAATGAATCGGCCGACTTGACTTTCAACCGAACCCCTTTTTCTCGTGTCGAAAACTCGTCGAAGGCAATAACTTTAGCTGTCCCGGCCGGAACCGGCACTGCGACAGAAATCACTTTACGAGGACGAGCTATCTCGAGGTGATGACACGTCAGCCCCATGCCTAATCAATGCATTTCTAGATACCCCGTTGTGTTCTACTAAACAAGATGTCGCTGCGAAACTCAAGGTGGTGGTAAATATCAAGTCATACTACTCGCCCTGCGACGGACAAGCGGTGTGAGAACTCGTCATAGATCTGAGAAGAGCCAGCCTCGATGTTAAGGCACACTCCTCAGATAGGTGTGATTCAATCGGGTCGACGTCCTCCACCTGCATATGTCCAGTTGCTAACTTGCTTCGGCCAAAAGCCTGGGTCTGTCCGGGTTCGGGTGCGTCACAAGGCACTGCTCCCCAAGCATTAAGTAGAGCTTTGGCTCTGTCCAGTATTGCGGCCCTCGTCTGGCTGACAGGCTGGAGTGTCCCAGCCGTATCCGTTCGTTTTTGCTTCCTTTTTGGTTGAGCATCCGCCACCACACTTTCCATGTATGTCTGGGAGACAGCATCCGCGGAGTTGGAACAAGGCGTCGTCTTCTTGTCATTTTTCTTTGCGTTCTGTAGTTTGAGAAGCTCCCTTTCAATGAGACGCTGGAGCGTACTCGGATTTACACCTTTCTTCCGTGCGCAAGTTGTTATATGAGACAATTTGTGAGCGGCGCCCTTCTTGATGGTCCATCGAACCTCGCAGGAGACACACCCTAGGAGAGGACCAACATCACACTTAGTGACATCGAAATCCGGAACAGATTGTTTGCCAAGACGCCCAACTTTGTTGCGGTGAATCTGGAGCCTTGTGGCTGGTGGGCGGCATTCGGCTCTATATGAGTCTGGCACGTTGACGGACTGAGGTCGGACCTGCTCGTATGCAAGATGGCCCAAACACGCAATAAGATTTGACTCCGACGGGACGTCTTCGGTGCCAGTAGTATCGCTACTCGAAATATGTCGTGGTGCGAAAGCAAGTGAGGTTCGTAGGTGACTGATCTCAAGCGGGGATTGTGTGGGTAGGTTTGGGGACAGCTTGGAACAGCTTCGTTTTGTATTGTCTGGCACAACTATTAGAATCCTCCATAAAGTAAAGGGAGAGTAGAATGTGGGCAAACCGACCTGTAATGCTAATGATAGCGATTTCCGTATCATCTAGGGTGGCCTCATCGGTAACGCCATCCAATCCCCCTGAAACAAAATACGTCAGGTCCCAGATGATATGAAGCGAGCGCCGGGGTCAATCACTAAGGCTGGTAATCTCACCGCCCGTTGGACGGGAATCCGTAACAACATGGCTGGACGGTGGAGAACCGTGGTTTTGAAGTTGTTCTTGGTACTTTCTTCGTCTTTTGTTCTCAGCGGCTTGAAGCCTGACCCGCTTCCTTTCTGGTTCCGAATCATCGACATATTCCAATGATTGGTCAATATTGGTATCTTCGCGAATAACCATGATTGAAAGCAGAAGTACGCATACGCGACCTGGAACCGGCTCGATTACGCGAGCGCGTTATTTACGCCTGTTGATGTCACCGCAAGACCCGCTTGAAAGCCGTCTTTCATTCGATCTCATCCATTGCACTCATGACCAGCGATACGACCCAGCATGCCTCCATACAAGAAGTATATACAACCGTCGCAGGCGCAGCGTCTCAGAACCCGAAGGAAATGAGCGCTTCAGCTGCACGCTTAAAGGACCTCATGGACCAACCTGGGACGCTAGACTTACTTCAGCAGATTGCTGCTCAGAAGACCGCTCCCTTGCATATCAGACAGTTGAGCATCATCCAGGTAAAGAACGTCGTGTCCACCCTTTGGAGATCGCGAAGGTCAGTGAACCTGGTGTTGTATCTACTCATGGCGCTTGTCCAAAACTGTGGTTTTACGCCTGTCAGGCTGGTTCTAGATGATCAGAGGCCTGTGATTCGAAATCGTTGCTTGACACTGCTTGACGAGGAAGATGACGTGGTGAGACATCTTGATTCCCTCCCATTAGTGGGATTGGTAATTTGAAAACGAAGATCGGCAAAAGCAATGAAGTAATTATCGCAAAGATTGCGCGCTCCGACTTTCCCCATAAATGGTATCAATCTTGTCTCATTTCGTTTCGCGTACAGTATGACTGACCGCTAATTTCTTTAGGCCATCTTTGGAACCTGACATCATGACACCAATTACACATCATCTTCGGCAAAGGTTATCATCACAGATATCAGATCCCACAGCCACTCGTATTCTCCATACGTCCCTTCGAGCTTTGAATGCCATTCTGAAAGAGTTATCTCACATTAAAATGATGACCAGCGTCAAAACGCTGGGCCAGGTATGCAGCCATCACTGTCCTTGCCATTTCACGACTCGTAACTCGTGTTCATATCAGCTCATCGCCCGCATTCACTCCCCACTTTCTGAGATTTATGTTCAATTAATTCAAGCGCTAGAACCATCCATCGCTATCCCGAACCTCAGCTCTCGTAGGACTGCTGAGGACCTTCTGTTCGCACATCTTCTATACAAGATTATCATGAAAATGGCTGTCTGGATCTGGCCCAAATTGCGCGATCCTTCTATATCCCCGATGGAGCCGTGGGTAGGTACATCGTGTACCAGATCTTGTGTGGCGTATCTATTGACCTTCGTAGTTTAATGAAGTCTTTCGATATTCTGCTGTGCAGCTTCGTGGCCTCTACGAGACCCGCGTTGCCCTACTCATGAATCTGCGTTCAGCTTCAATGCCACCTGATCCTATCGCCCTGCATTCTCTGAGCTTGTTATACAAGTTTGTTCGCACCTTTGGCAAGTTTTTCCGGCGAATGCAACAGGTCGAGGTTGCCCGCTTCGTCGACTTGCCACTTTGCGATGACCTGGTACTATATTACTGGGAAAAGGTTGTTCAGGCTAATTCATCCGCCGAGCTTATTGAGGGTATGTTAGTGGGGACTAAGGGCATTGGAGATTGCTTAATATTGATTATGGTCAGACTCGGAAACTGCTGTGTTCCCCGTTCGCATTCTCGTGGCCGGGATGGTTCTGTTCAAGGAAAGTCTCGCTCAATGGTCTCCAGCGCGGAAAACAAAGACAGAACATACTTTGAGCGAGTGCCCGAACCGTTTACTTCGCTGCTATGTTCTCACTCATGCATCCCAGCCCTTTCCCAAGATTTTGTGGAGACCGCTGTTACATTCCTCGTTACTCGTTTCATGCCGCTTCTTCCGAACGACCTTGAAGGTTGGATGGCGAACCCGGAGGAGTGGGTCAACACCGAGGACAAGGACGATGAGCAGTGGCAGTTCGAATTACGGGTGAGCTTGAAAATGCCGCCCCTCTGTGTATTTCTCAAAGAGTCGATAGCCATGTGCAGAACGTGTTCTCATGACCCTTGGGAACCAGTATCGCGAGTTCGTCACCCCACTACTTGTGAAGGCATTCGCCAGTGTCAATGGTACGAAGCCGCTACGCGTCGCGGACTTTTTGCTGAGAAAGGTTGAAGAACGACCACCTGCCAGTTTACAAGACGTCGTACAAAAAGAAGCGGTGTACTGCGCTATTGGCCGGTGCGCTCACCGTTTGAGGGACGATTTGAATCTATCTTCATGGATGGAGACCGCAAAAGATGAAGCAAAGAATCCTAGTGCAGAGTACGTTCGTAATGACATCGCTCCACGGATATGCTGAGTGATCACCCCTGAACAGCTACCTCATCATCCAAAGGCGAATTGTCTGGCTGATAGGCCGATGGGTCTCTCAGGACTGCTATCCGGCGACAGACCCTCAAATATGGCAGATACTTCTTCATCTACTAACAAGAAAAGGTACAGGGACGGAAGTGGTCAGGCTAACCACTGCAACTGCGCTGCAACAATGCGTCGATGTAAGTTCTGAAGCAGGTGATTATTCCATACTGCCATAATCATACGTAAATGACAGGCAAACCTGTTCGATCTGAGTGTTTTCGTTCCGTTTCTGGTTCCTACGGTGGCGGAGCTCCTTGGATTAATCGACGAGGTCGAGACGGTCGAGACGAAGAACAAACTGGCGGCGTGCCTGAGCACGATAATTGACAGGTCGAGAGCAGAGGTACTGTTCTTCTGGGGTATAGATGCCTTCTCGCTGACTGCCTATCAGATTGCCCCTTCAGTGTCTCTAATTACTTCTGCCTTCCCTCAACTATGTAAGTTCGCTCTTCTGAGAGTCTCCCCGTGCTGATTCAGATCAATGCAAGGGCTATCTGCTGGGGGCGAATCGCACTTCAAGATAACACTCTTGCGGATGATGACCGTCCTCATCACCGTGAGCTTAGTTGTTCTCCTAATGAATACTTGCTGATCAGTCGAGTTTCAGGCAACCGGACAGCACTCAACTCCCCTGATAACCATAGTGGTACCCCTCCTTGAAGAGTGTTTATCTCCTGCGGTGGGCATGGTCGTTGTTTGCGTGTTCTATTTCCGGCTGACCCGTGCTAGTTCGTCACGGAGCTGGAAACGGATGCACTACAACTGTGGATAACTTCTCTCAGGAATACCGTCACCCTGGGCGCTGCGAGTGGGGAAGCAAGCTTATTGACTCTGTTCCCGAAAGTGATAACCCTACTGGTGGACAATTGGGGCATATTGGGTAGCACCGCTGACATTTTAGAAGGTTATATTCTACTCGACGCCAGTGCTGTCCTACAGGTTTGTCGATCAGCAGTGATTGTCAGCAACTTAGGTTCACGAGCCCGTCCTAGAGATATGCCTCTCAGCTTTTTAACGCACTACGACCACCTCTAAATGGCGCGAGCGCGAATCACGCGAGATCTTTGCTTGATGCTTTGGCATTGTTACTCCAGCTGGCTCATCCTTTAACTTATTCCGAGTCGCTGCACTCGAGCGGCTTGTTCTCGTTGCTGATAAAGACGATTGTAGAAGACAAGGTTCTTACCACTATCACGCCATTGGTGAAGAACCGACTGAATCGGACAATCAGGCAGATGTTTTCATTCTTACGCGCCACGTTGAAGTCATGGCTCGCCTCACCCTCCTAGACTCACGGGTTTTCCTCCAGTACATGAGTGCCGCGGCGAACAGGCTAGGAAAGCCGGAGACGGAATTATGGGAAGGATTATTGGATCAGTGGCGGCACCGCGTGAGTAGCCCCACAATATAACCGAGGAAAAGGCACTTTCCAACCCTTCATTCTAGTTCGACAATATCTCCGAACCGCGGCATCGCAAGCTCTACGCCATGGGACTTGCGGCCCTGGTCGCTACGGGAAGGTCTGAAGTCTTGGAACGGCTGCACAGCGAAATCTTTGACCTTTGGACCGACGTGTTCGCTGAATTGAAGGAAGTACAGAGGCAGAAAGAGGACGGCGGTGGAGAAGAGCCGTGAGATTCCTACTCTATCGAAGCTCATCCGATCCCTGAAAACCGACACTGGATCCTGTAGCACTATCCTGACAGCGTATTGGGACCAGCCCGCTCCTTCCTTCTTCAATAACTCCGAGGACACTCCAGAATACGACCGTCGAAAGAATGTAAGCGTTGTCATTTGTCGTGGCGTCGATGATTCACACTTTACCCCTTTGCCACCCTGTAGGTCTATGATACGGATCCCGTGCGCACAATCCTGCTCTCCTCGTTCATCGCAGAGCGCCTGAGGGAAGCTGAGGTTGCATGTGGGGGAACGCAAGTAATGCAGACCCGGTATCTAGCGAAGGCAGACCCCCCGGTGCTTCAACTCCTCATGCGCGAGATCTTTGGGGCGTAGCGCGTGGTGCATGCTCAGTTTATCACATACGCCTAGCATCATTTTGCCGATACCTTAGATAGTATATCATATGAATCAGAGAAGGCTTTTGCTGCCATCGTCAACCATCATTCTGATTGCTCTTCGTCGCTACCACTAACCGAGCTCCGGCTCCCTGCGCTCATGCCACTAACGCCGCTCAAGCTACTGCTACCAATTTCATCAAAGTAATCGCTCCCCCATTCTCCAACGCTCCCTTCGCCTTCACTCGCCCAGTACACGTTCTCGATGTGAAAACGCTCGGCGCTTACCACGGACTTACCACAGCGCAGGCACTCCCATGGTCCTCCACCCTCATCTGCCGCGCGTAGCATCTTCTCCGCAACACACGTATAACAGTAAATGTGCCCGCAAGAAGTGCGATAGGGCGTCACGAGCGGGTGCGTCGGAGGTTCGGCCTTCCTCGCTGCGAGGTCGAAATCAGAAGTCGACGGGGGCCGAACATCGCCGATGCTCAGAGCCGCACTGGCGCCTTCGTAGCATATCGCACATTCATCCTCCGGGACATGCGCGAACTTTCCGCGCTCGGGGGATCGAGCGTCATCTTGTCCCTGCCCGATACCGAGTCCAAGCGTCGAACTGGCAGAGGCGGGAATCAGGCCGGACAGCGCGTCCAACGGATGCATTATGGCGTCCGCTGCCGTCCCGGCGACGCGTCGGAGTCTGCGGTGGGGAAGGAGGGGAAGAAGGAACACGAGGAATTCCTGGCCACACGATCAGAACGCCACAATTTTATTTTTTTCTAAGGAGTGGGCTGTACAGGTCGACGTACCGTGAATGCATGCCATACCATCTGGCGGTTCATAAAGTCGTAGCTGACGTTGCGCCGCACGAGTCTTCGGGAAGGAACGAGTCTCATGCCCAACAGTCGGTCCGCCGTAGTTCGGTATCTGCAAAAAAAAAAACATTCCGAATTAAGTTTCGCAACTCTTCCGGGGCAGGTGGTCATCGCGGGGGGCGCCCGGGTGAAAGGGGGGGGGGGGGGTAAGAAGGGGGGGGGTAACTTTCCATCCCAGAGGAACGCGCCGAAGCCGCCGAGGGCGACCGCAGGGGGGGGAGTCTCCAATTTAGT
>Ga0137394_10003844_pt1 | contig 11320 bp, 8 predicted proteins | sample czobulk116metaG_FD_108278 | JGI IMG/M metagenome (GOLD analysis project Ga0137394, IMG submission 108278) | Vadose zone soil microbial communities from Angelo Coast Range Reserve, California, USA - czobulk1.16 metaG | ecosystem: Environmental > Terrestrial > Soil > Vadose zone | place: USA... | reverse complement strand
CTTCGTAGATCAGCGCCGCGAAGTAGAGAAGCGGGATGACCGACTTCGGGAGCGATCCGGGGGTCTTTTCGAGGAATCTCTGAAGGTTGGCGAGTCGCGCGTCGAGGAGGACCTGAAGCCCCCTCTTGTCGACGCGCTCGAGCGCCTCGAGCGCGGCGCCGAACTCCCTTCGGCCAACGTGATGCTCGCCCAGAACCTCGTGAAGAGGCTGGGACTCGTGATGATTCGCGCGCGCCCAGTCCACGAAGTCGCAGACGCGGCGATACTCGTCGGGAAAACTCTTGAGGAAACCGCGAAGCCCGTCGGCGGCCTCGCGCGTGCGGCCCGCCGTGACGAGGACCTGGCTCAGCTCGATGCGGAGGATCGGATCCTCACCCTCCGCGTCGATCGCCCCCTTGAGGGTGTCGGCGGCGCTGTCGAGGCGCCCCTTTTCGATGAAGCGCCGCGCCCGGGCGAGGGGCTTGTCGGGTGATAACTCCACCCACAGCGCACGGAGGTTTTTCGCGATCACGGAGGCTGAATATAGGTTTCGAAAGGTCCGCTTCAAGCAGACCCCTCCGCACCTTCATCACGACACCGAATCCCGACAATCGGGACAGCCCCACCCTGCCACAGCATCCCCCGATCCGCCAGTGCCCGGAGTGTGGGTAGTAGTGCCCGGAGTGTCGGTGCTAGCGGGATCGGGCGTAGCTTCCCTCCATGAAGGGCGTCCACTGTTTGCCGTCCTGGGAGTGCTCGATCGTGAATCGGTAGCGCCCCTCAGCGACGAACGTGTAGACATAGCGGCTGGGTCCCGTCGGGGTGGTCTGCTCGAAGGTCAGCGTCTTCCCTTCCCACCGGCCGCGAGCCGGAGCGACCGCCGCGTCTCCCATCGAGTCGAACCAGTGCATGAGGTAACCCCTCTCGCTCTCGTTGTACCCGTAGACGCCGTGCCCGCGGTAGGTCACCTGGCCCGCGCGCTCCTGGATGTAGTCGCTGACGACGAAGAAACCGTCGAAGTCGACCCGCGACTCGATCTTTCCCATCGCGCTCCCCCCTTTCGGATCCCAGGGGGACGGATACATCTTCTCCTCGCCCTGAAAGGAGCCGGCGAGTGCGTGCAGCTTGCGATGCTCTTCTCCAGGTTTTCGCATCATCTCCATGAGATCGCCTCCTCTCAGGCCTCCCGCGTCTTGGTCGCGCCGAATCGTTGCGTTGCGTAACCCACGATACACCCCGTGATCGCGCCGGGGATCATGATCTCGAAGTAGTAGTACCGTCCGGCCGGGTCAGGGCTGGTCGCGGCGACGAGGCCGCTCAATATCAGCCCGATCGCGAGACCGAAGACAATCCCCATGGGAAGCGACTTGAATCTCGTCGCGAAGAATCCGACCGCCGCCCCGGTGATGAGCCCCTTGAACGTCGACCCGATGATGATCCCCGTCATCATCGTCGCGACGCCGGGGTAGGCAAAGGCCCCGAGCCCGTCGATCAATCCCAGGATGGCGCCGATCATCAACCCGATCACTGGTTTTCGCATCTCCCCTCCATGGGAAGGATCCGATCATGATGTTCTCGGGCTTGAGATCGCGGTGGACGATCCCTCTCGCGTGAGCGAAGGCGACAGCCTCGCAGATTTTCTGGAAGAGCCGGAGCAGGGCCGGTGTCGGCGACGGATCGACCATCCACTCGTCCAGGCGCCGGCCACGCACCAGCTTCATCACATAAAAGACCCTGCCGTCAGGAAGAGTACCCACGTCGTGCACGGGCACGATGTTCGGATGCTCCAGGGCGGCGATCAGCCGCGCCTCCGCGATCAGACGGCGGGAGAGGTCGCCTCCCGGATCGGGGGCGGCGAGGATCTTGAGCGCCGCCTCCCTGCCGAGCTCCGTGTCCTCGACGAGATGAACTGTTCCCATCCCGCCGCTCCCGAGCCTGCCGATGAGACGGTACCTGGTGCCGGCGAGATCGGTGATCTCGCGCAGGTGGTGGACCACCCCGTCCGGAAGGAAGCTCACTGCGCCTCCGTGCCGAGAAGGAACCGCGCCTCCTTCCGGAACTCCTCGTCGCTTCCGGTCACCTCACGAAGCTTCTCGAGGACGATCCTCCGAAACTCTCTGCGCGCCCACGCAAGATGATTGGTGACGCTCGTCGCCGGGACACCGAACCGGGCGGCAAGCTCTTCGTACGTGACCTTCTTCGCCCCTGAGTCATCGAGGTCGTAAAGCTCGAAAAGCTTGAAGTGCGTTTCCTTGCCGTCGAGCGCGCATTGATCCCTGAGACCGTCGACGGCCAGCTCGAAGATGCTCCTGGCCCATTCCGCGTCGAAGCAGCGATCGAGTGTCTCGGGAGCGGGCACATCGCAACGCGCCAGCTCGCCGTCCGCGCGCTCGAACTCCAGCGACAGGAGGGTGGCGCCGCCGCCGCGCTTGACGCGATGAGTCGCCTTGTCCTCGTTGGCGAGGTAGCGGTCGAGACAGACACGGAGAAACGTGCGAAACCTTCCCCGGGCCGGGTCATAGGGAGCGAAGAAATCCTTCTCCAGGGCGCGGAGGAAGAATCCCTGGGTGATGTCCTGGGCTTCATCCGCGGATCGATTCCAGCGGAGACGAAGGTACTTGTAGACCGGCTTCCAGTAGGCGCTGACGAGCGCGTCGAAGGGAAGATCGCGCTCACGGCTCGTCCGTTTCGGGCGCGGACTCGGCGACAGTCTCCGCGTTCCTTCCCGCGGTCTGCCGTTCGCTTGCGATCCCGAGGGCCCGGAGCTTGCGGTGCAGATGACTCCGCTCGAGTCCGAGCGCCTCGGCGGTGCGCGTGACATTGCCGCCATTCTCCGTCAGCTTCCGGCGGATGTACCACGTCTCGAATCTCTCCCGCGCGTCGCGCAGGCGGCCGACGCCCGACAGATCCGGCAGCCCGGCATCGGGTGCGGCCGTACGGGATCCACGGAACTCGGGCGGCAGATCGGCCACCGTGATCCGGCCGCGGGGCCCCATGATCGTCATCCGCTCGACCACGTTGCGCAGCTCCCGCACGTTCCCCGGCCACGGGTAGGCGCTGAGGGACTCCGTGACCTGAGGGTCCAGCGCCGGGACGGGCCGCCCGTAATGGCGGGCGAACTCGCCCAGGAAATGGCGCGCGAGAAGCGGGATGTCCGCGACCCTCTCTCTCACAGGTGGAACTCGGACCGGGAGGACGTTGAGCCGGAAGAACAGATCCTCGCGGAACTGACCGGTCCGGATGAGGTCTGTCAGATCCTTGTTGGTGGCGGCGATGACGCGCACGTCGACCTTCACCGTCGTCGCGCCTCCAACGGGCTCGAAGGTCTGCTCCTGGAGCACCCTGAGGACCTTGGCCTGCGTCTTCAGGCTCATGTCGCCGATCTCGTCGAGAAAGAGAGTCCCCCCGTCGGCGAGCTCGAACTTTCCCTTCTTGCTCTCCGCCGCGCCGGTGAAGGCGCCCTTGACATGACCGAAGAGCTCGCTCTCGATCAACTCCTCGGGAATCGCGGCGCAGTTCACCTCCACGAAGGGCTCGTCGGCCCGACGCGAAAAAGCGTGAATCGTCCTGGCGACGACCTCCTTGCCGGTTCCGTTCTCGCCGAAGATCAGGACGCGGCCGTCGGTCGGGGCCGCAGCCTCGATCTGCTCCTTCAGCCTCGCCATCACCTCGCACTCACCGATGAGCACCGGGCGGCGGCGGAGCGACTCGCGCAGCGCCCGGTTTCGCTCCTCGAGTCTGCGGTGCTTGAGGGCATTTCTCACCGCGAGCGTGATCTTCTCGAGGCTGAGGGGCTTTTCCACGAAATCGAACGCCCCCAGCTTCGTTGCCTTGACGGCGATTTCGAGATTGGCGTGGCCCGAGATCATGATGACGGGCAGATCCGCGTGCGACGCCTTGATCTCCTGGAGGATCTCGAGGCCGTCACGCTTGGGCAGCCAGACGTCGAGGAGCACGAGATGGAAGCTCGCCTCGGTGAGGCGCTCGAGCGCCTTTTCGCCCGTCGGCACCGCCTCCACCTCGAAGCCGTCGTCCCCGAGAACCTGGCTGAGGGACGATCGAATCCCGCCCTCGTCATCCACGATCAGGATCCGCTCTGAACCCATCGACCCTCCGTCGATGACCCCGCTCAGGAAGCCGCGGGAAGCTCGATTACGAACTTCGTGCCGCGCGGGCGGTTGTCCTCCACGCGGATGTAGCCGTTGTGATCGGAGACGATACGATTCACGATCGCGAGGCCGAGGCCCGTGCCCCGCCGCTTCGTCGAGAAATAGGGCAGGAACAGCTTGTCTTTATCTTCGGGCGCGATTCCGGGCCCGTCGTCGGCCACCTCGATCCTCATCAGCCGTAGATCGCGCAGGTACCGGGTCCCGATCACGATCCGCCCGTGCCGGTTCATGGCTTCGAGCGCGTTGTCGATCAGGTTCACGAAGACACGCTTCATCTGCTCCTGATCGAGCCGCGCGTTCGGGATGTCCCCCCCGAACTCGCGATCGAAGTGGACATCGATGTAAGCCCCGGTATAGAGCCCGAGGGCCGAATCGATGATCTGGTGCAGGTCGGAAGGGATCGGGTTGACCGCGGGCATCCGCGCGAAGCCGGAGAACTCGTTGACGAGCGTCTTCAGCGTCTTCACTTCACGGACGATCGTCGCCGTCCCCTCCTCGAGAACGGATCCGAGCTCGGCGCTCCCCTCGCGGTGTTTCTTCAGGATGCGCTGCGCGGACAGCTGAATGGGGGTCAGCGGGTTCTTGATCTCGTGCGCGATGCGCCTGGCCACTTCCTGCCACGCCGCCGTCTTCTGGGCCTTGATGAGGCGCGTCACGTCCTCCATCACGATGAGGACGCCGCGCGAAGGCTCCTCCCCGACGGGCGCCACGGTCAGGCCCAGGCTGATCGGCTCGCCATTCACGTTCGAATGAATCTCGCGGAACACCGAACCGCGCGGAGAGGACAGGCAGTCGCGCGCCGCATCTCCGACCTCGGGGAGCCTCCCCTTCGCGAAGACCTCCTCGTACGACAGCATGCCGATGTCCGCCCCGGCCTCGATTCGCAGAATCCGCCGGGCGGCCTTGTTGCTCGTCGTCACACGGCCGGCCGACGAAAGCGAAATGACCCCGACCGGAATGCTCTCGAGGAGCGTCTCGATGTAGCGACGGCGCTCCTCGAGCTCCCCGTGGCGTGTGCGTATCTCGCGGGCGGATCGCTCGGCCTCCTCACGTCGCGCCTTCAGCTCCCCGGTCATCGTATTGAACGAATCGACCAGAATGCCGAGCTCGTCGCCGGGACGGTCGCTGACCCGGTAGTCGAGATCGCCTCCCGCGACGGCGCGGGTTCCCTCCGCGAGCATCTGGATCGGCACGGTGATCTGCCGGGCGAGATAGAAGCCGATCCACGTGGCTCCGAAGATGATGAGGAGGGTGATCAGGATGAAGACCGACTTGTACACCTGCTGGATCGCCCACTTCTGGGCCTTGATCTGCGTGTAGTTCTCAGCCGCGCCGCTGACCGCGGTCGTAAGACGGGCGAGATCCTTCCCGACGAAGGAGCCGGCCACGGCGACCCCGACGATTTCGCGTCCGGACGACGATCGAATCGGGCAGCCGGCGCGCACGAGCCGGCCCGCGCCGAGATCTTCGATCCACTCGAACGGCTCTCCGAGCATCGCGCGCTCACGAAGGTTGTCGGGGAGGGCCGTGAGGTGATCGATGGGCAGGCTCGGGTTCGCCGCCGACACCCCCACGCCGAGCGCATCGTAGACGGAGGCGTAGTCGAGCCTGTACTCCTTCAGCCTCGCCTCCAGCGCCCCGACGAGAAAGCGGCGCTGGTCACCTTCCAGGAGTTTTTCGGTGGAGACGAGCTTCGAGAGCGTCTCGGCGAACTTCTGATCCCTCTCCCGGTGCTCATCATAGAGGGCCTGCACGATCTGCTGCGATTGCTTCGCGATCTCGTCGACCGGGGTGTTGAACCAGCGCTCGATGTTGCGCTCGATGAGGCTCAGCGCCGCGATGAGGAGCAGCACCGACGGAACGAGGCAGAGACCGATGAAGGTGAAGACAAGCTTGGTCCGGAATCGCGATCCCAGGATGTCGCGGCGGCGCTCGAAGAAGAGCTTGACCAGGTTGCGGGTGAGAACGACGGCCAGGACGACGATCAGAACGAGATCGAGCACGCCCAGAAAGCCGAGCAGGACCGTGTTCGTGACGTACTTCAGCGAAAGCTCTTCCGAGCGGCGAAGGAACGTGTAGGCGGCTGTCAGCACGATGACGAGCGCCGCGACGCCGAACAGAACGAGTCTATCGGTCTTGATCCGCCGGCCGGTTTCGCTCATGCGCGCTTGCGCTCCAAACCGCTCAGCCCCGCGGCCGGCACGAAACCGTCACCTCCGCGGCGAGGAGGGGGGCTCGCCGACATTGAGACGGACCCGGGCCCAGGAGGTCTCGAAGTCCCAGGGGATGAAGAAAAAAACGAACCGTTTCTGCACGCGGGATTTCACCCGGAGGTACAGCGACCGGTCGCCTGCGAGCTCGAGCGGATCGCACATTCTCAGCCGGTCGACGGACGCCATGAACCGCTCCATGTCGGCCTGCTTGTCGGAAACGACGGTGTCGATCATCTCGCCGTTCACGCTGCGGTTGAGCCGGTACTGCCGGGTGAGCGTGTCGTACGTGACGGTGGCCGAGATCGCCTTCCGGACGACGGTGGAGTCGAACCAGGCCGCCCGGCGGTTGACGATCTCCACGTAGTGGTTGAAGGTCACAGGAAGGCCGGATTCGATCTGCTCGCGTATTTCCCGGGTGAATGCGCCGGTAAGGTTGAAAGAGACGAACAGGTCGTGGGGCGCGTTCTCGACCTGGAGACCCCGGATCTCGGCGTCGGCGGGCGGAGCCTCCTCTCCCACGGCGCCTGCGGGAGCGAAGGCTGCGCCCTGGATCACGAGCGCGGTGATGAGGATCGCTGCCCGGGCGAGCGCCGGCGTTGCCGCGACGGAGAGGCCCCCTCCGTCCTCCGTGTTAGTCCAACCGTCGCCTCCGGACATCCCCTGCCCTCGCGGTGATGCTCAAATGACACACCATACTAGCAAAACGATGGCTGAGTTCACCAGAGTCAGGATGGGGGCGATTCGAAGCCGGCTGAGCTTACCGTGGAGACCGTCGAAGAGCCCGGTAGGAAGGCGAGCGGGGGAAGGGGGCGGGTCGCGAGAGCGGGATCTAGTAGGAGACGCCCGCGGCGACGGGCTCGAGGGTGACTTCCCCCACGCCCGTGCGCACGACGCGCTCGGTTGCGCCGGGTCGGTGAAGCTCCTCCACCAGACGCGCGTGCAGAGAATGCCCCGCCTTGGTCGCGACCACATGTCCGAGGACCGGCATCCCCATCAGCGCGAGATCCCCGACGAGATCGAGGACCTTGTGGCGGACGAACTCGTCAGGGAAGCGCAGCCGGTTCATCGGAGCGTTGTCGTCGATGACGACCGCGTTCTCCAGGCTTCCCCCGAGAGCCAGGCCGCGAGCCCTGAGCGCGGCCACATCGCGCAGGAAGCAGAAGGTCCTGGCGGGAGCGATCTCCTCCGCGAAGAGCTGCTTGTGCAGCGCGCGGGAGAACGACTGCTTTCCGATGAAGGTGCCCGGGAAGTCGATCGTGTACGAGACGCGAAGGCGATCAGCGGGATGAATGGCGATCTCTCTCCCGTCCTCCCGGATCTCGATGCTCTCGCGGACGACGAGATAGGCCCGTGCCGCGGGCTGCCGGCGCAATCCGGCCTCCCGGATCAGGAAGATGAACGGGGCCGCGGAACCGTCCATGATGGGAACCTCGGGCCCGTCGAGCTCGATGCTGACGTTGTCGACGCCCATGACGCGGAGCGCGGCCAGAAGGTGTTCGACGGTCGAGACGCTGAACTTCCTGCCGGCGAGGGTCGTAGCGTGGTCCACGCGGCTGACCATCGCCTTTCGGAGTCGCATGTGAGCGCCCCCGAGATCGCGGCGCACAAAAGTAACTCCGGAATCACGTCGAGCCGGATGCAATCTCAGCCGGACGGGCTGGCCGGAATGGAGTCCGATGCCGCTGCACTCGATCGAGCGCCTGAGGGTCCGCTGCTGGATCAACTCGTAAGGTCCCCGACTGGTTGAAATCGATACCAGCCCCGCCCCCCAACTCAGGGCGTGCCGATGCGCGGCAGATGCGTAGCAGGCCTCGTGCCAGCGCGCCGCCGTTTGACTCCGGTTTTTAACTGACTGGAAACACAGGTGTAACCCTCAAGGCGCGTCGCCGGATTCGTCCGGGTTGGCCCCGAAGTCGCCTTGCAGCCACATGAAGTGTGCTGTTCCCGCCACAACGGGACTCTTTCGAGACTGTTCATCTTTTCGTTGACGCCTCCTCGAGTTGCCGGTACTATTCGCGCGTTTTCCCTTCTGGAGCAATGAGTTGGGTCGATCTCCAAGGTATCCGATTCCGTTCGCGCACTCCGACGGCGCCGTGCCGGGGCGAGGGAGATCCGCCGCCGATCGGCGGCGGCATGCGCTCAAGGCGCTGGAAGACGGTCGCGAGCTGGAGCGCGGAGGAGATCTGATGTCTGCTATCCAGTCGTACCGGAGGGCCGTTGAATTCGATCCGACCTGCGGCGACGCCTGGCAGGAGCTCGGCACCGCGAGCGATGCGGCGGGTGATCGTGACGAGGCTCGGCATGCCCTGAGAAAGGCGGTGGCGCTCCGCCCCGATTCCGCCGAGAGCTGGGTCAGCCTGGGAAACACGCTCGTCGCTCTCGGGGAAGCCCTGCTGGCCGCCAGAGCGTATCGGAAAAGCCTCGAGCTGACTCCGGACGATCACCGCATCTGGTTCAACCTCGGCTACGCCCTCTGTCAGGCGGAGCGCAGGGATGAGGCGCGCGAAGCATACAGATCCGCGCTGAGATTGAAGCCCGACGACGCCGCGACCTGGTACAACATCGGGAACACGTACCTCGATGGCGGGGCCTGGGACAGGGCCGCGGCGTGCTACAAAGAAGCGATCGCGCTCGACCCGCGGGACACCGACGTCTGGAACAATCTCGCTCTGACCCGGCTCCTGCTCGGACGGCTCCTCGAGGCCGCGAACTGCTACCTGAAGTCGCTGGAGATTGATCCGCGCAGCGCACCCACATGGAACGCGATCGGGTCGGTGTGGACCAGAATCGGCGATGATGCACAGGCGGTCGAGTGCTTCAAGGCGGCGATCAAGATAGATGAAGAGGCCGCCAGCTATCTCTTGAACCGTGCGCTCGCGCAGGCGCGCCTGGGGGATCGGGATGGAGCCCTGAGCGACCTGCAGGAAGCCCTGGAATTGAACCCGCTGCTGGTCGATCTGGTCCCTGACATGCAGCCTCTCCGCGCCCTCCTCGAGGATCCCTCCCTCGAGGACCCGATTTCTTGACTCTTTCCCGCTTCATGACTAAACATGGCGGGCGTCCTCTGCGGACGGCACACACGGCCCATCCTCCCCGCTGAGGGGACCCGGTGAACTATCGATGGCTGACGATGTCAGGCAAACGATCGAAAGCTACGTCGCCACCGCACTGAAGCAGCGATTCTCCGATGCCGGCGGCGCCGTCGGGGCTGCCCGCGAGAAACTCCTCGCGGCGTTCGGTGCCCTCGAACAGGCGCTGGGTAGCGCCGGTGATGCGCGGTTCGATCTTCCGCCCGAGATGATCCCCGCGCCACCCCCTCCTCCGCCGCCTCCAGCTTCCGAGGTCGGGTTGGTGTCGCACATACTGTCCGCACAAAAAGAAGTCCTTGCGGCCGCGGATCAGGTCGGCCTGCTCACGCAACTCCTGCTCGGCTGCACGGTGTCGTGTCCCCGGGTCGCGTTCTTCATCCTGAAGAAAGACGCGCTGGCCGGTTGGGCCGCGCGCGGGTTCGAGCGGGCTCAGGATGCCGATGTCCGCAGCCTCTCGGTCGCAATCGCCGACAACACGATTCTCGGTGCCGCATTCCGGAGCGGAAACACCGTGAGATCCCGGAAGGGAAGCTATCCACAAGACAGGCAGTTCCTGTCACGCCTCGGTGGGGACGCGCCCGCCGAAGCAATGGCGGTGCCGATCTGGATTCGCGACAAGGTCGCGGCCGTGCTCTATGGCGATTCCGGGAGGGATGAGCAGATCCTGGACCCGGAGGTTCCCGAAGTTCTGGGCCTGCACGCCGGGCTCTGCCTCGAGACCCTGGCGACGCGGCAGAAGTTCCCGAGGCAGAAGGCTGGAGAGGCGTCAGCTCAGGCCGCTCCCCCCGCTCCTTCGGGCCCGCAGGCCGGCGCCCTCTCGCCCCCCGGACCGATCGCCGTGATGGCGGGCTCCGGATCTCTGTCCGCGGCGAGCACAGCCGCTCCCGTCGCCGCCCCCGAGGCGACACCGGCCGCCTCGCTCTCTTCCTCGGGGCCCCAGATTGCCATCGTCCCGGCGCCGCCTCCCACTCCCCCGGCTGCCGCCACGCCCGCGCCGGCTCCTTCCCGACCGGCGATGGCCCCTGCGCCTTCGCTCGACGGAATGCCGGAGGATGAGCGGAAGCTGCACGAAGAGGCCCGCCGCTTTGCGCGTCTGCTCGTCAGCGAGATCGTCCTCTACAACGAGCGCCAGGTCGAAGAAGGGCGCCGCCAGAAGGACCTTTACGAGCGCCTCAAGGAAGATATCGATCGCAGCAAGGGGATGTTCGACCAGCGGGTCAACCCGAAGGTTCGCACGTCCGCGAACTACTTCTACATCGAGTTGGTCCGCACGCTGGCCAACGGAGACGAGAGCGCGATCAAGGTGCCGTGGGCCTGAGGCCTGCGCACAAGGCAGACCTCGCGCTTCTCGCGATGAGCGCGATATGGGGCTGCACTTTCGTCGTCGTCAAGACAGCCCTAGGCGACGCCTCGCCGGCCGCTTTCCTCAGCCTTCGCTTCGGCCTCGCGGCGCTCGCGCTCGGATGCCTCTTCCGCCGCAGCCTCCTCCCTTTCCGGCGCGAGAGCGCGGGCGCGGGGTTCCTCCTTGGAGCGCTCCTCGGTTCGGGCTTCATCCTTCAGACGTGGGGGCTTCTCTCCACGACAGCGACCCGATCCGCTTTCCTCACGGGGCTCTCCGTCGTCGCGGTGCCGATCATGGCGGCGGCGATGCGCCTGCGGGGCCTGAACGCGGCGAACATCCTGGGAGCCGCGATCGCTCTCGCCGGCCTCTACCTTCTCACCCATTCCTCTCCCGCGCACGAATCGGGTGACGCCGCCGGCGGCCTCGGACGCGGCGATCTTCTGACGATTCTCGGCTCCGTGGCCTTCGCCGCGCATATCGTCGGGGTCGACATCTTCGGCCGGCGCCACGACACGCGGACCCTCGTCT
>Ga0137394_10003842_pt1 | contig 11322 bp, 14 predicted proteins | sample czobulk116metaG_FD_108278 | JGI IMG/M metagenome (GOLD analysis project Ga0137394, IMG submission 108278) | Vadose zone soil microbial communities from Angelo Coast Range Reserve, California, USA - czobulk1.16 metaG | ecosystem: Environmental > Terrestrial > Soil > Vadose zone | place: USA... | reverse complement strand
CAACCCGCTCCCCGCCGCGAATTCGAATGAAGTTCAGTTCCCGCGCTGATTCTTTGCTATTTCCGCGCTCCAATACGAACTCAGTGCTTCCTGCATTCGCCGCAATCGCTCCGGATTCGATTCCTTCTTCATCATCGTCTGCAGAATCGGCTCCAGGAATCGCCCGTATTTCACAAGCGTCACGCCGTCGTTCGTGGCGAGCGCCCGCTCGACGGCCCTCTCCGTCTCCGCCGTCACGAGTTCCAGCCGTCCCACAAACACCCGCACCGTTTGCACGGGCGCGGGACGAATCGAAAGCGGCAGCACCGCATTCAGGAACTCGTCCGGCACAAGGTACAAGAGCCGGCTGCCTTCCTCGAACCACGAATTCCGCCAGGTCTCAACCATCGCATGCGCTTCGTCCTGATACAGCCCCCGCGAAACCAGTAACCCTTCCAGTTCTCGGCTCAGCGAATCCATGTTCTCGGTCAGCGCAGGAGGCTCCAGGATCGCGCGATCCTTCACGGCGCCGCCAACGCGAAACCCCACTTTCTCTCCACGCCGTTCGAACAGAATGACGCCCGGGATCTCCTCGTCGCCGCGATTCTCGATCAGCACTTGCCCGCCGATCGTCCATCGCGCCGCGACCGGCACTGCAAAATTCGCCACGCCGCGATAAAACAGAAATTTTTCCCGCTGCTCGCCGCGCGGCGTCTTTACAAACACCGGCGTCGAAGCCGTCTGCCGCGCCGCATAATAATGGTTCTCCCGGCTCTCGGCAGGGAAGTCCGCCCGCAAACCCGGCGCCACGGTCACCGCGTCCCACGAAATGCTCCCGTCCGGCTGCCTGCCGTTCAGCGAAGCGTCATACAACGCTGCGGTTGGCTCCACGCGGCTCGCCTGCGGATACCACTCCGTGATCACGCCCTTCGCAAAACGAACGTTCACAGAAACAGTCTCTTCGCGCGAATCGTAGAAATACAGGACCGGCGTCTCCATGCGAACCGTCCCGCGCAACCCCAGCTTGAATCCCGCGTTGCGAAAATGCTCAACGAACCCTGGCAAGTCCGTCGATCCCGTCAGCGGCGACCATTCCACCGCTTGCCCTTTATCTCCCGCAATCGAAGTGAACGTCCCCCACTCATGCGCCGTCAACCCGCGAAAAACCGCCGGGTTTTCTGAACGCATCGATCCCACCGAAATTGCCAAGCTGCCAGCAAGAAAAGCGCAGGACATCGCGCGCATGGAATTCTTTTTCATGGCCGGCCCTCCGGAAATAGTCAGCGGTTCGCTTCTCGTCCGCTGCCATTCCAGACGCCAACCGGCCCGCCACTGTTAACAACCGAGCTTGGGTTAGTTACGGAAAGAGCTTCCGTAAGACTTCAACTGCCCGCCTTCTCCAGCCGCTCTCGAAAGTACGCCTTCCAACTTTCCGGCAACGCCGCCACTCGCAAGGCGCGCCGTACCGAAGTCAGGTCGGCATCTCCGTATCTTTTTGCTGCGTACAGCCGGGTAATTTCCGAGACGGGGACGGCGTTTGCGTCCCGGGCAATCACTTTGATCTCATCGCTTGCTCCTACTTCTCCCTCGCGCGTGACGGCAAAGTAGAAGCCTGTCCGGCCGCTCACCATGAATCGCCTCACCATATCGTCGGATCCAAATCGCACACCGAGCTTGTAGCAAGGCAGGCGAGGCTGCGTCACCACCACTTCCGCGGAGCCGACGGAGAACTGATCGCCAAGATGTACAGCGTCTTCCGCGAAGCCACCCGTACCACCAACCGCTGCAGTGCCATCAATCGTAAAGTTTTCACCAAACGTGCCCATCGGCAACTCGCGCCCGGGTAGCTCTTTCTTCCAGTAGTCGTAGTGTGCCAGCGGGTAGCAGTAAACGGCCTTGTGCTCTCCACCGTGCACGGTCAGGTCCGCCTGTCGGTCGCCTTCCAGATTCAGCTTGCGCAAAATGACGCGGCCTTTAACCGGTTCCTTGAAAATGGCCGTCGTAACAATTCTCCCATGCCATGTCACTTCGCGCGGCAGCCCGGTGTTTACTGATACTAGCTTCATCAGTTGTTTTTCCTTTTTGTGGTATCGCCAGGAGTGGCTTTGCTCTTCGGTTTGAGGGTCGTGGCGAGATTTCAGACCGCGTTTGAAATGATGTGCACTTTGAAGCGCAGCCTCTCTTGGCCGCGCGCCCCTCATCACCCCGTCAGTCGGCGGCTAGCGCTATCGGCGCACGCTTACTACCGCGGCATCGGCTTCATAGCCTTCATCCTGCACGGTCTTCTGCGCAGCCGCGCGAAGCGCCTGTTCGTCCGCATCCTTCGGCAAATTGCAAGAGCGCCGAATCACCTCTTCGCCGTTCACAATGCGAACTAGCCACTCGGACTTGCTCCCGTCCCAGGAAACTTCCACTTGATCCGCACGCATAATGACCTCCCGCCGCCCTTCGTAGCGTCCCAACTACTATCATGGATTCCAGTCCTTAATCAAAAGGGCGCAGCCGAAAATCAGCTGCGCCCCGGGGACAAGTCTGCCTTAAAGACTACTACTGATGATCGTGGTCATGATCGCGCCCACGATCGTGGTCGTGGTCGTGATCATCCCAGTCGCGGTCCGTATGCCAGCGGTGGCCGTCTTCGTCCCACCACCGGTGTGCGTGCGACCAGCAGTACTCCCGCGCCTCGCGCAATTGTTGGCGTGCATTTACTGCCTGCCGGCTTTGCCAGCCGTGGCGTTCAACCTCCTGGTGCAGCCGATGATCGGCTTTCGCGATGCAGCGTCCTTTTATATAAGGTGCGGTAACACCTCGCCGCAAAACTGTTCTCTTTTGTACAATCTCCGACCGTTTCGCGGTCCCCCTCTACGTGCACGTCTGCACTAAAGTTTTACGCTCTCCTCACTCGTCTTGCCGTTCAGGCCTTTGTTTTCACCGGTGTCCAATTTTGCACAGACGAAGCCTGGTCTAAGTTATAGCTTTTGTTTCGAATGTGAAAAGAGGGCAAAGGCCCGCGATCGCTGTCTTTGGGTTGCCTCCGGGGATGTCATCGCGGGCACCCGGCTGTCCGCCGCCACCGTTGCGAGTATGGCTTAGACGCAGCCTGCTGCAATTTTACCCACAATCTCCTTTTTGGGATCAAAAACGGCGCCGATTATAATCCATCCCCCTTTCAGCCTCAGATAGGCGACCGATAGTCCCCGATGGCGCACCGTGTGCTTGTCGGCTCGCAGGAAATGAACGGGCACTCGGTGGCGCGCTCTTTGCGACGCTTGATTTGTGAGCAGCGGCGTACTGCAAGGGGACCGCCCAATCATTGCGGGGCTATAATGGTTATAATGCGACCGGAGGAGTCATGCCGCTTGCAGCCGGGGCTCGTTGTGGACCGTATGAAATCATTTCGCTATTGGGAACCGGGGGGATGGGCGAAGTTTATCGCGCCAGGGATCTCCGACTTGGCCGCGATATTGCCATCAAGCTCTTGCCGGACAATCCAGGCATCAGCAGGGAACGTCTCGACCGGTTCGAACAGGAAGCGCGTTCGGCTTCGGCTCTCAATCATCCTAACATCGTTACCATTTACGAACTCGGGCACGTTGATTCCACCCACTACATCGCCATGGAGCTCATCGAGGGACGAACTCTGCGCAATCTGCTGGACTGCGGTTCGATGCCGGTATCAAGAGTCATTCAGATCGCGGCACAGATCGCCGATGGGCTAGCAAAGGCCCACGAGGTCGGCATCGTACACAGGGATCTAAAGCCTGAAAACCTGATGGTCTCGCCGGAAGGATTCGTAAAAATTCTTGACTTCGGCTTGGCAAAACTTGCGCGTGGCGAGCTCTTTGGCGTGGGCACTATCGATTTCCAAACTTGCGCCGGCACTGTACTTGGTACCGTCGAATACATGTCACCTGAGCAGGCGAACGGAGGATCGATCGATTTCCGCTCAGACCAGTTTTCGTTCGGTCTGGTACTTTATGAGATGGTGACCGGAAAACGGGCGTATCAAAGGAGCACAAAATCAGCGACGCTAGTTGCAATTCTTCGGGAAGAGCCAGAGCCCATTGGTTCTCTGTCTCAGGATTTCCCAATTCCACTGTGCTGGGTCATCGAGCGCTGCCTTGCCCGCGACCCCGAGAAGCGCTACATGTCAACGCGGGACCTTGCGCGCGACCTCGCCTCTATGCGCGACCACTTATCGAGCCTGCAACAAAAGCCACTCAAGACGCGCCCAAGCAATTTGCCTCCCCAGCGTACCGGGTTGGTCGGGCGGGACCTGGAAGTGGATGCGGCCAAGGAGCTCTTGCGCCGGCCGAATATGAGATTGGTTACTATTACCGGCCCTGCCGGAATCGGTAAAACGCGACTCGCCTTGCAATTGGCGGGAGAAATGACTCTGGACTTTCCCGGTGGTGTTTATTTTGTCCCGCTCGCAGCTGTCAGCGATCCAGGCTTGATTGCCGCTGTGATCGTCCAGACGCTCGGAATCCCGGAAACTGGGTTCCAAGCGCCTTTCGAGGCGCTGAAAGAATTCTTGCAGAATTCACTTCGCGCTCCGATGCTGATCGTCTTCGACAACTTCGAGCACTTGGTTTCGGCGGCACCCACGCTGGCCGAACTTCTTGCTATTGGCGGTAGTGGTCTAAGATTTCTGGTGACCAGTCGCGCGCCTTTGCACGTGTACGGCGAGCAGGAATTTCCTGTCCCTCCGCTCGCTTTACCAGATTCCCGGTCCATGTCCTCTCTCGATGCGCTGTTGCAATATTCGGCCATAGCGCTGTTCGTCCAGCGCGCCTCGGCGGTCAAGCCGGATTTTGAACTCACCGAACAAAACGCACCGGCTGTAGCCGAAATTTGTGCACGGCTGGACGGTCTGCCGCTTGCGATCGAGCTCGCGGCCGCACGCGTTAAACACCTGTCGCCTTCCGCTATGCAGACGCGCTTGGCCAGTCGCCTGCAGCTCCTGACCGGCGGCGCGCGGGACTTGCCGACAAGACAACAGACCCTTCGGGGCGCAATCGACTGGAGCTACGACCTTCTGAACGCTGCCGAGCAAAAGCTTTTCAGACGGCTTTCGGTATTCGTGGGCGGGGGTACTCTGGAAGCCATGGAAGCGGTGTGCAACACGAAAAACGACCTTGGATTTGATTTGCTCGAGGGGATGGCTTCGATTGTGGATAACAGCTTGGTCCAGCAGGTTGACCAACCGGCAGGGGATTTGCGCTTCTTGATGCTCGAAACGATTCGCGAGTATGCGCTGGACAAATTGACGGCAAGTGGGGAGGAGGATCCGACGAAGCGCGCCCACGCAGCATACTACCTGGTATTGGCGGAAGAGGGAGCTTCAGAGGAAGCTGACGCGGAAAGTTCGGAATGGCTGAATCGCCTCGAAACCGAACACAATAATCTCCTTTCGGCACTTGAATGGTTAACGGACAGCGGCAATGCCGATTGGGCATTGCGTCTCGGCACAGCTCTTTTTCGCTTTTGGGAGACGCGAGAATATCTCACGGAAGGACGGGACCGGCTGGGCAAAATCCTCAAACTGGAAGGAGCGGTGGCGCCAACTGAAGCGCGAGGGCGGGCGCTTTTTGCTGCGGGCGTTTTAGCAGGCGGGCAGGGAGACTATGCTTCGGCGGACACGCTCGCTGATGAAAGTTTGCAGATCGCTCGTAAATTGGGGGACGAGCGCGGCGTCGCCGTTTGTCTGAACGCTCTGGCAGTCCATGCCCGTGACCGCGGTGACATCACCCTGTCCCGCCGCCTCTTTGAAGACACTCTGGCGCTATGGAGGGGAATTGGCTACCCGCTGGATATCGCTCGTTCCCTCAGCAATTTGGCAAGTATTGTCAGGTTGCAGGGTGACTTTGCACTCGCACGCTCCCTCTATGTGGAATGCCTGTCGATTTTCCGGAAATCAAACAACCGAACTGGCATTGCCTGGTCTCTCAACTACCAAGGAGACGTTGCCCGTGACCAAGGCGACATCGAATCTGCGCGCTCGCTCTACGAGGAGAGTCTTGACACTTTTCGCGAGCTCGGCGATCGATGGGGAATGGCCGGCACACTCGCTGACTTGGGAAACTTGACTCGGGACCAGGAGAACTACGATGTGGCGGAGTCGCTCTACCGGGAAAGCATGAGGATGTTCCAGGCACTTGGCCACAAAAGGGGTATTGCACGTGTGCTGGAATGCTTCGCCTGCTCCGCCGCTGCAAAGGGGCAGCCTGCCCGCTCCCTCCGGCTGGCTGGCGCGGCGGCTGCCCTCCGCAAAACCGTTGGCGCGGCACTTACGCCCTCAGAGCAGGCCAAACTCGAACGAGGTCTGGAGCCAGCACGGCAAACGCTGACCAATTCGACAGCTGCCACGGTTTGGTTCGAGGGTTGGACAGTACCAGTCGAGAAAGCGATTGAGGAGGTGCTCCTGCCACATTCCACGGCCCGCTCGGTCACGGCCACGCGCGGCCCAGACGAGCCAGCTACGTGATTCGGGTCCAACGGGTTTGGCCGTTTGGACCCGGCGCATTTCAGCCGGCGCTCACTCCGCAGTTGTCGGGTCGATCAGTCTGCGGACGGCGGAGACGCGATTCGCAGGGAAGCCTCCCCTTCGCGCGTGTTCCCTGACCGCCGCCTCGTCTGGAGCGAGGTACACGCAATAGAGCTTGTCTCCGGTGACGTAGCTATGCAGCCACTGAATCGCAGGACCCATTCCATTGAGAACATTCACAGACTTTTGAGAGACTTCGCGCACCTCGGCATCGGATAGATTTCCGATTCCCGGTATTTCGCGTTCGATCACGAACTTGGGCATGGCTACCGCCTTATGGGAACATATGCTAGCAATGAATGAGACTTGCTTCAAGACGGCTTGTGGCTGTACTGGGTGGCTCGATGCACTCGTGCTCATGGTTAACCGCACGCCGGGCGTCTGTCGCGAGTAGCTGCCTGAAGGATGACTAAGAGGGCCGAGGTACGCAATGGACATCAGATCCGTCCAAAAACCGCTAAAGGACGAATACCGCAAGGACCCGAATAAGTCGCGGATCACGCTTACCGCAAGGGGCGGGCAAACCGGAACACCGGTAGCTTGCTCCGTTGATATTGGACGCGCCATATATCAGGCGCAAGCACACACGGGAGTCGGCGGCGCCGGAACCGCCGCCTGCTCCGGCGACCTCCTGCTCGGAGCCTTGGCCGCGTGTGCACAGATAACCTGCCAGATGGTTGCTGCGGCCATGGGTATAAAGACCGAACACATCGACGTCACCATTGAAGGCGATTTGGATCTTCGGGGCACGCTGGGTCTATCAAAAGACGTGTCCGTCGGCTTTGACCACATTCGTCTTCGTTTCGAGATTCTTGCGCCGCATGCGACAGCGGAGGAACTACGCGGATTGCGCGAAAAGACCGAGCAATACTGTGTAGTGATGCAAACGTTGCTCCGTCCGCCCGCGCTCCACACGGAATGGGTCGGGGCAGGATAAGGCACCAATACGAAGCTATGCTTGGAAGTGCGCTGCCGCCTTAGTCATGGCTCCAACCGCCGGTGCCCCATCCTTCGACGCACTCGAAGGGGGGTTCTCTTCTCCCTTTTCCAATTTCGATTTTCTGATTTCCATTTCTTAGGTGTATTTAATCGGGGGGACAGTATTTTCCCGCGAGGAGAATCCGAGCCATCCAATCCGCATGCGGTAGTCCCGAACGCAGGAGTTCTTTTGCTTCACTCTCCACGTCGTACTCGACCCGGCGAATCGTGATGCTCTCTCCGTCCATCAGCAGATAGCACGCACGTGTATCTCCGTCATAGGATTGGCTGACGCTTCCTGTATTCGCCACGGTCATGCCTGGAAGCCGGCGCAGGTACGGGCGATGAATATGTCCGTAGACCACGATGGGAGCGCGAAGAGGCGCATAGGTACTCTGCAATTCGGCATCGCTGGCATCGGGCATGGGAGCCCGCCAGAGGTCATCGGGGCTCGCATGAACCAGGCTAAAGCCGGGCTGCGAGTACAGAGTAGGAAATCCTTCCAGCCATCGCAAGCGCTCTTCTCCGATGCTCGCAAGCGTCGGGGCAATCGTCTCTTGAACCATGGCAAGAATTCGCGCGATCTTCGGGTTTGCGGCGGCATATTCAGCCAGGCGTTCCGGGGCCCAAAGCATCTCATCGGTATTCCCGCGGACCCCGGGCCACCCGAGGGCGCGAACCTGATCGATGATCTCCGCCGGGTGCGTTCCACCGGCCGCCAAATCCCCGCCATGGACAACGAGGTCCGGTGTCACCTGCCCCAGGTCAGCGAGAACGGCTTGGAAGGCGCGCCGATTGCCGTGAATATCCGATACGATCGCGACTCTCATTTTGTCCGCCGCCTTTGCGAGTATGGCTTAGACGCAGGCCGCTGCAATTTTAGCTTAAGTCTCGAGACTGTTCTGGAGCAGGAATGGGCAAAAGCCTCACACGCTGAACCGGCGTATGGGGCACCCGGCGACAAACAGATATAATCTACCTACATGATCCCTCCTTCCTACAAACCGCGAAGGAAATTCATGGAGCTGGCTGTCTCGGAGGCCAAACGCGCCGGGGACCGAGGCGACTATCCCATTGGCGCGGTCATCACACGCCTTACGGACAGAGGCGAAGTGGTCATTGCCAGCGCCGGTAACCGGGTAAAAACTTCGGGATCAAGCATCAAACACGTAGAGTTGGAAACGCTCAAATACGTGTCAAGCGGCTATGGCCGCTACCTGCCCGACTTTGTCCTCTACTCCACGCACGAGCCCTGCGCCATGTGCGCCGGTGCCTGCGTGTGGTCTAGAATTGGCGCGGTCGTCTACGGCGTTTCCCAGGAAGACATTGCCGCCTTTGGCCGCAAGCGCGGCACGGAAGACTACAAGTGGCGAGCTTGTCTCATCCCCTGCCGGCTCGTCTTCGAGAAGGGCAATCACTCCATCCCAGTCACCGGCGGTTTTCTCCGAAAAGAATGCCAAAAACTGTTCACTTACGGGACTGCGCGTCGGTAACGGATGCGAACTGGATTTCCCAACACGTATTGAACCCAACGAGTCTGTTTCGAGAGCGTCCGAGTAAAACCTCCTCACGCAAATCCAGCCTCTCCTGCCGAATGCGATGGCTGCATCGTCGCTACGCTCAATCACGCCGATTCTCGTGGATCGCTCGCCATTCGCTCCAGGACACCAGCCCCAATTCAGGCCGTGGTGGATCAGGCAGCATCGAAATGTACTCCAGGAGGTTTCCATCCGGGTCATCGAAGAATACGGAAGCGGCGGGACCCCAGGCAAAGACGACTGGCTCGTTAATCGGCTCTCTTCCGCCCCCTAAAGGGGTGATACCTGCAGCGCGTAATCTTTGCGGAGCCGCTAACACGTCCTCCAGTCTTACTTGAAAGGCCACGTGATGTCGCATCGTGAGCGGGCAGGAGCCCACGGAGAAAACGCCTAGCATGGACCGGCCGCGCCCGCCGACCCAGAAAAAGGCCGCAGGGCGTTCGGGTTGTTCAATCCCGAGCTCCAGTCCGACGACATTGCGGTAGAAGGTGATCGACCGCTGCAAATCACGAACGGTAATGTGCGCTTCAAAAAGACCTTCTATAGGAATCATTTGCGCGCCTCTCAGACTCGAGCTCCGCCGAGACATTGTACGGCTGGCTGGCGCACCTACTCCACCACCAGTCATTTCCGGTCCTTTTGTCCAGGAACGCGACTTACCAGGCGCAGGCCCCTTGTTGCCGGCGCCGATTAGTGGCGGTGAGCGAAATGCCTTTAATTGTGCATGGAAAGAGAGTATCGTTCTTTCCGGTGTTGCCATGGCGACCACGGACGACCTTCGTCGCTATCCTCGTCTTCCCTCTCCCAACAGTACGATTTTGGCCTGGCAGAGCGCTAGCCTGCGGCACGTATCGCATCTGACTAATCTTGGATTGGGCGGCTTGTACATTCAGACCACGGACCCGCCTCCGCCCGGAACTTTCATACAGTTGCTGTTTGATGTGCCGACGGGGGAGGTACGGGCGCGCGCCGTCGTCCAACGGAGCAAATCAAAGGAAGGCATGGCTGTGAAGTTTGTCGCGATGCAGCAAGAGGATCGAGGACGATTTGCTCGATGGTTGAAGCATCTATCGTCCTAGGGGAGAAAGGGGCGAAGGCAGAGGCTCCGCCCCGGCTCGGAACAGCCTTTTAGGAGTCCACGATTCAGGAATCGGTATGATCTAGGTCATCCGATGCTTGCTTCTTCGCCTTCTTTGCCTCCGCCTTAGCGTCGGCCTTAGGTGCGAGCTCTTCGATGGCCTTGCCGAGGCTCACGGCACCGCTGCCCGTTACTTTCGCCTTCAGCGCGTCAAAGCCCCCCGGGATGTCTAGGTTCTTCGCCACGTGCGCTGCCGCAACGCACTGGCCGATATTCTTGAAGCCGTTGCACGCCGTCTTCGCGTCCTGGCCTGTAAGCGTTTGGATCTTGCCAGCAATGGCAGTGTTGTGACTCAGGACATCGCGCGGCGAACCGTGCGACACGTCGCTATGCGTCGCAGCGCCGCCCGCATGTGATCCGCTCATCCCCGAGTCGCCTCCCGGTCCGCGTCCCGCAGGCGGTCCACCAGGATTTGGATGCGAGCGCTGAGCGAAGGCTGGGGTTCCCAGAACCAGCGCCATTGCTGCCACCAGAATCAGAGTCGAGTGTTTCATTTGCTCCTCCTTTTCATTTCATGCGGGCTGGTGGGGAACCGGATAGGCTTTGTTGCTTGTCCATACCGAAGAGATCTTACCTTGTTTCTATGATGCACCAAATCTCGTTCAGGATGTAAGCCCCCTGAAGTCCGAAGGGTCCCCACCAGCCAACGGGGCGCCTCCGCGATCCCGCCTCCCCGACTATTCGGCCAGTCTGTCAGGGAATGTGTTCTGGCAGGTTGGCAGCTCGGCGACGCTTGGCACAAACACTGCCTTTGAAGGAAGCATTCTCGCGAATATCAGCGACACCGTCACCACCGGCGCCAGCGTTACCGGCCGAGTTTTCGCCCTGACGGGTGCGGTGACGCTCAGCGGGAACCGCATTCGCTCCGCATCAAAATAAATGGCCCGCGTGACCTCGGCGCCGGTGGCGTTTACCCCGACCGAGCCGCGGCACCTGGGAAGTTTGAGTTTGCATTTTTCTTGTTCGTATCGCTGCCGCCTGCACGGCTAATCCTGGCCCATTGCCGTCCACTCTTGTGTATCCCGAATCCGATCCTCGCCAGCTTGCGCTGGCCTCGAAGTTTTTCCCACAAATGCGGCGCTAAACAGCTCTGAAACTATTTAGAGAACATTTGCTTTTATGGATTCCTCAAGGGAAGCTCT